>Ga0222714_10000245_pt1 | contig 64490 bp, 75 predicted proteins | sample C33_3DmetaG_FD_165048 | JGI IMG/M metagenome (GOLD analysis project Ga0222714, IMG submission 165048) | Estuarine water microbial communities from San Francisco Bay, California, United States - C33_3D | ecosystem: Environmental > Aquatic > Marine > Unclassified | place: USA: California... | reverse complement strand
GACGGAAACAATTGTAGATACTACGGTCAATGGCAAGATTTCCGCAGACTAAGACTATATGCAAGAGGTGAGCAGCCAATTGGTAAATACAAAAATGAATTGGCTATTGATGGCGATTTGTCTTACTTAAATCTTGATTGGACTCCTGTTCCTATTATACCAAAGTTTATTGATATTGTTGTTAATGGAATGTCTGATAGATTGTTTAAAGTGAAAGCATATGCACAAGATGCAATGTCTCAAGCTAAAAGAAACAAGTATCAAGATATGCTTGAAACACAAATGGCAGGTAAGCCTGTTCTTACAAAAATTCAAGAGTTAACAGGTGCTAATCCATTTTTAATGGACCCTGAAGAACTTCCTGAAACAGATGATGAGTTGTCATTATATATGCAGCTTAAATATAAGCCGGCAATTGAAATAGCAGAAGAAGAAGCAATCAATACCATATTTGATGAGAATCATTATGAAGATATTCGTAGAAGATTAAATTACGACCAAACTGTTATTGGTATTAGTATTGCAAAGCACGAGTTCTTACAAGGAACAGGTGTTAAGATAAGTTATGTAGACCCGGCTAACGTTGTTTATAGTTACACAGAAGACCCATTTTTTAAAGATTGTTTTTATTGGGGTGAGATTAAAACATTACCATTAACTGAGTTAATGAAGATTGACCAATCTTTAACTAAAGAAGACTTGCAAGAAATTACTCAATACAGCCAAGCGTGGTATGATTATTATAACGTAGCACAGTTCTATCAAAACGATATGTTTTATAGAGACACTTGCACATTGATGTATTTTAATTATAAGACAACTAAAAAGGTTGTTTATAAAAAGAAAAAACTTGAAGGTGGTGGTTCTCGAGTAATTGAGAAAGACGAAACTTTCAACCCTCCTGTTGAAATGATGGAAGAGGGTAACTTTGAAAAGATTGAAAAAACTATTGATGTTTGGTATGAAGGTATTATGGTAATGGGTACCAATATCTTATTACAGTGGAAGATGTCTGAGAATATGGTTCGTCCTAAGTCAGCATCTCAACACGCAATACCTAACTATGTTGCTTGTGCTCCTCGTATGTACAAAGGTGCTATTGAATCACTATGCAGAAGGATGATACCATTTGCTGACTTGATTCAAATAACGCACTTAAAACTACAACAAGTTATTGCTCGTACTGTACCTGATGGTGTCTTCATTGATGCCGATGGTCTAAACGAAATTGACTTAGGTACAGGTAACGCATACAATCCTGAGGACGCACTTAGATTATACTTCCAAACAGGTAGTGTAATTGGACGTAGCTTTACTCAAGATGGCGACTTCAACAATGCAAGAGTGCCTATCACTCAGTTGACATCTAACTCAGGTGCAGCTAAAACGCAGATGTTGATTACAAATATGAACCACTATATTGATATGATTAGGTCAGTGACCGGTCTTAACGAAGCAAGAGATGGTTCTAACCCTGACCCTAACTCATTGGTTGGTCTACAGAAATTGGCTGCATTAAATTCTAATACAGCTACAAGACATATTCTTGAAGGTTCTTTGTATGTATATCGTACATTAGCAGAGGCTTTAACATACAGGATTGCTGATATTTTACAATATTCTGATTTTAAAGATGAGTTTGCAAACCAAATTGGTAAGTACAACGTATCTATATTAGAAGAGATTAAAGAACTCTATATTTATGACTTTGGTATATTCATTGAGGTTTCTCCTGATGAAGAGCAAAAAGCACAGCTTGAGGCTAATATCCAAATGGCATTATCTAAGGGTGACATTAATCTTGAGGATGCAATTGACATTCGTGAGATTCGCAATCTTAAACTTGCTAATCAATTACTGAAACTTAAGAGAGTTAAGACTCAAGAACGTGAGGAGAAGATGGCTATGCAAAAGCAAGCTATGATTTCTCAACAGCAGTTGAAGTCTCAAGAGTTGGCAGGTCAAGTGGCAATGCAGAAAATTGAAATGGAAACCAACTCAAAGATTAAGATTAAGCAAGCTGAGGTTGCATTTGATATGCAAAAGGTGCAAATGGAAGCTGAACTTAAATCTCAATTAATGCGTGAAGAGTTTGATTACAATATGCAGATGCACGGTATGGAAATTGGCACTTTAACTGAAAGAGAAAAAATGAAAGAAGATGCCAAGGCGAAGAGAATTAGTCAACAAAATACCGAGCAATCTAAATTAATTAATCAAAGAAAGAACAATCTTCCGCCAATGAATTTTGAGTCAAATGAGGATAGCTTGGATGGGTTTGACTTAGCCGAATTTGAGCCTCGTTAAAAATGTCAAAATTTTTGTATAAGTTTGTATAAATTAAATTAAATCAAATGGAATTAAAAGTTAGAGCCTTAGACATAATTGAACCAAAGAGTGTTCAAGAAGTGGAACAACAATTACTTGAGAAACACGAGGAGTCGTTAAATCAAGAAACCAACCCGGAACCGGAACCATTGCAAAGTGAGCCTGAACCGGAACCTCAATCAACTGAGGTTGAATTAAAAGACGAAGACGTTCTTTCATATATTGGTAAAAGATATAATAAGCAGATTAACTCTTTAGATGATTTAGTTGCTGAGCGTAAAGAAGCTGAGCCACTACCTGAAGATGTAGCTGCTTATATGAAATATAAGAAGGAGACAGGTCGTGGGTTTGAAGACTTTCTTAAGTTAAAGAAGGACTTTGACGCAATGGACCCTGACCAACTTCTTAAGGAATACATCTCTGCTACACAGGAGGGACTCGATAGTGATGACATTGAGGTCTTAATGGATGATTACAGATTCGATGAGGAATTGGATGATGAGTCAACTGTTAAGAAAGTAAAAATCGCAAAAAAGAAAGTTCTTGCTGAAGCCAAGAAGTTTTTCAATTCTCAGAAGGAGAAATACAAAATGCCCCTTGAGTCAAGTACGGCATTCATTCCCGATGGAGAAAAAGAAATCTACGAAAGCTATAAGCAATATACCCAACAGGCAAAGACAATAGAAGAGGAGAACAATCGTAAACGTCAATGGTTTGACCAAAAGACGAACGAAGTTTTTAGCGGAGAGTTCAAAGGTTTTGAGTTCAATGTTAATGACAAGAAGTTCACGTTTGCTCCGGGAGACGCTAATGAGTTAAAAAAGAGCCAAGCTACACCACAGAACTTTATTAATAAGTTTTTAGATGAGCAAGGTTTAATTAAAGACGCATCAGGCTATCATAGGTCTTTGGCTATAGCAATGAATCCTGATAAGTTCGCTAAGTATTTTTACGAACAAGGTATGGCTGACGCTACTGATGATGTTACTCGTAAAATCAAGAACATCAATATGTCAGAGCGGAAAGCACCCGAAGTTGGCACTCCATCAGGAGGAATGCAGGTGAAAGCGGTAAACCCTGATTCAGGAAGAAACCTGAAAATCCGCAGTATAAAAAGAGTTTAAAACAATTAAAATTTAAAAAAAATGGCAAGTGCTTTATTGAATAACCCCACCTACCAATTGCAGCCAAGTGCTGAGCAGGTGGCGTTACAGACAAACTACATTACCAACTTCAACTTCTTGAATCAGTATCTTCCTGATACATACGAAAAAGAATTTGAGCGTTATGGTAACAGAACAATCGCATCTTTCTTACGTATGGTAGGAGCAGAGATGCCGTCTAACTCTGACCAAATCAAATGGGCAGAACAAGGACGTTTACACATTAAGTACACTAACTGTACTTCAGCAGCAGCAGCAGGTGCGGCAACCGCAACTTTCACTGTAGCTGATTCAGGTGTGACTTACATCGCTATCCGTGTTGGACAAACTTTGATGATTCAAAATAACACTTCAGGTGTTTTCAACAAGGCTATCGTAACAGCAGTTCCTTCAGCAACTACTTTCACAGTAGCTTACTATGAGACTGCAGGTCAGGCTTTCGCAGTAAGTACTCAATGTACTGTATTCATTTACGGTTCTGAGTTCAAAAAAGGAACTAACGGAATGGTTGGTTCATTAGAATCAGAAGATGACATCTACAGCAACAACCCTATTATCATCAAAGATAAGTATGCGGTTAACGGTTCTGATATGGCTCAAATCGGTTGGGTAGAAGTAACTACTGAGAATGGTGCTACAGGATACCTTTGGTATTTAAAGAGTGAGCACGAAACTCGTTTACGTTTTGAAGATTACTTAGAGACTTCAATGATTGAAGCTGTTCCGGCTGCATCTTCTTCAGGTGCTGCAACTGCAGGTTACATTGGTTCTGAAGGTATCTTCTACGTTGTAAACAACCGTGGTAACGTTTGGGGTGGTGGTACTCCAACAACTTTAAGCGATTGGGATTCTATCGTTTCTCGTCTTGATAAGCAAGGTGCTATCGAAGAGAACGTTGTATTCGTAAATCGTGGTTTAAGTTTCGACATTGACAATATGTTAGCTACATTGAATGGCTACACTTCAGGTGGTGTTGCTCAATCAGCTTCATTCGGTCTTTTCGACAACGATGTTGATATGGCGTTAAACTTAGGTTTCACAGGTTTCCGTAGAGGTTATGACTTCTACAAGTCTGATTGGAAATACCTAAATGACCCAACAATGCGTGGTGGTTTAAATACTACTGCTGCAACTGCAACCGGTACTATTACAGGTTTAATGGTTCCTGCAGGTTCTACTTCAGTGTACGACCAAATTATGGGCAAGAACGCTAAGCGTCCTTTCTTACACGTTCGTTACCGTGCTTCTGAAGCTGAAGACCGCAGATACAAAACTTGGATTACAGGTTCTGCCGGTGGGGCTGCTACAAGCGACCTCGATGCAATGGAGGTTAACTTCCTGTCTGAGCGTTGCGTATGTACCCTTGGTGCAAACAACTTCGTATTATTCCGTTATGGTTAATAGAGGAAGATAATTTACAGGGAGGGTGTCTTCAAAGACACTCTCCTTTTTTAAATCAAATTAAATCAAATACAAAATGGCAAAAAGTACAACACCTGTAGACAAAGTCTACAAGCTGAAAATAGGCAATCCATTGAGCTATACATTAGCTTCAAGAAACCATCCTCGATTCCCACTAATGTGGTTTGACGAGAAGAACAATGTTAATCGTGCATTGAGATATGCAACGAATCAGAAGTCCCCATTTGAGGACGAGCAAGACGGGAACTTTACATTAGAGCCAATCATCTTTGAAGATGGCTTTCTACGTGTCCCAAAGAACAATCCTGTATTACAGCAATTCTTACATTACCATCCATTAAATGGTACCATCTTCGCTGAAGTGGACAAAGAGAAAGACGCTGCTGCAGAGGTTCAAGATTTGGACTTAGAGATTGAGGCTTTAGTTGAAGCACGTCAGCTTTCAATAGACCAAATTGAAACTCTTACAAGAGTAATGTTTGGTAAAGACCCATCTACCGTGTCTACTGCTGAGTTAAAGCGTGACATCTTGGTATTTGCTAAAAGAGAACCTAAGGAGTTCTTGAGTATATTAAACGACCCTGAATTGAAGTTCCAAGCAAAGGTTCGTTTATTCTTTGAGAACAAGTTATTGATATTAAGAAATGGCGACAAAGAGGTGTGGTTTAATACCGCTACCAATAAAAAGAAGATGTTGTCAGTTCCGTTCGGAGAAGACCCATATGATATGGTAGCCCACTTCTTACAGAGCGATGAAGGGATTGATTCCTTAAAGATGTTAGAAGCAACTTTAGGATAATAGATGTTGATTATTGATTGATGATTGAAAGAGGGGGCACTTATTGTGCCCTCTTTTTTTTTATGTATATTTGTAAAAAAAGAACTAATGATAAACTCAGTAAGAAATATGGTGTTGTCTGTACTGAATAAAAATAACTACGGATACATCTCTCCTTCTGATTTTAATTTGTATGCTCAGAATGCACAAATGGAAATCTATGAGGAGTATTTTAGCAGCTACAATGCTGTTATCAATTTAGAAAATGCTCGTGCAGCAGGCGTTAATTATGCCGATATGGAGCAACCAATTGCTGAGACAATGGAATCTTTTTTAAGAAAAGACTATTTATCTAAAATTTCTGCTAATAGATTTTCAGTACCTACTCCTGCTACAACAGGATATTCTGCTTATATGTTATTAGACGTTGAGTGTAAGCCTGTTAATTTAAAGACAGGAACCAACACGTCCGTTGTAAGTGGTCAATTAGTTGACAGTACAGCAACTTTTACAACTGATGATATTGTAGCAGGTGATGTTGTTACAAACCTTACAACAGGATTGGTATCAACAGTTTCATCAGTGCTTAGTAATACAGCAATCCTTTTAGATTCAAATATATTTTTAGCAGCAGGAAATGTTTATAGCGTATTTTCATCTGCAACTGTTACGCAAGCAGAGAAGGTTATTAATTCAAATATGACACTTCTTAATAATTCTAATTTAACTGCGCCTACAATTCAATATCCTGCATATACTATACAGGGCACTGAGTTGACTATTTACCCTGCAACAATAAGCAACAAGGGTCAAGTTCAGGCTACTTACTTTAGATTCCCTAAGGTTCCTAAGTGGACCTATATTACACTTTCAAATGGTGAACCGGTATTTGACCAATCACAAAATGATTATCAAGATTTTGAATTACCTATTGAAGATGAATACAAATTGGTTACAAGGATTCTTCAGTATTGTGGTGTATCTATTCGTGAGACTGAAGTTACGCAATTCAATATGGCTAAACAACAGCAAGAAAAAAATCCATAAAATATTAAGATATGGCATATATATCACAGTATCAATACTACGAGAACGGAGGAGTTCAACCCGAGGACGCCAATTGGGGGTCGTATCAATACGTTAGCCTACAAGACATCGTAAACAATTTCTTGTTAATGTACTCAGGTAACCATTCATTGGTTAACAATGAAGAGCGTTACAAAGTATTGTTCCACGCTAAGCGTGCTATACAGGAATTAAACTACGATGCATTTAAAGAAATTAAAGTATTGGAGCTTACAGTTCCTGATATGTTGAGATACATCTTACCATCTGACTATGTCAATTGGGTACGTATATCTTTATACAAAGATGGTTGGTTAAGACCATTAACAGAGAATATCCAAACACTTTCATCTAAGGCATACTTGCAAGATAATACAGGTCGTATTTTATTTGACCAATACGGAAACGCATTGAGTCCTCAGTATTCTGAGATTGATTACGACAGATTAACGCATATCAAGAAGAGTATCTATCTTAACCAAGGAAACCAATTCAATGGTCAACTTGGTTGGAACTACGATGGTATGTGGTACTTTGAGGCTAATATCGGAACTGCATATGGATTGAATACAGAAACTGCAAACTTTAATCCTACATTTAACGTTGACAGAAAATCAGGAGTAATTAATTTTGACTCATCTATGTCAGGTCAGCAATGTATTTTGGAATATGTTTCTGATGGTATGGAAGGAGGAGATAACTCTCTGATTACAGTCAATAAATTATTTGAGAAATATATTTACGCTTCTATTCAATATGACATTTTAAGTTCTAAATTAGGCGTGCAGGAATATATTGTTGCACGTGCTCGTAAGGAAAAAAGCGCATTGCTTAGAAACGCAAAGATTAGAATCAGTAACATTCATCCCGGCAGACTCTTAATGAACTTAAGAGGATTGGACAAGCAAATCAAATAAGATGGCAAATTTTACAAGAAACTTTATAGCAGGCAGGATGAATAAAGTCGTTGATGAACGACTTCTTCCTGAAGGTGAGTATATAGATGCTATGAATATTAGAATGGGTTCAACTGAGAACTCAGAGGTTGGAGTTATTGAGAATACAAAGGGGAATCTTCCCCTTACTTCATTATCATATATTGATGGAACGCCACTTAGCTCTCAGGCAAAATGTATAGGTGCTCTACAAAATAGTGTGAATGAAACCATTTATTGGCTTGTTCACGACCCAAACTTTTCAGAAGGTGCTACAGGTAAACTTGACCTGATTGTTTCTTTTAATGTTTCAACAAACATATTAACCTACCACGTTGTCAGCATTGACGATGGTGGTGGTGTAAACACTACATTAAACTTTAACCCGAACTATTTGGTTACGGGTATGGACATTTTAAATGATTTGTTCTTTTTTACAGATGATTATAATGCTCCAAGGTTTATTAATATAAATAGGAACTATCCAAACCCTATTGCCAATATTGACCAAGTTAGTGCAGAGTCACTACTTGTTATCAAAAAGCCACCGGTTGAGTCTCCGGGTGTTGAGCCAATTGTAACCAATGGTCAAGAGAACTATTTGGATACAAGGTTTATCTGCTTTGCTTATAGATATAGGTACATTGATGGAGAGTACAGTGCCACTTCTCAGTGGTCTCAACCTGCTTTTGTACCTAATCCATTTAGCTTTAGCATTGAAAGTTTCTTGAACGAGGGTATGACAAATTTCTGCAACTCAGCAATAATTACATACAACTCAGGCGGTTCACTTGTAGTTGGCATTGACTTATTGTTCAAGAGGTCAGATGGCAATGTCATCAAGGTTATTGAGAAACTTGACAAGTCTAACTTAGGTCTTGCAAACAATACAGACTACCAATATACATTTACTAATAGTAAAATCTTTACCATTCTATCTGCTGCTGAGTTACTTAGATTGTACGACAACGTACCTCGATTTGCAAAGGCTCAGACAATTATGGGTAACAGGTTGATGTATGGTAACTATGTTGAGGGCTATGATTTAATAGACCAATATGGCGCACCGGTAAAGTTTGAGTACACAACGAGTTTGGTATCTACCCCAATTGGTAATACTGATATTACTGATGGTCTTGCTTCAGGTAACTATTCTATCAATGGTAGTGTAAACGTTGCTAATGCAGTTGTTACATTTGATTTGACAGGACAAAACTTGGTAGCAGGGTCTGCAATAAACTTAGATGTAGTTATTGCTCACGCTCAGTTTTCAGGTCAAACGCCTTTCCCTACTGAGGAAACAGATAATGTTAGATTAAACTTTGCTTTCTTTTTGTCTACTACATATACATCAGTATATCAGTTAGCAACAAGTGTTGAGTTTCAAAATGCAGTAGGTACAGCAGCTAATATTCAAACGGTAGCTAACTCTTGTAATGGAACAACATTTACAGATGCTTTTAACTGTGCGATACCAAACAATTTAGATGCATTTACCAAAAATGGTAGTGGTATTAGTGCAGTAGGTGAACCGGTAGGAATTATTACAAGTCCGGGAAGCAGCGTAATTGGACTACAATTCCCTGCAATGCGTTATGTAGATAATATCGTTACGCCTACTCAAACTTTATATGAATATTATGAGGTTACATTAGCTGAAGCAACATTCCAAGAAATAGCTAATCCTCAGAGCTTACATAGTAACCGTGATTACGAGATTGGTATTGTGTACATGGATGAGTTTAATAGAGCTACAACCGCTCTTGTAAGCCCTAATAATACGGAGCACGTTCCTTGTGGATTGTCTGCGTACAAAAACTCCATTCAGGTCACAATACCGCCAACACAATTACCTCCGTCTTGGGCTACGAGATACAAGTTTGTTATCAAGCCTGACGAAGAGAACTATGAGACAATTTATTGTAGCATATTCTTTGAGGACCCATTAACAAATAATGCGTACTTCTTACTTGAAGGTGAGAACGCACGTAAGATTGAGGCAGGAGATAGGCTTATTGTAAAGGCTGACTCTAACGGAGCAACTACTTCTTGTGTGTACGCAACTGTACTTGAGAAGAGTGCTCAGGCTTCAGGCTTCTTAGAAATACCAAGTGAATTAGACCCAACGGTAATGTTGCCAATTCCTGCAGGTGTTTATATGAAGATTAATCCTAACAGCTTTAATATCGTTCAGGATGAATTAGCTATTATTGGTCCGGGTAAAATAACTGAAACTCAACCAAGAGGAGGAACCTTCCCTATTCTTTACTACCCAATGAACCGTTATGATACGGCTACATCTGCTTGGGTTGATTATGATATTCCTGCAGGAAGTAGGATTGTAATGACAATCAAGCAAACAAGAAGTGGTGTAGGTAATAGCTGTGAGGAAAGAAGAAACAGTTTAGAAAAAACTCTTGTTTCGTCTAATACATATGACAATATGTATGATTGGTGGGTGGGAGATAATATTGAGCAGTTCTTAAATGACGGCTCAAGATATGCAGGAGCAGGTCAATGTATTCCTGACAATGAGTTTATCCCAACAATTACTAATACAGCAGGTGACATTTTAACTGACCTATGTATTAACTATTATAAATTTTACAGAAATACATCAACCAATCAATTACAATTGATGGTAACAGGTACATTACCTTGTACGGGTGTGGGTTACCCTAATGCTCGTGCATCAAGTGTTGAGGTAAGTATTACTGTATTTCGTTCTGATAAGACTTTAATATTTGAGACACTACCAAGCGAGGCATTGCCTGACGTGTTCTTTGAAAATGAGATGTCATTTGCTATTGTGAATGGCAACCATCAAGGTAATATTCAGAATCAAAACATTGGCTCAGGTACCCCTGCTATAGTAGATACCAAGTTCTTTAACTGCTTTGCGTTCGGTAACGGAGCAGAGAGTTATAAGATTAGAGACTCAATTGTAGGCAATTCGTTTGGCTTTGGCAACAGGGTTACAAGCGTATCTGCTCAAGATTATAAAGAAGCTGATAGATTTGCTGACATTACATACAGTGGTGTGTATAGCGATGAGTCTAATGTAAATAAGCTAAATGAATTTAACTTAGGTCTTCTTAACTATAAAGTTTGCGAGCCATCATTTGGTGGTATATACTTAATGGACGGGAGACAAACAGATATTCTTGTTCTTCAAGAAGATAAGATTTCATATGTATTGGCTGACAAGAACCTTATTTCTGACTCTACAGGTGGTGGTGTTGTAGCATCTGTGCCTGAGGTATTAGGTACACAGATTGCTCGTAGCGAAAAATATGGCATCAGTTTTAATCCTGAGAGTTATGTTCAATGGGGATACGATAGGTTCTTTACTGACGTAAAGCGTGGGGCAGTTATCCAATTAAGGGGAGACTCTTATGCTCAGGACCAACTGAAAGTTATCTCTGAAATGAATATGAGAACTTGGTTTAGAGATGAGTTCAATGCTTCATTTAATACACAGAAACTTGGAGGATTCGACCCTTATATGAACGAGTATGTTCTTTCAAGTAACGAGTTAGATTTACCATATAACATTGAGTGTTTAGACTGTGGAATATCTCAGACATTTACATTAACTACATTGGCAGCAGAAACCAATTCAACTTCTTATTGTGTTGACTTAGGTCCTGTAGTTGGTTTTACTGATGTTATTTATAGCGTTTCTTCAATATCTGAAGATGGTGAATTTGAGATAGTAATTGACTATGACGGAACAACAGATACAACAGGATGGGTTACTGAAGGTGGTACCTTAACATTTGATAAGAACAATGTGTCAATAGAAACTGTATCTATAACAATAAACTATAGAGGAGATGTTGTGTTAAACGTACTTGCTGATTGCTGTCAAGCTGACGCTCTTACGGTTGTACAGATTGTACTTACTAATGATTATGAATCAGGCGATACCATACATACTCAATACAGATATGTTGACGGAGCGTTTACTTCTCCATTACAATCAAGCCTTGTTACTTTTGTAGCAGGCACAACTAATCCATTAGTTTCAAGGTACAATGTCACTACGGGTCCTGTAGGCTCAGGGGCTTTCCCTCCTGCAGGTAGCACAGTTAGTTTGATTTCAAATCAATTTGCTACTGACACGTTCGTATTTAACCCTGCTCAAGACAAGTTTAAATACCATACATCAAATACATTGTACGGCAATAACAGTGCGAATATTAATACTTTATTAGGATTAGCTACAACTGCTACACCTAATCAAGGTGGCGGTACATATAACTATGCAGAGTTTACTGTTCCTGCTTTACAAGATTATTTATATTTGATATGGGATTTCAGACAATCGGTTCCTGTAACTTTATGCTACTCAGATGTAGATATTACTGACGTATGCTGTAATTGTACCACACCATCTTAAAATCAAACTATGGCAATAAGTTCAACATATTATTTAAACGGTCCATCACTTGCATCAGCTACAGCCGTATTCTCAAATGCGGCTTTAACTACGCTTGCGGCTGATGGATTCTATTCGGATGGCGTAATATCAAGAGAGCAGGTTAGTGGAGCATTGCTTCCACAACAGTCTTGTCCTTCTTGCGCTACGCCTTGTGGTGAGACAATTAACGCAAGTGGCGGGCAAGGTATTTATCTGCTTGATTTAGAGACGGGTACTACTGTGGCTGATGTAGGTGCCGTTATTGTAAGATTTGACCCGTATGGGGTCCCTGATGGCATAAGAGGCACACTTGGAGCAAGTGTTTATAATAAACTTGTTTCACCTGTAGATGGTCTACATCAAAGCAGCAATGCAGGAGCATTAACTTACGTTGGTCAGACAGGTGCTGACTGCGGAATCTCAGGAACAACTTACCCCGCATTAACAGAGTTTATTTATAATGGAACAACATTTGTTGCTACAGGAAATACGCAAAGCGTTACTGTTGCACCGGGAGATGTGTCATTAGGCGTTTCTGCTCCGGGTAGCACAATGATGGTTATACCAAAACTTACACCTTCTCCTTCAATTATAAACTTTGAGGTGGTTGGTCCTTGTAGCGGAACAGCTTGGCAGATGTCAGTTGCTTGCCCTGTATTACTTACAGGATTTAGTTCAAGCGTTAGTGCTGTATCATCAGTAGCTGCGTGTGCACTATCTGAAACAGTAACTTATTACAATGCTTCATTGGCTAATACTCCGGGAACAGTTGGTTTATACGACTTAGTGTTCGCTGATGCTTATGGACAAACACCATTAACGGCAGGATTTTATAGAGCATCAGGCTCTATAACCGGTGGTAATGATTGGTTTCAAGTAAGTTCAGCAGGAGTAGTGGTGGCTTTAGGAGTTTGTGCTCCAACATCAGCATCATTAGCTTGGTCATTTACAGAAGCAGGTGGTTCGGTAGGAACTATGGACTTATACGTTAATGGCTCCATTGTTGAAAGTAGAACCGTTACCTCAAGTGGAACATATACTGTATATGCAGGTGATACCATCAATGTTCAAGTTACTTGCGACCAATGTACCGGTGGAGGAGGAACGTATGCAAATGCATATTCTACAGGAATAAACGTTGACTCCGATTGTTCTTCAACAGGAGGCGCAAGCATATTCACTACAATTTATACTGTAGTATCAGGTGATTTAGGAACAACATTAAACTTAGATACATTTGCAGTATGTGATACTGCTTGTATATAAAATAGATAACTATGGCAAATTATACATTATCGTATAGCGATATGGTTGGAGGATGGGTATCCTTCTACTCTTATTACCCTGATTGGATGATAGGAATGAATAACTATTTCTATACGTTTAAGGGTGGAGACCTTTATCGTCATAATGTAAATGCAGAAAGAAATACATTCTATAGTCCTTGGTGGGTAAAGATTGCTGACCCAACAGGAGCCTTTACGCCAACTACTCTTCAAAGTGTATTTAATACGGCTCCCCTTGAGAACAAGTTATTTAAAACAATCAACTTACAGGGGGATGCAAAGTGGGGAGTAACCTTAGAAACCGACTTACAATACTCAGGATTTATACAAGAGTCTTGGTTTGAGAAGAAAGAGGCTGCATACTTTGCGTTTGTTCGCAATAATTCAGTAGGAGAGTTTGCTCTTAGAAGTGTCAATGGTATAGGCAGAAGCTATCAAGTTACCGGTGGCAACATTGTTAAGTTCGTAGTTAATGTTTCTATAGGCAGTATTATAAGTATTGGTGACCTATTGTACTTCTCAGTACCTCCTTATACTACTCCTGTATTATGTGGTAAGGTAACAGCTATTACAGTAGATTTACCTAATGGAACAAACCAATTAACGATTGATACCACAATACCGGGGACTACTCCTATACCTATCCAAGATGCGTTTTTCTTGTATGTTAAGAACTCAGTAGCTGAGTCACACGGGGTATTAGGACACTATTGTACATTTAATATAGAAAACACGTCTAACACTAAAATAGAATTGTTTGCGGTACAGTCAGAGGTTATGAAAAGTTTTCCTTAAATTTAATATCTTTGTAAGGCTATGGAACTATTTATACGAGAACTGAACGATACTGATTACGATGAAATACTCGTAGGTTGGTGGAGTCAGTGGGGATGGACGGCTCCGCAAAGAGACTTCCTACCTAACAACGGTAAAGGTGGTATCATTGTTTATGATGATGAGACTCCTGTTTGTGCCGGGTTTATGTATCTCACTAATTCCAAAGTAGCGTGGGTAGATTGGATAATATCAAACAAAGAATATACCAAGAAGCCACAAAGAAAAGACGCCATTAAGTTATTGGTGTCAGCCCTGACGGATATATGCAAGAATACGGGAAGCAAATATAGTTACGCATTAATTAAAAATGAAAGCCTAATAGGAATGTACGAAGAACTTGGATATATCAAGGGCGATTCTTATACAGGTGAAATGATAAAAATTTTATAATATGGCAGTCACAACAGCAGCAGTAATGGGTATAGCGGCAACAGCAGCTTCTACCACTATGTCGTTTTTACAAGCAGGAGACCAAAGAGATGCACAGCGTAATGCAGAGCGTGACGCTGACGAAGCTATGCAAGAAGCTCGTAAAAAATTAGAGGTAAACTTTTATGATAAGTTAAGTATTCAAAAAGAACCTTACGAGTTAGAACGTGAAGCATTACTTGCTCAAGGAGCTGAAGCTATCCAAGCAGGTGTTGAAAGCGAAAGAGGTGCTGCTGCAACGGCAGGTCGTGTACAATTAGCACAACAAGAAGGTCAACGAAAAATAGCAAGGGAAATGGGTCAAGAACTAATGGGTCTTGAAAGATTAAGCGCACAAGAGCAAAGTCGTCTTCGTGATGTTGGTGTTCAATTAGATTTAGAAGAAGCAGCAGGTGCTCAGTTAGCTGCAGCAAATGCTGCTGAATTAGCAGGACAAGCAGAACAACAAGGATGGCAAGGAGTTGTAAGCACGGCAGGAGAAGTTGCTTCTGCGCTTCCTTTGGTTTTCCCAAAAACATCAATGGGAAATACAACAAATTTCACTCCGACACAAAAGCAGCCAACAATACCTACTACTACAAGTAGGGTTGGGATAACTCCTACTCAAGCTCCACAAAGTATTAATCCAAACGTTAGACCTGCAGGTCTTCCTCCTGTTGCACAACCTCCTGCAGTTCCACTTTTTTTACAAAGTCCACAACAAAGACAAAAGAACTTTAGATTTTATAATCAATCTACATATCAAAATCCTTTTGATATATACAGGTAAAAGGTAAAATAAATTATGGCAACATATTATAAATACGCAGAACGAAGCGCAGACTCCCAAATAAATTGGGCTGAGATAGGGAAAGATATGAGCGATATGCTCAAAGAGGAGACTCGTATTCGTGAACAAAAAAGAGCTGTAATTGATGCAGATTTCCGTGAGGGAATGAAGAAGTTTACAAATTCACCTGACGGAGAACACGTTGGCGCAAGACAAGCGGCTTTAGAATTTGGCGATAGTGGCTCAAAATATATGTTGACGCTAAACAAATTATTAAAGAGTGGTGATTTAAGTTTGAGAGATTATACTATTAAAACTCAGAATCTACTTGATGGAACAGATACTGCATTTAATGCATTAAAAGAATATCAAGCTGTGTTTGGTAAAAAAATGGAGAGAGCAAGAACCGGTGTATCTTCTTTGTATGAACTAAGAAAAATGGAACAGGTTGAAGGTTTTGGTGATTTTTCTAAATCAGGATTTTATATAAACCCTCCGGATGGAAGAGTATTAATTGCTAAAAAAACAAAAAAGAATGTTGATGGGCAAGACGTTTATGTAATGGATAGTGCTCCGGGAGAACTTGCAAGCGTTGATTATGTTAAAGGACTTATATTAGGTGAGTGGAATAAATTTGATACTAATGCTGTTACTGATGCATTTGCAAAAGGATTGGGAGAGGAAATGAAATCTATTCAAACTCAAGTTGCAAGTTTAAGTAAAACAGGATTAATAACAAGTGTTTCAGATATTACAAGCAGAACAGATATTGACCCTGCTACTAAAAAGATAATGTTTAAATTTATAGATGCAGAAAATCAAATGATTGATGGTGCTCTTGCTAATCCATTTAGTAGAGCTTCTGTTCTTACGGATAATAACATAATGGCTTCAAATGGTAAATTGTATGATATTACTTCAGACCCTGCCAAAGCTAAAGCAAATCCAAATTTAATTCTTGAAGTAATTGATTCTGCTACAGGTCAAGGTACACTTAAATTTACTCCTGAACAAATGAAGGCTTCTCAGGATTTTATGCGTAATCAAGCTCGTGCTAAATACGATTATAAAGAAGAGGTAAGAACAACTCCTCAAACACAATTACAAGAACGTAGAGCACCTACGGGCGGAGAAATTGAAGAAAGAAACAGAAAGGCAGATGCTAAAATATTTGGAGAGAATTTAGCTACAGCATTAACAGGTAAAGACCCTGTTGCTATTGGCAATGCGATTAAATATTTAGCAAATAAATCAGGTAAAATAGTTGATAGAAGTGATACAGGAATTACTATATCAAACACTGATGGTAAAAATCCAACTACTTACAACTTTACAGAAGCAGGCAAAGTAGCTGACCCTAAAAAATTAACAAAAGCAATGATTTCTGCATTCGGTACATCTTTACCTGAAGAGACAATAGTTAGCGTTGCTAATAATCTTATAGGAAAGAATCCATTAGAAACAAAAACTAAAGCATCAGGTTTCAATGTAATACCAAAAACCGTAGCTGTAGACCCTATGACTATTTATGGAAGACATATTGATACAGTTGTTTCAGATGCTGATGTTGCAGGATTAAGTAAAGGAGAAGCTGCAGATGCATTAAATACTAAGTTATCAGGATTAGGAGTTACTGTTAAGTCTTCTAATAATCCATTTACAGATAATGTATACGTAGTTAGTGGAAAGAATAAATCTCCTGATTTTGATATAACAAAAGCGGGTACCGTTGAAGCAATAAAGAAATGGGTTAAAGCTAATCCTTCGGGTGAAACTCCTGTTCAAAGAGCCGCTAATATAAAAGCACTTGTAAAATCAGGTGTTATAAAAGGTGGCGCAGGAGAATTAGATTAATAAACGACATTAAAAATATACTATGGACGAGTTACAGAAACTGTATGATGTATTGGTTAGAGAAGGTAAATACACTAAGTCTTTTCAAGAGTTTCAGTCAAAATGGGGGCAAGACCAAGCCTATAAAGATAAGGTGTTCGATGTCGTTTCAAGAGATGGTTTGTATACAAAAGATAGAGAATCTTTTTTTCAGAAATATTCAGGTGGTGGTTTAACTCCTCAGCCTGAAGAACCTGTTGCTCAACCTACCCAACCCGGGCAAGGACCCATTGATTTAAAAAAAAAAGGACAGACTCCGTTTGGCGCTGCGGCATTACCATCGGCTCCTTCTTTTTTGGATTCACAAAAACAACTTCCGAAGTTTGAGGCAACTCCACTAGCAGGAGTTAAGCCTGCTCCAAAAGCAAAGCAACCATTAGACTTTCTTGAGCCATCATTACAGACAATTACTCCTGAGTTAATTAATAAGAACGAAGAGTTTGTTGTACCTAAGATGAACTACCAATTTGCTGACCTTGGTTTTAAATTTCAAGAATCAGGCGCTACAGGTGATTGGATGACAGCAACTGCTCCTAATGGTAAAACAATTGAAATATCATTAGACCCATTATTTAGTTCAAAAGCAACGTCTGAATCTGAAAGGTTAAAGAAGTTTATTAAAGAAAACTCAGCGCAAGTAAAAGGTCTTTCAGCTATTGAAAGGTCGTACGCTGCTGAAAATAAAAAGTTTGAGACTCAAAAAGATGTAGATGAATCTATTAAAAAAGTAAACGATGATGCTACAACTCTTAGTAAAGAGATGGGTAGTTTCTTAAAGCAAAAGAATCAATTAGATGCACAGTTTGCTGAGTTGTCAAAGACTCCGCAAAATTTAAAAAATACTCCTGAATATATAGCAAAGTCTCAATCTGTGTTGCAAAAGCAACAACAGTTAGATGAGCAAAGAAAACAACTCCTATCAAGACAAAGTAAAATTGAAAGCCAATCTAAAGATTTAGATAAAGCAGTTGGTCGTTATGCTGATATGAAATCGCAGCAAGGTAGTTGGTTGGGTGGTACTTGGAATTGGTTGCTAGAAGGCTCATCAAGTGTTGTAGCAGGTGCTACCGGTTCATTAATAGACATCGGTGTTGGTCTTTTGCCAAAAGAAATGCTAATGGCTCCAAAAGAATGGAAGTCAGAATCTTTGCGTATCGCTAAAGAGTTGGGTATAGGAGAACCAAGTATTGGTCAATCTGAAGATAAATGGTTGAACTCTTTGAGTCAATCAGAAAAGGATAAGATAGAAAATAAGATAAGAGATTTAGGTAAGAAGCAAATTAAAGCCGATATACTACCTGCCGTAAGAGAAGGTAACAGGGTTGTTCTTGGAGACCCAACTACAACTACTGAATGGATGCGACTAAAAGAGCAAGGGTTTTGGGGAGGCGCTTACGCCGGTTTAATAAAATCATTGCCTGCAATGGCTCCTTCAATAGGAGGAGGATTGGCAGGAAGAGCCTTAACAACTGCAGCATTTTACGCTCAAGTTACCGATGGATTACAGCAAGAGATGGACAACAATCCTGAATTTAAAGATGTGTCAGAGAATGAAAAAGCTGCTGTTATGATACCAATTGGTATAGCGGGAGCGGTACTTGAAGAGTTTGGTCTTAGGAATGCAGTTGGAAGCAAAGGATTATTAAACGATTTAGCGTTAAAAGCACTTGGTAAAGCAGGCGCTACAACTACTGCTCGTACATTTAAAGAACTTGTTCAGAATGAGGTTGAGAGTATGGTTGCTAAAGGTGCGCTTACTTTGACTGCAGCAGGTCTAGCGGAGGCTGAGACAGGAGCAACACAACAAGCGGCTGAGTTTGCTATCAAGGATATTTACAATGCAGCAAAAGGCACGAAGATGTTTGACAACCCAAAGACATTTACTGCCGAATGGGTTAAAGAAGTAGCTAAAGCAGGAGCGCAAGAAGCAGTAGGTGGTTTCATTATGGGGATGCCAACTGCGGTAAGTGCAGCCTATACTAAGAAGGGATTCTTGAATATGGATGATGCTACATTCAAGACATTTGAGTCTGCAGCAAATGATGAAAACATTCAAAAAGCATTTGTTACCAAGTTAAAAAATCAGGTCAATCAAGGTGAAATCACAATAGACCAAGCAAAAGAAACTTTGAATAACTACAGAAACTCTGTTGGTTTATTTAAGTCTATGCCCGAAGGTTTGAATTTAGAAGGCAAGAAAAATGCTATGAATCTTTTGAAGGAAAAGAAAGATTTAGAGAATCAAATCATTGGTAAAGACCCTGCATTAGTTAAGAAACAAAAAGACAGGATTTCACAGATTGATAGTGAGTTAAATAAAATATCAGAAACCGCTACGGATGTTACAGAAATGCCTGATGCTATATCTTCATTGAAAGATGACGAGCAGATTTCGTTTAGCGTTAATTCATTAGACGAAGTTCCTGAGCAATTCAGAGACAGGGCTGTGAAGAAAGAGGGTATGCAGATAGAAGTTAGAGAAAAAATATTTGGACTACCGATAGGTAAAAAAACATCTATGGTAGTTAACGATGGGTACAGATATACATTAACCGGTAAAGAAGCAAAAGATTATGCCATTCAAAAACAAGCAACAGATGAAAGCGTGCTACGCGCAGGCGAACCCCAAGTGGGATTGCCGAAAGTGGGCGAAGGAGACCAAGGACCTCAAGTCGCTGCCACAGGGACCGAAGCCAAAGTCACTACTGAAGGCGGGACGGAAGAAGTAAAGCCTACGACTACAGTTACTCCTATTGCTGAACCAACTGTAGAGCCTACAGTTGCAGAACCAATAGAAGAGCCTGCGGGAGAACCTGTTGCCGAACCAACTGAGGAAGAAATAGTAGACTCAATAGTTGCAGACCAAACAGATGAAAGTCAAAACGAGGGGTATGAATACACTGACTTGTATAATAGAGACCCTAGACTTGCTGCTCTTGAATCTCAAAAGGATATGTTGAAATATACATCAGGTCAAGATTACATAGATGCTCTTGTAGGTTTGGGTGAAACACAGGAGGGTGCGCTAGAAAGACAAACACGTGCAATACAAGGATATACAAGGAATATAAATGCATTAGAGAATAGCTTAAAAGTTACTCCTGCTGCAGAGCCTGTTATTCAACCTGCAGAACCTACGATAGCAGAGCCAACCGTAGAACCTACCACGGAACCTGTAACAACAGAACCCGTAGAAGAGCCTACCGTTAAGCCTGTAGCTCAAGAGCCAAAAACTAAAACCGCAAGGAGAGCTGCTGCTGCTTCAAATATTTCTAGTTTGACTAAGAATGCAATGAAGTCACTCAATTCTATATTTCCTAATGTACCTGTAAAGGCATTTAAAAATATAAAAGAATTAAGAGCGTTTGTTAGAAAAGCATTAGGAGACAAGTCTGCTCGTTCATTGTCAGATGGGACTAAGGGTGTTTTATTTTCTATGAGATATATTAAGGATGGCTATGTTGTTAAGCAACCTAGGTTTATATTGCTGAACGATGAAATACGAACGCCAACAACACTTCCTCACGAAATTTGGCACGCTTTATTAGCTAAGGCTTTTGGCGACAATGCAAAAAACAAAACATTATTTAAGAAATTTAGAAAAAGTATTGACGGTACATTACGTAAGAATGGCTATAATGAGCTAGCAGATAAGCTAAATCAATTTGCAGACCAACCATCTTATAAAAGAAAAGGAGAAAGTGCAGAAGAATGGTTGGTTCAGCTTGGTGCATATATGACTGAGTCAGGATTTAAACCGGGGAGCTTAACAACAAACCAAAAGTCTGTTCTTGTTCAGCTTAAAGATATAATAAACAAGTATGCTATAAAACTATTTAATACACCTGTATTTTTAGAAGATGCTACGGCAGATAATATATTAGAGTTTATTACTACAATCTCAGATTCATTAAGAAGAGGAGAGGATTTAAACAAATACTTTAGAGAAAGCAAGTTAGCGACTGCGACAAATGCAGAGATTAATGATATTCTAAATGCCGATGTTGTAGATGATTTTGAATCTACAATGGGTGGCATTAGAGATATTATCGCGGTAGGTAAGCAAAGGAATACAGATAAGGATATTTTAACCGCAAAAGCATTAAGATATTTAACAAACTCAACTGCTTACAAAAATGCAGATGACACACAAAGGGAGCAAATGTACCGAGAGGTTCGTGACACCCTTGGTTTTAAACAAAAGTCAGCACCTAGTGTGACTAGACTTAAAGGTGGCACTGCACCAATAGAAGGTGAACTTACTTTTGACTCTTTCTTTGGAAAGGTTAAGAAGGGAGAGAAGATTACAATGACTGAAAAGCAAGGTCTTTATAAGCAAATAAAAGACTTAGCAAGAGGCGCTAAAGATGCTAAAAAAGCGTGGGTAGAAATCAGTAAAGACTTAGCTAAGGGCATAAAGGAACTAATAACAAAAGGCACCATTACAACAACGCAGGCTAAGAATGTTATTTCTAAAATGTCTAAGGTTAATATGTTCAGCAAGAAGTCTGTAGATGGATTCTTGGATTATATGACCAAGGTATTTGAGAATGCTGAGTATGCAGCTAACCTAGACGCGGCAAAGAAGCTAAGAAAAGACATCAAAAAGTTATCTAAAAACAAAGATAAGAATGCAAATGTAACAGACTTAGCTAGAAGGTTTTCTGAAATCAACCCGTCAATGGTTGATGATATTAACGAGTATAATGAAATTGCGTCAAAAGTAAAATCAGCTACAAGAGGCTCTACCATTCGTGGCGAAAAGGTTTCGTTTGCAAATGCTGTAAACATCCAAGAGACCAATGAGTATATTAATAAAACTTTAGAAGCACAAGACAAAGAACTTCGTAGACAGAAAGCTGAAGAGATTCAGGAACTAATGGGAGTCGATGCATCCAAGTTAAGCTACGATGAAATGATGCAGCTATTGGAGAGCGAAGAGCCTATTACAAAGTACAATGAAGGAGTCATAAGAGATACCATCAATAAAATGTTTGACTTATATTCTGCATTCATTAATGATATGCTAGAAAATAATGAAGACATTGACTTTACTAATAAGCAGAAGGACTTAGTAAAAAGATTTATGGGGATGAACCTAAACTTACTAACTCCAAAAGAAGCGCTTGAAGCAGTAGATGCGTTGTCTAATTTTATGGAGAACGGCTCAACTGCTAGAATGGAAGCTGTATTAGCTGACTATACCGGTGAGTTTAACTCAGATGTATTAGCTAAGAAAGGCATAAAAGCATCTCCAATAAGTAAGTATTGGTCTACAATGTTTGGTAGATACTTAGCGGCATACACTACTAACTTGAATATTCTTTTTGAGAAAATGTTCAAAGGATTTAATCGCGGTGGTTTAGTTGAAGACTTATCAGGTGTTACTAAAATTAAAAGGGGTAATGCTGTAGCTAATAGACTATCTAATGAAATATCTAATGAATATGTAAAGAAGTTTTTTGATAGGAAAGCTAATGGAGAGGCGTTTAATACTGCGTACAATAGCATAGAAAGAGAAGTAATTGCTAGGACTATTAAAAACATTCCGGGAACAGAGGCTGAAATAAAAGAAGAGTTTGAAAGAAAAAAGACCCTGATTAAGGAAACTATAGCTGAAATGAAAAAAGGTGACGCTCAAGAAGTAGAGAACGCTGCCTTAGTACAAAAAGCATATGACAAACTTCTTAAGGATTCCAACTCCGTAGATGATGTAATTAAAAAAGCAGACGAAGTTAATATGGAAGCTGTTGATTTTTGGATTCAAAAGTGGAGCGATGTATATGATGAATTTGCTGATATTTCTTTAAATGTTTATAATAAAATATTAGAAAGAGATACTAATTACACACCTGACAGGTATGTAAGAAGTCAAGCAGCAATGGCTCCTGTTGATTTTGATATGAACGCATCTGCATTTCATACGAATAATAATACTCTTTATAAGAAAGAGTCGGGCGTATTAATGAAGGCTACAAGACCAACTACACTTCCTAAGAATATGTATTTGAGTATGTCTTTTGATAAAAATATGGCAAACTCAATGCACGATGCATTGGTTGATGTGCATACTGCAATACCAATTAGACAAGCGCAATCATTCTTAAACTCAGACAACTATAGTAAGATTGTACCTGACTCAAAAGATGCTAAGTTATTAGCGGCTAGAATAGGTTTATACGTTCAAAATATCAGGAAGAAGAACCCATATGCAAATGATGAACTCTCTGATATGCTTAGAAAAATAAATAAGATAGCTAATATCGGAGTTGGTCAAGCATTAGGTGGTGTTACGCAACCTTTCAAGCAAATGATTCCGGTTGCAATGAACACTATAATAAACGCGGGAAGTCTTAACCTTGGCACTCTTTTAAATCAAGGTAAGAATGGATTTATCGACAGGTCAGGATACGAGATTGCGAACAGAGGAGTTGAGGCACAGGCTCAAATTGAATCTTTAAATAAGATAATAGAGCAAGCAGCAAAGTCAAAAGGCGCTAAGGCTTTTAAACTAATAGAAGACGCCAACAAGAAATGGTTGGACATTGTATTAGTTAAGCCCGATGTGTTTATTGCTAGGGCTTCTTGGATTACTTATTACGAGCAATCGTTAAAGAAGCAAGGCATAGACCCTAAGACGATTGATTATAATACTCACGAGGTAAATGAGAAGGCTGCAGATTATGCTCAAAGAATGGTTGACAGACAACAGAACATATCTGATGCTGACCTTGCAGGTAAAATGTTTGTTAGCAAACAAGCAAGCACTCAGATACTTGTTAAGTTACTAATGCCTTTTGCTAGTTTTAGAATGAACCAATCTGCTAGATTAGGTGCAGACCTTGCGGTTTTATCTGATAACACAGCTTCTATTGAGGATAGAAAGATTGCAGCTAGGTCTCTTGCAGGTTTTGCGGCAGAGATGCTCACCTTTAAAATGGTATCAGCAGGAACAATAATATTATTGGGTAGTCTAGCTAAACTAGCAATGGGTAAAGACGAAGATGAGGAAGAGAAAAAGAAAAGAATAGATGAAGTTCTTAAAGGTCAAAGAACAAGTATGGTTACTGATATGCTTTCTCCAATACCGGTAGCTGATAAAGCTGTTCAAGCAGGAAGTAATTATTTATTAAATACCGTACAGAATTACTTAGAGATACCTAAGGAAGAGCAGTTCTCTATATACGGTGCCGGTGGCGGACAAGAGATATTAAAGAGTTTAGGTATGTTCGGTATAGCCGCAGATAGAGCAGCACAGCTTTTAGAAGTATCTAAATTGGCTGCCACAGGAGAATACACTGATGATTTTGGTAAAGAGAAGACTATATCAGAAAAAGATAGACAAGCGCTTTTGCCATTTGTAGGAGCGGCAATTCTTTCTAATGTCGGACTAGCACCTACTGAGGTTAGTAGTGTTGTCAAATACGCTGTTAAAGCCGCAAAGACTAAGACAAAAACACCTGAAGAAAAGGCTGCTGAAAAAGATAGAGAGATACAAAAAGAAGAAGAAACTTATCAAAAAATAGAGGCTCTCGATAGGTTACGTGAGAGTGCTACGTCTCAAGAAGAATTAGATGCTATTGACGAAAAGATTGGAGAAATAGAAGCTACACCTGAAGAGAAAAAGGCGATGGCTGAAGATAAAAAAGCGGAAAGAGAACTTAAAAGAGATTTACTTACTGACCCTGAAACAGGAGAAGAGTATGATAATGAAACAGAACTTAAGAGATACAATCCAACGTTGTATAATCAAAACTTCGGTCCTCAATCTGAGTGGTATCAAGAGCATAGGGCTGAGAAAGAAGTTCAAAAGAAAATGAATAAAGAGATTCGTAAGATGGAAGATACTGAAGAGGGGTATGTTGCACCTACCAAAAAACGCACATCAAAAAGAAACTCTGACGGAAGTATTAAGAGAAGAAACTAAACGTATCTAATGTACTTTAGTTCCTTCTGCTTATCGTAATATACCATCATCTCATTATCACTAAAAGAACCATCACGGGGAGGGCGACCTCCCCATTTAATCTCACCGTAAAGTTTGTTGGCTTTGCCGTATATGATACCATCCTCGCACGCCCATATCAATACGGGTGCTAATCTCTTGTCAATTAACTTGACTAATTTTCTTGCGGCAATAGGTAATGGATAAGCATTTCGCATTGTCCTAATACGACCCTTAACCTCAGCATAAGCTATTAGGTTCTTGTCTTTGTCAAATATTTTGTAGTCAATATCGTGTGGGTCAAGTTTTAAATATGAGCCTCCGAAGATGCTAACGAATAATTCAATTGCTTTTTTCTCTCTTATTAAGTCCACCTCTGTTTCAAAAGTCATCGTCTTCTAATGATTTTAATATTAATCGTAAGTCTACAATTAGATTGCGAATATCACGCTCTGCGGGTGTAAAGTCCCTGTCCACAAGATTCTCGTAGATATTTGCTATAAGCAGGTGCTGCTCGTTTATTCTAAAAGCGATACGCTCTGCTCGAGCGTTCTCTGAATTGTTGTCCATACTTGGATAAACATAAGGATTTTACCAAAATTAGTTTTTTTAATCAACATATTTGTTATCATCGTGCCTAATGATTAATTCGTACCGGCATATTCCATTTGGTTTGACTTCAGAGTTCCATATCTTCAACATCTTTCTTCTTGCATAGATATTATTAAACCTATAGTGCCTAATGATTCTATCGTCTTTAATCAGTTCCATGTCACCGCTTTGGTTGTACCACTCCTTTGGTCTTTTCATTTGATTTGATTTTAGTCTCCTTATATACTTCCACCTTCACTCCGTGGTTTTGTAGTTCTTTTAGTCTATACTCCTGCAGTTTAGACAGCTTACCATTGGTAGCCTTAACCTCAATGAATACCACGTCACTGTTCCTTGGGATGGCAAGCAAATCAGGTATGCCATTCTTGTTTGTCATCGTCAGCTTTATAACGTAGTATCCTTCCGCCTCTAACTCTTTAATTTTCTTGGCTTGTACTTGCTGTTCTTTCATTCGTTTGTTTTAATAATTCCTTAATTGACATATTAACTTGGGTGCACTCCTTAATAAACTCAATTAGCTTCTCTAATTCCTCCTGTGTAAAAGCAAACCTATTTGCCAAGAAGAACTCGTAAGGCATACAACTTTCGTCAAGGTCAATCTCCTCCAACTGCACTGCCAAAGTTTTCTGCGGTAAAACTATTAGCGTGAAGATGATGGTGTATTCATTACCTTCCTTCACCCATTTTTGGGGAGGCACTTTGCTCGGACGGTTCTTGTCGTTGATGCAGATACATTTTACCATTTTCAATTAGTGTTTGTTTGTTTGCTAATAACCAATCAATGAAGTCATTCTGATTGAGTGCTTCTAATTTTTTGAATATTTCTTCTACCGGTGTCATAAATAAAAGTCCTGTTTAAAATGATTAACCGTATAATCTTTCTTCTTTGTGACAGCTTTATAGATGTCATATTCAATACCACCCTTTGTAAAAATCCAATATACTTGATTCTCGAGGCGTTCTTTTGTAGTCATCCGGTCTTTGCTCTGCCAATAACTCGTAGCACTGAAGTCAATGTTATAGTAGACCAAATACTCAGCCTGCTTTAAACTGATTCCTTCACGTCCACTTACAATCTGCAATGCTATGTTCTTATTGGTGTCTTCAAAGACACTTAACTCAGAGGTTAAGTCATCGCCAAATACTTGCTTGAGTGCGTTATACTCTTCCTTGAACTTGTAGAAGATTCCAATCTTGCATCCTTCAAACTGCTCTTTGATAAACTCAGCCTTACTGAGGTCAAGTATCATACTGTTGCCGCTCTCAAATTTAATCGTGCCGCTACTTAACTGATGCACCTTCATCATCAACTTAACCGGAGTGTCTGCCAAAATTATTTCTTCTTTACCTTCTATTACCAATTCCTTCTTTAATTTTTTTATCATCGCATAAGTCGATGGCTTCATCTCTACCTCTAATACCTCTTCCTTGGTCTCAGCCATAAATCCTGCCTCCTGCTGTGTGTAGTTAATGGTGTATGGCTCCATCTCTTTGAGGATGGTATCAAGTCCACCGCTATAATCATTAACGAACAGTCCGTTAATCTTACGCTGTTTGATGTTAACATACTTGTCGCAGAAACGGTAGAAGTTTTTAAACTCTTTGAACGGGTTGTTAGGTATCGCATAGACCTGATGATACATTTGTGAATATGACTCAGGTGTTGGTGTTCCACTAAGCAGTATCACCATTGGTCTGCATTTTTTAATCACTTGTGCTACCAACTCGGCTCTGCCACTTGGCTTTGGGAATGCCCCCATACTATGTGCCTCATCGCAAACAATTAAGTCCCACTTCCACTCATCCATTACGGTGTGCAAACTCTCGTAGTTTATTACCGTCATATTGTATGATGGCTTTAACGTATTATAATCTGCTTCTATTGTGCTGATGGCTTTCTTTTTTGTAATGAACAAAACCATTTGTGCCTGACACTCTTCTGCTATCCCCAAACTTGTAAGCGTCTTGCCGGTACGAACCTCCATTGCAAGATATAAGAACCGATACTTGGTAAGTATCTGAGAGCCCTTTGTAATGATGTCGGATTGATAATCTCTGAACTGAAATTTATTTTGCTCCATCTCGTATAAGTTTTTATAATGCTCACAACTCTTGACAATCTTGTCTATAACTTCTTGCTCTGTGTTGTACTTAAGAACTTCTCGTATCTCAACTGCTTTGCCTCGTCCTGATTTGGTAATCTTTGTTTGAAGCACAACTCCTTTGAGCATCTCGCAGTACTCCCACATTGCTTTGTTACTGTATCCTGAGGTACGTTCAATCATTTTCTTATTCTTTTTTCGCAGTGACCACAATACATTTTTCTTTTATACTCTGCTATAACAGGCTGAGGACATTCGCAATCATTACTGATACGTGTGCCATCATCATTGTAGTTCAAAGCAATGTACTCCATTAGGTCTACGCAGTTCTCAAACATATCATACGACTGAAAGTAGTCCATCATTAACTGAATCAGTTCAAGTGGTATCTCCTCGTCAGGGATGTGAGCAAATAAACTCACGTCCGACTTTGCAATCTCCTCAAGAGTGTTGCGTTCTGTAATTAGGTTAAATGAATTAATCATTCCCACGTGAATCATTTGTTCTTGTGTCATATCTTTTGGTTAAGTATTTGTTCTTTCATCCATTTAGCCTCAAACCATCCAATTAATTCTTCTATGGTTGGTAAACTTCTTCTTATAACATATCCATCATTTAACCAATTCCAAAGGTTTATAATATCTTCCTTTCCTATCTCCTCATCACTTGGTAGTTCTATTGGGGTTAATTGTTCCAATACTTGTTGCACTAATGGTCTTATTGGTGCTTTATATAAAAACATTGCTTCCTTTACTTGTTCTTCTGTATATAGTTTCATACTTATTTGATTTTAGAAAGGTGCTTCTTCAAGCCCCTCAGGTTTGCTTTTAATGATTATCCATCTGCCTTGTTGGTCTCTATCCTCCTGTGGCATTACTCCTTCCTTGTAAATACCGTAAGCGATAAGCCATTTGTAGAACTTGGTTCGACTCACGCTCATCCTACCTCTCGGTCCATAGTCAGGATACTCATCCACAAAGTTAGAATACAACTCGTTCTTGTAAAGTCTCGTGTCAGGTTGCAACATCACCTCTCTGTTGTGATGCGTATCAACAAGCCCACACCACTCAATAAACTCGTGGCAAGTCTCTGCTGATAGCTGACGAATCTTGAGGTTCACAAACTTACTCTTCACAAGTCCTGTTCTCAAGTAGTTAGTCAAACAGCTAATCATATAATTGTCAAACTCACACCAATCGTCATCGTTCCAATCCCCGAACATCAACTTACCAAACTCATCAAGAGGGGTGAACTCTTTGGTATAATACTGATGAAGTTCCAATTCCCACTTACGTCTTGCAAACGAATTGCCGGCTCCCTTTATTGCGTAGTTCGTAGTAATAGCAATCTTCGGAGACCTGCTGAATGGTATCTTGATAGCGTCCTTGTTTTTCTTCTCGAGGGTTAATCCCTCGGTGACTACCGAAAACAATCTCTCGAAGTCAAAATGCTTTCTCACGTCATCAAAGCAAAGTATCTGCGTGTCTGCTGACACCAACTGATAAGCGAAGCTGCGCTCGAAAGCAAATGACTTACCATCAATCACAACAAGTTTCTTCATCTTACTAAGTGCACTCATTAAAAGTCCCTTACCTGTTCCTCCCTCCGGATTGTCACTGATAACCTCATCGTTCAGGATTACTGCCGGGCAGAATGATAAGTTCTTATATCCGTGTAAGAGGAATCCAATCGTACTCTCCATTGCTTTAACACGGTGAATATCTCCACCATTGATATTGCTCACGAACTTTTTGAAGTCACACTTATCCGTCACGCTACACAGATTAAAGTTCCTGTCTATCACGTGGTCTTTCCACACGTACCCTCCCAAGTCCAAGTAGTCAAGCGTAGTCACACCTTCCTTTGTTATCTTAATCGCACAGTTCTTGTAGTACAAATATGATGCGTCTTTATTATCTGCAATGAAGTAAATCTCAATCGTTGACAGTAGTGATAAAAACTCTTCCTTGAAGAACCTTGTGTTGTCAGCAAAGTAATTGTACACCCCGATGTCATCTAACTCCAATAGGTGCGTAAGCACGAAGTCTTTTATCTCTTTCTCAGACGTGTGGTCAATCAAGTTGTTGGTCACCTTTACAAAGATGTAGTTTTTGCCACCCTCAGGGCAGTACTTGTAGAACCCATTGTCTTCCAAGAACTGTTTGAACTGAACGTGTACTACTTTAATTACTCCTCTATCGTTTCTGTCCCAAAAGGTTTGCATTGCATTCTCTTCCTCAACCTTGTTAAGCACCGAGTCGATAGTCTCGCTGTCCAAATTGGAATCCTGCAGTTGGATGCGAATCTCTTTTTTTGATACACCACGTCTTAGCTTTGCTTTGATGGTATTGATACGCTCCTCATCCTCGTAGTACTTAGTACCAAAGTTGGCAGTATGCCTGTACGCAGAGTCAATGGTTGTTCCAATCTCCCTAATCGAGAAGTCATCTGTTGCGAATTGGTTTAGTACATAAGAAGCAAGGCTCTTGTTGATACCAAAGTCATTGAACGCCATAGCAAGGACGTATGCGTTCTGATTACGCTGACCCTCGCTCATAGGATATTTCTTCTCCCACCACTTCACAAGTATCTCCACAATCTTATTCTCATCCGTGATAGGTATCGTAGCCTTGTCTCTTGTCTTACTCACCTCAGTGTACTCAGGCTCCTCAATCGTATCCCAAATACTACTATTCTCATTAATCGCAATTAGAGGGTCATAAGACTCGTAACAAACTCGACTGAGGTTCTTGCTCGTCTTGTCGAAATAAGGCGAATTAAAGTACTTCTCTAACGAATTGAAGTACATTGTATGGTTCTCTGCATCAGCCGGTATCTTAACCAATACTTTTAACCCATTTCCCGAAGGGCTGATGAATACTGAGAACACATACTTGTTCTTTGATAAACTCTCTTTGTCTTGCAGTAACTCTTTTTGCTTGTCATACCCATCGAAGTCCAAACAGATAAGACCACTATGCTCAATTAGTGAGGCATCAGTTCTCTTGTTGAACGTTCCACTGAAACATATCGCAGGCAACTGCTTCTTTAACTCCTGTCTCTCAGGTTTACGCTTCTCTAAGCGTATTCTCTTAACCAAATCCTTAGTAGCACCGGCTCCGTCCTTGATTCTATCGAGTATAACGTGTACATCTCGGAAGAACGGAGTGTCTGTGTCCCTAATATTTTGGAATATCGTCACATTATGTGCCATATTATGTCGTTTTTATGTCGGTTTTAAGTAGTTAACTATCTGATTATTAGAACTAATGTCGATTATGTCAATTTTTTCTTCAAATTATAATTTAAAAAAAAGAAGAAGAATAGAAATACACATATAAGAATATAGGGAAAACACATTGACATTTTCGTCACGCATAGGAGGTAAAAAAAGGGGAAGTTTACACTCCCCCAATTTTTGTTCTCTAATGGGTGTCAATTCTAAAATGGAAGTTCATCGCCATCTTCTTCAACCTCAGGTTCAGGTGCCTTTTGCTTAGGAGCAGCAGCTTTCTCTGATTGTGGTTTCATACCACTTTGAGCTGCCGGCTCGTAGGTATCTAACTCAACATAATGATTGCCACTTCGTGCAGTCTTGATGTTAAGGTTTACCCAACCACCTTTCTCGTGTTGTCTGATGAAGGCTACTGCCTCATCTACTTTCATTGATAATCTCCCTACTACAAAGTCAGGGGCTTTTTCGTTTCTCTTGAATGAGAATCCGTCTGCAAAGATTTTTTCGTCTTGTGCCATTGTTCTTGAATTTATTTGTTGCCTCAGTCTATTTGTACCAACCATTAACCTCTGAGGCTAAGCCAATGATTAGTTGTAGTCAGAGTGGGAGTCGAACCCACACCATCTCTTACGAGTGCTCTAATTCCTCAAGGGTCAATTCAATTATGACCATTAAGCTATCTGACTGCCTTGTGTCTTTGAAGACACTTGCTTCGGGGGGAGCAAAAATATTATAACAGATACTCGTCAATGTAATAGTTGACAATATCATCTGATGGCGTAGAACTAAAGTACTTATTGTACACTTCAATTGCTTTGCCTACTTTTATTTCGCCACCTTTTACAAAGTCTTCTGTTGGTCTAAAGATACCAAGTACTCCTGTGCCTTTGTCAATTACATAGAATACTAATGGCTTACCAAATAACTCTTGATAAATGTAGCACTGACTATCGTAGTTATACGACTTAGCGCTGTACTTGAACTTATGAATGTCACTTGTGGTTTTTAAGTCAATCACAGCATTGTCCGTAACAATGTCAGCCTTCCCTTTCCACATCATACCTTGAATCTCTGCTATTGCAGGCGTCTCGTACACATTACCTGCCTTGTAAATCTCATCGTAGAATGCAATGTTCCCATTGATAATACTCACAAGGTTTTGAATCTCGTCCTGCTCCTTCTTGAGCATACAGAATGGTAGGTTGTTGTCTTCGCAGAATGCTTTGTACTCTTTGGTATTACGTGTACTTACATCTACTGCCGGCATCATCTTAGCCTTCTCAGGCTCCAAGATTAATTGGTGAAAGTATCTGCCGTCCATAAACGCTTTGTTGTCCTCACGTGTCTTACCAAAGTCCTGAGGGTTATTAAGTAACACACCAATATCTGAATTGGATAGATACTTCTTACCTATACCATTGTAGTACTCGTGGTCATCACGTAGCTTGATTAATATATCCTCCATTATTCTGCGGTTAATAGGTTAGCGATTTCTTTCTTTAATGCAGGGCTGATTTTGTACTTACGTGTAAGTTGAGCACCAATCTTCTCGATACCCATAGCCTTGTTGGTCGTAACGTATTTAACTACGGCATCCCAATTCGCTGTACCTTTCTTTAGGTCAATTAAATCATCTGATTTCGCCTCTTTAATTGGCTGCGATGGGGCTGCCGGCTTAACGTTTGTTTCGCCTTCAGGTAAATCCTCTCCTGCATAGATATAAATCCCTAATCCAAACATCGCTAAGTTCTTAACCAAGCAACGCATAATGGTCTTGTTGATGTCAAACGTGGTCGCTGCCTCTACCTGCTTGTCGCCATAGCGTGTGCTATAACTATACGCAGTCTTCTTCATTGATTTGTTCTTTCCGTCCATTACAGGTAACCACATCTCAAGCGTTTCGCCTTCGATAGTTACGGTAGTGTGGCACATAAATCCAAGAGCATCGTCATACTCTGTCTCTAAAATTTTGTAGGTGGCGTCAGGACACTCAGTCTTTGTCTTTGACCAAGCCCAAGCCCAAGATAAATAAGTTAGATTGTCTTTCTTTTCAACGTGGTCGTTGACATTGATGGCTGATAGCCTCTCGAAAACTGTTTTTTTGTTTTCCATTTGATTTGATTTGATTGATTACTGATTGATTTGAATTTTTGGCAGACTAAAGTCTGCGAATGATTGATTAGATAAAAACTGCACGCTCCACATCTTTCACGATAGACACATAGTCCTTGTCCTCTGCTATCTTCTTCTCGACTTCAGAGATTCCGTGAATGATTGATGAGTGCTTGATGTCGTAGCCTGCCTCGTTCATATACTTTTGAATGTATGTGATTTGCATAGGTCTCTTAGCGCATAGGTAATAAACCAAGTGCCTTGCATCTACGAACTCTCTTTTCTTTGATTTTGAGAATATATCCTCCTTTGATACGCCAAACAAGTCGGCGACCCTTTCTACATACTGATTAAATACATCGTGCTTCATAACTTCAATTTGATTTGATTACAAATATAATGAAAATGTTCAAACATAGTTCATTTATTTGATAATATTTTCACTTAAACAGTACAATTTACTTATAAAAGACAAGGTCTGAGTACTTTACATACACGAATCCGTCATTAATTATCTTATCTGCACTGTACCAAGACTCCTTTGTGATTACGTGTCCTTCCGGAAACTTTGGGTTCTGCTCTAGTTCCTCCTTCAGTTTCTGAACGTAGAGCGTGGCGTCCATTAATTCCTCTTGCAAATGGTTGAGCCACTGAATGAGCGTAAGTTCATTGTCCTCGAGTGTAGTGCCATATTTTTTTACACCCACATCGGAGCGACTACTGAACTTTGAGATTACATTTTCGACAACCTTGTCTTTCTTTTCTTGATTATTGTCCATTTTATTTGGTTTTAAATTATCCGTAGATTACTTCGCCCATTGCTAAGTATTGGAACACAATATCTGCCGAGTCGGCATCGCCCTCCTCTTTCAAGTGTGCCTCCAACGCCCATTTGCAATTGCTCTCTGCAAGCAACTGTAAGCGTGATTGCATTGTTCCACGTGTAATAACTCCAACTATCTCGTCTTCGTCATCGGCATCATTTAAAAATACCTTCACATCGTGGTCTAAGACTGCTTTCAGGATTGCCGTACTAAGATACGGGTCTTCCTCCTTAGGAACTGCCTTTCGGATTGATTTTACTGCGTCAGGGTGCAAGTAATACCAATAGTTACTGCCGCCCTCTAGCGCCGTTACAAAAATGTCTTCTAAGATTTCTCTGCTGATTGTTTGATTGATTGTGATTTCCATATGTTTATTCGTTTATTTTTCTGATTTCTAATGTGTCGCAAGCATCGTCAATGGCGTACCATATCTGCTCAATGGTTGCTGTGTTTGTTAATGCCATCTCAAGAACCTGCTGCGCCTGTTCCTGTGTGCAATTGTAGTTCTCTGTAACGTCATCTGTCGTCCAAAGATTGTCGGTAAAGTACCCTTTCTTTTTGAGTAATGCCCTTGCTTCAAGGACATCTTTTAGTTTGTTTTTTGCCTCAATTAACTGACCTCGTAGGTAGTCGATTTCAAGATTGGCGGAGGCAACTGCGCTCATCTCGTAGTGATTTTTTGACATATTGATTTGATTAATGATAAGATTTCAACGGTTAATAGTAATGCGAATGCTAGTGGTATGGATACAACAAAGAACCACACTAAGTGAAATAACAAATAAGCAATAGCTTTTGCTACGTTAAAAAACGATTTCTTGTGTGTCGCCATTATCGGTTAGTATTACTGATTTAGGATAGGCATCTCTAAGCACTTGAACATAGTCGTCATTGCTAAATATAAAGTCGCCTTCTCTTTCCTCGTCAACCATTGGTTGAATAACTGAGCGGACTTGCTTCTCACTTAATTGCGTTGCGAGTATAAAACACTCCTCGTCCCACGCTGATGTTCTAATTTTAAAGATGTTCATTTGTCTTGATTTTGCTGTTTTAAAATACTAGCGACCTTGCGCCTAACGATTACTTTCATTGATTTATAAGTGATGTAGGCACCTAAAAAGCAACCCACCATTGCGCTCATAAAACAACTCATAGCTAAGATAAAATAATTCATTGACATAGATTTGATTAATTATTGAACGATATTACGACTAAATTTAAACATATCAAAATATTTTTTAAAAATTTAACGTAATAAATTCAGGTCTTGAATTATAGTGCGGGTATAACTCCTCTAGGAACTTGCTGATTTTATCCTTCTGCTCCATAGTGTCAACCCTTAGAACGATATACCCCTCGTCATCTAGTGCGCTGATAACGTCATCAATGTCTATTTTTTGGTCTTCGATTGTGATATTTAATGCTCTCATTTTTTAAATTTTTTAAGGTCATAGATTCGGATTCCGTCAATGATTTTTACGTCAATTTGATACATACTATTTAACGTGTCTAGGTAGCTAACGAACTGTGCCTTTTGGTCGTCAGGTAGGTATAACAACCTGTCCAAAATTGGTTGTAAAATCTCGTTGCGTCCTTGTACTGTGTTTAATTCTTGTGTCATAACTTGTAGGCTTTTTTTAAAATGTTGTCAAATAATTTATTGTCGTGTTCCCATTTGTCAGGCGTTGGCATAACCAACCAATAAAGAGCGTGCGCAATCATTTCGTCCTCGGTGTCATTTTCGCCCCATTCCTTCACGCAGTTATTCCCCTCGGATAACTTTGCCCATAGGTTTGGATAGTCGCTCTTGTCCACCTCGGTCAACCTAATAGAGTGCATCGTGCTTATAAATTGGTCGCCGTTGTGGTATATTTCCACAAATCCACCGTCCTCGGTGAATATGTCCAAAGTCTTTTCCTTTTGGTTTTTTACTACTCGGTATTTCATCTCTCAGCGTTTTTGTAGATTATTGAATTGTTTTTCTCCTTGTACATCAGCACCACGGTAGCGTGTCCGCCGTTCTGCTCGGGGGTCATTTCGTCCTCGGTTTCATAGATAAAGTCAACGGCGTATGGGTCTATCTCCTCGCCGTCCTCAACCATTTTCCTTGCAATCTCTTTTGCCGCATCGAGATTTGCCGCCTCGATAGTAAATTTTTGCCTGCTCCAAATTGAGAGTTTTGTGTCTAGTACAAAGTCAAATTCCTTTTTCTCAAACGTCATCAGGTCATTAATTGATACCTGAAAATCTTCTTCCACGTCATCGTAATGCTCTCCGTCCTCGTCCATTAGGCAAAGGCTTACCATGTTGTCGGGGTACACGTCATAAATTATTCGCATCTCGCCCTTGTAAATTACTTTTTGTCCTTGTTTCATTTTAATTAAATTTTATTTGTTTAAAATTTTCCCATTTTTCACTTGGTATGTATAAGCACTCCCCGTTCTCGTTCCTATATTCGTTCAAGTCTTCATCGAGCGCCTTACCATTCTCGTCTATTGCATACACGAAAGGATTTGAATCTATAAAATAATGTTCTAACTCGTCCAAATAAAGTACATCGTAATTTATACAAATGTATTTGCGCCCGTCTTGGTCTGCGTCTGCGTTTGCCACATCGAGCATAAAATCAATTAATTTAATTGAGAACTCAACCGCTTTAAGTTCCTCGCCTTTTAAGTTGATAGCCATTTGCACCAACTTGTTTCGTTTTCTTAAAATTTGCTTCATTTTATTTGGTTTAAAAATTATCTAATTCTTCAAATTTATTTTCACTACTTTCTAGTTCAACGCCTTGCATATAGTCGGCTATTCCTTCCCAACTAGACAAAAACCCGTCTTTGTTGTCTTCGTTGTCTTCTACCTCGTTGGTCATTAGTATGTACGAGGCGAAGCCTTCAACCACTTCTTTAATACTCGTAGCATTGTAACCTGTTGCAAAATAGCAACCTGTTTGCGTGTCATATACGCGGTAAAACTTTTTAACTTTTGCACCCTCGAGCGTTGCAATAGCGTTGCTAATCGAGGTAATTACTGACGGCAAACCGCCTTTAGTTGTTTGTATCATTTTTATTTGATTTTGATTTAAAAAAATTTGCCCCCTTGTCAGTATCGCTCTAAGTAACGCCCGAAGCGTTCAAGGGGTAGCCTATTTACTAACTAACCGCGTTCGTGTAGGGCTTCATATCTTTGAAAATCTTGCTCCAATGCTGAATTATAATCTTTATCAGCTTGTTTTTTTTCTTCTTCTTCGTTGTCCGTATATGTGTAGGCGTCAAAGGTTTTTCCGGTTGCTACTCTCTTAAATTCTCCGCCTATTGCCTTGGCAATGTCGTAGTAACAATTTACCCCGATACCACCTGAAAAGCCTTTATAGTAGTCGTTTCGTATCCCGTACGGCAACTCCACGCCCTCGGCTAGTTGGTAGATTTTGTATTTTAACGCCACGTTGAACACGTCCGCAATTACTGTACTTTCTTTGTCGTAGCCATAACCTGAAGCGTACGAGCTTACGCGGTTAGTCGTGCCGTCTTGGTAAATTATAAAGGCGTCTAAACGGGGGCAATTGCCCCACGTTCTCGACTTTTTCCACTCAATGCTAAATTCAATGCTTTTAACGGGCTTTTGGTTGCGCTCCGCTTCAATCTTTGCCACGCGCTTAGCTTCTTTGCGGGCTTCTTGTCTTGCTACTTTGTTGGCTTCTTTTTGTTCAATTGTTAGTTTCATTTGATTTGATTTTATTAGTTGAATATTTCTTTTATGGCGTTTTTCATTGCCGTGTTTACGTGGGATTCGTTGCACCCGTCAGGATACAATTTAAACGCTTCGTTTAACTTCATCAGGCGCGAGCCGTCCGCGTTTCTTACTACGTTTGCGTTTTGGTCTTGGTACGTCTTTTGCTGAAAGATTTTAAAATAAAGCGTTGGCGCGTAAGCCGTTGCAGTTTCTTTGTCTAGGTCGTAATGATTTTTTAAAATCACTAGGGCGCTTTTGAGTTCGTTGTATTGTGTTTGTGGGTATTTCATCGCGTGTAAATTGTTATTTTATTACTCGGGTTGGTCTTTGTTATTGATTCGCTCGGGTTGAGTTGCTCGGTCTTGACTTGGTAAAGTCCGAAGGCGTTCAGCCATTCAACCACATAAAAAAGCGGCTCCGTTGTTTCGTTCTTGTACGTCCCGCCGTGGTCTAATGTTATTTTATTGGGCTTCATATTCTTCCTGTTTTAGTTTGTAAATTCTTTCCTTTAGGTCGTCAGTGTTGTAAGATTCAAACACTATCCCGCCCCCGTATTGCTTATTGTGAAATTTGCGCCCGCCTAATTTCTTGGCTAAGAATATTGCGCGCGTGTAGTCGTTCGCTAGTTGCAGGTAGTGGATAACGTAGCGAGGATTCCCGTTTGTGTTGTTGCTGATTCTCGTAAACATTTTATTTATTTTTTAAAGTTTGGTAAATAGTTTTAGCTAATACGTAAAGGATAACGCACAAAGACGCCACCGCGATAAGTTCAAAAAGGCTTATAAATTGTCCCATTTTTTTAATTTTTAGTTGATTAGTAATATTTGACCTTTCCAATTAAATTGGTCTTTTATCTTTCGGGCGGTATCATATGCCGCCTCAATACTCGTAGAGTTTAACTCTAACACTTTAACCCCGATTTTAAAGGTGTACTTTTTCATTTTTAAAGGTGTTTTAAAATTAAAATATTATTAATGTGTTGGTCTAGTTTGATAAGGTCGCGGCTCGTGTGTGTCGCTCCGTGAAGCATTCCAACGGGGCTAGTCGCTAGGGCGTTAACTAGGTCTTGGCGCGTTTCGTTGTATTCTTTCAAGCACTCGTTAATAAAACGGGTCTTTGAACTTTTCCCGCGTCTTTGGTTGTACATCTCCACCAACTCAGGCAGTGTAGGAAGCCAATGGGTAACGTTAAATTCTTGATAGTTCATAACTAATTGATTTTCAATGATTTAGTAAATTAGGGCTATTTTACCCCGTTCAATTCTTGTGCAATATATGTACAATTCTAGTACAAAACAAATTTATTTTAATTATTTTTTAGGCTTTAACAAATCATTAACACGCGCCAAAAGTTTTTGGCGGTGAGTAGCGCGGAAAGTTTAGGCAGGCAGAACACGGGCGGGGGGTTGGCTCCTTTGTCTTTCTAGGTAGACAAAAAGAAAACTAAAGGGGTTCAGGTTGCGAAGGACGGGGAAGGGCGCAGCGCGTGAGCGTACGCGCTACGCTCGGGCGGTTCGTCAGGTGGTGCAGGCGGTGGGGTGGTACGCTTCAGGCGGTCAGGTGCAGGCGCTACGGCTAGCCATAGGAAAAGCCAAAAAAACCGACAAGGGCAAACCAAAACCGACCCCCACCCCTTAAAAAAAATTTGACTTTCGTTTCGCGAGCCGGCTCGCCAAACCGCTATATAGCCCCAACACTACGAGTATCTAAAAATTAATTATCTTTACCCTGAAATATTTCGCATTCGTTTTAAAACAATTATTATGAAACTAAAATTTGGAAATTCTGTTTACAAGAAAGACTTGTCGAACAGCATATACCAACAGAGCGGTGCAAACTTCGGTTTGACTGTGAATGGTGGTATGTTGATTAACAATCGTCCTGATGGTCAGACCGGCATCCAACAGGCTGCTGAGGTTAAAAAGGTTATCAAGAAGGCAGAGAAGGTTCAGATGATGTCTGAGGCTGTTTACTTGGGTAACATCAAAGCAGAGATGATGGAAGGTCCTGAGATGGACTAAAGAAGGTTAATGGTTATAGTAAATAAGGAGGGCTCAATCTTGAGCTCTCTTTTATTTTGTACCTATCAATGTCAAATTCGACATTTTTGTCTTGATTTTATGTCGATTTTATGTCGATTTTATTTTTTTAATTTATTGATTATTAATACTTTATTTCTTTAATGTCGAAAATGTCGATTTTTAAGAGAAAATAATATGGGAAAAAAATAATAAAAGGAGGGAAATATATATAGAGAAGTAGGGGAAAAAATTCTGCATTTCAGACATTTACTATGCCAAAGCATAGTGAAATCCTTTACCACATTGCGTTTCAGCCAATGTTAACTTTTTAAATACCGACATATTATCGTCAGAAATCGACATTACGCTGCAAAAAACCGACATTAACCATAACATTTGCAGTGTAATCCCCCACACCCTAACGGGTGATTCATACCTTATGGTATAAATTTATTTTAAAAATAGTACTTAATATACCATAGGTTGACTATATTTGTACAATGTCAAGCATAGCGTGATATTCATTCAAAATAAATCAAATCAAATGGTAGAAACATCAGGAATTGGGTACTCACCCAAGGATTTGCAGTTCGGAAGTGACGGCAGAAAGAAACTTATCAGTGGTGTCGTTAAGATGTCCAAGGCTGTTAAGTCAACACTCGGACCAAGTGGTAACACTGTACTCATTGAGAGTCCGCATCACACACACGGTATCACAGTTACTAAGGATGGTGTAACAGTTGCTAAGTCAATTGACCTCATTGACCCAAGTGAGAACCTTGCGGTTAAGATGATGAAGGAGGCAGCAGACAAGACAGCTACCTCAGCCGGTGATGGTACGACTACAGCGATTGTGTTGACAGAGGGGTTAGTACTTGGAGGACTTGAGCATATCAAAGATGATATGAACAGGACTGAGGTGCTAAGACATATGGTGGACATTAGTAACAAGGTGGTGGACAAGTTAAGACGCAAAGCCAAAAAGGTTAGCAGTAGTATGCTATTAGACGTGGCATCAATCTCAGCTAACAACGACAGAGAGATTGGTCGCATTATTGCTGAGGTGTATAAGGACGTGGGCAAGACCGGTATTGTGACCGTGGAGAGAAGCCAAACTAATGAGACGTATGCAGAGACAACTAAAGGGTTAAAGTTTGACAGAGGGTATTTGAGCCCGATGTTTATCAATGACGCCAAAAAGGATGAGTGCGTATTTGAGGATGTGATGGTGTTGGTGTGTGATATGGAGATAGCAAACATCTTACAGATTGAGAACGTATTGAAACCAATCATTTCAGAAGGCAAGAAGTTGTTGATTATCTCTCCGTGTAATACCAATGTGGTGAACACACTTGCAGCGAACTCAGTTAAGGGTAATTTGAAAGTGGTGGCTGTGCCTCCGCCAAACTTTGGATATAAGCAGCACGAGTTGATGCAAGACATTGCGATTAGTGTAGGTGCTACTTACTACAGTGAGAAGACAGGTGATGACTTAAGCCATATCAACTACGGAGACTTAGGTCACGCAAGTAAGGTGATTGTGAGCAAAGACAAGACTGTCATTATTCGCAGTGCAGCTAAGTCAGATGAGAAATTGGTAGACGAACGTGTTCGTCAGCTATGGGACGCACACAAAGAAGCAACTAAGAAAGCTGACAAAGACTTCTTGCTTGAGCGTATTGCCTCACTTACAGGTGGCATAGGTGTGATATTCGTTGGTGGTCAGACTGACCTTGAGCAGAAAGAGTTATATGATAGAGTTGATGACGCAGTGTGTGCAGTAAGGTCTGCTCTTGAGGAAGGGATACTACCGGGTGCGGGCAAAGCATTACTTGATGAGAGTGCTGAGATAGAGATGTTGGGTACAAGTCGTGAGTATGAGGCAGCAGCTTCAATTGTTCGCAATGCACTTATGGCTCCATTCCAACAGATATTGGCTAACGCAGGTCTTAAACCAAGTGATGTCTACAAGGATAGCACTCCGGTTGGTCACGGATACAACCTGAAGACAGGACAAATGGGTGACTTAGTTGAGATGGGTGTTATTGACCCATTGAAGGTTACACGCAGTGCACTTCAGAACGCAGTAAGCGTAGCTGTAACTATTCTAAGTACAAATGCAATTATCACAATGGCTCGTACATATGAGCAGCAATAATAAGAAAATGAAACCAATAGGAAAATACATTGTTGTCAAAGACATCCAAGAGACAATAACGACCGAGAGTGGTTTGTTATTGTCAGGAGAGGATACCAATCAGCTACGCTACAAGCGTGCTACGGTTATAGCACCCGGCAGTGACGTGTCAGTAATTGACGAGGGTGATGAGTTGTACTATGACAAGGCGCACAGCTTTACAATGCTGATAGATGATGCGCAGTATACCATCATCTCAGAGCGTGACGTTGTTGTGGTGATTTAGTCTTCGACCTCTTCAGCCTTAGGCTTTTTATATTTGTGCGTCTTATTGTAGGCGTTCATTTCAAGAATCATATTTCTGTAAACCTTATCGTTATAAGATACATTTCTTAGAAACATAGGGTTTGCAGACATACTTGTTGGAATCTCTTCCCCATTTAGTTTCCGGTAGATGTCGAGTACGACACGATTAGCCTTATCACTTAGTTGGTATAGTGCCCGGCTATTACCACGCCTTTTTCTAAAGTGAATAATCCATCCATCTTTCTGTAAACGTCTAAACCTACCAACTTCCCAACTTACGAGCTCGGCAAATTTGTCAAAGTCCTTCTGACCGAAGTATCCTTCTGAGTACAGGAACAGGATTATGTCGAGGTCGGCTTGGCTCAGATTATGCTTTGCCTTCATATAATACCGGATGACTCGCCAAAATTTTAGGTAGTCGTTGGGTGGTGTTTTCATTTGATTTAATTTTATTACATTTGTATGGCAAAGTTAATAATTTTATTATGGCAAAGGAAAAAGAAGAAGTAAAGAAACCAAGTCTCCAACAACAGTTGGACGCCATTACTTTTAAAAACGAGCAAGCAAGAAAGATAAAAGCTATCCAAGAAGGTAAAGAAAAGTTAAAAGAAAGAATGGGTAGAAACAGACAAAGACGTGTATCTGCTGCAAGCAGAATATCAGGATTACAAACATTAAATAGTTCTTTAGGAAACCAATTTAAATAAAAAATTAAAAAACAAAAAGATGAAATCAACTCCAAACTTACCGGCATCATCAAGAATGAAAAACCCTTCAGGCGGTGGACCTTCTATCAAGAATGCATTAAAAGGAAAAGCATTAGCAATGGCAGGTGGTGTACCTTCTAAAGGTGCTAAGGTTGCTGTTAAAGCTGCAGGTGTAGCTAAGAAATTAGTTAAAAAAGCAAAATAAAAAACAATGGCAAAGTCAAAATTAATTGATGAAGTAATTCAAGACGATGTTGTGGTATCTGAAGAAGTAGCTGCTGAAGTAAAGAAAGCTGTTGCTCCTAAAGATGCATATGCAGTTCCTGAATTAAAGAAAAAAGATATTGTAGAAACTCCGGGTCACACAAGACGTGACTTCAGAAGTTAGAAACTTTAAGTTATGGCAGACAAGTCAAAGATGCAATGTAACCGTCCTACTGCTTCGGATAGACCGGGGAAAAAGAAGATGGTTAAAGCCTGTTCCGGAGGGGAGGAAAAACTCCTTCACTTCGGAGCAAAAGGCTATGGCAACAATTATAGTGCTGCTGCACGTAAAAGTTTCAAAGCAAGACATAGCTGTGACACAGCAACTGATAAACTTACTCCAAGATATTGGGCTTGTAAGAATTTATGGGCAGGTCCCGGTGGTTCAACAACAAGTAATCCAAAAGGTCGAAGAGGTAAATATTAAAATTATGAACAGAGATTATCCATTAGCACCAACTCCTGAAGCGTATGCTTCATTTTCAAGTAATGTTTCAGTAAAAGAAACTCCAAACAGAAAAGTTTATAAAAGAACATCTGTTGACGAAAGTGGTAACAAAAGAGTCGCTAAAGAAGTTGAAAGCAAGCGTGGCTACAAATCTGTAGAGAAAATAAACGGTAAGCGTGTATCTGTAGGTAAATCTTATTAAGATGAAACAAGTAATTAAAAAAGCTGCAAAGTACGAATCAAAGAAGTCATTGGAAGGACCGATGAAGTTTTTGAAAGGTAATGTAGGCAAGACAAAGAAAAATTCTATTTCTATTAAAAAGAAATAATATGCCAAAGGATGCCTGTTATAAAAAAGTCAAAGCAAGCTACGATGTCTTTCCATCGGCAAGGGCTTCTCAAGCCATTGCTAAATGTCGAAAGAGTTCCGGCAGCGTGCGAAAGACTGAGGCAGGTAGTAATTTGAAAAGGTGGGAGAAAGAAAAGTGGCAGGATACAAAGACAGGTAAAGCCTGTGGTGCAGGTGGTAGCAATGAATATTGCAGACCAACAAAGAGAGTGTCTTCAAAGACACCAACAACAAAGTCGGAAATAAGTCCTTCTAAACTTGCCGCTAAGAAAGCTGAGAAGTCAAGAGTTGGTATGGGTAGAAGAGTTTCAAATATTTAAAATCCAATCAAATGCCACAACAACAACAAAACAAAAGCAAAGGTCTTGGCGACACTATTGAAAAAATCACAACAGCTACCGGCATTAAGAAAGTCGTAGATACTGTAGCGAAAGCAACAGGCAAAGATTGTGGATGCAAAGAACGCAGAGACGCTTTAAACAGAGCATTTCCTTATCAAGATAAAAAATAAAAAATATGTCAGTTTTTAAAACAACATTTACAAGAGCATTAGCTGTTATCCCTACGGACAACGCTAACGTTCCATTCCCTGCAACTGTTAAATCAGGTACAAATACAAGTGCTGTTACTAACCAATTAGTTGACACAGCAGGAAACTTTATCAATGCAGGTGTAAAAACCGGAGACATTGTGTACAACACAACTGATGGTAGTGCTGCAACTGTAGTATCTGTAACAAGTGCTACTGTGATTGTTCTAAACGCTGACATCTTTGGTGCAAGCGGTAAAGCATATACCATCTATCAAGCAAGTTCTCAAACAACTATTGGCAATCAAGGATGTTTCTTGTTTGTTGGTGGCGCAGGTAACGTAGCTGTTACAACTATCGGTGGTGATGAGGTAACATTCACTGCAGTTCCTGTAGGAACAGTGTTACCTGTACAAGTACTTAAAGTTAAGGCTTCAGGTAGTGGCACAACAGCAACACTTATTAAAGCACTTTGGTAATTTAATTATGATGAGTAACCAAGATAATAGCAGACTTGATATTATGGCAGAAGAATTAGAGTCCATCAAGACAGAGGTTTCTGAAATGAAGGCTATGTTAAAGGACGTATATACTTTATTAGCCGGTAATCCAATTGACAAAGATTCAAGTGGACTTATTGGAAATTTTAAAGAAGTTAAAAAAGAAGTATACGAGTTGAAAGCTGAGTTGAAAAAATACAAGGCTTACTTCTATGCATTGGTTACTTTGGTTGGGTTAGGAGCATTAAAAGTTATTACTGAATTTATACTTAGAAAATAATGGCAAAGGCAACAAATACAAGTTCTTATATTAGAAAGCCTAAGAAAAGAGGCGTAGCTGCAAAAAATAAAACAAGTACAAATAAAGCAAGTAAACTTTATAAGAAAGCGTACAGAGGTCAGGGACGATAAAAGTAAATCAATATAATATGAAACAATTCTTTTGTGAAGAAAATGGTCATTTATCAATGAAGAGACTTTGTGGTCTTTTATGCGTAGTAGCATTATGCGTAACAATGTACCATAACTCTTTTAGTTCATTAGAAAATTCTCCAAGCGAACCATTGGTTTGGTCTGTAGCAAGTTTGGCATTTGGGTGCCTTGGATTAACAACAGCAGAAAAGATATTTAAGAAGAATGTTTAGTTACCACAATATATGGGTGATGATAACAGGTATAGTAATGGGTCTTACCATTATTATATCGGGGGTGTATTTTGTAAACAAGATGTTTGTCAATGACACCAAGGATGTTCTTGTAAGGTTTATTATTTTAGTGTTTACTTCTTTAGTGTCTCTTTTTATTGTAGATAAAGTCGTAGCTTTTAGAGTAAAGTTATTGGCTGATGAGATTAATAAGGAGCTGTTTGACCTTATAAAGACCTTGATATTGATGATATTTAGTTATTATTTCGGAACAAAAAATACTAAAAATGAAAATTAGCGAGCATTTAGATTTGTCTGAGTTAATCAGAAGCGAATCAGCTAAGCGTAATGGCATTAGTAATATGCCTACAGAAGAGCATATTGCCAACTTTAAATTATTGGCAGAGAATGTATTTGAGCCTATTCGCAATAATTTCAGATGTCCAATTCATATTTCAAGTGGATACAGGTCTGCGGCACTTAACAAAGCAATCGGTGGGTCAGCAACTTCTCAGCACTGCAAAGGTCAGGCGGTTGACATTGATATGGACGGTAGCCCAAATGGGGTAACCAATAAGATGGTCTTTGACTATATCAAAGACAATGTAGAATTTGACCAATTGATTTGGGAGTTTGGCTCTGATTCTAACCCTGATTGGGTACACGTATCTTATACTAATGGTAAAAACAGGGGTCAAATTTTAAAAGCAGTCAAATCAAATGGCAAAACATCTTACATTAATATTACTTAGCTTTCTAATACTTTCTTGTGCATCAAGGAAAGTAGCAGTAACTAAAACTCAAGTAGAAACAAAAATAGACAGCACGGCTGTCGAAAAGAAGGATAGCGTCTCTGTACAACAGAACGCTATTTCTATTAAAGAGGATACCGATGAGGTTGAGATAGTACCTCTTGATACGGCTAAGCCCATTATCATAGGCGATAAAAAGTATTATAACGCTAAAATTAAGGTCAAAAAAACACGCAGACACGTAGTAGATTCTTCAAAATCTACTGTGTCTAAGTCTATTGAGAAAACGGTTTCGGTTAAAAGAGACGTAAAAGCTAAGGTGTTTGACAAGAAGGTTGATAAGAAAGCGAACTACATTGGTTTTTTATGGTTGATTTTAGTGTTGATAGCCTTGTGGATTGCGAGGAAGTACTTACCAAAATGATAATTTTTATTTACTATATTTGTATAAATTAAAAAATCAAATCAAATGACAAACGAAACAGTAAACTTAACAGCAGAAGAATTAGAATTTATTAAGACAGGCTCAGCAGAGTACACTAAGATTAAGATTAATCTTGGAGAACTTGAGTTACAAAAGCAAGGATTACTTTTTCAAGCTGAGAAAATCAGAGAGGCTTTTGCTAACAATGAAAAAGTTCTTATTGAAAAATATGGTCCCAACTCTGTAATCAATATGCAGACAGGGGAAGTAAAACAAAAAGAAGATGGGAAAAATTAATTCGTATCCTGAAAATTCTACACCTCAGTTAAATGATAAACTTGTAGGTACAAGAGTTGGTAATTCGCCTCCCGATGCAACCTATAACTTTACTCCGGCATTGTTGTTGGCATTGTTTGAGGCAAACTTTAGTGCTACAGCCATCGTAATAGCTAATGTGCCTGTATATGCAGATAATGCTGCAGCTTTAGCAGGTGGATTAACAGCAGGTAAACTTTATAGAACAGGGGACAATCTGAAGATTGTTCATTAAAATTTCTTAGCGGATGTCAAAGATTAGTACATACGAGGTCGCCCCGGTGCCTAAGTTGTCCGATAAATTAATCGGAACAAGTGTTGGTGGTGAGATAGAAGATGTAACGTATAACTTTACTTTACAGGAATTGTTAGATGTGTTTCTTCCCGTAATCCCTGCAAATAACTTGCAGGGTGTTTTGGATTATGGAAATACAGCCACGCAAGACATTAACTTGTTTGGAACCATAACCACTACTAATCTTGAAGTAACTGATACCGCAAACTTATTTATAACTTACTTGAATGAGGAGACTCACATAGTAGGTAGCTTATTTGATTCTGCTGATTCCATTGGTACGGCAGGTCAGGTTCTTACAAGTACAGGTGATGGGGTAGAGTGGTTCACTTTACCTCCCATCTTTACTCCAAACTTACAACAAGTATTAGAGGAAGGTAACACTGCAGACCTTGACATAATCTTAGATGCTGACTTAGAAGCCATAAATATTGCAGCAGATACTGCAAATATTGCAACTCAGTTATCTATTCAAGGTGTTGTTGTAGATTACAATGAGTCTCCGGGTACAGCAGGACAGGTTTTAGAAAGCACTGTAACAGGTGTTCAATGGACAAACCTTCCGGTATATAGTGCTACGTCACCTTTGTTATTTAATTCAGGGACAAATACATTTAGTATTCAGGTAGCAAATAGCACGCAAGGTGGTTACTTAACTGCGTCTGATTGGGTTACATTTGATGGTAAGCAAAACGCAGGAGCATATATTACTGCTCTTACAGGCGAAGCTACGGCAACAGGACCGGGCTCAGTTCCTATCACACTTAATAATGCCTCAGTTATTGCCAAGGTTCTAACAGGTCTTAACGTAACAGGTGGTTCAATTAGCGCAAGCGATAGCATCTTAACAGCTTTTGGTAAGGTTCAAAGCCAAATCAATGGACTAATGGGTGGTGTTCAATACCAAGGTGTATGGAACGCAGCTACAAATACTCCTACTTTAACAAGTAGCGTAGGAACACAAGGACATTACTATATCGTAAACGTTGCGGGTAGCACAGACTTGAATGGCATCACCGATTGGAAAGTTGGGGATTGGGCTATTTTTAGTGGTGGTACTTGGCAGAAGGTGGACAATACTGAGTCTGTTACTTCAGTAAATGGGCAGACGGGAGCAGTAAGTCTAACGACTGACAATATTCCTGAGGGTGCTACTAATCTTTACTATTTAGATAGTAGAGCAAGAGGTGCTCTTAGTTTTGCTGCAGGCAGTGGAGCATATAACAGCTTAACAGGTGTTATCACTATACCTACAAATAACAATCAGATATTAAATGGAGCAAACTATATTACACTTGGTTCTCTTAGTGCAAGTAGTCCTTTAGTTTATAATAATCTTACAGGTGCATTTAGTATTCCTCAAGCAACATCATTAGTGGATGGATACTTAAGTGCGACTGATTGGTCTACTTTCAATAGCAAACAAAATTATTTAGGCGGAACCGGCTTAGTTAAATCTACAGCCGGAACCATCACATATATTACTGACAATTCAAGCAATTGGAATACAGCATACAATAGAAGTATTGTAAGTGCTTCAGTTACAGGTACAACAACAAAGACATTAACTCTTAATGAGCAAGATGGTAATACTATTCAGGCGTCTTGGACTGATTTAGACACAGGTCTTACTTCAGTTGGCGTGAGTATGCCGGCAGCATTTAGTGTGGCAAATAGCCCATTGATTTCTAATGGCACAATCGCTATCACGGGTGCGGGTACAACGCTTCAGTACATTGATGGAACAGGAGCGTTACAAACATTTCCGGGATTAACAGGATTTGTACCTTACACAGGAGCAACTCAAAATGTTGACTTAGGAGAGTACGGTATTTCTGCAGGATACTTCCAAGCTGACTTAACACCTACAGGTGCTTTACAGGTTGGGCGTATGCAGTGGAACTCTACTGATGGAACAATGGACTTGCGTTTGATGGGTAATAATGTTACACTTCAAATTGGACAGGAGAACGTTACAAGAGTTGTAAATAAATCAGGAATTGATTTACTTGAAGCCAACTATCAAGTTGTAAGAGTAAGAAAAGTTGCAGAAGGTGGAGCACAAGGACAGCGTCTTGCTGTTGTATTGGCTCAAGGAAATAATGAGAATAATAGTACAGAAGTATTAGGGTTAGTTACTGAAACCATCAATGCTAACCAAGAAGGTTTTGTTACTGCATTTGGTGAGGTTAAAAACATTAACACCACAGGTAGTTTGCAAGGTGAAACTTGGGTAGATGGAGATATTCTTTATTTATCAAGTACAGTTGCGGGTCAACTTACAAATGTAAGACCTGTTGCTCCTAATCACGCTGTTATTGTTGGTTACGTGACTTACGCTCACGCTAACAATGGTAAGATTTATATGGCAATTGATACGGGTTACGAACTCGGGGAATTGCATAACGTATATGCTCCAAGTCCTACCAATAATCAAAGTATCTATTGGAACTCCACGAATAGCAGATACCAATTAAATACCATTGGGGGCATATTAGGATACACACCGGCTAATGCGGCAACACTTATTTCAACTACTGCTCCTTTACAAGGAGGAGGTGACTTGAGTGCAAACAGAACACTTAGTATTACACAAGCGGGTGCTTCTACAGATGGATACCTTTCTTCTACAGATTGGAACACGTTCAATAATAAGCAGCCGGCAGGTAGTTATGTGCCTACATCAAGATTACTTTCTATCAATGGTACTCAGTATGACTTGAGTGCTGATAGAAGTTGGAGCGTTGGCACAGTTACTTCAGTAGCTGCATTGACATTGGGTACAAGTGGTACTGATTTGAGTTCAAGTGTAGCTAATGGAACGACTACTCCGGTTATCACGTTAAACGTTCCTACAGCGAGTGCTGCTAATCGTGGTGCGTTAAGTGCTGCTGATTGGTCAACATTCAATACAAAAGTTGGTGGCGTAACAGCAAGTAGTCCATTATCATCAAGCGGTGGTTCTACTCCAAATATTACAATTCAACAAGCAAGTGGCAGTCAGGATGGATATTTAAGTTCAACTGATTGGACTACTTTCAATAATAAACAAGCAGCCGGAAACTACATTACTTCACTTACAGGTGAGGCGACAGCGAGTGGTCCGGGTGCTGCATCGGTTACTTTAAATAATGCAGCAGTAACAGGAAAAATCCTTACGGGAGTTAATATTACCGGAGGAAGTATCAGTGCTACTGATAGTATTCTTACTGCATTTGGTAAAGTACAGAATCAAATTAATGGACTTATTGGTAGTACAATCTACCAAGGTACTTGGAACGCATCTACTAATACACCAACATTAACAAGTGGTGTTGGTACAAGAGGTTATTACTATATCGTATCAGTAGCAGGTAGCACAAATCTTGATGGAATCACAGATTGGAATATTGGTGATTGGGCAATATTTGATGGCACTGCTTGGCAGCAAGTAGATAATACCGATGCTGTAGTAAGTGTAAACGGATTTACAGGGGCAGTTAGTTTGACTACTGACAACATTCCTGAAGGAACTACAAATCAATATTTCTTAAATAGTAGAGCACGTGCTGCTTTATCATTTGCAGCAGGTAGTGGTGCTTACAATAGCACTACGGGTGTTATCACTATACCAACTAACAATAATCAAATTACCAATGGTGCTAACTATATTACATTAAGTTCATTAAGTGGAAGTGCTCCAATTGTTTACAATAGTGGCACAGGTGCTATTAGCATTACACAAGCAGGCACATCTTGCAATGGATTTTTAAGTAGTACTGATTGGAATACATTTAATAATAAAACATCTTGCGTTGGTACAGTCACTTGTGTTGCCGCAAATGGTGGTAGTGGAATAAGCATAAGTGGCTCTCCAATTACCACATCAGGTACTTTCTGTATCACCAATACAGCACCTTATTCAGGTGAAGCTATTATTGTTCTTGGAGGTGGAACTTGCTCATCAGTAAGATGTGGGGTAACAAATATAGCATCCGGTAATTGCTCTGCTGCATTAGGTGGACAAGGTAATACTGCAAATAATTCTTGGTCAACAGTCAGTGGTGGTTATTCAAACACTGCTTCAGGGCAAATTTCATTTGTTGGAGGAGGTATTTCTAACAGTGCAAGTGGATATCGTTCAGCAGTTGTAGGAGGTCAAAGCAATAGTACAACAAATAGTTATGCATTTATAGGAGGTGGTGCTTCTAATGCAGCATCTAAACCTTTTGCAACAGTATCAGGTGGTAATATAAATACAGCTTCAGGATACTCATCAACAGTAGGTGGTGGCAGATGTAACACAGCTTTAGGTAACTGCTCTACAGTAAGCGGTGGTTATTTCCATACAGCTAGTGGCTATATGTCAACAGTTGGTGGTGGTCAACAAAATACAGCTTCAGGAGCAAGAGCAACTGTGAGTGGTGGTTTAACTAACGTATCTTCAGGTGCTTGTTCTTTTGTAGGAGGTGGAGATGGAAATGTATCTTCAGGTAACAGGTCAACAATAGCAGGCGGCCAAAGTAACTCAGCAGCAGGAGCTTGCTCATTCATTGGAGGAGGTAGAGTAAATATAGTTTGTTCAGGAGGTCATTCCAAAGTAATTGGTGGTGGTGAAGCAAACACAGTAAGTGCAAACTACTACGCAAGTATATTAGGTGGAGTTAACAACAGTGTAAGTGCATACGGAGGTACTATAGTTGGAGGTATGAATAATGGGGCGAGTGGTTGTAACTCTTTCATAGGAAGTGGTAGATATAATACATCTTCAGGAAATTGTTCTGTTGTAGTTGGTGGTGTTTCTAACACAGCATCAGGTGACCGTTCCGCAGTTGGCGGAGGTACAACTAATAGTGCTACAGGCACACTTTCAGCTATATTTGGAGGAGGTCAAAACTCAGCAGGATTCCCATACTCATTTATTGGTGGGGGGTATAATAGCACCATTAGTAACAACTATGCAGGTATAGTAAGTGGTTATCAAAATACAGCAGCTTACATGGCTTTTGTTGGAGGTGGTAGAACAAACTCAGCCTCAGGAAACTACTCAACAATATCAGGAGGTCAAAGCAACACTGCATCAGGAACAGTTGCTACAGTTTCAGGTGGTGGTGCAAATACAGCTTCAGGATATAGGTCATCTATAGGAGGAGGTCAAGCTAACACTGCATCAGCAGCTTGCTCAAGAGTTGGTGGTGGTTCGTCTAACGCAGCTGTTGGAGGTCATGCAACAGTTGGTGGTGGATTTGCAAATACAGCAGGAGATACTTGTGCAACTGTTGCAGGAGGTGGATGTAACACAGCAAGTCTTTATCGTTCAACAGTAGGTGGTGGATTTTGTAATAGAGCATTAGGTGCAGGAGCAACAGTAGCAGGGGGACAAGTGAACACAGCATCAGGTTATAGAAGCTCAATAGGTGGAGGACAGGACAACACAGCTTCAGGAGCTTGTTCTTTTATTGGAGGTGGTCAAGGGAATACATCTTCAGGTACTTGGAGTACAATTGGTGGAGGATATAATAACTTATCATGTAACAATCGTACTGTAGTAGCAGGGGGTGAGTGTGGTCGTGCAACAGGAAGTTATTCATCTATATTAGGTGGTTTTGTAAATATAGCTTCAGCTTCTATGTCATCAGTAGGTGGTGGTAGGGCAAATACTGCATCAGGGGAATATTCTGTGGTTTCAGGAGGTTGTACAAATACTGCATCAGGTTATTCAGCAACAATAAGTGGTGGTAGGAATAATACATCTTCAAGTTATTGGACAGCAGTTGGGGGAGGGATAAGCAACTCAGCTTCAGGGCAAAGAGCTACGGTAGCAGGGGGTGACTCCAATGTAGCATCAGGAGCTTGCTCATTTGTAGGTGGTAGTAAAGGTAACACAGCATCAGGAGTATCTTCTGTAGTTGTTGGAGGTCTAAACAATGGAGCTACAGCTAACTATACTTTTATAGGGAATGGATATGCAAACGTAGCTTGTGCAGTTTATGCAACAGTTACAGGTGGTGCTTTGAATACATCTTCAGGTAGATACACAACATTAAGTGGTGGTTACTGCAATACAATATTCCATTCAGTTAATGACATTTGTAACTTAGGTGCTACAGTTGGTGGTGGTGTTGGTAACAATACAACAGGTGGCACTTGGACAGGCACAGGGTTTACTGTTGCTCCAACCAAAGTGAATACAGGATATCTTTCAACTATAGGTGGTGGATTTCAGAATAGAGCAGGGGGTAATTATTCATTTGTTGGAGGAGGTAAATATATAACTGTTTCAGGAAGTTATGGCACTGTAGGTGGTGGTGAATCAAACTGTGTTACTTCTGTTTATGGTGCTGTTCTTGGAGGCTATCTTAACTGTTCAACTAACACATACGGAGCTGTGGTAGGTGGATTATTAAACACAGCTTCAGGCACTTATACCTTTATAGGTGGTGGTAGAGGTAATACTGCTAATACAGTTTATGCCACAGTAGCAGGCGGTAGAACAAATACAGCTTCAGGAGTATATTCCGCAATTACAGGTGGTTTATCAAATAATGTATCAAGCCCATGTTCTTTTATAGGCGGTGGTAGAGCAAATAATGTAACAAATGCAGGTCACTCCAAAGTAATTGGTGGTGGTGAAACAAATACAGTAAGTGCAAACTATTTTGCAAGTATATTAGGTGGATATTCTAACACTGCAAGTTCTTATGGAGCTTCTGTTGTTGGTGGTATGAATAACACTGCAAGTGGATGTAATTCATTCGTTGGTAATGGTAGGTCCAATTCATCATCAGGTAACTGTTCTTTTGTAGGAGGAGGATGTTCTAACACTGCATCAGGAGCAAGAGCAGCAGTAGTTGGAGGTAACAATAATAATGTTTCAAGTAATTTTTCTACTATAAGTGGCGGTGGTTATAGCACAATAAGTAAAGATTATTCATTTATTGGGGCAGGATATAGTAATACAGTATCAGGAAACTATTCTACAATATCAGGAGGATACCAAAATATGATTTGCAGCGTAAGTGCTGCGTTTGGTAGTGGATTTTCTACTATTGGTGGTGGTAGTTCAAACTATATTTGTGTTGCTACTGCTTGTGGGGTAACAATAGCAGGTGGTGTAGGTGGTAATACAACAGGAGGTACTTGGAATGGTCAAAGATTTAACGTTGCTCCTACAGTATGTACAGCAGGTGCATTTAGTTTTATAGGAGGAGGATTTCAAAATAGAGCAACAGGTCAGAACTCTACAGTAAGTGGCGGATATAAAAATGCAGCTTCAGGTAATACAGCCATTGTAGCAGGAGGCTCAAGTAACACAGCAAGTGGTAACTACTTCTCAACTGTAGGAGGTGGAGCGCAAAACGTATCTTCATCATTCGCATCAACCATAGGTGGTGGTTGCGGAAACACTTCAAGCGCAAATTCATCAACAGTAGCAGGTGGTTGTGCAAATATAGCTTCAGGAAATATGTCTACAGTAGCAGGTGGGAGAGCAAACACTGCATCAGGATATAGAAGTAGCGTAGGTGGTGGTGGTGGAAACACAGCATCAGCATATGCATCTACAATTGGAGGAGGTTATGCAAACGCAGCTACACTCGACCATTCAACGATAAGTGGTGGTGGTGGTAACGTTGCTTGTGCTTGTAGGTCTACAGTTGGAGGTGGATGGTCTAATAGTGCTGCTGGTACTGCTTCAACAATAAGTGGTGGTATTTCTAATATAGCATCAGGTACTTGTTCTACAGGGGGAGGTGGTCAAGGGAATATATCTTCAGGTAGTTGGAGTACAATAGGAGGAGGTAGCTCTAATACAGCAAATTCTACATTTTCAACTGTAGCAGGTGGTCAAGGTAATTTAGCGTCAGGTATAAGAAGCTATGTAGGAGGTGGACAAAACAACACAGCATCTCATAATTATTCAGCTGTTGGCGCAGGATATGGAAACTATATAGCAGGAAACAGTTATGCTTCTACAATTAGTGGAGGTTATAATAACTATATTTTTGCATCAAATGGTACAATAGGTGGTGGTATATGCAATTGGATGTGTTGTCCAACATCAGCAAACTGCTCATCAGGAGCAACTATTGCAGGGGGTGTTGGTAATAACACTTCAGGTGGTACTTGGGTTGCAAATGGATATTTTTCTGTTGCTCCAACTACTTTCTATGCAGCAGGTCAATTATCAACAATAGGAGGAGGATTTCAGAATAGAGCTACAGGGGCTTGTTCATTTGTTGGAGGTGGAGCATTTAACGTAGCCAACTGTACAATCTCAACAATAGCAGGTGGTAACCAAAACGCTACAAGTAATAGTTATACATTTATTGGTGGTGGTGCAGCTAACTCTGCAAGTGGTTATATGTCAGTTATTGTAGGAGGAATTACTAATATTTCTTCAGGAAGTTATGCTTTCATAGGAGCAGGTTCTAACAATCGTTCTTTAGGACTTCAATCTACTGTAAGTGGTGGATATTCAAACGCTGCAAATAATAACTATTCTACCATTAGTGGAGGATATGATAACACAGCTTCAGGAGGTGTAAGTAGTATTACAGGTGGTTTTAGAAACTCAGCTTCAGGAAACTGTTCATTTGTAGGTGGTGGAGAAACCAATACAGCATCAGGAACTTATGCAGTTGTAGCAGGAGGTAAATCTAATTTGTCTTTAGGATTGTGTTCATTTCTTGGAGGAGGTTATTTAAACTGTTCTAATGCTGTTGTAACAACAGTATCAGGTGGATATAATAATAGAGCTACTGTAATAGCAGGTACTGTTGGTGGTGGTTACGCAAACTCTGTTACAGCGGTTTCTGCTTTAGTGGCAGGAGGACAGTCAAACAGTGCTTCAGGACAACGTTCAGCAATAGGAGGGGGATATATAAATACAGTAAGTGCTACATACGCTACTATTGCAGGTGGTTACATTAATACCGCATCAGGAAACTCTTCTTTTGTTGGTGGTGGATATAATAATGTTGCTTCAACAACTTATGCAACTATAGTTGGAGGTGAAGGCAATAGAGCTTGTACTTCAAATTATACGTTTGTTGGTGGTGGCTGTACAAATTCAGCAACAGGATTTGCTTCAACAGTAGGTGGTGGTCGAGCAAATTCTTCTACTAACGACTATTCATTTATTGGCGGTGGATATGGTAACAGTTCTAGTAGCTATGCAAGCACCATATCAGGAGGTCAAAGTAATGGTGCAACAGGTGTAAGAGCAACAGTTTCAGGAGGTTATGGAAACACAGCAAGTGGTAATAGAGGAACCGTAAGCGGAGGTCAATTTAATATTGCTTCAGGAGCGTTTTCTTTCGTTGGAGGAGGCGATTGCAACACGGCTAACTCATGCTATTCATCTGTACTTGCAGGTTTCTGTAACTCAACTAATAGTGCTATTAATGCTCACATGATTGGTTCATGTATACCTGCTGTAGCAAACAACTACACATTCGTAAACAACCTATGTCAATGGGGTGGTGGTATTTCTGATTGCAGAAGAAAGAATACCATTCAAGATACAGGTTTTGGTTTGTCAGACATTGTTAAGTTAAGACCTGTAAGCTACTGTTGGAATGGAGATTCTTCTTGCCACAAAAAGTATGGCTTCATAGCTCAAGAAGTACAACAAGCAATGGCTTGTGTGGTAGAAACCAATCCAATAGCAAGAGTGGATGAAAATGGTATGGAAGTGATAGTTGGAGAAGGTGGTAGTCCAATCCTACAATTTGAGAAAGATGCTATCTACGCTTCTTATGTAAATGCTTTCAAAGAGATAAATGAAAGATTATTAAAATTAGAAAATAAATCATAATTTTACACAAAACAATATTACTATGGCAAATTCATGGAACACACTCCACATTTTTGATTTCGGGACAGTTCAGGCTATTTCTGATACACAAAATGTACAAGCACCAATTGCTGCTTTCCAAGCAGATGTTGATGCAGTAGTTGAGAACGTATGGGCAGGTAAACCTGAAGGTTATACCGGTCCTAAAACTTACCACGCTATTAATAACTTCAATACTTTGTTTTCTGATTGGCTTCCAAAAGAACCAAATGCTCAGTCATTTAGAGTTCAGGCTGCTGACTTAGACCAAACGTTGTTAGATAAATTAGCAACTGAAGTGTTAGCTTACGTACCTCCTACAGAATAGTAGGAGTTTTTTTATTGGCAATTAAATCTAATCTAATATGAATATAATATTCCAAATTAATGGGGGTATTGGTAAAGCCATAATGTCTACGGCAGTATGTAAGCAAATCAAAAAACAATACCCTGATTCGCAATTAATAGTAATGAGTGGTTATCCTGAAGTGTTTTTGGATAACCCTAATGTAGACAGAGCATTTGCTTTTGGTGGTACTCAGTACTTTTACCAAGACTACATTGAAAACAAAGAGTTCAAGTTTCTTGGACACGACCCTTATTTTGAAGCAGGTCATTTATCTCAGTCAGAACATTTAGTACACACGTGGTGTAATATGTTTGGTATTGAGACACCTGAGTCAACCAATCCCGAATTATTTATTACAGATAGAGAGAAATCTTTCTTCTCTAAAAAGTTTGCATCAGACAAACCTATTCTTTTATTACAGACCAATGGTGGTGCAGCGCAACAAGAATTAAAGTATTCTTGGGCAAGAGATATTCCTGCAACCGTTGTAACAAAAATCATAGAAGAGTTTAAAAGTCAATATAACATTATTCATATTAGGAGAGAAGACCAATTGTCATACGATGGCACTTATACAGTTTCAGATAACTTTAGAGCATTAGCAGTCTTAATTGAACTGAGCGATAAAAGATTACTTATGGATAGTTTTGGTCAGCACGCTGCTGCTGCCATTAACAAACCAAGTACTGTATGTTGGATAGCCAATACACCGGTTGTTTTTGGTCATAGCTTACACGACAATATTTTAGCAAATCCTCAAACTAAAAAACCTGAGTTAAGAAATTCATTCTTACAGAAGTATAATATCGCAGGTGATTTATTAGAGTTTCCTTATAACAATGAGGATGAAATATTTGACGTAGATAAGATTATAGCATCTCTTAAAAAATAATATGGACAAAATATTCTATCAAAGTTCCTTGCCAAGAGCAGGGTCAACTTTATTGCAAAATATATTAGCACAGAATCCTGACATATACGCAACACCTACATCAGGTGTATTAGAACTTGTATTTGCAGCAAGAGGTAATTATACAGACTCTCCTGAGTTTAAAGCACAGGACCCTGAGGTAATGAAAACAGCTTTCCAAGCATTTTGCAAGGAGGGTATGACAGCTTATTACAATGCTATTACCGACAAGAAGTATGTTGTAGATAAATCTCGTGGATGGGGAATCCATTATGACTTCCTTAATTTTATTCACCCTGAGCCAAAGATTATATGTATGGTAAGGGACCTTAGAGACATATTTGCTTCTATGGAGAATAACTACAGAAAGAATCCTGACAAGGCAAATGCTATTCTTAATTGGGCACAAATGCAAGGTACAACAGTTCCTAAGCGTGTTGACATATGGGCACAGTCTCAACCTGTTGGATTAGCTATTGAAAGACTTCAAGAGTTATATAGATTGGGTATAGATAAGCACATATTATTTGTAAAGTTTGAAGACCTATGCTTATATCCTGACACTACTATGATTAAAATATATGAGTACTTAGGTATTCCATATTTTAAACATGATTGGGATAACATAGAGCAAGTAACAAAAGAAGACGATGAGGTCTATGGCAGCTTTGGCGACCACGTCATCAGAACTAAGTTAGAGCCGGTTCCTTCAAAAGCAAAACAACTTTTAGGAAAAGACGTGACTAATTGGATATGGGATAACTATCAATGGTTCTTTCAACAATTCAAATATTCAAAATGATAATAGTATTATTTGGTCAACCTCATAGTGGTAAGACAACATTAGCAAATGAAATCGGTGTTCATAATATAGACGGAGATAAGCTAAGAGAACTATTTGCCAACAAAGATTATAGCAAAGAAGGTCGTATTAGAAACTTAAACAGGGCAAGTGATATTGCTCATTATATAAATAGCGAAGGTGAGGATGTGGTTTTATCGTTGGTTTATCCATACAAAGAAGCAAGAGACTACTTAAACAGTCTTACTGATGATGTGAAGTGGGTTTATCTTACTTATACAAATCCAAGAGGCAGAGAACATTTTCACGTAAGTGACTTTGAAGAGCCTGAGTTGGAGACATTTTTACAGATTAACACAGACAACTTAACGGTAGAGCAATGCTTAAATCAAATCAAATCATATGTGGAGTAAAAAAGTACACGTTGCAAGTTCAATGCAACGTAAAAATAACCAATGGTCTTTATTTATAGGTCGTTGGCAGCCAATACACGAAGCGCACAGACAGATGTTTCAACAAGTGTTGGATGAGGGAGGAAGAGTTTTAATTGGGATAAGAGATGTAGAGCCGGATGAAAAGAATCCTTTTCCTGTTAATGAAGTATTGGATACAATTAAAAAAGAGTACAAAGACAATCCTAACGTATCAGTAATGGTTGTTCCTGATATTTCTTCTGTCAACTTTGGTAGAGGTGTAGGCTACGATATTATTGAGCATATACCTCCAACTGAAATAGCTGAAATATCTGCAACCAAAATAAGAAAAGATTTAGGATTATGATAGTTCAAAAGAAAAGACATATAGCTAAAACTATTAGTTACAGAATTGTAAGTACTGCAATTGGATTTTTTCTAATGTGGTTTATGAGTGGCTCAGTAAAAGTTGGCGCAGCATTTAGTGTTGCTGAATTAGTATATAAGCCTATTCAATATTATATTCACGAGCGTATTTGGTATAAATGGATTAAATTTGGTCTAAATAATAAAAGTAATAATAATGGACATACGCAAAATATCAATAGGACCGGATTATAAAGGAGGCGCAATGCACTACATTGTAGGGCAGAAAGTGCTTGGTGATACCAATGAGATACACTTAATTAAACTTGATGCCGAAAGACAATCTATTAAAATATATATTATTAATGATAAAGCTGAGGTTTTGCTTTGGAAAGAGTTTAATGCCACAATACCAATTTCAATTGAATACAATATAAATTTTTAATGAAGTCACCATTCTATTTTATAGCTAAGCCGGTAAACGGAAAACGATATGACAATACCAAAGATATTGGTGGGGTAGAGTTTATTGTCAGTACTTCAGAAGAAGACCATAAGTTTTCTAACCGATTTGCAGAAGTCGTAGAACTTCCGTTGGGTTATAAAGGTCCAATCAAGGAAGGTGACACTTTACTTGTGCACCATAACGTATTTAAATATTATAATGATATGCGGGGTAGGCAAAAGAGTGGTAAGTCTTTTTTTAAAGACGACCTATTCTTTATTGAGACCGAACAGTTCTTTATGTATAAGCAAGACAATAAATGGAATGCTTATGATAGGTTTTGTTTTGTCAAGCCTATCCCCACTACACAGAGTTATATAAAGAAACCATTCAGTGAGGAGCCTCTTATGGGCATTATGAAGTACCCTAACGAGTACTTACTTGAACGTGGCATCAAAGAAGGCGATATGGTATGCTTTAGCCCTGATAGTGAATATGAGTTTACCGTAGATGATGAGAAATTATATAGAATGTACGACCATCAAATAACAATTAAATTATGAATCTAATCACATTCGACAACGTTATTAAAGACCCAATTGCTTATGTATCAGACATCCACATTCACGAGTTCCAAGACGTGGCAGATGGTGACAACGTATTCAGGAACATTCAACCTCGTGACAATAACGATGAGTTTGCCTTATACGTTACCAACTTATTCCTTGGTTACAAGGTAGACTTAAATTTTATTCGTAAGTCTCCGCTTAACCAAGAAGAGCCAAACTTTATACATACAGACGAGATGATGGGTGACATTACTTGTCTTTTATATTTAAACGAGCAGGCTCCTGAGGATGATGGCACAACCATATATGATGAACATAAAAAGCCACTCTTAACGATGTACTCTAAGTTTAATCGTATGATTGCGTTTAATTCAGACGCTCCACACTCGAGGAATTTATTTGATAACTTTGGAGAAGCTGAAACAGCAAGGTTGGTTCAGATAATATTTTTAAAGGCAAAGTAATGAGAGACACCAAAGAAATAAAATTACGCATTATTGAAGCCGGATATAAAGCTGTCAACCATCTTGTGAAAGTGGCTGAGGAAGATATTATCAATACCGATTCAGATAACCCTGATGTGGCTGCTGATAAGATGAAGAATGCAGCAGCCGCTAAGAAGTTAGCCATCTTTGATGCGTTTGAGATACTTAGTAGAATAGAAGCAGAGAAAGAAAACTTAGACTCCGCAGAACGTGGAGTAAGTAAAACCGATACAAAACAAGGATTTGCAGAACGAAGGTCAAAACAATAGTCTATGCAAGGTGCTCAAGGATTATATCCCACCTGCGGTCATCTCTAATAAAAATAGAGTGAAGTCGTGGCTGTATGGCTATAACGACCAATATGATATTGTTGTCATTTCAAAAACCGGACAGATAGGTGAAATATATGAGATAGAAGGGTTACGCATTGCACTTCCATTAGCACCCGAAAAGTGTCTTCAAAGACACTCCGCTAAAGCTGAGCAGTATTGGGAACGTCAACCATTGCCAAGAGACTTAGCTAAAATTCAATCCATATTTCAATGGAACGAAAAACCAAAAGAGTTTAAAAACCGTTGGGTCGATTACATCGAGCAAGAGTTTGATTACCGTGAGCAAGGTTTTTGGTTTATAAACAACGGAATCAAAACCTACATAACCGGCTCTCATTATATGTACTTGCAATGGTCAAGTATTGACATTGGCTATCCTGACTTCCGTGAAGCAAATAGAATATATTGGATATTTTGGGAAGCCTGCCGTGCTGACCCAAGGTCTTTTGGTATGATATACTTAAAGATTAGACGTTCGGGGTTCTCGTTTATGTCATCATCTGAGTGCGTGAACATAGGTACACTCGCACGTGACGCACGTATAGGTATCCTATCCAAGACAGGTGCCGATGCTAAGAAGATGTTCACCGACAAGGTTGTGCCTATTAATAGCCGTCTTCCATTCTTTTTCAAGCCTGTGATGGACGGTATGGACAAGCCAAAGACTGAGCTTGCGTACAGGGTTCCGGCAGCTAAGATTACTAAAAAGAATATGTACGAGACTGACGACAATGAGGTCGATGGACTTGATACATCAATAGATTGGAAAAATACTGAGGATAACTCATACGATGGAGAGAAGCTACTATTCTTGGCGCACGATGAGTCTGCCAAGTGGACCAAGCCTGTAAACATTAAAGAGAATTGGCGTGTAACCAAAACCTGTCTTCGCTTAGGTAGTAAGATTATCGGCAAGTGTATGATGGGCTCAACGTCCAATGCTTTAAGCAAAGGGGGTCAGAACTATAAAGATATTTACGAGGATTCAAATGTGAAGGTTCGTAACGCCAATGGGCAGACTAAAAGTGGTCTATATGCCATATTCATTCCGATGGAGTGGAATATGGAAGGATTCATTGATAGATATGGTCATCCTGTATTCCGGAAACCTGAGGAGCCTGTGATGGGTGTAGACGGGAACCTAATTAAGAATGGAGCTATTGACTATTGGGAAGCGGAAGTTGATTCATTAAAGAATGACGCTGAAGCACTAAACGAATTTTACCGTCAGTTCCCGAGAACGCAGTCTCACGCATTTCGTGACGAGAGCAAGCAAGCCTTGTTCAACCTTACAAAAATTTATCAGCAAATTGACTATAACGACTCAATGATTAAGGAGCACTACCTTACTCGTGGAATGTTTTCGTGGAAGGATGGCATTAAAGATACTGAAGTGATATGGACACCTGACCCAAGAGGCAGGTTTAATATTAGTTGGGCACCGCCTAAGCATATGCAAAACAATGTACATACACGTAATGGTGTTAAGTATCCGGGCAATGAGCATCTTGGTTCATTTGGTTGTGACTCTTATGACATCTCAGCCGTAGTTGGCGGACGTGGGTCCAATGGTGCACTTCACGGAATGACCAAGTTTCATATGGATGATGCTCCTGTAAATGAGTTCTTCTTAGAATATATTGCCCGTCCACAAACTGCGGAAATATTCTTTGAAGAAGTTCTTATGGCTATAGTGTTCTATGGAATGCCTATCTTAGTAGAGAATAACAAACCGAGACTTTTGTACCATCTAAAAAACAGGGGGTATAGGGGATACTCTATTAATAGACCCGATAAGCAATTAGCAAAATTGACAAAGACCGAGCGTGAGTTAGGGGGTATACCCAACTCATCTGAGGATGTTAAACAGGCACACGCCTCAGCTATTGAGTCTTACATTGAGAAGTTTGTAGGTTTTGATTTAGAAGCAAAGTATAGAGACCCGGAGCAAATGGGTACTATGCCATTTACAAGAACACTTGAGGATTGGGCTAAGTTTGACATAAACGATAGAACACGATTTGATGCTTCTATTAGTTCAGGATTATGTATAATGGCTAATCAAAAGCACTTATATACACCGGAGAAAAAAGAATCAAAATTAATTATTAACTTCGCTAAGTATAAAAACGAAGGAACAACAAGTCAATTGATTAGATGAAAAATGTAACAATCAACATAAACACCGCAGCATTCCCAAGTCAATTAGCAACCGATGCTGAAAAGGCATCTGATGCATTTGGTTTGCAAGTGGGTCAAGCTATTCAATATGAATGGTTTAGAAAAGACGGAAACAATTGTAGATACTACGGTCAATGGCAAGATTTCCGCAGACTAAGACTATATGCAAGAGGTGAGCAGCCAATTGGTAAATACAAAAATGAATTGGCTATTGATGGCGATTTGTCTTACAAGTAAGACAAAT
>Ga0222714_10000244_pt1 | contig 64717 bp, 80 predicted proteins | sample C33_3DmetaG_FD_165048 | JGI IMG/M metagenome (GOLD analysis project Ga0222714, IMG submission 165048) | Estuarine water microbial communities from San Francisco Bay, California, United States - C33_3D | ecosystem: Environmental > Aquatic > Marine > Unclassified | place: USA: California... | reverse complement strand
CAATATGCCGACCGCCGAACCAATCAAGAAGGAGCGTGTCAAGCGTCAGCGCGAAGTATACATGCTGCACGACCCAGTTGATTTTTCGTGTAAGGGTCGCTTTACCTCGACGGGTCCGCGCTTCGCCGCGCAGAAAGCGGCCACGCGTGGCTTCAAGAAGATCTACCTGCGTAAGACCAACACCAAGAAGGTGTACGTCTACGACGGGGACATTGTTACTTTGGAGAGTCCACAGGTCGTCCAGCGCGGGGACCAGACCATCACGTATAAGAAGAAGAGCGTGATCAAGGCGGCGCGCAAGCCCTTCATCTACGAAGGCACTCTTCCCGAGGACGACGACGCTGTTGACGTTCCGGAGAACCCCAAGGCCCCGGTTGAGCCCACCAAGTGAGGCAACCCATGACTTCTCAGTATTCCATCGCATCACCACAATTCCGTTGTAATTTACGCGTGTTGATATCGGTCATTGGTCAGAAGAAAAGATCAAACTGTAACAATGTCTTGCATCGCGATCCATCCGGGAGCAGTCATGCCATTCAAAGGTTCGGAACAGGCCGCAGGGTACGACCTTGCGTCGCCGGATGAGCACGTCCTCGCCCCCGGTCAGCGCAAAGTCATTCCCACCGGACTGCGAATCATTTGCCCGGACGGGACCTACGGCCGCATTGCCCCCCGCAGCGGATTGGCCGCGAAGCACGGTGTGGATGTGCTTGCCGGGGTAGTTGACGCGGATTACAGAGGTGAAGTGGGCGTGGTCCTGGTCAATCTTGGTGATGAGCCGGTTGCTATCACCAAGGGTATGCGTATTGCCCAACTCATCTTTGAAAAGTACGACGACCTCGGTGGCGTTCGCGGGCTGCACATGGTGCACGAGGATGACCCCGAGACCTCCAAGGGGGAGACAATGCGTGGAGACGGTGGATTCGGGTCCACGGGCTAACCAACCATCAGACCGCGGAACCTGGCTTCGTCCGCCAATGCCTTACCGATCTCGTCGATGGCGCTCTTGGCAGACGCTTCCGCATCCCCCCTGGTTTCGCCCTGTGCCTCGATGTGGATTGGTTTATCAATGATGATGCTGCCATTGGCGAGAATAAACTTTGGTTTCCCGGATGCCCTGGAGATGTAAGCCTTCTTCCCCTGGACCCATTGCGTCATCACCCCCTGCTTCCCCGGTTTTCCTATATGAATATCCTCGATCCGTATCGATGTAATACTCTCTTTCGTGATGACGATGTTCTTTTTCTGGAGATGGTCGAACACGCCCATGACCAGCAACCGCGACGATGGTTGAAAGCCTTCAGGTTTACCGACATCGGACCAGAGTGCGATAAAGATTGCGACGAGGAGCGCGAAGATCCATGGTGAGGACCAACGGAATCCCGACATGTGCGATTCTACTTATATATACTCCAGAAAAAAAGTCTAAAAATCATCAACATCGCTCGTAGAATCCTCACAACCCTCCAGAGACTGATACTCAGTGCCAGGACCAGATAGAGAGATTGTGGCTCGGGCATAGTCCCCACTTCGACTCTCGAAAAAGTTGGTCTTCCCCAGTAACCCCAACTGTTCCATCCATTGAAAAGGATTATCCACGCCGTAGACCCTCTGGTACCCCAAGTCAACTGCCAACCTGTCGGCAACGTACTCGATATACTGTCCCATCGCTTGCGAGTTCATTCCGATGAGCGAGCATGGCAACGCCTCCAGGATAAAGGCCTTTTCGTTTGAAACGGCCTCACTGATGATTGTGTGCACGGTCCCCTGGTCCAACTTGTGGACCAGTTTCTTGTACAGGGCCACGGCGTGCTCGGTGTGGAGTTTCTCATCCCTGGCGATAAACTGATTGCTCAACGAAAGCCCTGGCATGTTGATGCCCCGAGATTTCAGCCAGTAAATTGCACAGAACGACCCGGAAAAGAGGATGCCTTCCACACACGCATAGGCGACCAACCTGGTGGCAAAGGTGTTGGTCCTGTCCAACCACTTCATGGCCCATGCTGCCTTGTCGCCAATCGCCTTGATGTGTCTGACGGCATCAAACAGTTTGGCCCGTTCGAACGGGTCCCGGATCAGCGAATCCAGGAGTTGGGAGTAGACGATCCCGTGTTCGCTCTCCACAAAGGCCTGGATGGCATAGAACATCTTGCTCTCGGCGAGCGTGACCTCATTCATAAAATTCTCCATCAGATTCTTGAGGACAATCGAGTCTGCCTGAGCAAAGAAGCCGAGCACGTGTGAAATAAAGTGCTTTTCACCGTCCCCAAGTGCCTCAAAGGCGTCCACATCATCTTTCAAGGTGATTTCTTCAGAGGTCCAGAAGCAGGCGACCTGCTGCTTGTAGAGAGAGTAGATGTCCAGGTGTTGGATGGGAAAGGCACTGTACCGCGTCTGATCCGAGAGGACTGGTTCAATCAGTTTCTCCCGGAGATGGGAGAAGCCGCCAATGACCCGTCCGTTCGAGTTGAGAATCAGGGGGAAGGATGGTACGTGCCCGGCGGGGATGAATGGGTGCACATGCTCCTGGAGATCTTGCAGGGTTGCGAACTGTTTCTCCTCGTACGTCTTTCCATGCTCCTCGATCAATTCCTTCGCCTTATCGCAGTAGACGCATCCACTCACTTTGGTGAAGATGTGGAAGTCTGGCGAACTATTCCCGAATTGGTCCGTGACGGGAGACATTGGTTTTCAGTTTAATGAATGACGCTGCCGGTTCTTTCAACCGTGATTATTTTCCGCGGATACTCCACGATAGTAGAAAATGACGCACCGAGACGAGATCGACGAGTTGACGACCCATACATGGACGCGAATGGCGGCCAACTGTATTATTTGGCTGACCATCCTGGGGACCATCCTCTCAAGGCTGAACGTCCTGGATATCCATTCAACGATCATGGGACTTTGCCTGGGGTTGAGCATTGTGGCGATCGTGTACCTTATATCGCAGCGTACGACCATGCTCCCGTTCCTGGGGGGAAGTGTGATCCCACACTCGCTCCTGCGCCGCCCCGGCCACTCCCCGCTGGCAGATATCGAAGTGGACGTCCAGGCAGATCCAAGAGCAACGCACGTGGCCTTCTGGGCCGCGGATCGCACGGTCTCGGTCAATGATGGCGCACTCGAGTACCCGACGCCGCGGACTGCGTATGGAAAGTACACAAACAGTGGGATTGCCGAGGTGCGGGCTGACGGGTCGGCCACCATCCGCATCCAGTGCCCTGGACGCTACGCTGTCCGTGGAAAACTCCTCCCGAAACACGTCCACTATCGCGACGTATTCCCGAGTGGCATCATGGGAGAGGTAAAGAAGGCCAATATCGTCTGTAGCTAGCTAATGGAGATGCCGTCCCAACTTTTGGGAGGACGTCAGGACGCCCACAGGCAAGTCACTCGCTCGAACTCGCTCAACGATACGCCCATCATGGTCCACGTACGTGACCCGCAGATCAAACTCGATCAGGCGTTCCCGGCAGAGTGTGCAGGGGCACGAGACCGCCAGATCCCCCGCCTTGGTCAAACGAAAGACGCAGAGATGCCCAATTTTTCGTTTGATATACCGAACCAAGTTACCGGGCTTGACGCCCCGTCGCTTCGCTTGTATAATTTCCCGCTCTAGAAATGATCGTTCGGCACACAACCGGTGCGTACTACCAACGGCGTCACTTATATCGAGCGAATGATTCGCGAAGACGATCGCCATGAGAGAGAAAACATCAAAATTTTAAATGATGAAGCGAATTATAGCGAACTGTAAATGTTTGGACCCTGGCTCGAAGACCTCGATCTCGTGAGGGACTCGTTTGAGAACGCGTACCCCTACAAACACGTGGTGATTGACCACTTCTTTAAGGAGGAGATTGCCAGAGATCTATTGAATGATATCCCAGTGTCAACGGAGGATTTCGAGTTTACCTACGACAATCCTCTCGAGAAGAAGAGTGTGGTTGGTGACCTTACAAGAGTCCCGGCAGTCAAGCGCGTGTTCAGCGAACTGGAGAAACATGTAGGCCTCTTCGAGGCACTGAGTGGGATCAAGGGACTGGAGTATGATCTCAATGTGCATGGTGCCGGTGTGCACAGGTTTGAGAAGGGTGGAAAACTCGACCTCCACCTCGACTACAGTAAACACCCCGTGACGGGCAAAGAACGGCGCCTCAACTTGATTGTGTTCCTCTCACCCGAATGGGATGCAGAGTGGGGCGGATGTCTCGAACTCTGGAATTCGAGTTGCACGGCTCGAGTCAAGTCGGTGACCCCAAAGTTCAATAGGGCAGTCCTTTTCGCCACGGGAAACACTTCATGGCACGGCGTCCCCCGCCCAGTCAACTGTCCGGAGGACAAGACCAGGGACTCGATCGCTTGCTACTTTGTGTCAGATCCCACACCAAAAATGAATTCCCAGCGCCAAAAGGCATACTTCGTCCCCCACCCAACCCAACAGATCCCGCCGAGGCTTCTCAAAGTGTACAGGACGAGGGGGACGCGGCGCCTGGCCCCAGACGACCTCTGGGACGGGTGGCAGCTTGATCCGGCTGGACGTGGCTTTTGGAATTGACTGATGGATTATTTTAATACCGACATTAAAGAGCCGATGTATATTGGCGTTTCAGAGACTGGTGGAGTGAACGACGAGAACTCGTACACCCTGCTGGGAAGAGTGGTGGATGAGACACAGAAGCCTACCTCCTTGGTTGGGAAACTCGCAACGTCCAAGCCTGTGAAAGCCATTGACTCCTTCAACAAAGCCTTCATCGACCTCATGGTCTCGAGTATCGGGTTCGTTGCCGCGCTTTCGTGGAACGATTACTTCAAGTCCCTCTTCCAGGAAGGCGGTGCGTTCTATAAGACGGTAGGAGCCTCTGGACTTCTTTACGTCGCGATATTTGCAACAATTCTTGCGTACATTGCGACGGTCTTCGTCACGTCCATCTTCCCGGAACGCGAAATAGCGAAGAAGAATAACCCGATCAACATTGGCAATTAATGGTCAAATGCAAACGTCCGAACCAATAGCGTCACTTGACTCGCCAAAGTATGGCGACACATCTTCCCCACGACCCAACGCCCCGGGCGAACCAACTCCAACCCTTGAAACGTGCGATACGACGTTTCCAGGGACCGACTTCAAATGCTTCGCGTATATCAACAATGCCAACCACATGCTGATGTGCAACCTGCACCACCTCGTCAGCAACCCAGATGACCCCCCATCCTCGGAAATGAAATATCCGGGACCCCAACCCATGTCAATCGACACAAGTCATTTCGACACCATCCGGCAAGGTGAATACATGATTTCCCCCAAGACGGACGGTGTCCGGTGCTGTATGATGTTCTCGGACGCGATCAATGGGGTACACACGGTGTCACTCTTTGATAGGAAACTCAACCAGGCGTTCGGAGTATTCATTAGAAATGTCCCGAGGGCAATGTACCAGGGCGGCGGGTCCCTCCTCGACGGGGAACTCGTCATGGATAGGGCGCTGAACAGGTGGACGTTCCTCATCTTCGACTGTGTGCATCTGTGTTCCATTCCACAGTTCCAGAAACCATATGCGGAGAGAATGCGCGTCGCGGCAAGGTGTCTTGCCATGTCCTATGTTGAGAGTCCGGAAGACACTCTCAAACTTGATGTCAAAACGTGTACACCGCTCCACATGGCCCCTCCAACGGCGGATGGGCTGCAGGATGAACGGTACCTCTCGGATGGTTTTGTCTATATGCCGGTGCACGATCCGATCGTGTTTGGGCACCATCGAACGTTTTTCAAACTGAAGAGTCAACACAGTGTTGACTTTATATACCAAAAAGGGTTCCTCATGATTTACAATTCTACCACGAGGAGACATGTCCGGGCTGGTGTATTGGAGAGTGGGTGTGACTATAAGGATGGGGACGTGTTGGAATGCGTCCTGGTCAAGTACGACAGTCAATCGGCCAAGCGGGTCTGGCGGGTCATCGAGCAGCGCCATGACAAGACCAAAGCGAATACCCTCTTCGTGATGGAGAAGACGTTGCTCAACATGCGAGAGAATTTATCGTATGAGACCATTCGTCGTTTAAAATCTTGACTGTAATCTAAACTAACACAACACACGCAGCCATGGCACTCCTCAACGGAATGACCAACAACTCGAAAGACTTTCTTGTCATGCTCGGCAAACTCGCGGGCGGGTTCAACATGATCTCCCTCTTCGCGCTGGCGATCGGGCTCATGATTGTCGCGTACCGCTCTATGAAGGGAGAGGAGCAGTACCCTGCCGTGAAGAAACATATTCACTATGAGACAATCCGGAAGTATGCGCCGTGCCTCATCCCCGTTGCCCTCCTGATGATCTTCACTGCCTGGCGAATTCTCTCCATGCTCGCCTCGAACAATGAGTTTTCCGGCATGATTGGAATATTTGCTCTCGCCAAGGCAATCCTGATCTGACTGTGGATGCGATGAAGATTGACTTAAGGAGTGGGTTGACCCCCAAAGAGACATACCAGTTGCCACTTGTCACCCCCCACCGCCATGAAAAAGATTGACAAACGGGTAAAGGAACTGGTGGATAAGCATATGGACTCTGACACGTCCGACGACGAGGATGTCTACGTATCGGACACTGAAGAAGGAGTCGAAGAGAACGCGGACGAAGAGAACGAACGGGAGGACCTTGGCGATGACGCCCCGGATATCCCTGACGACGACCTAGATGACGACGAGGACGAACCGTCCATCGTCCTGAATTTTGAGCACGGCAGGTACGAGCGCTCAAAAGTCTTGAAAATGGGAGATCTACATCTCGATCAGTACGAGGATACGCTCAAGAGTGACCCGGAACACTCGGACGACTTCTACTATATTGACCTGTAACGCTCGACGCTTAGAACAGCTTGAAAAAGTTCGACATGGCCCAGAGGACGGTGAGTCCCGCGGACGCGGAGACTAGTGACCCTGCTCCAGTGGCGAATTGTTCGTCTGACATGGACTCTCCGGCCTCAATACCTGCCCGACGAACGTGTTTATACGCCCCAACACCGGCAACACGGACCCCGCGCTGCGCCGCCTGACCTGCCTTGGTCACCTTCCCCCCCATAGCCGCAAGCCCGGCTCGAAACGCGCCCCTTCTCGACTCCTTCTCAACAGCTTCCTCCGCAACTTCCTCCGCAACTTCCTCCGCAGCTTCCTCCGCAGCTTCCTCCGCAACTCTCTCCGCAGCTTCCTCCACAACTCTCTCCGCGGCAATCGGGACGGGTCCCTTGTATGCACCAGGATTCTCACCGTAGAGGCGCCCGGCTTCGTAGGGTTGCTGGTACCGCACTATGATTTTGTCCATGGTTGCTGCGTCAATGTCTCCTCCATGACGCTTATACCGTTTCAGGATCTTCAGTGCCCGACGAATTCCTATCACACTATTTCTCTTTATCGGGTGCGGAATACCTGTCCTCGTCCAGTTTGTTGCTACCGTTCCATCGGGGGGGAAGCGAAGCATCTGGGCTTTAAGGTAGTCGCCAATGTCGTGCAGGTGGTGCATATGTCCATTCATGTCTAAATCCGCGAGCAAGTGGTGTTTGGGGTTCGTGAGTGCAAGTGCCTTTGCCTCCCTGGTGCGGGTCGGGTTGTATCTGTGCCTCCAGTCGTTCCATTCTTGTTGCACCCGTATGAAGTCCTCCACCTTTCCCCCCTTGTTCGGGTGATGACGACGCCATGCGGCCCGTTTCTTCCGCGTGGCCTCGTTCAATGAGTCACTGGATGTCAACCCGATCAATGACATGTTGGTATTGGACTGGACACGAAAATAGTTTCATGTAAACCGGTTTACACGTGGATGTGATGGTTGCGATGGAACTCAACCGCTAATAGCGGTTGAGTAACTAATCCTGAGGTTGTTCGTCGAATTTCGGCGCAAGGTAGTATGACAGACACATCGACTCGTTAGAAATGCCGATGAGGAGCGGCGTGTCCTTCGTTAAGGAGATATTTACGGATTGTTGAGGTTTCGTTGCCGCCTTGAGGATGGTGACGAGGTATCTGAGTCCAAACGATTGGCTCTCCTCGGGGAACGTGTCCGTTGCGTATTGGAGTAATCTTGCCTCGCTGTGTGCAATAGAGGCCCTCCCAATATCGCCTTCCGTAACCATGATCAAGGACGCCTCCTTGGTCTGTGGATTCACACTTGCCTTAATGCAGACTGTATCCCCAATGGTCGAGAGGTCCCGGACACTCACGGCCAACCGGCTTCCAGGGATATCAAACGTTGCTCCGGGAGTGAGGTCGGGCTGCTCCATGGTCTCGGAGTCAAAATCAAAGAGTTTGAGTTCCATCGTGACGTCCCCGCCTTCCATCTCAATGAGCATCTTATCGGTGGAATCAATGACCCAGGTGAGCCGATCATCCGTACTGCTCCCAAGACCAATCGCCTTGATAAGGCTTGATATCTTGATTGAAATGTCTACCCCCCCTGCCGGTAGCGAACCTTCGGTCGTGCATACCCAGTTCACAAACGTGACGCTCACGTGCGTCGAGTCGAGGACAGTTGCTTGTATATTGTTCGGTGATATCCGTAGACGAATATCATCGTGCAATTCCCGGATTGCGAGCAGGGGCGCCAAAAAGTTCGATTTCCCGGGGAATAAGACGCGAATCATAACGGTCAACAACAGAGTTAGTCTCTCACTAAATTAAGACTATGCGACCATCTGAGGGTGTCCCTCCAGATCTATCCTTCTTCTTCTTCTTCTTTTTCTTATGCTTCTTTTTGCGATCCTTCTCGGACGTACCACCCTGCATCTCGTGCTGTACGCGTTTCTTTTCCGACTCAAGCATGCAGCGCATATGGGCCATCAACGTTTCTCTATCGGGCTCTCCAGGCGACTCGTCCAACGTGACCTTCAATGGGTCTACTTGACGCCTATACAGTTGCTGCATTCCGACGCTGTGCATCATGTTCCTCGAGATCTGCATCAACTCCCTTGGCGTTGCCTGGTTGAAATCAATCGAACTAATGAAAGAATGGCGGAGCAAGTTCACTGTGACGCGACGTTGGAATAGTTCGTGAAGTGATCTGTTGACATACTTGTTGAACGAGTTGGAGTTTTCGTACGATTGCCCGAGACTATCGATGATTAGGTACTCTCGCGGATGCTTCTCCAAATTGTGGGCAATGATTCTCACAAGTTCATCTGGAACTGTCCTATAGAACCGCCCATACTTCCCCGACGTTTTATACCTATTTAGAACGAGGTAAGAGCCTCCGGGCGTCGACGAGAGCATGATATAGTTTTCACCCTGATTGTCCAGATCCTTTCCTGGAATTTCATCTATGCAGACGTGAATATTACCGTAGTCAGAACGAACAGGCTCCATAAGAACATAGAGCGCAAGCAACAAGTGTCTATCCGAACCATACTCTGTAGCCGCAAGTTCCCGCTCTTTGGCAGAGATTGTTTTCCAATCCACCCAATTGAGCGCCTCTCGAGCAGTGGGTTCGGCAGAGGAGACGCGATCCAGTTCAACCCGGTTGATTCCTCGCAATGCATCACCCCACGTCTCGCGTTCCCTGGGGAACTTGAGACGCATCTCCTCGTTGTACTTGAAGAGGGCGCAGATTGAGGAGACCAAGGATTTCTTCATTGACGGGGAGAACTGGAACGCGTCGATCGTCCTTAAAACGTCTATTGGGGTTCTGATGACCTGTTCGAGAGAGGTTGCCCCGGAAACCTGCATGACCTTTTGCAAGTGACGGAGGTACTGTTTCTTTGAGTTTGGACTTAACGCCTCGGCGTTTTCAAGCGTTTTCACGTATGGGTGCGCTAAGACATCCATTGCGGAGCATGTGTACTCTACCGTCAAAATAACATGCCGATTTTTCCGAACAACAGGCATCTGAAGTTTTTTTCCTCCTTGGGTTTATCATATCTCCCTATGTCAGCTATTTCCAGTCTCTTTGCGATGGAGACGCTTCCATCAACCCTCGCTGTCTCGGCCCTCGCCGTCTACGTCCTTGGACGGTACAAGGACAACGTTTGCGGGATGAATGAGACGTGTAACGGAGTACTCTCAAAGTCAAACACCATCGCGATTGTTTCGGCAGTGGGTGCCGTCCTGCTCTTCCTGCTCATCGGCTTCGGAATTCTGCAGACCCAGGGTAGCATGTACTCTGGATCCTATGGATCCTATGGTATGTTTTAGGAAGAGTCGGATTTGGCGAGGCCTGTCATTAATTATGGATTCGTTTAGTCTTGGGCGAACGAATGAACTTCAAACCTTCCACGATCATTTCGAGAAGGATTGCGAATCATTCAACGAGTATGGGAAGGGGGAAGAGGACATTGTGAAGAGTAGCATCTCGACAATGACCTTTACAGCTCGCTTATCGAACATTAAAAACCACGACGCACTGTACCCGTACCTCATGACCCTTACACCGGACGACGCACTGCGCGATCGCTATGGTCTCATCACGATCCCACGAGTCGAACAGAGCCGGTTCTCGAAGTATGCGGTGGACATCATCCCGTTCCCGGGCATGGATGATAAGGTTCGCGTGCGTGTATTTTGCACAACGGGGTCCCTCTTGATTACGGGGTGCACGACGCACCTCATGTGTCTTTCCGCGCTGGAGGAAATTGCGCGACTGTTGAAGAGTCCACTCTTCCCGGGACTTACGTATGAAGTCCCCACCTGTCGACTGATCAATGCCAATTGTGCCCTCGGGTACACACTCAACATCGCAAATATAGTGAGACTGTGCAAGGAGAACCTGGATACCCCTCTGGTGGAGATGCCAGAGCGTCAAGTCGTAACCATTATTCACCTCGCGGATGGCACAAAGGTGATGGTCTACCCCACGGGCAAGTTTTCAGTCCACGGAAGGTCGTACGCTTCCCTGGACAGCGCGCGGCGCGTCTGTGTCCCAATTTTCAAACAGAGTCGTGGTCTTCCAGTGTAACATGTCATGCAATCCAAAAGTTCCTGTACTCGGTGTAGGTATCACGGTTCGAATCCCAACTGCTGTCGCCCCCGCCAAAGAAAGAAACAAAGTTCAGGTTGGAAATCTTTGTCTTCTCACTGTCCCGCCAGAGAACATCCGTCACGCGTCGAACTTGGCCATTGACTTCGATTTCGAGCAGTCCATCCTGTTTGCCGGGTGTATTCATCTTCAACTTCATGCGAAGAGAGTTCCACCCTTTCTTGATTGGGAGTTCGCCGTGCCACAGATCGTGCCCCGTCCTTTCCCCGGGATCAGTCACCCTTTTATACCCAGCCCCCTGCCGATCATACGACCGTTTGACGTGCCCGTCCTTCGTCGGGAGGTAGACGTACCCAATGATGTACGCGTTCTTATTGTCCTTACTCCGCCACATAAAGCGACAGGAACCTTCCCCATTCTTCCAATCCCCTCCGGTCGCGCACTCTTTGGATGAAGTTCCGAGACATACACCAGGGAGCTTCCCCCCCTTTTTCCACTCAAAGGTGTCGGGAAAGAAGACGTCGTACCCGATCTCGAGTTCATTGGCTGGGAACTTGTTCAGGGGCAGGGCTGACGCCTTGGCACCCGAACTTGCCCCGTGAGCATTCTTCACGTATCGCAAGCGCAAGATACCGTTTGACACGGAAAGGCGCTCTTGATTCCCTAAAGACTGTGTGTACCATGGCGACGCCTTGGTCTTGAGGATGGAATCAAATGGGACGGTAGTCTTGTTCGAAGGGCCGCTGCTACCACCACTATCCAAACCGCCTTTCTTACCCCTGGATTTCAGATGGTTGAAGATGAGGAGGGCAAGCAGGAGGCAGATGGGTATACAAAAGACGGATGATATGAGTGTAAGAAGAATGAGTTGCATTGCTCTGATAGCGGGAGAAAAGAAAAGACCAAGAAACGGAGCAGCAGGTGACGCTTTTTTTTGCTTCTCTACAGGAGATGAACGATGGTGCGACACCTGACATGGAAGCTCGGCATATTGGCCCTCTCAATGGGGTACCGGGCGACAGCGTTCAACGATTCCGTGAAATACTGCTCCTATGACACGCAGCCGTATATATCATGCTCACACGTTGGCACAGCGTATGGCCTCGGTCCAACGGTCGCGAGCACACTCGAGTCGTATTTGGGTGACGGGTTCGATCGTGTCATTTGCCTCGAGAACAGAGACGTTGTATTCGAGAAACTCGCATCGTGCGAGTGTGACGTTGGTATTGGAGATTTCACCGATGCAACGTTCGGACTCGTTGAAGATGTTGGGGTAAAACCATCAGAGCCCTACCACCCTTCAGCGTTCGGGATCATCCAGCGACAGGTGCCGACTACGGGCACGATATGGGGGATCTTTCAGCCGTTCACTGCTGGTTTATGGACGTTGATCGCCATTACCCCATTTTTCCTCGCCCTCTTCATGACGTTCTTTAGTTGGGCGATCAGCAAGTATAAGGGGACACTGTTCAAGTTTAGTGTGTTGCCACAGTATACGTTACAGAACACAATGAGCTTTCTGAACGAACCCAGCCACGTAGAGTATATGGATTGGGACGGAAAGTCCCCATTTATGCTCTCGCTCAAGTTCTGCCTCCAAAGCATGCTCGTCTCCTATGCGTTTCTCTGCCTTGTTGTCACGAGCGTCTATACTGCCCAGCTCACCGAGAACATCCTTAAGCGGGAGATCTTTCAGGAACAGATCACGTTTAGCGATTTGGTGAAACAGTTGCCCAACTTGGTCGTCCCATCAGCACTTGAAACATACTTCCTGACGCGGTACAGTCGGGTTACACAAACTTGGGTACACAACTCAACGGACAGTTTGTTGGAGCAACTAGACAGAATGAGAAACATGGAGATTGATGGAATCGTTGCTCCCATTGGCTCGGCACTGTGGTCAGTCAATACGCAGAATAGTGACTGTTCACTGAACGTCAATCCAAATGCCTATCAACTTACCCCTGGTCAGATTTTCCTGTATGGTGCATGTGTGACCGATGAGGAAGTCCTGCTTCGAAACGAAATCATTCTCGGATTGGGGCGGCGCGGTGTCCTCGAATCACAGGCAGAACTCAAACTCGGCGATTACTTTGTGGGTAACCGGCCCAAACCGTGTATCATTCAGGACTCGGTAGTCAACATCCACGAAGTGGCTGGCGGATGGCTCATTCTCAGTGTCGCCATTGCTCTCCCGCTCGTCTTCACGGTTGCGCGGTACATGTACTACCTCCTGAAGAAATGCATCTCGGTGTATGGGAACGTGTTCAATGTCGGTACACCTCATGGTTCATTTAGGAACCCGTTCGACATTGCGCGTGCCCCTGCTGCTCTTGAGGCGTGTGAACATATGGAACCGCGAGTCTCCCTGGATTCGAGTCATCACCGGGCACGTGCCGCATACTCTTCGGACATCTACTCGACCACCAGTCCGGTGGAGACTCCAACGCGTTGCTCCTGTGACACAACAGGTCATAGAGAGAGTATGGATGAGCCCCTGTCGGCTCGTGGGTCAAGGGATGTGCGTGTTGACCCGCGACATTTGCCGAGGAATACAGAAGGCAGAGACCGGCTGCAATACAGCGTAGATTTACATAGGGCTGCTCTTGAGGCGTGTGAACATATGGAACCGCGAGTCTCCCTGGATTCGAGTCATCACCGGGCACGTGCCGCATACTCTTCGGGCATCTACTCGACCACCAGTCCGGTGGAGACTCCAACGCATCAAGAGGTGAGTACACCAACGCGTTGCTCCTGTGACACAATAGGTCATAGAGAGAGTATGGATGAGCCCCTGTCGGCTCGTGGGTCAAGGGATGTGCGTATTGACCCGCGACATTTGCCGAGGTATTCGCGACCCCCATATGACCACCAGAATACAGAAGGCAGAGACCGGCTGGGCAGCGTAGATTTACATAGGGCACGGAGTGAACCGGCACTTACTGACCGCACCTCGTCCTCGGGCGATATTTCCAACGGGAGCGATATGATAATTATGAGGGATGAAGGAGACGGATACAACACTTCATAATCTCAAAAATGGGTGGCGAGCGAATCAAGTTAACGGACAATGGTGCGATCGTTCCATACGAACTAATTGAGGCAGTCAGGCGAACCAAGAAAGACCTTACACAGACGGTCATCGCGGGCCCCCCTGGGAACAAGTACCACACTTGCGTCGAATTCTACTCAAAGACGTACGAAGGTCTACTCGTTCCCATGGCATACATTTCAAACAACACGCAATGGCCGACGGATGATAAGCGAAGTCAACCGCACCCATTCGAAACCCGGTTCAATGGAAACCTTCGCCCACATCAACATGGAGTATGCAAGAAGACGCTCAGGGCCTTGCAATCGTTTGGGGCTGCAACGCTTGTGCTCCCGACAGGGGCCGGGAAGACCGTCTGCGCCTTGCACATTGCCAGTGCATTGGGCGTCAAGCCAATAATTATGGTTCACAAAGGATTCCTCGCCGAGCAGTGGAAGGTGCGCATCAAACAGTACCTCGGAGACGACGTGCGCGTGTCAATGATTCAGGGATCAACTTACGATACGTCGGGCGACGTCATCATTGCGATGATCCAGACGTTCGTGAAGCGATGGTATATCGTACCACCAGAGGCTGGTCTTCTCATCGTTGACGAGTGTCATCACATTGCCGCGTCTGTATTCAAGCAGATCATGTGGAGAGCGCCTCAAAGGTACATTCTGGGACTCTCCGCGACGCCTACGAGGGCGGACGGTCTTGACATTTACAAACTGCTCGGGCAGCCAGTGACCGTTGAGGATGACCCGCCCATGATCGTCTCGGATGGAGTATTCTCGCCCCCGCCACCACCGCCCCAAAGACGCGGTGACAAGGTGACGGTCTTAACGTATCCCTACTACGCCCCCCGGTACCTGACCGAAAGCCCGCCGACGACCCGCTCTGGTGACGTGAATTATACTGGCATGGTCTCGACACTGGTCGATGACCGGGCGCGAACCTCTAAGATTGTGGACCTTATAGAATCAAACGAGATGCTCCGGGGCAAGGATACGCTCATCTTATCTCACAGGAGGGCCCACTGTGAAGCGCTTCACGCCGAGTGTGTTAGCAGGGGTTTGGACACTGCCCTCTTCCTCGCGCCAAAGTCCAGGAAGCGACATGCCGAGTATACGCCACCGGACAGTAAAATCATTATCAGCACCTACGCATATGTCTCGGAAGCGTTTGACGTGCAACGGCTCGAGTGCCTCGTCCTGGCGACCCCTGCATCATCTATCGAGCAGGCGTGCGGGCGCGTTATGCGGAAGATGGATGACCCTTCGCATAAGCCGGTGATAGTGGACATCGTGGATAAGTGGTCGGTTTTCAACGCACAAGCCTCAAAGAGGAGGTCCTTTTTCAGGAATAAGCGGTATGCCATTATGAACCTTGTGCCGGACCTGGCCGACAGAGTCCCTGCAACCCAGCAGGTACCGCCAGACGGGACGCTCCTCTTCGTCAACGACTGACGAGCAGATTGTTCAACAATATGCCAGCAATGGCAACCACGATAAAGAGGGCTCCGAGACCGCGCAACCTATTGTTCTTTGCCAGAATATCGTAGACAGATAACCTGTTTTCATGAATGTGGTTTAAATCAAACAAGATTCCCACAAAGGCTTCCTCCGCGTCGGAGAGGAGTTCTCCGAAAGACGTTGGTAAGCCGTACGACGTGAGAACTGACCCAAAGGATTTGCCCGTATCCGCTGGCCCATGGAAAACCTTCTTCTCGCCCGAGGGGGGTGGGGTTGTGAGATCAGGCGACCCGTAGAGCTTGGTGATGGGATCGTCCGCGGCGTACTTGGTTATTGGTACACTCGCCTGCGCTGCGAGGGCCCGGATCACGTCGTTGCGCTCGTCCGGTTGTTGTGGGTCAAACTGGAGGGATTCGTCGGGTGTTAAAGTTTGAACATTCTCCGAAAGGGTTGAGTCACCACCGTCTGGCTCAATCTTATCGAGGCTGATGCCTAGTTTTTCCATCTGATTCAGGATGATGTCTGACGAGGTGGCGAGTCCGTTGTACGGTAGGTTTGCGTAGAGAGAACCAAACTCACCCTGGACTGTTGTCATCCTGGTGCTCGATCCTTATCCTTATTGTTGTACTGAAAAAGATTTCGGTCAGAACCATTTCAAAATGAATGCGAAGGATGAACTCCTCCTCCAGTCGTTGCGAACATTTTACAGCGACCCAAAGCACGCCAACGAAGCAAGACGCCTGCTAGGGAGTGGATCGAAGATCTCGCTGCGAGTCATTGATTGGCTCGTGACAACGCACTCGAAGAGTCACCGGATTTTCTGCATGCTGGACAATGGGAGCGTCTTTGACATTCATTCATCATATAAGGCTCAGCTGCGATCGTTCAGTAAGCAGCGGTTTGACATCTTCCGGCGGGGTGACCGTTTGGAATTCGCCCTTGGAGATGAAGAGGTCGAGACAACCCTGGCTCAACTCACATTCATCCGGTGGCTCATCAGGTTCAACATCGTAAGGTACTATGAAGAGCACGCTGACGAGATTGAACATGCGCTCCACAACCAACCGGATAAGCAAGCGAGAAAGGAGGGGAAGTTGAGTAAAAGGTCATGTCACACGGCTTCCATTCAAGCCCGAGTCATCTTTGAATAAAATTAAGCTTATAATGGACTTGCACTACATCTTGGAATACATCGAGACCACCGAATCAAGTATCGAATCAATCGTGGAGGTCGTGGGCGATTATGTTGACCACTACGCTTCGGAGGTGCAGTGCCTGGACCGGGACATCAAGGTCCAACTGGCAGAGTATGGGAACTGTGATGATCCGGACTATCGACTTCTCTACTATGAGGACATTGATACCCTGGTCGGTCAGCGGAATGCCACGTTCGATGAACTCTTCGACTCCATCGAGACTGGCCGTGAGGCACTTGGGAAGATCCAGGCACTTGTCGACGCTGCAAATGAAAGACTTGACGAGCTAGAGGGAAGCGATAGGGTTCCAGAGGACGCGGACATCACTGTACCCCCTATTGAGCCAAGGTGCTTTGACTGACCTTTTGCTCGAAAGGCCGTACCTTACTCATTTTACCGCTGTAAATGGATCTCGTCGATATAACTAAGCTAATTGCCGTCGATATAACTAGCCTTGTCCGATAACTTAAGTTATCGGACAAGGCTAGTTATATCGACGGCTATCAGGTAGTTACGGGTAAGTAGTGTAAGCGGCGCACTTTCGAGCACTTTCCGGACCATTACCTAAACTGCATACCTATATCAGTTATTTGGACGGCGCATAACTGTAACCTGGATGGTGTGTAGCGAGGACCCTCCCACCCGGATATGGTTGAATGGTTACAGGTAGTTACAAGTCCTTGGCGAGCCAGTGGCATATCCAATGTACTTTGAATCTGTTAAAACAACCGACCGACGCCTCGCCGAGTTACGAACCAAGTATCCAACCATGCGACCTAAGTTGCGCCACTGGTTTCATCGGGATGACCGGATGAGAGAGGAGTTGATTCTTGACAATGGGACCATGGTTGGCTTCGACGGACAAGTACAGTGCACGGATACCGCGTGCACCATGTTAGAACTCACGATTGATACCGTGAATGTCGTCCATCGAGGTCGCCTGTCTATCTCCACGGTGGATCCTGGTGTCGTACACTCATACACGCAGCACTACCTGCGGACTGGCGGCGTGATGTACCGGCACGTCCTCGGGCCGTTCGGCTATACTATTTTCAAGATGAAGTCACCCAGCGACCGATCAATTCTGTAACAACGAAACGTCGATTTTTTTCCTGGTACTAACACAGCCATGGACAGAAAGAGGAAATCAATCAACGCAACAGCGTCGACGTCGAAGAGGAAACGGACGTCGTCGACGCCCCGACCGGCGTCACCGGTGAGGCGGTATAGACGAGTGACGAAACTGGGAGAATCTAGGATATCAAATATTCAAACCAACGCCGCGAAACGTCTGCAGGATGTGAAGGTAATCAAAGTCCCAAACCGCCGAGCGGGTCCCGGTGGGTTCACGATCGTGGCGACGCCGCGCGCGAAGATCGGGGATAGTGGCGTGATCGACGGCGTCCGGTATACAATCCGGAGTCAACAGCAACTGCGAGATCTCATCCGACAGAAAAAATGGAGCGAGGTGGAGCGCACGTGTACTAGCAGAATCACGAATATGTCAAGACTATTTGATATGTCGCAATTCAATGGCGTGATTTCACACTGGGACACGGCTAACGTGACGACCATGCAAAAGATGTTCAGAGAATCACACTTCAATCAGCCCATCTGCGGATGGAACACTGGCGCAGTGAGAGACATGTCGCGCATGTTTTTGCGCGCCATGCGCTTCAAGCAGCCCATCGGCAATTGGAACACGGGTGCGGTGACGACCATGGAGTCAACGTTTAAGGGAGCCTGTTACTTCAACCAGCCAATCGGCAACTGGAACACGGGTGCGGTGACGACCATGACGTCCATGTTTGAGGGAGCTCATTACTTCGATCAGCCCCTCGGTGGGTGGAACACGAGCGCAGTGAGGGACATGTCGAACATGTTTAACGGCGCCAGTCGTTTTAACCGGCCCATCAGCAACTGGAACACGAGTAAGGTGATGAACATGATGTCCATGTTTGAGGGCGCCAGTTGCTTCAACCAGCCCATCGGAAACTGGAACACGGGTGCAGTGACGACCATGAAGTCCATGTTTGAGGGCGCCAGTCGTTTCAACCGGCCCATCAGCAACTGGAACACTGGCGCGGTGAGGGACATGTCGCGCATGTTTATGTACGCCAGTTGCTTCAACCAGCCCATCGGATTGGACACGAGCGCAGTGACGACCATGGCATCCATGTTTCAGAACGCCAGTCGCTTCAACCAGCCAGTCGGCAACTGGAACACGAGCGCAGTGACGACCATGAAGTCCATGTTTCAGAACGCCAGTCGCTTCAACCAGCCCGTCGGCAACTGGAACACGCGCGCGGTGAGGGACATGTCTTCCATGTTTGAGGGCGCCAGTCGTTTCAACCAGCCCGTCGGCAACTGGAACACGCGCGCGGTGAGGGACATGTCGTCCGTGTTTAAGGGCGCCAGTCGCTTTAATCAGCCAGTCGGCAACTGGAACACGTCAGAGGTGTCGATCATGTGTTCCATGTTTGAGGGCGCCAGTCGCTTCAACCAGCCCATCGGAAACTGGAACACAGGCGCGGTTATTACCATGGTATCCATGTTTAAGGACGCCAGTTACTTCAACCAGCCCATCGGCAACTGGAACACGGGTGCGGTGACGAACATGTCTTCCATGTTCGAGGGCGCCAGTCGCTTTAACCAGCCCATCGGCGGGTGGAACATGTGCAGAGTGAATTTTATGACGCGCATGCTCTATAAAGCTAGTAGCTTCATCCACAGATTACCCTGGAAGAGTGCTCGATGTTATAAGCTTCCCGAGTTCGTGAAAAACTTCAAGTACATACCGTATACAAATAAAACGCCGGAGACCCCGACGTGGTTCAGCGCTCTGTACAATAAAAGTCGTTTCATAGCGAGGGGCGAGCACGGAGGGGTCTACGAGATTGGTCGATCTGGTGCCAATAAGTTGTTGGAATACATCAAAAAGCTCCCGAAAGACGGTGGTCACACGGGGGTCGCCCAACTCGTCCCGCCCGGCACCCGTGTCGTGATGAAAGTGTCGTATTGTCGAGACGCTGCCGACAGCATAGTCGCGCACCAAGAGGTGAAAGTGTTGCGAGCGCTTAAAGGTTTGCGTTTAGTTCCAAAATTTTATGGAAGCGTTCGCTTCATTGATCGGGTGAAGGATCGGGTCAAGGATGCCGAATATTCTATTGTAATCATGGGCCTCGTCGACGGAAAACCGATCGAGAGTATATTACGTCCTGGACATCCCGTAAGACTAAAGAATCCGTACAGCATACAAAAGGTGCGACGCGGGCTCAATTCGGCCCTGATACAGATGTGGAAAAAGGGAGTTATACATACCGATCTGCACTCGAATAATATCGTCGTCACGAAGAACAGCGATGTTTACATCATCGACTTCGGGAATGCGGTTCTTGCCCCGCGGCTCAAAAAACTCGCGTCAAGCTTCTCTTTGACCGACGACGCGGTCGCCCTGTGGAAACGTGTAGCACAAACGGCAAACTTTTCCGGAATGAAAAATGGCGGGGAACATCACGGACGTCTCGACAACGTTCATATGTTGGTCCATCTTTTGCCATATGTGAAACGCAAGACCGCACGCAAGATGTATGCGGGTCTACCTTTGCCGTTACCAGGGTTTAAATGACGCATCCACATACAGACCGGGGACGTTGTACCGACACGTCCTCGGACCGTTCGGCTATTCTATTTTCAAGCATCTTGAGACTTTTTCGTCTTGAGACTTTTTTCCCATTGATACCTAAGGCTAACCATGCACCCAGTGCAACAGATCGCTCTAGGTATCCTCGTCGCGGACTTTGCCGCGGCCTTCTTCCATTTCTTCGAAGATAACTACTTGCCCTATACCGATGCACCCGGCACCCTTGGCGAGATTGCCAGGGATAACGAATTACACCATGCTCTTCCATACTCCATGACCACGCCGCCCATCACGACAAATGTCAGGGTCTCTGTGGTGATCGCTCTCCTCGTCGCGGCGGGTCTCGTCATCCTGGCGCCCGGGTTTGCAGCGACGCACAAGACGATGCTTGCGGCTATGGTGATCGCCGGGACGCTCTCGAATCTGGTTCACCGGTGGCAACATGAGCGGGATTGCACGCGACCCAAGGTAATTACGGCGCTGCAGAATGCCGGGGTCCTGGTTGGAAGATCACAACACAAGGAGCACCATCAGGATCCTGAGAGGCGGTACGGTGTGCTATTGGGGTTCACCAACTACATCTACGACGGCCTCCATATCTGGGACATTCTCCGTTGGCTCATCCCGTTCGAATTGTTCCCCAAGCCCGGGGTTGACGCGTACCGTGGCGTTGTCCCACGCCATATCCAAGAAGAATTGGAGGAGACGTGTCCCAGAAAACTCGAGGAGGACGAGGTCGAATGCGTCAAGGACTTGCTCGGGAGGGCGTTTGTGGAATCTGTTCCAACATCTTGATCTCTTCCTGGGTAAGTTCTTCTGCTGGGGCATTTATTCCAGAAAGGAAGACGATGGTGTACCCAACAAACAAGCCCACCACGATAAAGGCAAGCATGGCCTTCCACATGCTCCCGGTCGCAGCAAACACGCGCAACGCAACGTACACTGATAATAGGGGGACACCAACGTTCAGAATGTATGAGATGATATCGATTGAATCGGTCATGTAAGTGGTTCTAGGTATCAACTGGTATTGCGTTACTCTCGGTGAGAATAAAAACATTGGCCCAAGGCACTGACATGCCAGCACAGAAGTCGGACTTTATCTTTGGGCGCGGGAACACGTATAAATTTGAACCCACCCCCCCGGGCGGGAAGAGGAAGGTGACGGTGAAGCGTCGCCCGAAACACAATGCGGGACCCCGCAACGACTCGAACGAACTCTTGAAAATGTCCGCTATTATCGAACAGAACAGGATTCTCACGGAACGTCTCGCGTCGGAGAAGGCGAAACTCAAGCACGCGAAGAATGTCCTGACGCTGAAGGTTGCCGAACTGGAGAAGAAGGTCAAACTGATGGAGAAAGCACTGCAGTCAAGAGTCTATCGCAATGGGTACAGGAAGAGCACACTTGCCAACAACTACAATAGGAATAACGATAACATCGCCAAGCGGTACCAGCGCCTGAAAGCACGCGGGATTGTTTAGTTCGGGCGCGTCCGAAAGTCGAAGCCACCCGGTTCAACGCACCCGTCAGAATCATTTCGAAATCGAGGATCACGCGAAAAGTTCGCACTCTCAGAACATAGTTCGCTTGATCACTACACAATGAATAGTTCGCAGATACAATCAGCAGTCTCTCGTTCAATGGACTTGGCACGCGAACAGCTCAATGGTCGCTTAATCAACCCACACCAGAGTCAGGGAGTGCAGTGGATGTTGAGTCGAGAACTGTCGGGGGCCGGCTCTCCCGGTGGCGTCCTCGCCGACGAGATGGGACTGGGCAAGACTGTGCAGACGATTGCGGCGTGTCTCGGGAACCCACAGTCCAATCCAACCCTAATCATTGCGCCAAAGTCCCTGCTCACGCAATGGCAACGCGAGATTTCCAAGTTTAGCAGTATGCGGTCGTTCACGCTGCACACCAAGTACTCGGCCAACGAGCCTCACCTGGTCGCGACCAAACTCGCCTCGCTTGGAAACAAGTTCATCCTCGCCACATACGAAACAGTTGCGCGTATGCCAGCGCTCATGGGGTGCCCGTTCTCTCGGATCATCCTCGACGAGTCGCACAGGATCAAGAACAGGGCGACAAAAACGTATAAAGCCGTATCCATACTCCAAGGAAAGATCAAGTGGTGTCTCACCGGCACACCCATCATGCGCAGACCTTCGGATTTCAAAGCGCTGCTCGCGTGGATCGGTGAGGACGTGACGTTTCTCGACATGCACTATGCCAGGGAGACCTACCTCCTCCGCAGAACTTTCGAGGACCTTTCAAAGGTCTGTGCCCGATTGGCTCTGCCACCGTGCCACATCACCAACCACGTTCTGGAACTTAGTCAGAGCGAGAAGGATGTCTACAACGCAATGGTGAGCTATGGTCAATTCTGTGTCCGCACCAACGCTGCCCTCATTGCCGAGGGGGGCGACAGACGCGAGGCCGTCAACGCAATCCTCGAAGTGCTCTTGCGCCTGCAGCAGATCGTGGTCTCACCAGAGATCATTGCGGACTCTGTACAGGCAATGGATGGGTTTATTTTCGATCCGAGGAGCGTTGAGACTGCGCGTCCGCCGGACGATGACGACTGCCCCATCTGCATGCAAGCCTTCAGCGAGGAGACTGCATGCAAAACCGAATGTGGTCATTGGTTCTGTAGGGAGTGCATTACCTCTGCGGTTCTATGCGCTGCTGGGTCAACCTGTCCAATGTGCCGTGCGGAGATCGTGGAAGGTTCAGTCCGGGTCGTCCAGAGTGCTTGTGGAAACTCCCCGGCCCTGTCGACCAAACTGCTCAAGATCAACGAACTCGTGGACGCCAATAGAGCCAAGAAAGTTCTCGTTTTCACACACTGGAAACGAGAAGCGACGGAGATTGAAAAAATGTTGACGTGGATGGGTGTGGACCATGTCAGGATCGATGGGAGCATGAGTATCGAGAAGCGACAGGCAGTGGTTGACGACTTTAACGATGCCGAAGACGGGCGCGTCCTCATCTCGCAAATCCAGGTGGGTGGCTGTGGACTCAACATCCAGAGCGCGAGTGTGGTCATCCTCCCCAGTTTGGACTGGTCACCTGCGACCGAAATGCAAGCCATTGCCCGGGCTCACCGTCTGGGTGTGGCGCACCCAGTCTACGTGCACAGGCTCGTGGCGAGAGGCAGTGTGGACGACCATGTGCTCCGAATTCAAGGCCAGAAACTCGAGTACGCGTCGCAGCTGTTTGAGGATAAGCGCGTCTCCAAGAAGCTGGGCTTTGATACCAGCAACATTCATGAGTTGTCAAAACTGTTTGCTTTGATTACTTAGTTTTCTCATGCTTTTTTCTTGGGAGACTTGTAAGAATGGTCAGCTGGTCAAAGGAACAAGGTACTCGAGGTATCAAAACTCGACCAGGTAAGCGTTCCAAAGCAATCCGAGTCAAGATGGGGGGGAAGATTCCAGGATCGTCAATATTGACACCAAACACCCCGCCAGGAAGAGCAGGAATGAACTGGTTTACCTTGCCAACGGGGAGAACGCAGTATACAATTCATGTGATTCCGAATTCGAAGAATCTACGTGCACTGTTCAACGGTACCGAATCAATGCAACACTTTGTGAGGAACACAGATATACACTGCTCCAACCTCGGGCGGTTCTCCTTCGGGTGGTCACATGACGTTGAACTCACCAACCCCATCACACTCGTCCTCAGGGAACATTACAAAAAACGGGCTGGGTTTGCCCTGTGCCATATCGACTGGGGATCGAACAGTTTGTTCGTTGACGTCCTCTGTGCCAGGGAGAAGGGTGCCGGGATAGGTAGCATGCTCATAGATGCAATTCACCAGGTCGCGTTCATGCATGGATTGAAGTATGTCCAGTTAGTGACCGTCCCGGACCCCGATACAATCAAGTTCTACAAGAAGCATGGGTTCAAGCGAGGTCCTCCCGGAGCAACCATCGGTGACCGGGTTCGGGCTCGGGCTTTGTATAAGCGCATCGAGCGAGGTTATAATCACCCTACCATGAACGTCACCCCGGGGAACGAGTGGAACGGGCACCTTTTCAATCAGAACAAACACGAATCTGAGTCCGTCCTTCCAATAATGAGTGTCAATGTTAAGAGACGACCCCCTGGAGGAACTCGCCGACTGGCTGTACTTTAAAACACTTCCCGCCTTCGAATGGCTTCAATGTTAGCATCCAACACTGCCCGCAGGGGCTCTCGTCCAATGACGCCGATGAACTCGTTAATATCGCCCATAGCGCGAAGGTAGGCGTTTGCGAACGCCCTCTGCTCGCCCGCGTCCAGTGCGACCCATACCTCCTTCATCTCGTCGCGAATAGTTCGGATGGGCTCACCCACCTTATAGTACACTTTCACCCGCTCTGCGAACTGTTGACCTTGTTCAACCACCATCGAACATTTCTGTCGCTTTGGACTGCGCTCTTCTTCTTCAGTCATTTTGTTTTGGCAGCAAAACAAAATGGATTTATTCATTACCGAGTGGCAGTGCCTCGATCGAACAGTTCGCGATAGTGAGGGGAATACGTCGCTGCCCACCTGCGAACTAGTCGGGTGGGGCAAATCTCCCGCCGGCGACTCAACATGTATCCGCACCGCCTTCACGCCGTTCTTCTACGTCAAGGTCCCTGCCACGCACGCCACGTCCTCGTCCATGCACTCTGCGTTTATGCACCAGGTCGTGGACCGGCTTCGTGGGCGCTGCATCAAGCAGAAGTGCCGCGTGATCGAGCGGAAGCAGTACTATGGGTTCCAGGGCGGTAAAACTGCACACTTCGTACAGCTGGTCTTCGGCTCGCTACGGGATTTCAAGAGTGCAAAGTACGTCGCGAGGGATGCGGGCTGGTTGACGTTCGAAGCGGCATGTGACCCACTCCTCAAGTTCCTCCACGTCACGGAAATCGACCCCGTTGGATGGACAAGGGTCGAGAACCCCACCCCCGTCACGGGTGACGCCAAAACTGCCCGCACGAATGTTCGGGAGTATAAGGCCAATTTCCGCGAGATTAAGATGTCCGCCGATCCGGCCGTGACCAGTCTCATCCCACCGCTCGTCATTGCGTCGTGGGATATCGAGTGTGTGTCGGCCAAGGGGGGATTCCCTGACGGCTCCAACCCAGACGATAAACTGATCACCATCGGCACGGCCTATATGCGGTACGGCGAGTCCGAGCCGTTCAGGAATACGGTTCACCAACTCGAATCGTGTGATCCAGTTGAGGGTGTCGACGTCCGTGCCTACGACTCGGAGAGAAGTCTAATCAATGCCTGGATTCTGGAGTTGAGCGAGATGGATGTTGACGTGCTCGTGGGCTACAATACTTGGGGCTTCGACAATAAGTATATCGATGACAGGAGCACGTGTCTCATCGATTTCAGGACCGGGGACAGTTCGATCAAACTGGACCAGTTCGGGAAAGCCCTGGAGGGTGGGGGTGAGCGGATCGAAAAACAACTGCAGTCGTCAGCCTACGGTGCTAACAAGTACGTCTTCCATGCCACGCCGGGCGTGCTCCAACTGGACTTGCTGACCGTGTTCCGTAAGGAACTCAAACTTGAGAGTTATACGCTCAACAATGTGGCCAAGGCGTACCTGTCGGGTGAGGAAAAGATAGACCTCAAGCCCAGGGAGATTTTCGAGTGTTTTAAGGGGACCGGTACGGACCGAGCCCGCATCGCCGAGTACTGTGCCCGGGATTGTGCGCTGCCACTCTACCTGCTCAACAAACTGAACGTCCTGACCAACCAACTGGAGATGGCAAAGGCCGTCTGCTGCCCACTCTCCTTCCTCAACCTCCGCGGGCAACAGATCAGGTGCTACTCCCAGATCGTGCGCAAGGCCCGAACGTTCGGGTTTGTCGTGGACGATTTCGATAAAAAAGGAGGAGGTGGCGGGTACGTCGGGGCCACCGTGCTCGATCCCCAGGCGGGGGCGTATACCCAGGACATTGTGAGTTGTCTCGACTTCGGGTCGTTGTACCCCAGCATTATCCGGGCCCATAAGATGGACCTTTCAACCATCGTGCTCAATCCGGACTATGACAACCTGGAGGGGACCGAGTACTACCGCGTGGAAACCACACCGGGTCGGATCGTGACCTTTGCACAGACGGAGGACGCGGTGGTGCCGGCCCTGCTGGACGACCTGGCCACGTGGCGGAAACAGGCCAAGCGCGATATGGCCGCCGCGAAGGAACGTGGTGACGCATTTGCCGCGTCGCTGTATAACGCCAAGCAACTGGCGTTCAAAGTCTCGAGCAACAGCGTCTACGGTCTCTTCGGGAGTTCGACGGGCATGCTACCGTGCGTCGACCTCGCCAGCGCCGTCACGTCCACAGGTCGCGACATGATCCAATTGACCAAGAAGAAGTGTATGGAACTCAACCCGGGCGCCCGTGTGGTATACGGGGACACGGACAGTGCGTTCGTCATTTTCAACTGCGGACCCGAGAACCGGCAGAATCTGGCGGCACATATGGCCAAAGCACAGGAGATGGCCGATACCATCACCACCTGCTTCAAGGCACCCAATATTCTTGAATACGAAAAATGCTACTTCCCCTGGCTCTTATTCAGCAAGAAGCGCTATTGCGGGCTCATGTTCGAGACCGACCCCGAGACCCCGGTGAAAATCGACGTGAAAGGGCTCCAGGTGGTCAGAAGGGATAATTGTCGTCTCGTCCGGGAAGTGAGCAAAGAGGTCATGGATATCCTCATGTATAAGCGCTCGTTCGAACTGGCACTGGAACACGCGAAGAAACGGGTCATGGATGTCCTGGACCAGAACGTGTCCTGGGACTCGATGGTGGTCTCCAAGGCCCTGCGCGGAAATAACTATAAAAACCCAAAGAGTCTACCGCACTGGAATGTCTCGGAGAAGCGCAAGGCCCGCGGCGAGTCCATTACGGCAGGCGAGCGCATTCCCTACGTCTTTATCCGGGATCCGCTGAAGAGCGATGGGTTGGTGGCGGAGCGGGCCGAGGACCCTGTATGGGCAAAGGAGCATGGGCTCCCGCTCGACACGCTGTACTACGTCCGCCAGCAACTGCTCAATCCGGTGTGTACCTTCCTCTCGCTACAGTACCCGGATCCATCCAAGGAAATCCTGGGCGATCCGGCCATTGCCGTGAAGATGCTCGCGCTGCAGCGGGAGGAAGTGGAGAATATCAAGGAGAGTAAACGCGTGAAGAGACTGAAACGCGAGAACCAGCAGGAGATTACCTCATTCTTTTCGAAAAAAGTTTAAGTTTAAGAACGTACCGTGCATCATTGAAGACGGTTTTCTCGTTCATTCAACCATATAAGAAAACGGCAATGCTATGAGCATCTTGGCGAATTCTGCTGGGGTTTTGGGTCTGCCCATTCCTATGATGTACGCGCTGAGTCCAGACGAGACAGACGAGAGGCACACGAGGACCAGTGTCAGAAACGCAGACCCGCTCCCGCTGAAGAGCAGGAACGCTGCGAATGCAAGACAGAGGATGACCGCTGAGCAACTCGAGAGCGACGTCCCTACCTCCGTCGTACCGTCGCTGTTTTCACTGCACGTGGGCACACACACTCCTTCTTTGCTGCCGAACCGGGGTGTGTGTCCCGCCGGGCATGTGAATGTCGCTCGCTCGCTGGAGCACGGGTCAAACGGCGGGTCAGAGAATGACATCGTGCCATTGGGCAGCATAATATTCTGCAAGATGTTGTTACAGAATATGCCGCATTATTAACTCGCAAAGATCGTGTGCGCATTTTCGGTACTTCTGTTCGAGCGTTACGACATTGCCAGCTCGGTCGACTTCAACAGTTCGGTTTTTGTAAAACTGGTACAACATCCCCGTCAGTGAACTCGTATTGGGGTTGCTGGCGTCGAAGAAATCATTGACGTCAACCCGGTACCGTGAAAGCAGTTTTATGGCATTGAACGGCCGGGACGCGTCAATTTCAATATCATCTTCCGTGACGAACGACGGCGTCGTTAGTTCAGAGTAGATGAGGTGTGAGGACGGTAACGTGGCAATACCGTCTGGTGAGATGGTGCGCGGGACCACCGCACCATGCTCCAACAGAAGTTGGGCAAGTGGCAGGTTCCAATACCGAATCGCCCACAAAACCGGCGGCAGGCCTTGACATCCCGGCGCATTCACGTCGGCTCCGCGCGATAGGACGGCGCGCGCGATCAAGAGAGGTGACTTTTCAGTACACCTCGCTGAGCAGTACGCGATGAACCCCAGGACGTTGGCATCCGCTACCGGACTCTCACCACCCATCGGCGCGTCGAGGGAGACGCCCCGAGATATGAGATAATCGACCACTCGATCATACATGACGTGTTCGTCATCGAAAGGGTGCAGTTTCGGCGTCTCGACCATCGACATGTGGCATAGCGCTGCTACAGTGAGCGTCGCGCCATGGTGTATCAGCACGTCCGCGACCTTGAAATCGCCAATGATCACGGCGTAGTCAACCATGGATACGTCTGGGCGAAGCGTCGATGGAAGATCCACACCTGGGCGCGCCAGTCGGTACGGGATACTCACCGTCACATCGATTTTATACGAGCTGATCATCGCGTTGACGATCGATGGATCGAGGCCGATCTGTACGACGTGCATCAGCGTCACCCAGGCACGACGAGGATCCAGTACAGAGTTGCGTAGAACGTCTTCGCTGCGTTCGCAGAATAGCCAACCGTGTTCATATCGAATGAGTTTGAGGACGGCAGAACACGTTTGCATCAACGTTCTCAACCCCCCCGGTCCGTATTGAATCTCAGCGGGCTGAAGGAACAGTTCGTCTGCATCCTTCTTCGACAACAGTCCGAGCACCAAGAACGAATACATGGCTTTGAATCGATAGTACCCAGTCAGAGATGTCAGCACATTCATCGTAATAAGATCAATCGAGAGAGCGCGGCATGCCAATTTGCCAGCACGCGTCTGACGCGTCTGATACGCGTCAGATGTGTCAGACAAGCCAGACGCGTCGTCGCGCGCGTTTTCCATACCGTGCCGTGTATGTATGTGTATATGTATGCGTGGGACGCACCGGCGTGGGAAGGAGCGGTGTGGCGATCGTGATAAAGATTTGGAAAATTTCAGAAAACCAGACAAAACCAAAACTTTGCGATGTTTTTTTTCACTCCCCTCGCGTTTACAACCAACGGGGCCAAGCGCACGACGTTGTGTGAAGGTAGGTGGTTGGATGATGCAGACGGCGGTCGTACTGTGCGAATTGATAGCCCCGATTTTCCATCTTTTTGGCTCAGTGGAACGGCCGGACCCGGAGGCGACGATTTCGTGGTGACGGGCGGGCGCATTGATGCGTCGTGGGGCGATGAATGTATTCCGCACACGCAGTTCATGACGCGTGTGTGTCCTACGGGGATCGAAGTCTACTGTGATGGGTTCTCGGTGCTGATTCCGGTCCTACCTACCGGCATCGCAAACGATATGCCGGCGGGGCAATCATCGAAGCGGGGACTGTTTATCGACTCGAGTGGAGGGTGTACGCCCATCCGTCTCTCACGTGACGTTGACGCTTGGACGTCGATGGACCTGGTCTGTCTCGACGCGCACGTTCCGTTCGGGAGGAAGAATATGCAGGCAATCCGTTCGGGAGACAGGATGTTTGAGCTCTGGTTTGACGACTCTGGGACGTCCCACGAGCAGAGCAACAACACTACTGTTGAGTCTATAACCGGGTTGGAGTTTCCCGGGGGTGTCGCGTTCATTTTCGAACGGTCGACTGACTACCAACAATCGAGCAGTATGGACTACGACGACTACCGTGACATCCTCGCCGGGTTCACCGGTGACGAGCATAGCGACGCCGAGTTGGTTCGATTCGCAATCTCGAGAATCAGGCAATGCGATCAGTAGCCGGATGGATGCTGATTCCAGTGTAAAATATTGGGTGAAGGACCGAACGGTCATTCGAAAATCATTCTACACGGACAAAAGTTCGCCACCCAAAGGTTTGCCACCCAAAAGTTCGCCACCCAAAAAGTTCGCCATGGTCAAGCGTTCCAGGAGTAACATGGAGCATGCCGATATCGTTTCCATCGAGGAGGACATAGCCATCGCGAGGAGAAATGAAGAAATTGCCATTGCAGAATTGGAGCGTGTCGACGCCCATATCAGCGAGATACATGAGGAGGCAAAGGCGCTCAAGGCTAAAGTCGAGGCCCAGATCGAGGCGTTAAAGGCATCGGGCGAGTCCAGCGAGTATCTGCAAATGCTCGAGAGAATGATGGAGCAATTCAAATCGTCATTCAACTTTTAGATCTCCTCCAGTAAGATAGATTCGAACCCCGGACACATGGGCGAATGTAGTCGTAGGGTATAGGCTCGGATGCAATGGAGCTCCTATACCCTACGACTCACGACCGTGTACAAAGATCGAGTGACGGCCTCGGAGCCCCATTCGTAATTCTAAATTCACGTGCAGAAGAGCAGTTCGCCAAACCCAAGGTAAGATTCGAACCCCGGACACATGGGCGAATGTAGTCGTAGGGTATAGGCTTGGATGCGATGGAGCTCCTATACCCTACGACTCACGACCGTGTACAAAGATCGAGTGACGGACTCGGAGCCTCATTATTAATTCAGACTACCCAACTTGCGGAAAGTTCGCGAGTCACTCTGTCATAGTTCGCACATATACAGAAAAGTTCGCCATGATCACACGCGGTGCCACACCAATGGTTTCATACGACGAGGACGAGTACCTGGAGTCTCACGATGAAGCGATGATGGAAGAGACGGTTCAGGACGCGTCCGCGGTCGTCTACGCGAGAGCGCCTGCCAAGTGGCCAACGGAGCTGAAGTGGTTCAAGTCAGATGGCGAGCACGCCAATCCGCATACGGGCCGCCTGCTCGTCTCATGTCTTCTCTGGGTCCTCCAGAACCTGAATTCCCTCGTGTCATCGGGCGGGGATTGCGATGAAGAGACTGATGATTGGGATCTCGATTGCGACAATGTCGACTGGCCGAAGGCACCACCCCAGAACTTGTGGGATATCAGGTCGATGTTCTACCACATCTTTGACGAGTTTGAGAATGGGGACTTGGCGGTCGAGCCGGATTGTGAGGACGATGAGAATCCGCCGCTCCTGTGCCGCCTCTTTTACGAGGCTCCGAACATCATGGGCGCCGCGTGGGAGGGTGTCGAGACTGACAATCGCGAGGGCTTGAGGTCAACCATCGTCGACCTTTGCAATTACGTTGCCGACGTCTACCGTTTCAAGTACCAACTGCAGTAACGCTGAGAATAGGGACGTTTTTTTTAACACTCAATTGCAAGATGAGACACACCAGACGCTACTACATTGCCATAGGCACCATCATCCTCGTCGCCCTCGGGGCGTGCACCCTGTACTGGGCCTACGCGGAGCAACTGCAAGCACAGCACGTCAAGCGGGTTGATCAGGTGTTGAGCACGCTTCGCCAACGCGTCCAGACTAATCGAGACCGCGCGATCCGAGAGGATTCACAGCAGATCCAGGTTGCCCTCGGGGAACTGTGGGGGGTCGTCAACGACCAGTCGTCCCCGGTCTGGCACCGCATGGTCGATCTCGCCAAACTATACCATCGAGGCGTCTACCCGTACTATAAACCGGATATCGAGACGGGGAACGCACTGTGCCGCGCAGTCATTCTCCATTCGTCGGATACGTGCGCCAAAGCCGATGCCAGAGTCCTCCTCTTTAGCCTGGCGGACGAAGCGTCGTCGCTGGACGTCCACCCCCGCGCCCGGTCACTCCCCATCGAACCCGCGGGAACTTTGACGCGGCTCGCTATGTCCCAAAAGGCCGCACCGTGTCACGCGAACCAAACGAGGACGAGGGCGGCCCTCAACAGGGCGACCCTCAACGGTCGCCATGTGCCGTCACTGGTGGACCAACTGGTGGCCCGCCCCCATCCAACGATCCGGCGGGACTCGCAAAACGCACACGATCACGGCGTGGTGCGGCACGTCTCGAAAGTCCTCACTTCCCTCCCGCCCGCCACGAACGCGGAAGCCATTCAGCGTGAGGTCGAGGAACACATCGCCACCGCCTGCGGCGACCATGTTTCGGACGACGACAAGGCCGCGGCCATCCAGGTCATGGAGAGTTTGCGGGATACGGTGGATAATCCGGCCCTCGGACTGTCCGAACAGGAAGCGCTCGCGCGCGTTTGGCGCCGTGCAAAGCATAAGGATCTGGTGGTGCAGCAATTGGCCTCTGGTCTCGAGCATGGGCACCCCGTTTGTCACAGTGGGAAAATGGCCCGTCTCGCGGCTGCGCTTGACGATGGTGAGTCCGAGTCCGCGCGCGTTCTCCCCATGTGGGCTATCAAAGAGCAGTTGCACGCGGTGGCTGCGGACGTACGAGACCAGGTACTTGCGGGGGCGTCCAGTGGGGAAGTCGAGGCGTACAACGCCTCGGACGACTCGAGACTCAAACAACAGATGGAGACCCTCTTCAAGGCCAAGTGCAATGAGTTTGTCAAGGATGTTGAACTGTCACCAATTGTTCTGCGCGCAACTGTAGACGACATCGTCGAATATGGCTTCTGAGAGACAATTCTTTTCTGCCCCTAGAAAAAAACATGAAACTCATTCGACCAGAGTGGCGTGCACCGCTCCTCTTCCTCCTCCTCTGCATTCCAGCGAGATACGCGCTCTTCCTCTACGCGTCCAGAGTCCCCGAAAAGTATACAGCCGCATTCGGCGCGCTCCTCGCGGGAATCGGACTCTCCTTCCTCACCCTCTTCTTCACCAAGAGCAGACTAGATGCGCCGGAAGCGATGGGTGGGGGGACGTGGTGGCATAGTCTCCGACCTCTCCACGGACTCCTCTACTTGTCTGCAGGCGCCATCCTTCTCACGGGCAACCCAAAGTCGTATGCGGCATACTGTCTGGGGGCAGATGTGCTCCTCGGTCTCGGAGCCCACATTTCCAAGTATTGGGTCTAGGTCCGGGTTTTTTTTCAAGGGTATTCTACCCGAGTATTAGCAATGTCCCGTTCAACATCACGCCCCTACTCCCTGCCGAGTATGTCAACGTCGTGGTTAGATATGAATAGATCCATGACTCGGACCGGGTCGCGCCGGTTGGGTGGGAATCTGAACAATGCCGTGTCGCGCTATGCGCCAGGGAACATGCATACCCCATTCACTGTGAAATTGTTCGATACAAAGCAGGGAAAGACAGAACTTGTTCAGATCGGTACCAGGTTGTTTCACTATATTCCTCGCGACCCGTCTTATAAAGTGGAATATTATGACAAAATCATGAAGTTACTTCAACGGATGAGGTCCACTAATACGGGTAATAGAAGACGCGCGACACGAAATTCACACGATCTGATGAATCCGCGTGGTCCAACGTTGCACATGACGTACATTGCGACCGGACAGAATGGGTACAATTACAGGAGACGCAGTATCAAACTCGAGCTCGCAACGAATAAAGTCTCAATCATGAAAGATTCTAACACGCGGAGGAATGCTCTGGACGTGCTCTTCCCGGGCAGCATCGTCAAAACCGGATTGCACAACAACGCACTTAAAAAGAACATGTGTGTGTGGACTGTCCCGTGCCCGGATCACAACACCATTTACGTCATCAGTCACGACGTCCTCTTTAGCGATGAGTGCACCCAACAACATCCGCCCAAGGAGATCAAACCCGATGGGCTATTGCTCCTTGCGATGCTCGGGTGTAGATTGGAAGACGCGGGACAGGCACATGAGGTACACCTCACAAAAATCACGCTTAAATCAGCGACAAATGAAAGCGTGGCCAAGTCCAAGATCATTGTGTCGGAGGCCAAATTGCGGAAACTGGTCGGGAACGTAAGTATCAATGTCTCTCAACCCATGCAACGCATGTACGCTACGGCGAAAAGACTCGCCAGAGAAAAAGGCGAAGCGGCCCGTCGACGGCAACGCGAGCGCAATCAACAGCGCGCGAACCAAGGCGCCCCGGTCGGCCGCACCACCCAGCGCCCTAGGTTGACATGAGTAGGTGAGGATCAATGGTCTCGTTCATTCGCCGGTAAAACCTCAAAATTTAAATAAGAAGTAGTCATATCAACGAACGAATGGTGACTGTGAAAATGTTCGCATCACGAATTAACGCGGTGTGGACTCCCATTGCCCCAGCGAAGCAAGTCAAGACCCATCACGGGAAGGGGAAGAAACCTCTCCTCGTGACGCTCCATGATGAGAAGAAGAAACTGTCAGTCTTTTGGGACGAGAAGAACGATACCGCCGCCGTTGTCAATGATACGTGCCACCATCGTGGAGCCTCGTTGTCCCATGGGGTCGTGGGGTCTGGGTGCGTCAATTGTCTATACCATGGCCACAAGACCAACCCGAAGAAGCGCGACGTTGCCGTGAAAGACGGTATTGTGTGGTACAATGACACCACCTTCAACTCGACGGACGATGAAATGCACACCAGTTGGGAATTTGACGAAAATCAGCGGATGTTTACTTATGTCCGCGAGTTTCCGCGGTGCAACGCGCTCTACATGCAAGAGAACACGTTGGACTGGGCACACTTGTCGCACATCCACGCGTTCTCGTTCACACAGGGTGACCCGGAGGTCGTCATTCGTGAGGACGGACGGGCCGCGAGTTACATCTATTGCACCAGCATCCCAGATACAGTGCTGGAGGTCGAGAACGAGTTTTGGAGTACGAGCACGTGTCTCCGATTCTCTTTCGGACCAAAAGACGGAAAACGTGAGCAATGGTTTAGTCTTCACTTTGCATTTGTACCGGTCGGAAAGGACCACACGAGAATCATCGTCCGGGTGGTCAGACGGGTGGCGCTTTGGGCCGGGGTTGTCGGTGACTGGGCCCTCATGCTGAGCAATGAGTTGCCGCTCATAGAGGACAGGGATATCGTCCAATCAATCCCGTTTGACAGGGTGTGGGAAGACGATCACCTGTGCAGGGACGATGCGTTCTTGCGTCTCTTCCGGGAACATGTGCTGAAGCACTCTGCGGAAATGGTAAAACACTATGCAGGATACCAATACCAATCTTGAGTTTTCGCTGCACTGCAGCCTGTATATTACAGCATGTATATTACATTGTAAGCTTTTCAAACGTTTCATAGTACAGTTCGAGCGCAACCTCTTCGACCTCCATGCACTCCTCTTTCGGAATGCCCAGGGCGTCAAGGCACGCTACAACCACGCCGAGGAGCGTGGTTGTATCCTCTGGTTCCAACCCGCGTCGAAGAATGCGCCACGTTGTCGGGTCGCCTTCAATTGCGTGCTCACGCAAGACATCACTGATGAGAAGAGGACTCACGTCGTGTCGAGCGAGGTTGGTCACCGTTGTCCTGAACACGTCCTTGAGCTCCATCATCCTGTCCCATGGATCAGAGACGAGTTCACCGATCAACACACCACCAATCGCCTCGCGATAACCAGGAACTACCTCTTTCAAGACCTTGAGGAGGAGGAGCCGGCCCATCTCCAGCCAAACGGCTTCCGCGATGTCGGCTGGGAAGCCGTCCGAGGGCGGAATCGCCGTGCGCAGAACGAGTACGGCGGCAATGATGTGTGCGCCAAGCAACTTACGCATTCGAGACTGCATCGCCAAGTACATGTCAATTACTTGAGGATTGGAATGTATTTGCACGGGTTTAACGCAGTCAACTGTCAACTGTCAACCACTGGGCCTCGAAGGCCTCTGATGGTGTGGAGTGGAGCAAGGTACCATGCAGACGCGTCCAGTTCGAACCCGTCCTCCTCCAAGTCTACCGAGAACGAGACGAAGGACGCGCGCAGGACCCGCGGTCGTCTGCACCCCACTACAAACAGGCGAACTTTCATTGGATGGTCCCCGACTGGAATGATAGCCCAGGGTTTATCGGGTTTATCGAGCGTCATCCCAACTGAGACGCACCCCTCCTGTGGCGAGAGGTACATCTTGCCATGCGCCTTGTTGCGAATGTAACCGTTTGGAGAAACGATCCACAACTGAGCAGGGTCGTCTCCGCGGGCGTCCAGCGTCTCCAGCGAGACCGATCCGTGTCGGGACGTCAAGGCCCGCATCGTCTCCTTCATTCGGTAACTCTCCGCGTGGATGAGTGCATACTGCCATGTATCGATCGATTCTACTGTTTGAATTTCCATGGCCGTCTGCCCTATACCCAGATAATTTTGACCAGAATCTTTTTCCACTGTACCCTACCGAGCAAAGGACATTTCCTAATGGTTCCAGACAAGATTCAGACAGGATTCAACGTAGTTGATTCACATGACGAGCTGAGCCCTGAACAGTACAATTTCATTACCCGGGTCATGGGCCTCGTCCTACTCCTCATCAAGCGCGCCATGATCACTGCAGGGCAAGTCGTGCAGCACCGGGGTGAAAAGATCGTTGGGCCGGAGGATGTGAATAAGGCGCTCATGTATGAGGCCATGGTCTTCTTTGAATCGGAGACGCTGGATCAAGATTTAGACGAGATGGTTAAGCAGCTCCAAGAGTTTGTCGAGGAGGAACAGGCTAAGGAAGAGGAGGCGCAGCATTCAAGCGGGGAATCTGTGAGCTCGTTCGCTGACTCGCTCTTCGATTCCATTGTTGACGATGCCACTGAGACCGCGGGGCACGCCGAACCCCTAGAGAACGCGGAAGGGCATGTATGCGCGTGTGAGACGTGCTGCAGCGTCCGGAATGTGGACGAGGCCTGGGGGGTGTGGGACGTCACCGGCGACCCGGTGAAAGAATTCCTCAAAGAGCACATCAACGTGATGATGTCTGAAGGACTTGCTGAGATTGAAACAATGTAATTACTCGCAAATCTTCTCCAGGGCATAGATTGACATCTCGCGGAACTTCCACGCGTGCTGGATGGACAGAATGCATTCCTTCTTCATCTCCGCTGACCAATGGTAGGTCACGACGTCAAACGAAGTCTCCGCCACGGTCACGTACTCTTCGCTGGCCTGCTGACACGCTTTGAGATAGATTAAGTCGGTATCGCACGCATCTTTTCCATCGTCCAACGTATCACCAATGATCGCGGTGAACCAGAACGCGCCGAGTTCCGGTTGACTGAGGTCGTCAAGGTGACCCATCATCGCCTCAACGAAACGCAACTCGTCGTTTCTCAGCGCATAGTCAAAAATACCCCTATCCACAGAGATGGCCGACTCCATAGAGGCCACCAGGAGTTTCCCTTCGGATGTTGCCGGGAACTCGTCCAGTTTGCGGTACAAGTTCCCTGTAAGGTGTGTGTGGAATGCTGCTTGCTGCTTATTCAGTGACTTGGGAAATGTTCGCGAGGGTAGCGAACGTTCCAATGTGAGCGAACGATGCAACTTTGTTGACAACCCCATTGCGTTAGTTGGCGAACTATTGTGCGAACTTTGACAGTCAATGAATGATTGTCAAATGATAATGACCTGTCACTCCACGGGAAACTTCGAACATCTCAAGGGGCACGAGAGACAAAGACTACGACTCGTCGGGCGGCACAGTGACGCCTTGCTCATGTTTGAGAAGTGCCCGCTCCCTCTTATCCGGGAAGATGGCCCAACCCCAGGACGAGAGGCAGATCATGATTGCGAAGATGATGAGGGCGTAGAAATGAAGCATGGTCTGTCCAGTACCACAACATTTAAAATGTCTCTTCGGACCGAAGACCTCGTAAAAGTCGGCGAATCATTTCTCTTCCGAAAGGTTCGCAAGCAGAAGATACCGTTCTACTTCGACTGCGTTGACCCGGGTGATTCGTTTGTTGACCTAGCCACGATCAAAAACATAGTGAAGGACGTGAAATTGACCGAACCATTCATTCCGCAACGGTATACTGGCCGACTCTCGCTGGTGCATCGTCCGACTCCATACCCATGTATCCTGGTTACCATCGAACAAAACCGGAACACCGTTCGCGTCTACGACGCTGGGACGAAGACCACAGATGTCGTGAACGATCTCGACTTGCCGGATGACATGACATGTGTCTTCCTCAAGTCGATATCAACAACGCCGTGCACATTGACACCCAACACGCTGGACGATCTGACCTTTAATAAGGTCAAGTCATACTTGCGCGACGGGTCGTCGTTGCCGGATATGACGTCGAACGATCTCACGATCGCCGTGGTCGTAAAGAAGGCGGAGAAGTACGCCTTTGTGCGGAACAGTTCCATGCATTACGCGAACGGTAGGGGGCGCCACGTTGGGCCTCATTTTATTCTGATCCCACACTCGACCGACTACGACGAGATGGCTGCTTCAGTGGTCGAGTTTCTATCGAGGTATACGCTGAACCCCCTCACCGCGGACAACCTGCGATGGCTCTACTGCGCGGACGAGAATCCGGCGAGTCGCGTGTCGAATCAGGGCACATGTACGATCACAATGCCGAGCGGAAACGGGGTTCGAGAAGGTGCTGGATCGTTCGAATACATGCCGGGAACGCTGGATTCGAATTTCATCGATATCATTGGGGAGCATGTCGAGGCCGTCTCCATGATGGAGACGCAGGAGTTCGACTACGAGCAGTACTTCAACAAGTTTCTCAGGAACTCCTTCGGCGACAGCAAGTACAAACTTCGGATTGACCGTGAGACGTGTCAATTCGTTTTGAGCGCGTACATTGAGGGAGACAGTGCGAGGACGGCCCACATGGCACGGTTCGCGTTCTGCTCCAACAGGCCCGACTTGATCCCGATCGCGCCAAAGTCGATGTATGACATGGAAGAGAAAACCATTTGCAGCATTTCGAGGGAACTGTTCTCCCGAAAGTTGACCCAGGAGAAGCTCAGCTCGCTCATCAACGCCATGTCCAACAATGAGAAGCACTACCACATCGTCCCGGACGAATTGTACAAGGAATCCGTTGCCGAGAGCCTGGAGGTGGTGAATACGACGGATTGGCTCTACGAGTTCCAAAAGGAGACCGTTCGCGACATGATTTGTCACGAGACGTGCCCGGACGGCACGGCGTCGCTGTACGGGACTCGAGCGAGTGGAACGAGTTTTTCCAGTGGCGTGTTTACCACGCGGGAGGAGAACTCCTGCAAGTATATCCCGCCAGAACTCGCGGGTGACTTGAAACGGACCATGGGAATCCTAGCAGACGAACCCGGGATGGGCAAGACCAGGCAGTGTGCTGCCCTGGTGAAAGCCACGGCCAACCGAGCAACGTCTGCAACGCTGATCATTGTCCAACCAACGGTTTTCAACCAGTGGAAGGATGAGATTCTGGCAGTCTGGCCAGAGGTGGATCTCTACACGTACTATGGGCGATGGAAGAACAATGAGCGATTGAACGAGGCCTTCGTTAACTCAGATATCGTGCTGACGACAGCGAGCACCCTCACCTCGAACATTGGCCAATTCGCCTACCGGACCTGGTTCCGCTTGGTGGTGGACGAGTCGCACGCGATCCCCAACAGTCTGGCTCGCGGAATTCAGATAGGGTATAGACATAAGTGGGGCGTCACCGGAACGCCGGACATCAACCTGATGAAGCAGATAACGTGGTTGTTTCAAGATAACTTGTGGATGTCGTTCGATCGGGCCGCGTGGAACTTTGACAAATCGAACTTCTTACTCCCGTGGTTTGTGTGGCGCCTGCTACGTCCTATCCTCTTCAGGAAGACAAGAAGTTTGCACCTCAACCTTCCAGAGGTGCACGAGCACACGGTGAACATTGAGCTTTCGCAGCGCGAGATGAGCAGGTACAACGAGGTGGCCAGGTCCGTCAGGGCCAGGCACCCCAACGGAGTCTACTCAGTGACAACGGCAACATCGTGCTACAATATGCTGCAGGGTGCAGCGACCATGGGCGACGCTGTGGATGATGCACTCAACATGTCACGGGCGCCTGGCGACGCACTTAATGTGTTTTCGGAAACGCAGTTCCTCGACTTGGCCCAGGTTCCACTGGATGAAATTTGCCCGATTTGCATCGACGCGTTTGAGGACGTGTGCAGAACGGCATGCAATCATTACTTCTGTACGGAGTGTCTGAGTTTGCACGTTGACAGATCGTCACAGTGTCCGCTCTGTAGGGGGGCGATCACGGGACACTCGGTACTGAAATGCCCTCCAGAGGTGGACGATGCGATGGAAACTCAAGTCGCGCGAGAGGAGAGTTCCAAGGCGATCAAGGTGTCTGACGACATCCGCGAGATACTGGGTGCTGACCCGGACTCCAAGATCTTGGTCTTCTTCCAACAAGCGTATATGCTCACGTGGTTCAAGAGTGTGCTCGAGAACCGGGTGGGGGTCAACTGTCTGACCGTTTCTGGAAGGGACTCTGTGGCGAAACGGTCTAAGAACTTTTCGCTCTTCCAGAATAGCCAGGGGGCCGGCCACCGCGTGATGCTGATGACCACACGGTGCGCTTCTGCAGGGATCACGCTGACGGAAGCGGATCACGTGATGGTCATTACCCCGTGTATGCAGCAGGCGCTCGAGCAGCAGTTGATCGGACGAGCAAACAGGATTGGACGCGGTGACCGCCCGGTTCATTTCTATAGGTACATCTCCCAGGGTACCGTCGAAGAACTTGTGGTCAACAGGTTTGCCAGTGGGTCAGGGGACAGTATGCATGCATACGCTGTCAACACAACGATTGAGAGGCAGTACGACTGATTTTTTTAATTTGTAATCATACTGGCCGAGAGATGTCGAGAAGAGTCCAGCGACCATCGATACCATCGATACCATCGATACCACTGGGAGCACCAAGGTCAAGACTCCCATCCATGGAAGACGGGTCCATGACGGGCTTTTTACTCGGTCTCCAAACTCTGAAACAACGTCAAGCGGTAGCGAGAAGTGAACTCGCCGAGGTAGTCGCCAAGGCGAGGGTGCTCCAGCGCGATCTACAGAAGATGACGATGCAAGAGGCACGGTTCCGAAAGGTCTTATCGGTTTCACAGGCACAGCAAGCGCAACAGAAGATGCGTGACCGCGCGTTTGAGAAAGCCAAGCGGGCACGAGAAGTTGCAGAAGAGCGAAAGAAGAACATTGAAACAGCCCGTTTCCAGAATATTGTTTCTGAACTCCTCACGGACGTACGGTACGATACTGGAAACAGGAAGGCGAAACGAGCGATCCGAAGGATGCGGATTTTTAAGCGGCAGAAAAAATAATAATGGAGAGCTTATAGGCATATGCCACGTTCAAAAACGCAAAGAAAACCCATCAAAAGGCGACGTAAACGCATGACGTACGCGCGTGCGGTCCAAATCCTGAAGAAACACGGCCTGTTCCACGAAAATCAAGCCAATCGACAGTCCGGGTCATTCCTACTCGGCGTGCTCTGAGGCATGGATGTAACTCAGGAGGAAAGCCTCGGCAAAATCGTCCCGTTTTGTAGCCGTTGCAAAACGAGAACGAAGCGACTCATCGCATAAAGTCTCACATTCCTCAAGGAGATGGTCGACAAAGGTGATGCTACTCTTCTTCCGCTGGGCATACGTGTCAAACAACAGTTTCCTCGGAACTCGAGAGGCCATTGATTTAAGGTACCGCGTCCTCTTTGCCGCCTGGACGGTGTAGACGCGGCACGATGGGTGCCTGAGGCAAAAGTACATCTGGAGGTAGTGCTGGACCCGGCACATGGACGCGTTCTGGGGCGGCTGTCGTTCTATGTACACGCTGACACACTCGCCCAGATCCCGAGCGTCAAAGATACACTGCACACTCTCCACAAACGCCTGGGCGGATACATCTTCCACTTGCAAGAGTTCCCAGTGTACGACACACCCACGAGTTGTGTCGTAGACGCATAGTCCAAGGTGTTTTCTTCCCGGGTCAATACCGGCAATCAACATGTCTCATCGTGGTGTTACATGGATAAAAATCAACACTTTTTCACGAGCTTGAAGTCTTTGAAGGTCAATGTTTGGTCCTTTTTCGGGGCGTAAGTCGAGTCGCCTCCGCCCATCCAGGAGGAGAACTGGAACTGACCAATCTTGTTCTTGTCCGGATTGGCAGTCCACATGATCTGATCAAACGACTTCTTGGTCTTGTTGACCTTGATGAGGAGTTTCCCATCCGCCTTACCGCGCGTATTCATGCGGACCCGGACGGTGACCTTGTTCCACCCGCGCTCGAGTCGGAGCGGATCCTTCTCGTTGCGCCAAATGTAGAGACCAGCCCCGTTGCTGTGGTGCACAATCTCCTCAAAACCCTTTCCCTGCTTCTTCATGAGAGGGCTGCCTGCACCCTTATACTCACCAACGTCCTCAAAGAGGTACAGGTACCCAGTTACCACGCCACCAGGCCGAAACATGAGCCTGGCTGACCCCTGATCCTTTTCCCAGGCACGGCCTCCAGTGCCACTGGTACCGAGCGCAAACCCGGGTAATTTCCCACCCTTGACAAAATCAAACGACTCTGGCACGTAGACTTGATACTTCACCGTCACATCGGAGGCGGGGAACATGTCGAGGTCACATTTCAGATTGATTCCGCCCCTGGCAGCGTAGCCACCCTTTGGGAACGTCACAGTAATGCCCTCCTTACCGACTTTCACGTTCTCCAGACTTCCATTATACTTCCACACCTTCTTATCCATACTGTTTGGCAGTTTCAGGACCTGTTTTCCCATCGTATCGTATCGATATAAGCTGCCAATATATAATTTGACTTAAGATAACGCGCGGTGCGTGGACGGCATCAATAAGTCAATCATGAACATCCACATTATTCGAAAGGACGCTACCGGACTATATACCCGTGTCATTCAAGAGACTGTGGTACCAGAATATGGTTCGGTGTATCCAACGAGTACAGAGTGTCTCTGCTGGCACTGTTCCCATCTGTTCGACACGCGACCCATTCCACTCCCAACCTCGTACGATGAGCGGCGCAAAGTGTTCAAGGTCGCTGGCAACTTTTGTAGTTTTGCGTGCATGGCGGCGTACAATAAGGAGTACAGCAAAAGCCATTTGGGAGTCGGTCGGGGTATGGCAATTTATGAACTCTATAAACAGGTGACCGGGACATCCTGTCCAGTGATCCCCGTCGCACCGCCGAAACAGTTTCTCAAGTGCTTCGGTGGCTGGATGGATATCGAAACGTTCCGGGCAGAATCAGAAGTCCATACGTTTGAGTTTATTCCAGATAAGTGTCTGCCGGTGACGCAAGTCTACAAAGAACGGCGCGTCACGGTCTCCAGGTCAACAAGAGATAAGTCAATCATCGGGAAACGATTCGCCGAAACGCCCGGGGTACGCCGCGAATCTGAGACGCTCAAGCTCAGGAAGGCAAAAACTGGAGAGGGCGGCACAAGTCAGCGAACAAAGAAGGCTACAATTCTGGAGATGACGCTGGGTCTGTGCTAACTCTCACTTGTAATTATTCAATCGTCAGATTTGAATAGTTCGCAGAAAAGTTCGCAGAAAAGTTCGCATGGGTGCCTATTCGTTCGTTGACTTTATCAAGGCTGACTCGCTCGAGAGTGCCATGTCTCAATGGAAGAGGCGTATGGGCTTTGACCGCTACGATAACTCACCTGAGTATGAGGACGAGTCATACGATGACAACTATGAAATGAAGGCGCGTGGATATCAAGAGATGAAGGTTCCGCCTCATGTCACTGGAAGTGGTGCAGATCACGATTCGGTCAGGATATGGTGCAACGGCGTGATCGATGCGACGGAAGACCTCAAGTGGAAACCGGCGCATATCAGCAGTCTGGGTGGCGATGAGTACGTTGTCTTTGGGATGTTGTGCGAGTGACCCCGCGGGTTACGCATCGACCGAGTCGATCGGGTACTCGCGCGGAATGTACCGCACCGCCGGGTGCGTACGGCGTCCCGCGGATCCTGGCCTTGTTCTCTATCGACTGCGTAAAATTGACACTTTTTAAATCAATCTGAACTTTAAAGAACCGAACCATGTCCACCGAGAAAGATATCCACCTCGACGAAGACCAATGCTTCGCGACTTGCCACAAGTACGCTGCCATTTCGTTCTGCTCCTCCAAGTCGAGGCAGCGAATCAAGTGTGAAGATTCCGTTGCCCTAAAGATTCGCGGGGCCTTTGCATCAACCGATGAGGCGATGGGGCACGTCAAACTGCTCAACAAGGACCTCGATACCTACATCATGGAACTGTACAAGTGGACGCTCCTCGGAAACGTCACCGATGATCTCGACAGTGAGGACCATCTTGTGGACATGATCAAGTGTCACAAGAAGAGGAATGCGGATGCGAGGGAGGAGTTCAAGAGGAGAAAGGAACTCATTCAGAAGGGGGGCCTCGAGGCCTACAAGGAGGATGATACCACTGTGGACGTCACCTGCAAGAAGGCGGAGACCCCTCTGGAGGAGATCCAAGCCATTCCCAACGATGCCACCGGCGGGGGCGGGAAGGAGATCGATATGCACCATATTGATGAGGTTCGGGCTGGTGACCTCCAGTACGCCGTCATATCCATCGTCGAACGTGATCCCGAGCACCAGACGCTGGAGACGCCCCGTGGGTGTGTTGGCGTCAAGATTCGCGGCGTGTTTGCCACGCGCAAGGAATGCGAGGACCATATCGAGAAATTGAGCAAGCTGGACAGCGAGTTTGACATGTACATTGCCGACCTCTACAAGTTCCTCATGCTCCCGCCACCCGACAAGGACGACATCGAGACCAAGTACCGCGAACCCTACCTCCAGGAACTGTTCTCCACCTATCAACAGTCGCAGGAGGAGGCCAAGGCCCACATCAAGGAACGCGAGGCTACGGGTCTCATCGATGAACTCGAGAAACCGGTGCACCCCGCAGAGATCAAGGCGGCAGCCGAGTCTGGCGGCGCAGGTCCCTCTGGAACTTGAATGGTTCACTCACTTGTAACAACACTTCTTCAATAATCCACCCAACCACACTTTCAACTTGGTCTTGTTCTCTTCGGATAGAATAGCATCCACAACGTCTTCAATTACACCATCGGCGTTGAGAAGCGCCATGTTTCCCAACACCTTTTCGTCAACCTCATCGTCACTGCCCACAACCTCGAGGATGGTCTCGAAAGCTTTACGCAGGGCGGTCCCGGGCGCTTCATCCCCCTTCACCGCCTCAATCATCGACTTTAGAATCACGGGGAAGGCGTCCTTCGCGTGCGAGTAAAAGGCAACAACGGCGTTATCGACACTGGATTGCATGATGATATCATCCAGGATAATATTCTAGGCCAGTACCACACCTGTAAATCATGTTCGGCCTTATTCTCGTCCTCCTCGCTACCGCCGCCATCATCTTCGGCTCGTACCGTCTTGGAACGGGCTCGTGCGAAGCGGACCTTACAGTCCGTGACGCTGAGCGTAATACCTCACTCACGGTCGTCGCCCTGGGCGTCATGTGTCTCATGTCCGGGGTCCTCGCCGCCATTTCCGGCACGGCGAACCCCTTCAATGCCCTAGTCTCACCCCAACCGCAGCAGTTTATTTAATTTGTTACAAATACCAATAACATGTTTCGTCTCATTGCAGAAGCAGGATTTGTGGGCGCGCTGCTGGCGGCACTCCTCCTCGTCTCCTTGCGAGTGGCCCAACCCACCACCAACAAGGAAATCCTTGTGCTCGGGTTTGTACTCGGTGCAGTCATCCATCTCGGCTGCGAACTCACCGGCTTGAACAAGCAGTACTGTAAAACGGGATATGCATGCCTCAAGTGAGGTGTTACTTCCTGCAGATGGGACATACACGCTTCTCCTCCTCAGAGCGCCACCGCTCGTAACACTTCTTGTGCATGTACTGGCCACAGCAATTCATGCAAACACCGCCTCGCGATGTTTGGATCAAGTCTGCGCAAATGATGCACGCGTTGACCGGTTGGTGGTCGGGGTCTCTCATGATCGCACACATGTAGCACAGGCCGAGGTCTGGGCTCTTTACCAGGTTCCGGTAACACTCGCAAATGTCCATCTCGTACATGCGATTGATGCTCTCGAGCGCTTCCGACATGTCCTCAGGGGTGGCGTCCTTACTCACAGTCAGCGTGTCAATGACGTAGTCGCCCTCATCGTCTGGGATCACCGTATACTCCATATCCATAACCTTTTTGAACGCGTCATGAATGTCCTTTGCTGGGTCATGAATGAGTACCAGGTCAAATGTCATGAGTTCATCCGTGGCTTCCGAAGTCGAACGCAACATACACGTCATGGTCTCGCCCCGGTTCCTGAAAAGAAAGGCCTCCTCGCGCTTGTGCATATCCTTCAACGTCTCGAGGAGCACGTCAGCACACTTCACAAACTCGTTTCCAGTCGAGATCACGGCGCGTTTACGTTTTCTGTACATGCGGTCTTCGGTGATGACGATGACCGCCCGCCCGTCCTCGGTGACTACCGGGTCTCTGGTGACCGAATCATTCGGTACCTGCTCGGGGTGGGGAGGGTCCTCTGAGGCGAGACTTTTTGGTTCGTTGGACTCGTTTGGTTCGTTGGCGCGTGTAATTGTGTCGCTATGTGATGCGCACATCTCGGGGTCTAGTTTATATATGAGCGCCAGGAAGAAAAACATGGTCTTTTTATCCATTCAAATTCATGCCCATGAAGTTCCGGGACGAAGCAATTGCTCGCAAATGGTTCGCGAGCAAAGACAGACCGACCGCGACGCATTTAATGATGGACGGTGGACGCCTCGCCGTCCCGGATGACCAGGGTGGTGCATTTCTGAACATCTACTTTGCATCAGTCGTCATTCGAGGAGAGAAGTTGTCGCTTGTGGAAGTCAAGAGCCCAGTCTTCAGACTGTTCTTTGACTTGGATATCCGGTTCAATAAAGATGCGCACGGGATTCAGCGAACGATCAGAAGACTCTGCCGGGTAGTATGGGAGCATGTGACCAATGACTTCTTTGCCGTCTCGAGTGAGGGCCTGTTCACCGATCCACAGTCATCACTGTCGTCCATGGAAACAGCCAAAGCGGACGATCCGTCCTCGAGACATTGTAACGGGGAAAGGGCGCGCATGATTATTTGTCAAGCGCCATCAAAGATCGAAACGATCAAGTCCGAGGATGACTCGTGTCGGTGTGGCGTCGTCAAACATGGTGTGCACATCGTGTTTCCAAACATCTTCGTCAACTCACCCATTGCACTTGCCTGCAGAGACAAATTACTCGGGAAACTCCCGCTTATTTTCCCTGACCATGCGCCCCAGTACGAGGCGGGCGACGTCAACGATAGTAGCACGGAGAGCACGGCATCAACGTCAGGATTTGCCCAACCCGTCAACTCCTGGTCGGATATTGTGGACGATAGCGTATTCCGTGGGTCTGGGTTGCGAATGATCTTTAGTAGCAAGGGGAGAGGGGAGGGTAGGGCATACGTCCCCAAGTTTGAGATGGATCAGTTTGGCGATATCAATCCATGCTCGCTTGAGACGGCAGCCGCTAAGCGGTCGTACATCCATGACACCTCTATTCGCGTGACCCACAACGCACTCACACCGTGCATGGGCGGTGAGCATGAGATCGCCGATAAGCCAGGGGTCCATGCACACGGCGACTGTGTTGTCGGTACGAGTACATCCATCGACATGTACCAAGAGGTCCTCCCCAAACTGCGGGAAGTCTTGCCCGCAGTATATAAGGATACGAGGTTTATCAATGCATTTGTGACGACACATGCCGTGATGATCAAGACGAATAGTCGGTACTGTCAGAACAAAAGGGGGGAACACGCAACCAGTACCATCTATCTCTGCATTTCGAAGCGGGGCGTCTGTCAGCGCTGCTACTGTCGCAAAGAAGAGCGGGGGTGTGCAGACTACGCCAGTCCGGTCATCCCGCTCCCGATGGACGTGGTCCGCGTCTTCTTTCCGGATGAAACGTTTCTCGATGACCCGGAAGAAGTTGCGAAGAAGAAAACGACTTCTTTATCCGCGAAGAAAAGGAAGACCTCTTCACTCCAAAACATCCTCAAACGGTCTCGTGTCCTGAAAAAATTGTAATCTAGCGGGTCAGTTTTGCTCCAGAATAGGTAAAATCGACGGGGCGGACAGTCTCCTCCATCATGTCGAGGATTCGCGGTTCGCTGCTGACATGGGGAGATTCCGATGCGTCCATCGAGTCTTCTTGGACCAGTTCGAACGATTTCGCTAGGGACTTTTTCTTCATCGTGCTGAAGAAGGTTGTGAGCGATGAGGAGCAGAACATGATGGCGGAGAGAACGATAAAGACCACGCCCCAGGGAACGAGTTCACCCTTGTTATTCATGATGGCTGTACTATGGTATTGTAATGCACAGAAAAGAATCAGCAGCCTTATGATGGTCGTCCGCGACCATCATAATCATTGACAATCATTCATTGACAACGTTATTTTGGAGTGTCAACAACGAACCTTACAGGACGTTTCCGCGCCAGTTCTTGGGGGCATAGGTCGCGAATTCCTCGACAGTAGCAGCCTCCGGCTCGGGTTCGGCAACGTCGGCAAAGGTTGGGGCACCGGTGATGACGTCATCCTTGACAGCGGTCAGGGTTGGGTCCGGCAGGGACTCGGGGAGTGCGTCCGGGAATCCATCATCATCAATGTCCTCGATCGAGTACCCGGAAACAGGCATGGGTACCGGCCCGATGGTGAGTCCCTTTCCTGGCTCGGAGTTCTTGTTGTTCGTGAACCAGAGGTAGAGGAGAGCGACGGCGATCACGATGATCGCGATGATGGCGATTTTGCGGCCTTTGATCATCATGAGTGGAATGTAAGTGGTGTGTCGTGGATACTATGTTTACAATGTTTTATTTTTAAGCAGATGGTCCGGCCCCATCGTTCCCGGGTTCCGGTTTCTTGACGATCGTTGGCTGATTGATTCCGTTCTGCTGACAGTAGGCGTTCATCTCCGCTTCGGTCATGGGCTTTCCGAGTGAGAACCCGATATCCCGTGGGCTTATTTTGCTCCAGTCGGCCTTGGCTGGGTCTCGAAGCATTTGCTTGATTTCCTCCGGTGTGAGCATTGTATACGATGCAGGGTACCGCTCTAGATACCTTGCATTCTGAAATTATTGTTGGGGTTTTTCTGCAGAGGTCGGCAGTTAGTATGTTGGATTAATCACGTAGGGGTTTCCCTCGAGCACGTTCTTGGCGAGGGAGAAGTCGAGCCTTGGGTTTTGTTCTCCGGTAATCTTTTTGCCATGGGTTGCGTCATCACCTACACTCGTTGCGTGGTTGTAGAGGTACGGGCTTTGCGCGTGACCCAGTTGGCGTCGCTCTGCTCTCTTGTGCTGGGCCCTGAGCTTGTGTTGCTGGCTCACGTAGGGGCTCACTTGGTACCCCATCTTTGCCAAGAAGAGTGCATCTGTCCGCTGCGGACCCGGGATGTAGGGCGTATCCGCATAGCCCGACCGCTTGCTCTCCTTTAAGAGTTGTTTATCGCTACAGTACATATACTCTTTCCTGACAACTGGGGCTGCGGGTCCAGGTCCATTGGATCGTCCGACGAGCACGTCCTTCTCGGTTTCATGAGGTGCACTCTGCGGGTACTTTTGAATTGCACTGTTATGGTACCCAACCCCAATGGTCTCACCCTGCTTCTCGCGGTTCTGTGACTCGACCCTATGCGTATCAAACTCCGCATACTTATACTGCCCGGTACGAGGGCCTCGTACGTTGAGTGTGTCGAGAGTCTTGGACCGGTCATCCCGCCTCGTCATCTGGGAGATCGTGTCATAGCCACCTGGGCGATAGGCCGTTCCGGCGTAGTGGTCCCCATCCACGTGGCACTGTAGAGGCTCGACGCTCGTGTGTGCCCCCCTGATCGCGGGCCCGGTCGCGTTTGCCCGGCCCTCGACGAGCGGTCTGCGGCTCATATCCCACACCCGCGGTGGCGCCTTGTGCCCCAAGACGGGTTCACTCGGTCTCGCCGCGTTGAGGACGTGTCCGGCATTGACCCGGCCTCCCAACTCGCTGCTTTTATGCGCCAACCCATCAACGGGGAAGACGCGCATCATGGGATGACGGCCATCTGCAGCGGGGATGTCTGTGCCAACACCAATCCCAGGGCCGACCCGGACTTGCTCGAACGGGATGGAGTTTTGTTGCGTATCCGTCAGGGAACTCCTAAACTTATCGGGATCGAGGTTGGCCGCGTTCCCCTGCCCACCACTGCTATCGATGTTCTGGGGTTTCACCTCGAAGAGGGCTTCGACCTCCCGCTTGTTCGCCCAAGCAGGGTCCGACCCGGTAAACATCTCCAGTTTGCGCTGCTTGATATCGTCGTTGGTATTCTGCGTTCTCACATCCCTGTAGAAAGGTGCGATCACCCCGGTACGCTCTGGGAAATGAGCATCCTTGAAGGCCTGCATGGCCCTCGTGTTGTAAAGGTCAAGGTGCTCCGTATTCAGTTGGCCTGTCCCATCAACTGGGAGATTGTCCGTCTCGTCTCCTATTGGCACAATTTGCCTTGGAGCATCTTCTGGCACGGGATCTTCACGTCTGTTCAACCACCAACCAATGCTGGCGAGCGCGCCTATGATCGCAACTTCCATGGTCGAAGTATAATCTCCTACGGAAAAAAAAGTTCAGGGCATTTCGCCGATAACCTTCCCACAAACTCTCGCATTCGAGTCGTGCGATGTGTACACACCACTCTGCTTCGCCGCATCTATAATCTCGCGCATAGTGTCCCAGAACTCGTCGGTATGGCCCTTGCTTTTACATGCAATGTGTGCCATTTCATGCATAATGACAAAGAGTGCAGCGTCCTCTGACGGGTTTCCCTTAAGACATAGGCGGATATCACGCTTCGAAGTACTCACCGCGGGCGCGTTCGACTGGTCCTCCAATTCGTGAATGGATCCGTCCCACCGCTGGAGTATGCGCTCCCGAGTACGCTCGCCCGTATACTCGAGAACCGTCTTTGCTCTGTTGGCAACCCGGTCCAGGAACGCGGCCTCCCGGTCACAGGAACTCCCTGCCCTAATATACACGCCAGTCTTGGCGCACTGTTTGATCCCTCGACCGTGCCCCACACAGAGCACACACAGGGCAAACGCTATCAATAGGCCTGGGGTGACAAGTTGCATCTTCATGCTATGCAACAAAAACTTTTCGGAAAAAGGGGGCAAAATTTAACATTTCTGTGTCTAAGAATGGGGTCGATTTCATGCTCCACTCGTCAATGTTTATCCTCACGAGGGATGGGTATAGGAGTATATCCTCATTGTCGAATGGGCAAATGGAGCGGTATGATTCAGGGTGCGTTACGGACCCTACAGTCCACCGAAGGCCATACCTGGGGGAAGTCGTCTACATCTACACAGAACAGGGCGACCACCCACTCATCTGTACACCGTGCCAGTATCTCTTAACAAAGTCTAGAGGATCGAGTCCTGCCTGGACCAAGGCGGGCACGATTGGGCGGGGCGTGTACGTTGGCACTCCAATTCCAGAAAAGTTCGAAGGGTACTGCGACCAGTCACATAACCGGCCCTGTCCCAGCAACCGGGAAACGTTACTCTCAAGGCAACTGCAGTGCATATGCTCTGGGGTCTGTAGGGCCGTTCGTTCCAGTGACCTGGACGAGGAATCGTCTCGGGGCGACATCCTCTTTGATGAGAAGTACTGCTGGTACAAGGTTCACGACGTCGAGACGTCGAACGAGCCTGGCACGTTCATGTACCATACAACCGTCTGTATCGCGAACAACGTCTGTTGCGTGGATACTACCTGATTTTTTATCGCAAGAGAGACCATACCCGGACTCAACATGTCACCAAACCCACCATCCCCTTTTCCAGAGACGATTGACGCCCTTGCAGAGTATGTGAAATCCAGAAACGTGCACATCTTCATTGCCGTGCCGTGCTTTGGGTGTAAATTGTCCGCTCGCTTCGTGATGTCGCTCATTCGGCTCGAGGGCTTTTTCCTCAAAAAGGGGATTCGGCTCACGTTGGACCTCCTGGGAAACGAGAGCCTGATCACTAGGGGGCGATGTATCCTGGCCGAGCGCGCACTGAGGTCTCAGGCAACGCATCTCCTCTTCCTGGATGCGGACGTTGGGTTTGAGGTGCACACGATCCTCCGTCTGATCGCGTTTGACTCGGACGTGTGTTGTGGCATCTATGCCCGCAAGGGGCTGGACTTCAAGGCGATTGTCCAGTCTGAAGATACCAGCATCGCCGCATTGATGGACGCGGGACTTGGGTTCAACATCAACTTCCCCCCTGGAACCACAAATCACACGGTGACCAACGGGTTTGTCGAAGTGTACGACGCGGCGACTGGGTGTATGCTGATCAAGCGAGAGACGCTCGAGAAACTCAAGGACATTTACGGCGAGTCGCTCCTGGTCAAGAATGACATCCCGTCTTCTCGAGACGTTATTCCAGAGTATGTCGCGCTCTTCGAGACTGAGATTTGCCCAGACACGAGGCGCTTCCTATCAGAGGACTATGCTTTCTGTCGCAAAGTGCAGAAGGCGGGGATGGGTGTCTGGGTGGACATTACCGCACCCCTCTCACACACCGGCACCTTCCTCTATAGTGGTTGTGCGGCGGATCGGTGCACGGTACAGTATGATGAGTGACCCGCGGATTTTTACCCAAAAAATGTTCGATTCCGAGTGTAATACGACCAATGTCAACCCATAGCGTGCTCCTTGCCGTCATCCTGACGGAGACTGCCGAAGTGTCGATGAACTTTACAGAAATGACTGTAACCTTGCAGCGCCAGCTGGCATACGCAGGGTCACAAACCACGCCATGTCAGATCGAGTTTGTCAACTCGGTGGTGGATGCGGTAGCGCTGTTCAAGTCGACTGACCGCACTCGACTCGTCGTGATCGACGGGGATGTTGGCGTGGACGTACCCTTCATTCAAAAAATACACCCGTTCCCGGTGGTCGTGGCATCGTACCCGATCCGAAAACTCAATTGGGAACGGATCTCTTCGTATATCATGAAACAGCGCGAGTCGGGGAAGGATCCCAACCCGGACGAGGCCAGGAGCGAGGGGTGCATTTATAACTTCGCCCCGGCATCCGAGTCATGCCTTTCGGAGAGCTACCTCCCAGTCACACGCGCCCAGGCCAAGATTGTCAGTGTATCGCGCGACGGACTTGACCTGTTCTTGGAGTCGTACGACCAAGCGACAAAAACAGTGACGAGTGATGGGGGCATTGTGGTTGACCTGTCAACGACCGTTAAGAATCCCGGACCCTACGACTTTGTTGGCGTGGTGGGTCGACGCTTGCTCCAAAGTGCCAATCTACCAAGCCCAGAACCGGTTCAGGAACCGGTTCAGGAACCGTCTCCCGTGATCGAAGAAACAACAAACGTTGACGAGATCTGTTACATGTAATGGAACTGTTTCCAATCTGCAAGGCCGGTGAAGCCTTCCAGATTTTTGGTTTCCTGCTTGCTTGATTTACTTCTTATTTCCGAGATTGTTGAAGTTGTTCGCTGTGTTGTTGAACTTGTTGTTGAAGTTGTTAAAGCCGTTGTTGGCGCTGTTGGCGTTGTTGGCGTTGTTCGAGCTGTTGGAATTCTTCTTTCCCTTGCCCTTCTTGAAGAAGAAGTAAATACCCGCCCCGAGAATGATCAGGAGCAGGACTGCGGCAATGATCATTTTCGTGGTCCAGAAAGGCTTCTGCTCTTCCTCTTGAACAAACGGCATCGGTGGCAGTGTCAATGGTGCCGCGGTGGTGGTCGGGGCTGCAGTGGTGGTTGGGGCTTGTGTTAAGGGGTTCAGCGCGGTCACGTCGCCATCCATGAGGAGACTTGGACTCACAGGCAAAGGAAAGATAACTCCGCCTCCTCCGTAGTTGGGATTATTCGGGTACGATGGCGCTTGTGTTGGGGGGACCGTTGTCGGGGCCGCAGTGGTCGTTGGGGCGGCAGTGGTCGTTGGGGCGGGTGTGGTCGTCGGCGGCTGCGTCATGCCGGAGATGACAGCATCGTTCCAAGAGATATCTTTGACCCAGCTGGATGACATGATTTTAAGTGGGGTAACAAAATAATTACGACGACTCGGAACTGTATTGCGCTTTTCCTACCGGGATCACAAACCACTTGGCGTTCTCGACGCTCTTATCCATGGCAATTGTATCCTTGCCCTCCTCCCCGACCAATCTGTTCCCACACGCCGAGGAGATTATGTATTCGTACTCATGGTCTCCGGCGGGTTGAAACGTCCACTTGGTATTGTCGTAGGCTGCCGTCTCGAGCATGGGTGAGAGACAGTTCTTCTCGCTCGCGAGGTACAGGCCCTTCCCAGACAGGTTTCGAATGTAGCCCAGGCTGTTCACGGCCCAGGCTTGGGACAAGTTCTGGAACTTGAAGGCTGAATTGGACAGATTTCCGAATGAGGAAGTGAGTACTGCAAGTTTGCCCGTGGCCAGGTACGTCTCGGCGTGGACGATGACGTAGACGGTGTTATCGAACGTCTGCTCCGATGGAGCGGGTGTGGTCGTTGGCGATGGTGCGGTCGTGGTCGTTGGTGATGGTGCGGTCGTGGTGGTCGGTGCCGCGGTGGTGGTCGGTGCCGCGGTGGTGGGCGCTGCCGTCGTGGTAGGCGCTGCCGTCGTGGTGGGCGCTGCCGTCGTGGTGGGCGCTGCCGTCGTGGTGGGCGCTGCCGTCGTGGTAGGCGCTGCCGTTGTCGTGGGTGTTGACTCGCTCTCAATGCACGAGTTGGTGTCATGGTCATAGCACCCGCCGCGCCCGTAGCATTCAGACATTTGTTTTCTGGCAGCGTTGACCTCAACGTGTCTCGCAGTATCAGTATACACGGCTCCCATAACATCAGATACGTCTCTGCATGCACCGCTTGGGAGCACGTAGACCCCTTTCACTCCCTGGAGGGTCTGTGTAAACGTTTTGACATCCTGGTCAAATGCTTCAACAACAATGCCATTGGCCCTGTCCCAGCAACAGTCGTTCCTGTTGTAGATAACGATCTTCTTCACTTTCTGCCTAGACGACCACTGCAATTTGATCCAATGTGGCCCCCCCCGAGTGTGGACCATACTCGGGTTGGAGTTGCTCCTGTGAGAGGAGAACCATCCGTCGTTTGCGGCCGGGGCCCCAAAACGCGTCCCGTTCGGGTCCTCCCAACTATTGCTCATACTCACGCGAGCAGTCGTTGAGATTCTGGTATCATTCGTGTCGTATACTTCGATCTCGCTCAAGTTGATATAGTTCAAGGGGTGTGTGATCACGAGTTCGAATGCGGTAAACCATTTGGCAGCCGCGGTGAAGAACACTTGTTGACTCTCCACGGACATGTTGTACCCCGTATACTTGAAACGATCGAAGAAAAAAAAGTCAAAGTGTTTTGACGCCGCAAACCGTCTTGATGACTCCCTTCGTCTCCCGCGTCACGGTGTTTTCAGAAACTCTGTGCAGAGCCTCGAGGAGACATTTCGCAAGTACCGTGTTGATAGATACCGACCGCCCAGAGTGCACGTTCTGCCACCGGTTCCGGTATATCTCTCGCATACATTGCTCAATCTTTGCAGTGGATATCTTTCCACGGTCCCGCGATGCAAACCTGGACACGATTCTTGGGAGCATCTCATTCACACATTCCACTCCTTCGGGAGACTGCTTCAGTGTACGGAGTAATCTGGAAATGGCGCGTCCCAATGCCTTTCCAGAGACCTTCGTTTCTACTTCAAACTCGTGTTGTGTTCTATAGAGGCGAACGTTCTTGCATGCGAGGTATACACACGCCGCGACCGACGGTTGGAGTCCCCGATGTAGACCCGACGCGTGCGCGAGTCGGAGGGCCTCCACCGTAACCGTGTCGCAGAGATGCATGGTCGAACAAATCTCTGCGATGCCGCGCACAACACCTCCAGGGAGCAGGTCTTCGAGTCCATGTCTCGTCATGCACGGACCGCTGGGCACGTCCCATTCTGGCGGGAGTTGGTCCTCCGTGAGCACGAGTCCACACGTCCTGCATATTACGTCGTCAGCACTTGTATCGCGAACCAATGTGTCGTGTGAACACGCCATGAATATTATGTTGTGAATTGAAAAGCCGACCTCCCCGTCCATGAACGAGTTTTTCGCCAACGCGATTTGGCTCCTCCACATTGCCTTCATTCTCTTCTACACTCTCACCCCATTCACCGATATCCACAAGTTCCCTGAACTGCATATCCTCATGCTCTTCACGGGCCCTTTGCTATGGGTTCATTGGTTATGCAATAGCGATGAATGCAGTCTTACAAGGATGGAACTGATGCTCCGTGGGGACATTGAGAAAAGGGAGAGCTTCTTCTACAATCTGGTCTCCCCCATTTATCAACCGACCGACGACCAACAAGTGCGCCAGATCATGTGGGTGGTGAGCATTGGACTTTGGCTCATCACACTGAGCAAGTTTATCAAAAACCCATGCATCTTCAAAGACTTCTTCAACAGGGCTCTGGGGAGGGCACCTGCAGTCGGCAGCCAACCCACAGTCGTCGGGGTCGTCACGACTTCTTCTGGCGTTTCGGAGGATGGTCAGACGGTTCTATCAAAGCAGCGTGTCGTGACGAGGTATATTTCTCAGCCCGAGCGCTTCGCGACCACAATCGTGTGATGTCCCACAAGGCCTTTTCCCCATACATATCCGCTAGCCGGGGGGCCTGTGCGCCCGGATCAGTGTAGAGCATCTCTCTTATATAGGGGAGATCTTCCGGGGTTGCTCCGGATAGGTCCACTCTCCGCACGAGTGCCTTTTTGCTGTGGCGGTGGTTCTCCCTCGCCCAAAAGGTCCCAAACGTCGCTATTGGTTTTTGGAGTCTCAGGCCCGAAAATCCCAAGCCTGCAAGTGTCCCGTAAACTTCCGGCTGCATGTCGTCGCATGTGCTCGCATACCGCCGCGCGGCAAAGATCTCGGCCGCACAGATGGTATCCATCACATTGGATGCGGCATGAATATCCGCCGTGGCGTTGATATAGTTTTCGTATAACCCGTCCAGCATGATGGTCGGGTCATGCTCAATAATGCGTACCATGTCTGCGTACGATCTCCCCTCCCCTCCCTCAAGAATCGCACGCAAGCCTTCAATCCCGTCCGGGAGTTGCTCTTTGAGGTGTGAGGCGCGGAGCGATAAGACGGCGTGCCGCATGTCATGCCCGCTCTGTGTCCACGTGGTTGCTGGGTCCTGGCACCCCAGTGACTCAATGTACTTGACAGCCGCCTCGTCGGTGATCGCGCGCATACAGAGTCGCGTGACTGGTGCTGATTTGCATTTTTTGAGCATATCGTCCAATTTTGAGATGGTGATGCGTCTTTTAAACCCGGCGATAAGGATGGGAATCCTTGGGTTGGCGATCAGGTCCGGGATCTTCTTACCCACCGTCTGGTCCATGATGATACTCTCGAACGGGTCCAGGACAATCACCTTTTTTTGGCCGAGGACGGACATTCTGCTCGTGCCTGCATCCACAACGTCAATGGCGTGAACCCTGTCCTGCAGCTTGTCCAGAAGCAGGGAGAGCATGGTGCTTACGCCGCACCCGGTCTGCTCCTGTGTGAGTACCAGGATCCCCGACCCATTGAGAACCCACTCACTTACCTGCTCGATTTGATCGCGATCTAAGAGGAGTGTGTCAAGGGTCGCCGTCACCATGTAAAAACTGTTCAAAAAGTTATGCGCGAGGTTTACAGGAGCTCATGATAATCTGCAGGTGCTCATGATAAATGACTTGATCGACCAGGCAATTGAAAAAGCCCTTGAACGGGCAGGGGTCCTGTGCACGGACGAAGACCGTATGAACAAGATTTACGAGGGGATCTTGACACCCATCACGAGGTACATAGGAATGCGGGCGAGTTGGTTGGTTTACACGGTTGAGTGCCTCGCGTCCTTGATCGTCCTACAGACCATTCTTCTTGTCGTCATCATTCAGCTTCTTCGTTAACATGATCGAAATACGAGCGTGGAAGGCGTCAATGGACTCGTTCTCCCCCTGGACACATCGTACGACGGGGACATCGGCGAGATGTGTCTCGAACATCTTGCCGTACATGTAATCGATGCACTTCAACTCTTCGTAAGTGATGCTCTCTTCACCGGGCCTCGACCTGGCTTCAATCCGTTCGAGGCAGGTTGCGGGCGGCACGTCAACATAGACAATCAAGTCCGGTTTCCACCCGAACAGGGTCATATACTCATCAATCACTTGCATATGTTGTTGAATGTAGCCTTCATTCTGCAGGATCTCAGTGAAGACGTAACGGCACGCATAAGGCGACCGCTCGACAATCTGATGTCTCCCAGCCTTCTTGGCGGCTTCTGGAATACCGAATCCGCGAAGGATGTCGAGGGTAAGCGGGACCGCCCACGCCTTCTTATCCTGGAGGTACCGTTCGAGCGTTTCACCCCATTCGTGAATTGGTTCGGGAAACAAGTCGGCATGTTCGGCTATCCATGGCGACCTTTTGGGCAGTGCATCAAGTAGCGAACTTTTACCCACACCAATATTGCCCTCGATTGAAATCCTCATTTTTAGAGAATTAGATATGCTTCTCGAGGAGCAGGAACAGGAGTCCAAATACCAGTCCGTGGAGGAGGAGTCCGAACCGGGTTGGGCACCCGTACCGCTGGGTTGGGACGATTGCGGAGGTGAGTTTGTATGCGACGGAGGAGGACAGGATAACAAAGAGGGAGGCGCCAATGAGTGCGGCGAGGTGTTCGTGATTCATAGTTGACTGTGCGGGTAACAGGGGGCAGAAAAAAAATGCAAACAACGCCGGTCAAAACCTCCACTACCCCCATCCCAATCGTTCGCGGCCGGACTAATGTCGAGACCCGCCGAATGATTCGCAAGCAAATCGCGATGCTTGTTGATCGCGTGGATGAAGCCATGGATGTGCAACTCGGGTACCCAATCACCAGGTCTCGCGGTGCGGACCAGTCTCTCATTTCACCAATGCTCGGTTTCCAGGTGAACAACGTGGGTGACCCTGCATCCACGGCTATCCTCGGTCTGAATACGCACGGATTCGAACTCGGGGTCTTGGACTTTTTTGCGGACATGTGGACGATCCGCTCGGCGGACGCGTGGGGGTACTTGACCACTGGCAGTTCGGAGAGCATCATGCAGAGTCTGTTTGTCGCCCGGGAGCACCACCCAGACGGTGTTCTCTACTGTTCCAGTGCGTGTCACTATAGCGTTTTCAAAGCGGCAAAAATCCTCGGTCTGGAAACGGTGACACTCCCCGTGGATTTCATAGGACGCATGTCCTGTGCGTCATTCGAGAAGGAGGTTGCTGTGCGGGCGGACAGGCCAGCTATCTGCGTGCTGACGGCAGGAACGACAATGACGGGCGCCATTGACAATCCGGGGGCGGTCCAAGAGATTCTGGACCGGTGTGGAGTGTTGGAAAGGTATATCCACATTGACGCGGCGCTGATGGGGTGCGTCCTGCCATTTGTCCCCGGCTTTCAGGAGGTGGTCTCCTTTGAGCACCCTGCGGTGTCGGCCGTATCCGTCTCGGGTCACAAGTTCCTGGGGAACCAGACGCCGTGTGGCGTTCTCCTGATGCGGCGCGCGTATACGGATATCTTCGACGCGGAGGTGGAGTACGTCCACATGCGAGACATGACGCTCTTATGCTCGAGGAATGGGCACAGTGCCGTCTCGCTCTGGTCGATTCTGTCCCAAGTGGGAACTGAGGGGATTCGAGAGTCAGTCTCGTTGTGTCTCGAGAATGCAAACTGGTTCGTGAAGCAGTTGGTCGATATGGGCATTCACTGCTATTTGTTGAATGGGAGCATCACTGTCGTGTTTGAGCGCCCGAACGAGCACATTGTCCGCAGGTGGCAGTTGGCTGTCCAGGGCGACTTTGCCCACGTTGTGGTCATGCCGGGGGTGGAGAAGGAGACGCTCCAGTGTTTTCTGGATGAATTGGGCACGCGTACGTGAAAACACTCATTTTTTAAATCACTTGGTACAAGAACATAACTGTAAACATGGCTGATGAGTTCGCAACGCCAGTGAGTAAACTTGGTCAGATCATGACGCGTGATACTGATGGCGATAAGCCGAAGAGCGGAGGGCTCTCATACGAAGACGTCCTCCGTCATCAGGGACCTAGTGGAGGGGGTGATGATGGGTTTACGCCGCGCCAGCCATCTTTTCAGGACCAACGAGACCAACGAGACCAACGAGACCAACGAGACCAACGAGACCAAGGGGACCGCCACCCCTACCCAGACCAACGAGACCAACAGAGCTATCCACGTCAGCAACTCCCCCCACAACACGAGGCACAGTACGCGGACTACCCCATCTCCTCTGACATGTTTCAGAGGCAGCCTATGTACGGTGGCGGGATGTCTTTCCCACAACAACCGGTCCAATTGCCCCTAGCACCACTCGAACCCGAGAAACCAAGGCGATGGTGGAAGACGTGGATCACGCAGAACAAGATTGGGGTAATCACAGCGCTCGTCATGTTCGCTGTCATCGCATTCATTCTGCCGAAACTCCAGGGTATCTCGCGGTTCGCCGAGACGGGGGAACTTCCTAGATACATCCTCGGCCTGGTATCCGTTGCCGGGGGGTCAATTGTATCAGCTATTGACTTTGCAGTGTAAAAAACAGTTTAAGAAGTATCAGTCAATCGGTTTTCCGTCGATATAGATGCGCGGCGCTCTCTCCACGCGTTTAAACTCGTAAACTTTGACTTCGTCCACTTCGAACGTGAGACCCCTCGACACAATGTCACCGTTCTCTCCGGGCTTGCACCACCCACCGGTGAGAGCGATGAGACATGCTACCTTGCAAGCGTCCCCTGGTTGCAACGTATCAGTTTCGCCATACACAACAGTATCTCCCGTGACGGTGAGGTAATCGATGTGACCACGAGCCATCGTTTGGGAGTGTGTGCGTTGATACCCCATAAAGTCATCAAACGTCATCACGATCCCCTCGAGGAACTCTGCGAAGGGTTGGAGGTCGTCGACAGTCGATGCCTTCTGGAGTGTGATGGCATCAGGCAAGAACTTGTGTTGCAATACGTTCACGCTCAAGGGCGGAGTCTGGAAGACGATTCGTTTTTCAGAGCCGTAGCGGACGACAGACTTCCACGTCGCCCTTGATTTGTTCGGCGAATCAAACTGGACTCGTTCGAGTTGTATCGTTCTGAAATCCATAAGTTGGTTTTGTTTTGATTATCATCGTTGCGAGTTCGCGACGTAAATACGGCGTGTCGAAGAGTCTGGAGGAGACCGGGATAATGGTTGCCGAGGGGCCAGCGGCCCGCTTCACGTCAGCCATGTACTCTGCAACCTGGCTCGTGGTGGTAGAGCCTGCAGCCAGGTCTTCTAAGAGGATCTCGAAGGCGTAGGCCGTATCGATATCCAGGATGACGGCATGGTGCTCTATTTTTGACTCGAGGCCGTAGGCGCGAATCAAACTCTCGACATGCCGCATCAGAAAGTTGGATATAAAAGGCCTTTCTTTTCTGTTGATTTGGATCGGGACGTCGAACCAGTGCGTACAAACTATGGTATCTTCTGCGTTCTCACAACGCGAGATGTGCGAGATGCGGTGGATTGCGTTCTGGAGACATTCGAGCAAGGCGTCTTTTGTTGTCGAATGGTTCGTTTCCGAGGTGGAGGTAGGGAGCATGATCACCTGATGCTTTGAGATGTCCGTCACGAGATCTCGCAACGTGCCCGGTGGGGCGTCGATTGAAATGACCCGTGGCATTTGTTTGATCCATGGTTTGGTCCTAGATTCCCCGGACAAAAAAGAGTCAAGAGAAATTACGAGGCCAGAGGCTGCGCATTTCTTGAGTATTTAAAATCTCAAACATACGGTATATATGCGAACCATGTCCACGACCCTGCAAACCTTTAACCACACGCTGTGCGAGTTCATCGACGAGTTGAGCCTCACCTTCGATGAAGTTCCCCAGATCAAACTCTACAAGGCGGGTCTCCCCGCGCTCCTCCAACAGGATGAGCGGGCGGCGCTCAAATACTTCGTGAACGCCACGAAGCATGTCGGTGATAGGATCGTGCAAAAGGACGCGACCATTTTCGACGAGGATGCAATTGATCTCGGAATGGGGCTTCGAGTCTCGGACCTCTGGCACGCAGAGGGACTGGATGATGATACGAGGGACGCGATCTGGAATTACTTGACCTCGCTCTTCATCCTCGGCACAACGATCGATTCCCTTGACGAGAAGATGCTCGGAGCGATCGAGACGCTGGCGAATGAGACGGCGCAGAAATTGAAGAACCAGGGTGACGGGTTGGACCTCGCGTCTGTGCTGCCGGGTCTTATGCAATCAGTGGGCGGCATCCTTGGCTCTGATCTGGGCGGTGGCGCGGGTGACCCCGGGCTTCAAGACGTGCTGCAGAGCGTGATGGGAAGCATGAACTTTAGCGGAATGCGCGATATGCTTCCTGCACCGGACGAGGACGATGATATGGACTGTAATATGTAAGGTTGTTACCCAAGAATGATATTGGTCGTTTTGCCCGTCTTCGGGTCGAAGAGGACCCTAATGCGGTCGCGCCGCTTGACGGGTGGGATTCCCCACGAGTTCGGTACGGTTTCAACCAGCGCGTGCGGGTAGTTGAAGCGCAAACTATCAGTGGCATCCATCAAGTTTTTGCCGACCAGTTTGGTCTGCCACTCTGGATGCGCGAGTCGTGGAGCTCCCAAGCATCGCATCCCCTTCTCCTCTGGTAGCATGAAGCAATGCCCTTTGACCCCATCCATGGGCTGCATGGATGAGATCTGGGGTTCCGGCAGGACGACCTTGTTACTCTTCGCGTCATAGCTGATCACCACCGTCTCCTTTTCAGGGTGGAGATCGTACGTTCCCGCCTGGTGGAGCATATCCCACGGCCTGGTTACAATGTGCATGTCAGGGTAGGCCCTGCGGAACATGTCCACTGCATCGTCCACGTCTCGACCCAGGAGTTCTTCAAAGGTCCAGCGTCTTCCGTCTTGAGCGTCCGTGCCGCACCGCTTCTCATTGTACCACTTCGTCTGTACCAACCCATACTCTTTAATATCGTCGCAGCTGAGGTCAACTTTCAGCCCCATCCCCTCTGCAGCCTCGAGGGCTTTGCGCATCTGCTGGGCACAGGCCGACACCTGTATCGTCTCCTTGACCAGGACCATAATACACCGGCCCAGAAGGCGCGGGAGCACGTCCTTCGACCCGTTCGAGTCCAGTCCAATTGACATGCACCCAGTCTCCTTAGCGTAGGACGGAACGTTCACCATGTTCCCGAGGAAGACGCGGCCTCGCCACTGCTGTTCCAGGAGGACCCAGGTCGGCTCATAGGGGTCGGACGAGCAGAGGTGCGCGACGAGGCGCTTGAGATGGCGCTCCAACCCGTCAAGCGTCTGCTGCTGGACGGGCGTGACGCGTGTATTCCGTTCGCATTCCATGATGTCTAGCGTGTACCAAGATAAAGTTTGAGTCATTCGAAGCCCAGTGCTTCGAATGAGTTGATTGGACCAGTTGATACGCCCCAGTGCTTACCTACTACTAATACTCGCACTTAGTTACGAGTTGGTTGCCTTGACGCGTGTCGGCACCTTGCCACCATTGCCCTTCCCACGCCAGTGGGACGCCCTTGACGCAATGGAACCTATTGTAGTTGGTTTCCGACAAATGGCGATCACACTCTTGAGAAAACTTGGTATCTGGTTCCCACGCAGCACTCCAGCCATCAGGGTTGTGTTTCAAACCATCACCTCCATGCATCCCGCGGAACGGACCGCCAAACATTTCAATGTTCCTGGTGCGCTCGCGTGTGAACGAGTCGATGGTGATCGGGGCCACTTTTTCGTAGTTCAGAACAGCAAATGTGCTTGGGTTCCACTGCATGCATCCGGGCTCGACCTCGCACCGCTGCTTGAAGGATTCCGGTGGGGGGTAGTTGACCTGGTGGTTGAACACCTGGTCATTGATCCGACTGTGCTCATCGTCGAATGTCTTGGTTTGTTGACTCATTGAAGATGATGGTTATAATCAACTAAACTAAAATAAAACTGGGCGCTCACTGTTTGGGTGTCGGGGAGAACAGGATCTTTTGGGTCCGGTTGGCCAGTCTGGCAATCTCCGCCTGTTCCTCCATTCGCTGTGGGAGACAAACCCGTTGGAAGGACGCGGATTCCACCTCGTTCCGCTCCGCGGTCCAATGATTCTCCGGCTGGTCAGTTTTAAATGTTCGCTTCACGCGCGTATCCTGACGAAACATGTTGCTGTCTCTGTGTGTGTAGGACAGATTATAATACTCGTGAACTTTATCATCGATGAGAATCAGTTCGCCGAAATGTTCGGTACCAAGAAACCCAACAACCAGAACGCCAAGAACGCCAACAGTGACCCGCCGGAAATGCGTCACCGTGTGCGCCTGAACGCGCAACAATCAAACGTAACGGGTGTTGACATGGAGGTCCCGATGTATACACTCAAGACATCACAATCTGCCGGGACGCTTTCCTCAACGAGGAGTTCCCTTGATTT
>Ga0222714_10000243_pt1 | contig 65232 bp, 53 predicted proteins | sample C33_3DmetaG_FD_165048 | JGI IMG/M metagenome (GOLD analysis project Ga0222714, IMG submission 165048) | Estuarine water microbial communities from San Francisco Bay, California, United States - C33_3D | ecosystem: Environmental > Aquatic > Marine > Unclassified | place: USA: California... | reverse complement strand
TGAATGTTTCCAACGCGGCCGTCATATCAATCAGCACATCCGATCCCTTTGCAGGCTCCGTCTTATGAAACCGCTCCACCTCGGCGATCTGGTCCTGCAACTCGCGCATGGCCGCCTCGAACTTCAGGAGTGATTTTGTCTCCAAGGCGTAAACCGGTGGCACGCGGTCAAGAATCTGCTCCCGGGCTTGCTGCGTGCGGTGGGCGCTCTCGTAACTAAAAGGCATGGCCGCATCGATGGTGGCCGTCGCGAGCTGGTTGGGCAGCACCGGCAGATTGGCCGTGTGCAAACCGGCTGAGCTGATGACAACGATCGCGATCACCGTGACGCAAAAAATCAGCGCCGTGACCCAACGGCTCTTTTCCAGAAACACCATCACCGCTCCGGGCTCCGCCGTGCGGCGCGAGCGGCGGCCACCAAAAAGGTTACGCAAGCTTTGCAAAAGCGGCATGCTCAGGCGTCTCCCTCCGGCTTGATGGGGTTTTGATATTCGTCGTAGGCCGCGATGATTTTTTGCACCAGCGGGTGACGCACCACATCGGCCGCACTGAAAGTATGAAAGGCGATGCCCTCGACATGATTGAGGATGCGGCGGACCTCGATTAGGCCGGATTGCTTGCTGCGCGGCAGGTCAACCTGGGTGATGTCGCCGGTGATGACCATGCGCGACCCTTCGCCCAGTCGGGTGAGGAACATCATCATCTGTTCCGGCGTGGTATTCTGCGCCTCATCGAGAATAATGAACGCATTGGAAAGGGTGCGGCCGCGCATGTAGGCGAGCGGGGCGATTTCGATGATGCCCTTTTCGGTCAGGCGCGTCACATCCTCGGAATCCAGCATGTCGTGCAGGGCATCATAGAGCGGTCGCAGGTAGGGCAGGATTTTTTCGCGCAGATCGCCCGGCAGAAAGCCGAGGGTCTCGCCGGCTTCGACGGCGGGTCGGGTCAGGATGATGCGCTGCACTTCATTGTTCAGCAAGGCGCGGACTCCGGCCGCGATGGCCAGGTAAGTTTTGCCGGTGCCGGCGGGACCAATGCCGAACACGACGGAATCGCGCAGCATGGATTGCAGGTAGAATTTCTGGCCGAGGGTTTTGGGGACGATACTCTTGCGGTTGGTCGGGATGACCATCGGCTCGGCCACCAGTTCGTGCAGCTGGGCGCCTTCACCCCGCGCAAAGGTTTCGACAATGTGCTCAAAGTCCGGTGTGCGGATCGCCATGCCTTGGGCGCGGGCTTGGTCGAGGAACTTGAACAGTTCTTCGGCGACTGCGGCGGCCGCGGCGGGGGCTTCGATCTTCAACCATTCTTCCCGCGTGACAAGTTTCACCCCCAGGAGATGTTCGGCCCGGTTGAGGTTGTCCACCCGGCCGGCGTAAAGCTGGTTGAGGTGGCGCGGATTGGAGAAATGCAGGGTCTTGGTAACCACGGTTCAGGCGCTGGGATTGGCCGACAGGCTGGCGGCTACACTGGACAGTCGCTCCCACGTTGCATCGAGGGCTTGCGGCAGGGTGCGGGTTTGGCCGATGACCGGCATGAAATTGTTGTCGCCGCTCCAACGTGGCACAATGTGGCCGTGCAAATGGGCGATGCTGCCTCCTGCGGCGGTGCCCAAATTGAAACCGACATTGAAGCCGTCCGGCTTGATGGCTGCTGTCAGCAGTCGTTTGGCAAAGACCACCGTCTCCATCAGATCGGCCCGTTCCGCCGCGTTAAGTTCCTCCAATTCGATGACTTCGCGGTAGGGAATGGCCAGCAAGTGTCCCGGATTATACGGGAATCGGTTCATCAAGAGGTAGGAACGAGGGCTGCGATGCACGATGAGCGCAGCGCGGTCGTCCCCCAAGGCAGGTAGTTCCGTAAACGGGCGTTTGGTCTCCGGGTATCGGGGCGCCTCGATATACTCCATGCGCCAATAAGGGTGCAATTGCTCCATCAGAATAAGGGTAGGCAGGAGAAACCGCTGTCCGGGCAAAGTCAAAGCCATCATCGGAAAACCTGCCTGTCAGGAATCGGACTTGCGCTTAATATGACGAACGTCATCTTATGGCTGCTCGAGTCTGCCCGATTCACCATGCGCTATCCACCCAACCACAAAGTCGCCACCCGCCGCCGCATTGTTTCGGCGGCCAGTGCGGCGTTTCGGGAAAGCGGGGTCGAGGGCATGGGTCTGGATGAAATCATGCGCCGCGCCGGCCTGACGCATGGCGGCTTTTACGCGCATTTCCGGGATAAGTCCGAGTTGGTCGCCGAAGCCTGCGCCGCGGCTTTTGGCGCCGCGGTGGTTAATCTGGAACGGATTGCCGAACTGCCGACCCCGGCCAAACGCGCCCGGCTCTTGATCGACAGTTACCTGTCGGCCCGCCATCGCGACAACCGCGGGTCGGGTTGCCTGATCGTGGCGGTTGGAGCGGATATGGCCCGCTTGACCGGGTCGGCGCGTGATGGCTTTACCCGCGGTTTCGAACGGCATTTGGAACGCCTCGAAACCGTGCTGCGTTTATCGGCCGATGCGCTGGAGAATCACGACCGCGTCACGCATTTGATGAGCGCTCTGGTCGGAGCTTTGCTTTTTGCCCGGGCCACGACCGATGTCACCCGCAGTGATGCGTTGTTGAGCTCCTCGCGTCGCATGCTCAAATCCGAATTCTGCCACTAATTTTATCATGAACAACCCCCCCTCCACTTCACCCCGCCGCGTCGTGATCACTGGTCTTGGTGCCGTCACGCCCGTGGGCAAGACCACCGCAGAAACCTGGGATTCACTGGCCAACGGCCGCAGCGGCATCACCAAGATCACGCGCTTCGATCCAACCGGTTGTAATGCGCAAATCGCCGGAGAGGTGAAGGACTTCGACCCGACGTTGCCCTTGGCCACACCGCTCATGCCGCGCGGACCCGAAGGCGCGCCGCTCACCCAAGTGTTGACGCCGAAAGACGTGAAAAAGTTCGGCCGGTTCACGCACCTCGGTTCGGTTGCAGCCGTCGAGGCTTATGCCGACTCGGGTTTGGATGCGCACCGCACGGAATTTCAACCCGACCGCATGGGCGTGAATCTTGGCGTGGGTCTTGGCGGCTTGCCGGAAATGGAAGCGATGCACGACACGTGGAAGACCGGTGGTTACCGCAAGATTTCGCCATTCTTCATTATCCAAATCGCGCCGAATTTGTTGGCCGGCCAAGTCAGCCTGTTGCTCGATTTCCGCGGCCCCAACATGAGCGTGGCGTCGGCTTGTGCCACCAGCGGTCATGCGATCGGTGAAGCGGCGGCGGCGATTGCGCGCGGCGACGTGGAAGTGATGCTGGCCGGCGGGTCCGAATCCACCGTCACGCCGTTGGCGATCGGCGCCTTTGCGCAGATGCGCGCACTCTCGACCCGCAACGACGATCCCACGGCGGCCTCACGGCCCTACGATAGCGACCGTGACGGCTTTGTGCTTGGCGAAGGTGCGGTGGTTTTCCTATTGGAGGAATATGAACAAGCCGTGAAACGCGGCGCCCGGATTTACGCCGAGGTGCGCGGTTACGGTGCGACGGCGGATGCTTATCACTTGTCTTCGCTGGCTCCGGGGGCCGAAGGATCGGCGCGGGCGATGCAGGCGGCTTTGAACCGATCAGGTCTCAAGCCCTCTGATGTGGATTATGTTTCGGCCCACGCGACCTCGACGCCAGGCGGTGATGGCGAGGAAGCGGCCGCGATTGCCACCGTGTTTGCCGACAACAAAGCCAATCTGCACGTGAGCGGCGTGAAATCCATGACCGGCCACCTCCTCGGGGGTGCGGGTGCGATGGGTGCATTCGCCGCGGTCAAGGCGATCCAGGAAGGCCTCGTGCCGCCGACGATCAATCTCGCGAATGTCGACCCGGCCTGTGCGGCCACCGGGCTTAACTTCACGCCAAATACTGCCGTGAAGAAAGAAGTGCGTGCGGCCCTGGCCAACAGCTTCGGTTTTGGCGGCACCAACGCCTCGCTGGTCTTCGCCAAGGTCTAAGACTTGGCCGACAGGATCCGTTCCCAGTAGCCCACGTCGATCCAGCGGTTGAATTTCCAACCGACTTGCTCGAAGTGGGCGACTTTGCGGAAGCCAAGTTTTTCGTGCAGGGCCACGCTGGCGGGATTGGGCAGGGCGACACCGCCGATGACGCTGTGCTGCCCCAGCGTCTGCACCGCATCGATCAATGCTTGATAGAGTTGGGTGCCAAGTCCCCGACCTGTGGCGGTTGGCGCCAGATAGACCGTGCTTTCGACGGTATAACGATAGGCGCAGCGGCCTTTCCAAGGACCGGCATAGGCGTAGCCGGTAACCAACCCATCGGTCACGCTCACCAACCACGGCAGCTTGGCCGTGATCTCGACGATGCGTGCCGCCATGTCGGCAACTTCTACCGGGCTCTCCTCAAAAGTGATGACGGTCTCGGCAATGTAGTGGTTGTAGATCGCACAGATCGCGGCCGCATCACTCGATTGGCAGGGACGGATGACATCACTCATGGTAGAAGTTATGAGTGGATATACGCAGCCGTGAAACGCTGGCGAGTGTGTTTGCGACGATCTTTACCGGGACCCCCTTTTGCGATTCACATCCGGCCAACTCATGGTTGGCTCCCTTCGTTGAAAACATTCTGGCTCAATCTCAAGCGCTCCGTCCCTGCGGGGTTTCTGGCGGCCTTGGGGCTGAGTGCGGCGTTCTGGCTGTTTGTAACGTGGGACCAATCGCACTGGTGGAGCAAAAAGGAGGATTATAGCTTCGGCTGGCTCGTTCCGCTGTTTGTGATCTACGTGATCTACGAACGTTGGCCCGTGATTTTAGCCGCGCTGAAAACTTGCGCGGAGCCCTCAAGTCCGCGGGCCGCCGGTCCGCACAAGTGGCTGTTTCGCGGGCTGATCACCTGTTTCCTGGGGTTTGGGGCCCTGTTCTTTTTGTTGGGATCTTTTTACCGGGCGGGCGCGGGTCCTTCCTATCCCGGCACCCTCGCCATCACCATGGGCACGGTCGGCTTGGTGTTCGGTCTGTTGCTGACCAATGCGCCGGAGACACCTGCTCCAGTCAAAGCCACGCTGTTGGGTGACGCGCGGGTGCAACTCGTGGCGTTGATGATTTTCCCGGTGATGATCTGGTTCGTTTCAGCGCCAATGGTTTCGGTGATCGAGAATCAGGTCAGTCTGTTTCTGCTGCACAAGGTGGTGACGGTGGTCTCCTTTGTGTTCGACGTGTTGGGCATGCCGGTGGAGCAGGAGGGCAACGTCTTGGTGTTGCCTACTGGACGTGTTGGCGTGGCCGAGGCCTGCTCTGGGATTCGCTCGCTGACCGCCTGCCTGTTTGCGGGTTCATTCCTCGCGGCAGTGTTTCTCGATAAGTTATGGAAGAAGGTTACGCTGGTCGCGGTCTCCATGCTGTTTGCGTTTTGCACCAACCTGCTGCGCGGTTTGTTTCTCACCGCCTACGCCTACAATTACGGTCCAGAGGCCATTGAAGGCACGGTGCACGATGTCGCCGGTTACTCGGTGCTCGGCTTGACCGTGATCGGTCTGCTCTGCCTGTTGCCGCTTTTCAATCTGCGACTGGCGAGTGTCGACGAGCTTAATTCTGATAAGGAACCGTCCTGAACGTGAAGGCCGCGGCCGGATTGATATCCTGATCGAGCAGGGTCTGCACTTCAGCCTGGGTGATGGCACTGTTGTCCTCGGTGCGATTGCGTGCCGAGATCAGCCGGTCGGGCCGTTGCTGGGCATCACGTAAAACCGTGTAGGCCCAGTAGCTGTTTTGACGCAGATCAATCAGCCGTTGCGTTACGTAGGGCTGCTTGGACCGGGTAAATTCGTCGCTGGTGAAACCTTCGCGCCGCATGGCGGTGATTTCGCGCTGGATCAATTTTTCCACTTCGGGCGCCCGTTTCGGTTCCACAGCCGCATAGATCTCGATGAAATTTTGCCCCCTGAATCCTTCGTTGTAGATCATCCGGCAAGACACCACGTAGCTGGCTCCGAGTTCCTCACGCACCCGCTGGCGCAACCGCTCCTCAATGATGTTGGTCAGCAACCGGTAGCGGCGCTCGGTAAATACATCCGGGTCGCTCGCAATCGGCCAGTAGAACGCCACCGCGACCTGACGCAGGGCTGGGTTAACCGTCCAGGTCATGGGCGCACCGGGTTGGGCGGGTGGTTTGACCTCGACCAATTTTTCCGTGGCGGGGCGTGACTCACGCTGGGGCAAGGCGCCCAAGGTTTTCGCCATCGCCTCCGTGGCGGTGGCCAAGTCGACATCGCCCACCATGCTGACCTCGATCGGGCCGTGTTGAAACTGCGGTTCCAACCAAGCGCGCAGTTCGTCCAGCGTGCGGGAGGAAAGCGTTTCCATGGCCGGAACCCCGAAGCGGGCATCGTCCGACGCGAGCACCCGCGGGGCATTTTGAAAAATCGGCCCACCCGGGGAAGTAGCCAGCGATTCGTAGATCGAACCAAAGCCAGCGCGGGCGGCGCGCACGGCCTCGGGTCGATAGGCGGAATCGGTGAGGAGGGCGGTAAGCGTTTGCAGGCCGAGCAGCAATTCGCGGGGAGCGCAGCGCAGGGAAAAGTTAAACGCATCCGAGCCGACGCCAAAATTCAACCCGATGACATGGCCGTTGAGAATATCCGACATCTCGTTGTTCGTGTGCCGGCCGACTCCGCCGACCAACAGGCCGTGGTTGGCCAGCTGATCGAGCCCGGGCTCATTCAGCGGCATGCTGAGGCGACCGTCGCCCACGCGCAGATTCACCAGCACGGTATCTTCCTCGAAATCCGTTTGCTTGAAATTAAAGTTCACGCCGTTGTCGAACTGGCTCAGTTGCACATCGAGATCATCGACATGGTTGGTGGCCATGAGTTTGCCGGTGGGACCGAAGTCGGTGTAGGCGAACTCAACTTCACTCCGATCAACCGGCGGCAGGATCTCGATTCGGCGACTGTAGTCATAGGCCGCCACCACATTGGCCAGGGTGATCTTGAGGGCGGAGTTGGCCCCGATGAAAACCTTGGGTGGTTGCTGGCCCCATGCATCGCGAAAGGCCCGGTTGCAGTCCTCGAGCGTGGCCGCCTCGACGCGCGGCAACATCTGGTCGGCAATGAATTCTGCGCTGCTGAAGACCCGGTCATAGTTGATCGCGACGGCCAAGCCGGTGGCGATGTTGTCCGATGGGGTGGTGGCCGCGGAGCGCACGCCCTGTTCATACTGGGTCTTGTAGTAAACCTTGGCGTCGCGTAGCTCGGCCGAGGTGAAACCGTAGTCCAACGCACGGCGAAGTTCCTGATCGGCTTCGCTGGTAACCAAGCGCCAAGCGAGCAGCTTGCTCGGCAGGCTCAAGGTGTTGATCCGCCAACCATTCAGATTGCCGCTAAAATTGACGCTGGGGGAAATGAAACTGGTGCCGCGGCGCTGCGCCATGCGCTGAAACCGCTTGTAAAGCATGTGAAAGCCGAGCGATGCCTGCAGATCACTGGTCCACTGCGCCAGCGATTCGGTATCGGTCGGAGCCGGTTCGGCATGGGCCATCTGCAAGACCATGCCAATGATGTCGGGGTCCTTGAAGACCGTGGCATTCAGCGCGGGGTCGGTGACGGGTTTTTCCAAGGTCAGGCTTGGCTCGGGGCGAGCGGGGGCACGGGCCGTGAGGGGTTCAAAGATCGTCTGGATCAGTTGCGCCGCCACCGCCGGATCGACCTCGCCGACCACGGAAAGAATCATCCGCTCCGGCCGATACCAGGCATCATAGAACGCGCGAAATTGGGCCGGGGTGAATTTGCGAATCTGGTCCTCCAGACCAATGGGCGAACGGGTGTTGAGCCGGGCATACGGCAGGACGAAGGCCTGATAGGCGAGGGCGGTGCGCAGATCCGGCACATTGCGGGTGGACATCTCACTCAGCACCACGCCGCGCTCCAGGTTTACTTCCTGTTCGGAGAAAGTGATGCCTTGGGCGTATTCGCGAAACACATTGAGACCCTCGCGCAAGGTTTCCGGTTTGGTGTCGGGCAGCTCCAGATGGTAGATGGTGTAGTCGTAGGTCGTGAACGCGGTGTTGTCGGGACCAAACGCAATGCCCATCCGCTGCAGGTTGGCCATCAACGAGCCCTCCGGGTGATCCTCTGTGCTGCGAAAGGCCATGTGCTCCACAAAATGGGCGAGACCACGCTCGTCATCGCTTTCGTGCATCGAGCCGGCTTGGACGATGAAGCGCATGGAAATGCGGCCCTTCGGCTCGGCATTCGGCCGGATCGCATAGCGGAAACCGTTGGTCAAAACACCCCATTGCACCGCCGGATCAGGCTGCAGATCACTCTGCTCGTGGGGCCACTTGGGTTGGGCGTTCGCCGCAGAAAATGTAAGGAGTAGGCCCAGCAATAGGGCGCGGCGGTGTCCGATCACCCCTTCATCCTTAGGTCGTTTCCCCGGTCCGCGTCACGCGGAAAAGGCTCGGAAAAATCCGATTTGGTCATTTTCCCTAAGTGGTTACCCATGTTGTGGCTCTACCGATTGCTGTTTCTCCCCGCGCTCCTTTTGAGTTCGCCGTTTTATGTGCGGCGGATGTGGCGGCGTGGCAGCTATGGGGAAAACTTTAGGCAGCGGTTCGGCGGCACCGGCGCTTTGCCGGCCAAAACACCCGGGGTAAAACGCATCTGGCTGCAAGCCGTCAGCGTGGGCGAGATGCTGGCCATCGCGCCACTACTGCAGGCTTGGCGACGCGAGGGCGGGGTGGAGGTTTACCTCACGACCACGACCAGCACGGGCTACCAGGTGGCGCGGGAGCGTTACCGAGAACACACCATTGGCATTGGCTATTTCCCCTTGGACTGGTGGGGCTTCAGCGCACGGGCTTGGCGGCGGGTGCAGCCTGATGTCGTGATATTGACCGAGGGCGAACGTTGGCCGGAACACATTCATCAGGCCGCCGTTCGCGGCGTGCCGGTCGTGGCCGTCAATGCCCGGCTCTCCGACCGCAGCTTCACGCGCATGATGAAGTTCCGCGACGCGGTGCAACCACTCCTGCGCGGTATCACCCACGTGCTGGCTTGCTCCGAACACGATGCGGACCGTTTCCGCGCACTCGGTATTGCCGAATCAGCGATTACCACCACTGGCAGCATCAAACTGGATGTGGAAATTCCCGTCATCAGTGCGGACGAGAAAGCACGTCTGCGCTGCGAACTCGGCCTGCCGCCGGACGGCTTGATACTGATGGGAGCCTCGACATGGGAAGGCGAAGAGACCGCCCTCGTGAAGGCGTTGCAAAAGGCCCGGGCTGCGGGACAGAACTGCTCCTTGCTCTTGGTGCCTCGTCACGCTGAGCGACGGAGTGCGATCGAGCTTATGCTCAAGGGCCGCGCCCTTACTTATCATTTTCGATCCAAAGGAGTCTATTGGGCCAAAGCGGAACTGACGGACCAGTCGACGGCGGTCGATGTGGCCGTGGGCGATACGACCGGCGAGATGCGAAATTTCCTGCAATTGGCCGATGTGGTTTTTGTCGGCAAGAGCCTGCCACCCCACATGGAAGGCCAAACCCCGGTGGAGTCGGCGATCCTGAGCCGCCCGATTATCTTTGGGCCCGGCATGGGTAATTTCAGGTTGATTGCGCGCGAATTGGTCACTGCCGGTGCGGCTTCCATGGTAGCCGATGCACATGAATTGGCGGATCAGGCGGTCCAATTTTTAAGCGATGCGGAACTCCGCGCGAGCAGCGGGGCGGCCGGGCATGATTGGCACCAACAGAATGTCGGCGCCGTGGCCCGCACCCTGACGGCGATTCGCGCCTGCCTAAGCTGAATAATCCATTCAGAATTTCCTGCGGATTTCGCGGATTAATTCTGCCTGAGTTCGCACCAGCCTAGCGAAAATTCGGCAACGGCGGTTCCGAATCACGGCCGGAGGAATCCCGGGTGGGTAGTTCCATGGTCCGTCCGCTGAACAGGTTAATCGCGAGGGGCAAACCAAAGGCCGCCACGGCGGGGATCAGCCAGGTCAGTTCTTGGCCAAGGGCAAAGCCGACTAACGCAACCGCGCCCAGACCCATGATGAAAAAGGCGGAGAACTGTCGGAAGGCGAAAAGACCGGTGAAACCGATCAACAAGCCGCCGAGTGCGACTTGCCAGGTCGTCAACGCCGCGATCAACCCGATGACAAACCCGATCGGGGCGAGCATCACGTTTTCGTCCCGCCGCGTGTAGGTCTGGCACCAGATGGCCACACTGAGCAGGCCCAACAGCACGCAATAAGCGGGGACTTCGGTTTGAGACCAATAGACTGAGTCCAGGCCCAGGGCGAATTTGAGCAAGAACCCACCGCCAAAGGCCCGGACCGGATCGATCCAGAGGACCGGCACCCACCACCACGGGCGGTGACGTCTGCTGTTATGCAGGCTATGAAAGCGATCGAAACTGCGCAAACGCACCACCGACGACAGGAGTCGGTCCGCAGGAAATAACAGCAGCAGCAGACCCGGCACGAACAGACTCCAGTGAATTATCATTGAGCGGTGCAATCATCGCGCGCCGCCGACTATTAGTCCACCGTCATCGGTTGGCCCGTTGGGTTAGCGTCCTAAGCGGCTCGCCGTGGAGTCGGTTCCGGAAATAAAAATTAACCACAGTTGGCCGGCACCATGGGTGCAGCACAGATCAGGCCCGCAAAATCTTGTCCATCGCCTTACCCTTGGCCAATTCGTCGACCAATTTGTCCAGATAGCGGATTTCCCGCATGGTAGGTTCCTGAATGTCTTCCACCCGCACGCCGCAAACGACCCCCTTGATCAGGCTTCGGGCCGGATTCATTTTGGGCGCCTCCTGAAAGAAGGTTTCGAAGTCAGTCTGCTGCTTCAATTGTCGTGCCAGCGCCTTGGCACTATAGCCGGTCAGCCAGGAAATTATAGCATCCACCTCAGTCTTGGTGCGGCCCTTCTTCTCGGCCTTGGCGACATAGGAGGGATACACCTTCGCGAAGCTCGTGGTAAAAATTCGATGCTTGGTTGTCATGTGAATCGAAGATCCAGTTTAGAGATGCCTCACAGCTGCGCTTACCTGGATGAAAATCACTTCACGGATAGGTGAGACACGCGCGGGCGAGCGTGCGGAGGACCTGAAATCAGGTGGGATGCTGAGCGGAGTTGGGCCATACGTATTACGGTCACTTCCCGCGCGTTGTCTCTAACTGCTGGATCGGCTCTTTCTGCGACCACTCGAGCAACTCCCTTCGGCGTCTAAATGCATCGGAAATGCTGAGGCCGAAGATGACGAGGAATGAAATCACGAGTAACAGGGCTGCCACACGGTCTTCTTTCTTAAGAACGACAAGCTGCCAGACAGAATAGGCGAAAAACGCGACAGCCACAGCGGCCGAAGCTCTCTTCCAGGCGCTACCTGCTAATAGGCGGAAATGGGGTGGCTGCATGACGATTTTGTCCGCCTATCGTTTTAGCTGAGCCGCGAGCGCCGACGCGGAGCGGCGGTGCTCGTTGGCTCGGGCGACTGGATGGGCTCTTTTTTCATGATCGGCCGGTAAAGTATGGTGCAAAAACCAGAACTCCGATCGTAGCCGCGCCGATGGCTGCGGCGAGCACTGAGAACGCGGCGATGTCCTTCGCGTGCTTTATGCGCTCGCGCCACTCGAGACTGATTTCATCGGCTAGAAACTCGATCGCGGTATTTACTGCTTCGACGAGCCACACGATGAAAATGGAGAATACGATCAAGGCCCATTCGAGTGCGGAAATTCGATAAGCGAATCCCAAGATTATAACCACACTTGTTGCCGCTGCATGAAATTTCGCGTGCGGCTGAGTGGCGATTAGCGTGCGGGCTCCTCGGAATGCATGCTTAAAGGCTTCAACTCGTGCTTTCATGTGTTCTGTTCGGTCACGACTGAGCTCAGAGACGATGGCCGCCCGGCTCAGCAGCCCATCGCCTGGCTGTTCGCGATGGCCTCGGCGGTGAGGAGGGCGCGGTTGTAAATGCGCAGCGATGTGAGCCCCGGGCCGAGGCGCAGGGTGTCGCTGCCTTGGGCATGCCGCAGATCCCGGCTGAAGCGTCCCCAACCGAATTGACGGGCGCTGCCGCCATCGCAGAATCGACCATCAAGCACGAATGAGATGATGTGCGGTCCGCCGTCGACGATCGCGGTGAGGTGGTGCCGTTGACCGGTTTTGATCAGTCCGGGATCGCAATCCCAGCGGCTTTCGGTGCGGCCATCGTTGAGGACGAGTTCAATCGTGCCGCGATCCGTTGTGACCAAGGCGAGGCCTTGACCGATGGCAGTGCGCGTATCGAGGAGGACTTGGCCGGTGCTGAGCGCGGAGAGCTTGAACGCTAAATCGAGGCTGAATCCGTTGCGCAGATTGTCCTGGCCGTAATCGGCGCGGTGCCAGTCGCGATCGGTAAAGTCTGGCAACTTGGGCATGGGAGTGGGGCTGTGCCGATTGCCGGTTCCGGAGAGTTCCAGCACGAGACCGTCCCGCACAATGTCGGTCGCGGGTTTCTCATTCCACAGTGCTTGAAGCAGGGCGGGTTTGACGAGATGGACGCGGGCTTGGTCTTTTTGCGTCTCGGTGATCCAGACCTCGCCGTCCTCCTCAATGAGATCGGGATAACTCATCCGGATGTAGGTGTCGTCGTCGTAGAGAAAAATTTCGGGTTGCGACCAGGCGATGCGTTTGCCGTCCGGTCCATCTACTTCGGTGCCGCCGCAGAGCCACACGGGATTGCGGTCGTCATACCACGTGCCGCCGTGGTTGTGGAACCAGTAGAGGAATTTCCCGTTCTTGAGTTTCCACGCAAAGTTGGCGGCGCGCGGATGCTTCATCATCCGGCCGTCGGCAAAGGTTTGATACTGCGGAATCGACCAGGTGTGACCTTCGTCGCGACTGTAAGCGCAGGCGGGGTGGCCGTCCGTCGTGCGGAAGACGACGTGAAAGGTTTCGTCACTGAGCACACAGTAACTGTGTTCCTCGGAGATGGGGCCGCCGCGCGGGGCGACCTTGATGCCGTGGTCGCCATCGGGGAGGGTTTCCCAAGTGATTTTGGCGGGATCGGATTCGGTGAGCAGATTGGCGCTGCGGAGGAGCACGCCTTCGGATGAAGTGAAGAAGCCTTCACCGAATCCGCCGACCTTGTGGAGCGAGACAAACACCGCACCGCGATGGGTGAAGGGGCGGCCGACATTCCAGAAATAGCGCAACTTGCCGCCGTCGGCATTTTTGCGATCAATCGCAAACTCCCGCACGGCGATGGGGTAGCGTTGGGCGGACCAGGTGCGGCCGTGATCGTCACTGAATTTGAAGACGTAGTAACCGATCGAGTCGACGCGCAGGCACAAGCCGTCCTTGTAAGGCGGGTTGTCGGCTTTGACGCTACGATGATTGTCCGAGTTGTGGTTGTAGAAAACGTAGAGGCGGCCGGACGGCACCTTGGTGATCACGGCGTAGGAGGCCTCGGGACCGGAAGACGGTTCGATATCGACCGGGGCTGACCAAGTGAGTCCGCGATCTTCACTGCGCAGGGCAACGACGTGTTGGCCGCCATTGCCTTCCTCGCCGGGTCCGGTGGTGAGGGTGCAAACCCACGCGCCGTCGTCGGTTTGAATCAAGTAGGGCTGATCGCTGTAGTATTCGGTGGGGATTTCGCGTCCATTGGAAATGTGACGCCAGTCGGGGTGGGGCATATCCGCAAAACGCTACCGATATCGCAGCCGTTGGGGAGCCAAAACTACGGTGTCGCCCCTGGGGTTGGCTGGTGGGGAGCGTCTAAACAACGCGCGGCTTAGGCCTCCACTTGTTCGACCGGGGACTCGACGACTGGAGCCGGGTAAGTTTGCACAAAGTCGGCATAGTTCACGAGCTCGTAGCGACCATCGTGATGTTCGACGATGGCCGTGAGGGACTCGACCCAATCGCCGGAATTGAGGTAGTGCACGTCGCCCAGCATCTTGTCCGCGGGGGTGTGGATATGGCCGCACATCACGCCGACACATTCGCGGTCAGCCGCGAGTTTCGCGATGTGCTCCTCAAAGTTGGATACATGGTTCACCGCTTCCTTCACCCGGGCCTTGATGGCTTTGCTAAGCGACCAGTATTCCTTGCCGCGCCAGGCGCGGTAGGCGTTGTAGATCCGGTTAATCTTGAGCAGCGCGCGGTAGCCCCAGTCACCGAGGTGGGCGAGGAAGACGAAGTTCTTGGTGACGGTATCGAACACGTCGCCGTGCAACACAAGGTAGCGGCCGCGCGGGCCTTCGTGAATGTAGTCCTCGACGATCGAGAGACCGGCGAATTCCATCGGCAGAAAGGCCGTGAGCACGTCGTCGTGATTGCCGCGCAGGTAAATGATCTCGGTGTCACGCTTTTCGAGTTTCTTCAGCACGATGCGGACGAAGCGGGTGTGAGCCTTGGTCCACTGACCGGCGCGTCGCAGCTGCCAGCCGTCGATGATGTCGCCATTGAGGATGAGCTTATCGCAGCGGATGTGACGAAGGAAGTGGTTTACTTCCTCGATCTTGCAATCCGGCGTGCCGAGATGGACGTCGGAGAGAATCACGGTGCGGACATGGAGCAGTTTTTTATCCATGGCTGGTGGCGATGAGTGGTCGTGGTTTGGTGCTCTCGGGCGTGGGGCGAGGACTATCGGCGGCCGGTTGTCCCAGGATGTGCCGGGCGATGTCGGCGGCGGCCTGCGGGCGGGCGAGGTTGTCGAGACTGCGCCGCCAGTTGCGCCAGAGATTGCCACCACTGGCAAAACCTTGTCGCAAGGTGGTGACGACGGCCATGGGGTTGGGGGCGTGACCGCCGATGTCGTGTCGACGGAGTAATTCGTAGTTCCCTTCTTCCTGCCCGGGGATGATCTGATTGACGATCATCGTACAGCGCGCGGCGATCGCTTCCTGGGTGGTGGCGCCACCAGCTTTGCTTACCACGGCATGATGCGTCATCATCAGCTGCGGTATCTGGTCGGTCCAACCGAGGATGGTGGTCGGGGTGCGGCGATGGGCGGCGAGCTGTTCGAGTCGCCGTCGCAGTCTAATGTCTCGGCCGACCGCGCAGGTGATTTCCCAATTGGTTTCGGCCATGAGCAGCTGGGCGGTGGTTTCCGCATGCCATGAACCGGAGTTGACGATATAGAGGATGCGCGGGTTGTGACCGGTCGCGAGATTGGGCGGCTGCAGGGTGGCGGCCTGTTCCGCGAAGACGGGTTGCACAGGAAAACCGAAGGTGTGCAACCGGTGGGGATCGCGGCCGGCATCGGCGATGATCTGGGCCGATTCTACATTGGGCAGATACCAGCCGTGGCACTCCGGCAACCACCAGAGCGAATTGATGCTAATCGAATCGGTGACGATGTTGTAGTAGGGCGCCTTGAGCGATCCTTCGCTGGTGAGTCGCTCCAACAGAAATGCATAGACCGGGTAGGTGCTGCAGATCGCCGTGGGTTTTTCACGCGCGATGAGCTCGCGGAGCAGGGCCAACTCTTTGCGCAGAAACCAGAGGTGACGCGGGAAGGGTCGGCTGCGATCAATCCACGAGTAGAACGCACTCCACAGTTTCGGTGTGTGGTTGATCATCGCGAGGTAGCCGCGACGCGCGATGGCATTGAGGCGAGGTGAAACCAGGGCGAACAGATCCACGACCTCGGCCGTACCCGCGCCACCCTGCGCATCTAACGCGGTGGCGAGATTGCGCGCGGCGGCGTTATGACCTTCGCCATAACCGGCGGTGAGGATGATGACGCGGTTCATACGGTGCCGCCTAGATTGGCGGCGGCGAGCAGGTCACCCTCGAACCGGCCGATGACGTGACTCCAGGATTGTTTTTCGAAACCGTGCCGTGCGGCTTTCCGGACACGAGCACGTAGGTCCGGATCGGTGGCGAGCTCGACTGCGGCGGCCACGAGGGCATCGGGTTGATCGCAGGGCACCACGAGTCCGTTATCCCGATCGCGCACGAATTGTCGGGCCGCGGCGTAATCGAAACCGGCGACGGCGAGTCCGCTGGCCATGGCCTCGGTCAACACATTGCCAAACGTCTCGGTCAAACTCGCGTGGATATAAATGTCGGACGACGCGTAGTAACGACCGATCTCTTGCCGTGAATAGAATCCGGCGAAATGACATTCGGGATGCGCCTTGATCAGCGATTCACGGAGCGGTCCGTCCCCGGCGAGGACGAACTTGAGACGCGGGTTGGCCGCGTGCATCGCCGCGAAGCACTTGAAGAGCAGATCGTAATTTTTTTCCGGGGCCATGCGACCGACGTGCATCACGACGGGGTTGTCCGGACCGGCTCCCCAAGATGCACGCAATTCCTCTGATCTGCGATCCGGCGAGAAGCAGTCGATATCCACGCCGCGGGAGAGCAGGTGCATGTCGTTGAAACCGAGGTCGCGCAATTCGGCGCAGAGTTCATCGGTTGGTGCGAAGGTGCGGAGGGTGCGGTTGTGCACGCGGCGCAACCACCACAGGACGATGGGGTGGAGGAGGCTGAATCCGTAGTCGCGGGTGTAGGCGTGAAAATTGGTGTGAAAGCTCGAAGTAACCGGCAGACCGAGGGCACGGGCAGCACTCACGGCGGTGGCTCCGAGGGGGCCTTCAGTAACGACGTGGACCAAATCGGGCCGGTCTTGTCGCCAGTAGTGCTTCAGGCGCATCCGGGCCGGCAGGCCCAAGCGGAGCAAAGGGTAACCGGGGATTTGCATGCCCCGCATGGGGACTTCCCGGTATTCTGCGACTGTGCCGGCCGCCGGTAGATCATCCCGCTGGGGCCGATAGATCGTGACTTCGTGGCCCCGGCGACCCAATTCCCGCGCGATGGTCCCAAAAGTCATGGCGACGCCGTTGACCTCAGGCGGGAATGTTTCGGTTACGATGGCGAGTTTCACAGGGCTAGATTTGCTTAAACAGGCCGATTTTGCGCTAGATTCGTCACAAAAGCGTGTCGATTGGGTTACGAATCGGGCAAATGTGCAAAGTCTCAAATCAGCCGCAATTCGTAGTTGCACCAGCTTCAGTGACTTCTAGGTTTTCGTCTTTTACTTGGATGCAATCGCACGGGCCCAAGCGCGTATATACCCCTCAATCTCTCGAATTCTGGTTCGGTAAACTCGAAAATGACTGGTCGATCGCGTTTAGCGACAGTCAGCTCGAGTCCGGCCGTAAACTTTATCGCGATGGTGAAGTGCGGGAATTGGAATTGACCGACAAGGACGCCATTATTCACCGGCGGATCGAGAAAAAGGATGAATACGCGGTAATCGAGTGGGAAGGGGAGAAAGGCATTTCCGTGCGTTCCTCCACCACTGATATGGAAATTGCCCGGGCCTTGGCCGTCGCCGGGTTGCATGAGATCGAAGAACTGGTGGCTGACGAAATCCCGCCCTTCACCGAGGACTTCAGCAGCAATGGCCGCAATGGACACGCTGCCGCCAACGGCACGAACGGCACCAAGCCGGTGCGCAACGGTGCCGCACGCAGCTCCGATCAACCGGACCAGAAGCGCAAGTTGCTGCTGGTCTTTAAGACCAAGACCACCGGTCTTACCTTCCAAGCTTGTTGGCTGGATGACGACGGCAAAACCAAACACCCGGCCCTCGGCGCCAAGGCCCACGCCAATGGTAATGGCCACGTGAGTTCCGGTGAGCGCGCCAAGCTCATCGGGTTGGCCGCCTACGCGCGCAAGGCACACTTCCAATACAATCAGGACACGGGAGTATACCTGATGGAGTCGTTGGTGGAGATCCCGAATTTTCTCAAAGGCACCCTGCCGGCGTGGAAAAAACTCTTTGCGATCGAGCTCGATGAGAAGTCGTTGAATTTGCTGAAAGGCACGCGGGCCATCGACATCGAGGCGGTGGCGGAAGCCATGCCATCGGGTTTTGATGGGGGCTCAGCGGAAACCGCGCTCAACCTGCGCTGGATTTTTCGGGCGGGGGAGAAAATGCTTTCGCCGGCCGAAATCAAGACCCTGCTCAAGCACGATGGCCAGCCGGTGATCCTGCCCAATTTCGGGATTGTTTCCCTATCGGCCGAACGGTGGGAGAGCTACCGCTCATGGCAGCGCAACATCAAGGATACCCAAGGCGAAGGCGCGCTTTCGCCTTACCTGGTATTCTCCCTTTTTAATGATGTGCGGCTGAAGCTCACCTTGACGCCGGAGATTGAAGCCTGGCGGCAACGCGTGCTCGCGCCGCCGGATTCGCCGCCGGACCTGCCGGAATTGTTGCGCCCGTATCAACGTCGCGGTGTCGAGTGGCTCGCGCACTTGGGCGGGGTGGGTTGCCACGGCTTGTTGGCCGACGAAATGGGCCTCGGCAAGACCCTGCAGATTATCACCCTGTTCGCGACGCATCCGATGACGGATCGACCAAACTTGGTCGTGTGTCCGGCGAGCGTCGTGCCGGTTTGGCAGGATGAGATCGCCCGCTTCTTTCCGGAACTGAAGGTGGATATCATCAAGGCGGGCCACGATTTCACGACGCACAAGGACAACGTGATCTGGTTGGCGAGCTACACGCAGTTGCGTAAACACCGCGATCTGTTGCCCCAATGTGAATTCGGCTACGCGGTGCTCGACGAAGGCCAATTCATCAAGAACCCCGACGCCAAGGTCACCCAGACCTGCTTTGCCGTGCGGGCCCAGCGTCGAATCGTGCTGACCGGCACCCCGCTGGAAAACCGGCAGCTCGATCTCTGGAGTATTTTCCGCTTCCTGTTGCCGGGCCTGCTCGGTTCGCGCACCGCTTTCGAGGCGGCACTCAACGCCGATCGGCACGGCACGGTCGTGCGTCTGCGGACGCAACTGGCACCCTTTATTTTGCGTCGCACCAAGAAGGAAGTGGCGAAGGAACTGCCGCCGAAAGTGGAGATGGATCTGCTTTGCCCGCTCACCGATGTGCAGCGCGCCGAATACGCCCGCACCTGTGCGGAAGGTCTCGAACGCTTGGGCGATGACGTTGGCACGGCGATGCGCGAAAAGTCATTCGGCTTCCTGGCTTTGCTCACGCGGTTGCGTCAGACCTGCTGCGATCCCGACATGTTGCCATGGCGCAAATCGCCGTTGAGTGATTCCGGCAAGATCAACCTGCTGATGGAGAAGCTGACCGAGGTGATCGAGAACGGCCACAAGGTCGTGATCTTCTCGCAGTTTGTGATGCTGCTCGACCGGGTGAAGCTGGCGCTGCAAGAAAATTTCCCGGATCTGGCGCGTTTCGAACTGACCGGCATGACCCTTGACCGGCAGAAGCCGGTGCAGGATTTCCAGACGGCGGATGGTGCGGCGGCGATGTTGGTTTCGCTCAAAGCGGCCGGCACCGGTATCACCCTGCACGCCGCGGATTATGTTTTCCTGCTGGATCCCTGGTGGAATCCCGCCGTCGAGGCGCAGGCGGTCGACCGCGTGCACCGGATCGGCCAGACGAATACCGTCTTTGTTTACCGCATGGTCACGAGCGGCACGATCGAGGAACGCATCCAGGAGTTGAAGGCCGACAAGAAGGACCTTTTCGACAAGCTCATCGGCGGGCTGGGCGGAGACTTTGATCTGAGCCAGCATTTCTCCTCGCTCCAAAGTTTGGTGCAATTGACCGAACAAGTGGAGACCGATCAGGACGCAGCGACCACAGAGTAAACCTTTGGGAAAAATGCGCGGCAATTGATGCGCAGGCTTGTTTTGCGGAGAGTGACAACTACGTTGAGCGGAAAGTGGACGCGACAACGGAGGACACGGACCGAATATCACCGGAATTTACCGGAATTCTGACCCTGTATGGTGTCCGCCAATGGCCGCTGACCCGTCGAATGGAACAGGGCGAACGAAAATGAATGCCGTCACCGACCCGGCCAAGCTTCTGATGGACCGCATGCTGCGGTTATTGCGCTGGCGGGTCTGGTTGGCGGAACGACTGCAACCCACCGAGTGGCAAATCACGTTGGCATGGGCGGCCTTGGCGGGATTTCTCGGGGCCTTGGGATCGTTGTTTTTTGCGGCATGCGCCGAGGGCGTGCACCAAGTCCTGACTAATTCGAATGCCGGCGTGGTGGAATCGATGCGGCTATTGCCGTGGTGGGCCACTATGCTGGTGCCCGCGGCCGGTGGCTTACTGGCAGGTATGGTTTTGCTCCTGGGTAAGCGGCTGCTGCCCGGCAAAAGTGCCACGGACTACATGGAGGCGATCGTGATCGGTGACGGCCATTTGCCGTTGCGCAGCAGTCTGGTCAAAATCACCGCCTCGTTATTTACAATCGGTTCCGGTGGTTCCATCGGGCGGGAAGGTCCCATGGTGCAACTGGCAGCCCTCCTAGCATCCTTCATCGGACGCTGGCGGCGATTTTCACGACAACAATTGAGACTCCTCGTGGCCTGCGGTGCGGCGGCGGGTATCGCTTCCGCCTATCACGCCCCGATCGGCGGATCGTTCTTCGTTGCTGAGATCATCCTCGGTTCCATTGCGATGGAAAGTCTGGGTGCACTCGTGGCGGCTGCCGTCACGGCAGCCCTCACCATGCAAGTGCTCGGCAATGCCGAGGCCCTCTATTTGGTGGGGGATTTCAAACTCAATTCTCCGTGGGAAATGGGGCCCTATTTGATCCTCGGTCTGCTGGCGGGGACCATCGCGCCATTTTTCCTGAAGTCACTCCGCTTCGCGGAATCATTTTTCGTCGAAACCAAACTGCCCCTGATCGCCCGTCTCACCTTGGGCGGATTGTTGGTGGGCGTCATTGCCGTCAACGTGCCCGAGGTTTGCGGCAACGGCTACACGGTGGTCGTGGATATTCTCAACGGCCGGATTCTCTGGTTGGCCCTGATCGGCATCATGTGCTGCAAGTGGCTCGCGACGGCTTCGTCGGTCGGATCCGGCGCGCAAGGCGGAGTATTTACGCCGACCTTGTTCATGGGCGCCTCCGGTGGTTATTTGTTCGGCTCGGCGATCCACGGCGTGTGGCCGCATCTGGCGGCCAATCCGCAGGCTTTCGCTTTGGTGGGCATGGGGGCGTTTATGTCGGCAGCGAGCCGGGCCCCGGTGATGGCGGTGATCATGCTCTTTGAGATGACGCTCAGTTACGATATCATCCTGCCGTTGATGCTTTGCAGTGTGGTGGCTTACTTTACCGCGCGGGGAATTGATTCCCATTCACTCTACGGTGAAGTCTTGCGGCGGAAGAAAGCGGAAGATCCCACCACTGTGCTCGAGACCGGGTTCGTGCGGGACTTGCTCAAATCCGATCCGCCCACGGTGGCGCCCACGGCGCGATTCGCCGAGATTGCCCGGCTCTTTCTTTCCGTGCGGGTCAACAATGTCTACGTGACGAATGCGTCCGGCCGGTTTCTCGGTGCGGTGTCTCTGCACGATATCAAACCTTACCTCGGGGAGCCTGGCGTGGCTGAGCTTGTCCTGGCCGGGGATATCGTGCGGGAAGATTTCCCCCGGCTGAATCCTGATCAGATTTTGAGTGAAGCCTTGGGTAAATTTTTAGGCAATGACGTCCAACGCCTGCCGGTGGTGGATGCGGCGGGACTTTTGGTGGGGAGTATCTCGAAGAACGATTTGATGCTGGCGATTGTCGAACAGCGTAAGTCGAAGCCAGAGAAAGAGTAACCGCATTTATGGTGCCCGGATAATCCGGAACCATGGCTTGGATGTGTTGCGGAAGAATTCCGGAAGGAAGTTCCGCTTTTGCCCCATTGTGACATGCGTGACACCGGTTCGTAACACAACGGGGGTAAAACAGCAGCTGTTCTAGATAACACTAATCAAAACCAACAAACGTATGTTCTCAATTAAACCCAAATGGATGGCCTTGCTGGCGAGTATCTCCCTGGCAATCAGCCCAGTATTTGCGGGCGACAGCGGCGCCTTGCTTGATGCCCTTGTTCGCAAAGGTATTCTGACCGATCAGGAGGCCGAGGATCTGCGGGCCGACCTTTCGCGTGACTCCCAAGCTTTCGTGATGGCTTCCGTCTCCGGCGGCAAGGTCACCAACTCACTAGCGCTCAGCGGACGCATGCAGATGCAATATGTCGGGCTTTCGACCGACCAGAATGTCGCCGCGGCCAATCAATTTTTCCTGCGCCGCATTTATTTCGGCGTGAAGGCGGGTGTCGGTGCAGATTGGTCAGCCAATCTGAACTACGATTTCTCCGGCGGCAATTTCGACAAGGCCTTCATGGAATGGTCCGGTTATGCCGGTGCCACGCCGCTGGCCTTGGATTTCGGTCTGCGCAAGGTGAACCTCGGTTATGAGGAAACCACCTCGAGCGGCAGCCTCAAGGCCATCGAGCGCTCCCCGGTCACCCGCTTCTTCGTCGAGCCGAACAATGGCCGTCGCTTGGGCGCCGCCAGTTATCGCATCGGTGTTTACGCCGACTTGGGTGATGCCAATGCCCGCAAGGGTAAGACCTCCGGTTTCTTTGCCGGGGCTGCAGTCACGAATCCCCAGCGCACCGAGACTTTCGGTGATGCCGGCGTCGATGGTTCCAAATCTGCCGGTGGTGCCGGTTATAACAAACCTGCCTATTGGGCTGACGCGGGCTATTCCAGTGCGTTCTCCGGCGGCAAGTTGAAGGTCGGCGCGGCCGTTGGTTTCCTGCCAGACCAAGGCGGTCCTTCCAATTCCAACATCGGCAAGGGCTACGACATGAGTGTCTATTCGATCTATGCCGATCTCACGATGGGCAATTTCAACCTCGCTGGTGAATACCTCGCCGCCACCGTCGATAGTGGTGCCGGGGTGGGCAAAGATGCGGAACCTTCCGGCTACTGGATCCAACCCTCCTTCGCCCTGGGTGAAAAATTTGAGTTCGTGGTGCGTTACAGCAGCGTGGATGCCGATGGCCGCGGGGTTAAAATCTCCGACGGCGTGCGTTCTTCGCCTGCGGCCAAAACCGGCCAGAAGCTGGAAGAGCTCTATGCTGGTATCAGCTACTTCATCGTGCCCAACGGCATGAAATTCCAAGTCGGGTATACCGACAGCAAGTTGAGCAACGGCAATTCTGAGAATGGCTCCGGCATTCGCTCCCAGTTCCAGATCGACTTCTAAGAAGTCTGAACCTCACAACCCTCAATCAATCGAAATATACATCTCATGAAAAAACTAATGATTCTCGCGCTCGCGGCCCTCGCTGCGTCATCGCTCCAGGCCCAAAAGCTGGTCATCAAGGGTTCCGATACCCTCGGGGCTAAACTCGTCCCGATTCTTTCGGAGGAATACAAGGCCATGCATCCCGGCGTCAGCTTTGAGATCGCCGCCGAAGGTTCCACCACCGGCATCGCGGCCATTATTGATGCCACGGCCCAGATCGGCATGGCCTCACGTCGCGCCAAGCCCACCGAAATGTCGGCCGCACAGGCCAAGGGTGTTTCAATGAAGCCCACGATCGTGGCTTTTGACGGCATCGCGGTCATCGTGAATGCCGGTAACCCGATCTCTGAGCTGAGCAAGCGCCAGATTGAGCAGATCTTCACGGGTGACGTTACCGATTGGTCGTCCGTGGGTGGTCCTGCCGGGACGATCTCGATCTACACCCGCAATACTTCTTCGGGCACCTATTCCGATTTCAAGGACCTGGCCATGAAGAAGCGTGATTATGCCTCGTCTTCCCAGAAGATGGCCGGACATGAACAGATCGTGGCTGAGGTCGCCAAGAATCCCAATGGCATTGGCTATGTGGGTCTGGCCTTCCTAAACGAGCCTGGCATCAAGGTTGTCTCGATCGATGGTGGCCTGCCGAATAAGGAAAGTGTGCATGCCAAGAAGTATCCCTATGCCCGTCCGACGTTCTTCTACACGAACGGCGAACCGCAGGGTGAGGCCGCCAAGTTCATCGACTTCGTGCTGAGTGACGAAGGTCAAAAGATTGCCGAGGCACAAGGTTTCGTGCCGCTGCGCTAATCGTTTTATATAAGTTACAGAAGCCCGCTTGACCCAACGTCGGCGGGCTTTTGTCTTCATTACATCCGGATACACGACGGCAAACAAACCATGGATCAAACGCCACCGGCCGAAGAGCCTCCGTTTCCTATCAAGAAGTCCCGCGCGCGGTTTCTAGGCCTGAGCCTGGATGACGTGATCCGCGCCTTCTTCGGTGGCAATGCCGTTGTGTCCGTTATCGTGTTGGCCCTGATCACGATTTTCCTGTTCCGCGAAGGAGCCGGTTTCTTCACGCAAAACCGGCAGAATCTGACCATCTACCGTCAGGCCGGACTGGAGTATGTGGACTACATGCGCCAGCAACTCGACGACCACACTGCGCTCAACCGTTATCTGTCAGACCTGCGGCTCCGTCAGTTCAAGTATTACACCAATAAGCAGGGCATGGATATTGCCGCGGCCAACAAGGAATTGGCGGCCTTTGATGATTTTAGTTATAATTTCAGCGATACGGTGGCCCCGTTGCGCGGGTTGGTCTCCGACCTCACGGATGTCGCTTCCGTGATCAAGACCCAGTTTTTGGTGGCCGAGGATAAAAAGACCGAGCGCCAACAGTTATTGGCCGAAGGCAAGGTGGAAGAGGCCGCCGCGGTCAACATCGACCGGGTCGACTTTGACGCTCAATTGGCACCCTTGGTGGGAACCCTGCCGATGTATAAAGAGGTCAACGAGGAATTTGCCCGGCAACTGGAAGCGGTATTCAAGGACACGCCACTGATGCCGACGCCGGAATTGCAGGGCCGCATGGACCGCTTCAAGGAATTGACCCACGAATTCGTCTTTGGTTTTCCTGCCATCGAGAAGAACTTGGAAAACTGGGATTACCACAAGGAGGTCCCGTTTTCGCAGTCCTTCAGTGCATTTTTATTCGGACGTGATTGGCTGACAGCCAGTTTTTGGCAGGACTGGTATGGTGTGGTTCCACTGGTCGTCGGTTCAGTGATGGTATCCTTGGTGGCCTTGCTCTTTGCGGTGCCGTTAGGGGTGGGGGCCGCCATTTATATCAATCAGATCGCCACGGAAACGGAGCGCAAATTGATCAAACCCGGCATCGAATTCATCTCTGCCATTCCTTCCGTGGTGTTGGGTTTCTTTGGCGTTGCGGTGCTGGGTCAGACCCTGCGCGCGCTGTCGCAGCTAAGCTGGTTGGAGTGGGTGCCGGGATTTCCCTATAGCGAACGATTAAACATTCTGACCGCGGGCTGTCTCTTGGCCCTGATTGCCGTGCCGACCATCTTTACGCTGGCAGAGGACGCCCTGAACAACGTGCCGCGCCCTTTCAAGGAGGCCTCGATGGCTTTGGGGGCCACGCGGCTACAGACGATCATCCGGATTATCGTGCCGGCATCGCTTTCGGGAATCATCTCCGCGGTATTGCTCGGTTTGGGCCGGGTGATCGGCGAGACCATGGTGGTGCTGCTCTGCGCGGGTAATCGGATTGCGATTCCTGACTTCTCGGCGGGTCTGGCGGTCATCACTCAACCGGTGCACACCATGACCGGTATCATTGCGCAGGAGATGGGTGAGGTTGCCCAAGGTAGCATCCATTACCGGGCATTGTTTGTGGTGGGCATGTTGCTGTTTGTTATCGCCTTGGTCATCAACTATCTCGCCCAAAAAATCGTCAACCGTTACCGAATCTCGATCGGCTGAACCATGGAAGCCACTGCCACCTCCCACGTTTTTCAGAAGCGCTCCACTCCGGCATCGCGTTGGGAAAAACGGATTTTCTGGGCCTTCCGGGCCGCGACCTACCTCATCTTGGTGTGCGGAGCTTCCGTCTTCCTGACGATTTTTTTCAAGGGCGCGGGGACGGTGTTCAAGACCGAGGCCCCTTTCATCAACACCACGTTTTTCACCGACGCACCCGAGACGCTTTATGTTTTCGAATATGAAGGGGTGAAATACGAGATGGGGGATCGAGAATTCCGGGAATTTAAGAATGCAAATCCCGCGGCAAACAGTGTGCGAGCCAGCAGCTATGCTCACTCGGCGGGAGGAATCTGGCCCTGCATCGTGGGCACGGTGATGTTGGTCGTCGGGTCCATGACCATTGCGCTGATTCTTGGGGTGAGTGCGGCCGTATTTCTCAATGAATATGCGCGGGAGGGTCCTTTTATCCGCTTCGTGCGTCTGGCGATTCTCAATCTGGCCGGCGTGCCTTCGATTGTCTTCGGTCTCTTCGGTTTCGGTATGTTTGTGATCTATTTCGGCTGGAATGTATCCCTGCTCGCCGGCTGGTTCACTTTGGCTTTCATGGTATTGCCGGTGATCATTACCGCCTCGGAGGAATCGCTGAAGTCGGTGCCCAAAGGGTTTCGCGAGGGCTCACTCGCCCTTGGTGCCACGCAGTGGCAGACCATTCGCAAAAATGTCCTTCCTTATGCCCTGCCGGGTATCCTGACCTCGTCCATTTTGGGCATTGCCCGTGTCGCCGGTGAAACCGCCCCAATCATGTTTACGGCGGCCTACGTGATTCGCGACAAGCTGCCTTGGGAAGATCTGAAGCATGCCGGTGATTTCTTTTTCCAAGGCGTGATGGCGCTGCCGTATCACATCTATGTGGTCAGCTCCAAGATTCCGCAAAATGAATACACGGAACGCGTGCAATATGGCACCGCCTTTGTCTTTCTGCTGATTGTCGCCTCGATCGCCGCGGCTTCGATCATCCTTCGCAACAAATTACGCAACCGCTACAAATGGTGATCGAACCTATCATGGAAACCAGTCCTTCCAGCACACCCACCCAAGCCGACGACAAGAAAAACGGCGGTGAAACCACCCCGGCGCCCGTTGGGCGCACCTTGATCGACATCGATCACGTGGATTTCTTTTACGGCGAAAATCAGGCCCTTTTCGACATCGACCTCAAGCTGGAGGAAAAGAAAGTCACGGCCTTCATCGGTCCCTCCGGCTGCGGCAAGTCCACCTTGTTGCGCTGCCTCAATCGGATGAATGACCTGATTGACGGCACCAAGGTCAAGAATGGTCAGATCAAGATCCGGGGCATCGATATTTACAGTCCAGAGGTGGATGTGATCGAGCTGCGCAAGCGGGTGGGGATGGTATTCCAAAAATCCAATCCTTTCCCCAAGTCCATTTACGAGAACATTACCTATGGACTTCGCCTGCAGGGCCAGAACGACAAGTCCTACCTGGATGAAGTGGTGGAAAAGTCGCTGCGTGGCGCCGCCTTGTGGGATGAGGTGAAGGATCGCTTGCATACCTCGGGCCTGGGTCTTTCGGGTGGTCAGCAGCAACGGCTCTGCATCGCCCGCGCGATTGCCGTCGAGCCTGACATCATTTTGATGGACGAGCCTTGCTCGGCGCTGGATCCGATTTCCACCTCGAAGGTCGAGGAACTGATTCATGAACTGAAGAATCAGTTCACGATTGTAATCGTGACGCACAACATGCAGCAGGCGGCGCGTTGCTCGGACAAAACGGCCTTTTTCTACCTCGGCAAACTGATCGAGTTCGCCGACACCCAGACCATCTTCATGAATCCTGCCAACGCCCAGACCGAGGCTTACGTTTCCGGACGTTTTGGCTAAGATACCCCAACCCCATTCAATCCTAACAATCCATTGCCATGAAACGCTTTTACGATGCCGAGTTGGAGACTTTCCGTAACCATCTGATCAAGATGGGCGAGATATCCATCCAACAATTGAATGACTCCCTCAAGGCCCTCGTGGAGGCTGACGTGGGTCTGGCCGACCAAGTGATTGCTCGTGACGACGAACTGGACCGGTTGGAAATCAAGATCGATGAGGAGGCGGTGCGTTACATGAACATGCGCGCGCCGGTCGCCTCGGATCTCCGACTGGTGATCGTGGGCATGAAGGCATCGCACGATCTTGAGCGGGTGGGCGATGAAGCCACGGGCATTGCCAAGCGGGCAGTGCGTCTGGCGGCGGAACCGGCACTGAAACCTTATCTTGATTTGCCCCGCATGGCCCGGATTGCGGGGGAAATGCTTCGGGATGCCTTGGATTGCTTCCTGAATGGTGACGCCGTCAAGGCCGCCGCCATCATCCGACGCGATGAGGATGTCGATGCGATCAACAAGCAACTCTACCGCGAACTGACCAGTTACATGATCGAGCGTCCGGGCACCATCAGCCGGGCGATCGAACTCATGTTCATCTCCAAGTCATTGGAACGCATCGCCGACCATGCCACCAATATCGCCGAGGAGATGATCTATCTGGCGAAGGGCAAGGACGTGCGCCACGACCAAGCCTTGAAGCAGGGCGAAAAAAGCGTTTGACCGCGACGCGGGGCGTCGACGCCTCAGTTGATTTTTCCGCGCCACTTGGCCCACCGGTAACCCAGCCGTTCATAGACGGCCCAAGTGCTGTTTTCCAAACCATCCAACCCGCAAAGGTAGTCGGTCCACGTGAACCGGTCATTCGTCCGGGCGTGAAAATCGGTCGGACAGGCGAGGGCATTCAAGCCGGCATGCTGCATCAGGGCCATCGCCCGCGGCATGTGCCAGGCCGAGGTAACCAAGGCAAATGGTGCATCGCCGATCTCAGAGCGAATCGCGGCCGCTTCACCTTCCGTATCCCGACCGGAGTCGAGCATGATAAATCGGTCCGGTGACACCCCAAGTGAAATGGCCGCGGCCGCCAAAGTTTCGGCATGACTGAGTTCTCCTTTTTGACCCGGGCCGGAGGTGATTATTTTGGCGTGGGGCAATAGCCGCGCCAACCGCACGCCCTCGGTGATCCGGCCCAAGGCATACACGCTCAATCGGCTGGTGGCTGGCAAGGCGGCGGCATCGGCATGGCCTCCACCCAAGACCACGATGTAACGACAAGCGGCCAATTGATCAGGGATAGGTTCGCCGACGATGGTTTCAGGGATGGGTGGGTAACGCTGTTCCAATGGTCGGATCAGGGCCAATCCAACTTGCCGATTACTCAGAACCACCAGCAGCAGAATCCCAGTCAAGATCATGCCCTTGCCGAGAGTGGCGTAGCCCTTGCGGCGGGATAGCAACAGCCCCGCAATCATCAGTCCCAGAATGGCGGGAAAGGGCATGAGGCAGGTGGAAATCGCCTTTTTAAGCCAGAACATGGAACGGTAAAAATGGGGCGGCCAACGGGACTCGAACCCGCGACCCCTTGAATCACAATCAAGTGCTCTAACCAACTGAGCTATGGCCGCCGTGTAGAGCCGACGAAATTCGCGGCCAGTCCAGCCTCTGTCAATCCCTAGTTCCCGGTGATTGCGGTTGCTGCCAAACTGGCATCCTGACAGCTATGGTAGTCTCATGCAGCGCTTGCGAATCCTTACCTTTAACATCGCCCATGGACGTGGGTTAACGCCGATCCAGGGGTTGACGCTGGGGCGTAAATTACGGGCAAATCTGCGCAAAATCGGCCGGTTGATCAATGAATTGAATCCCGATGTCGTCGCCTTGCAGGAGATCGACCAGAACTCCCGTTGGGCGGGTAATTTCGATCATTTGGAGTATTTGCAGGCGCACACCGGTTATCAACATGCCGTGTTTGGCATTAATAATCGGCGAACCGGCCTGATGAATCTGAACTACGGCAACGCCTTTCTCTCGCGCCATCCGATCATCGAATCCGAAAATATTGTCTTCGGTTCGCGCACGGTGGGAGAAAAGGGATTTCTATACGTGGAGATTGATATCGGGGGTCGGCGTCTGCCCATGGTAAATCTCCATTTGCACTACCGCTCCCGGGTGCACCGCTTCCGTCAGGTGGAGCAGGTCATGGACTATGTGACCACCAAGCATGCCGATCGGCGGGACCATTGGCACATGCCGCCGATCGTCTGCGGCGACCTCAACAATCAGGCCCACCGACCTGATGCGACGGCGGAGCTGCTGCGTTATTTCTTGCTGCATGGTGATTACACCCTTCACCCGAAGGGCGGACTCACCTTTCCCTCGCCATTGCCGAGCCGGGGGTTGGATTTCATTTTTCTACCACCGGCATGCTGCGAGGTGAAAAGTGAAGTGGTGCGCAGCTTCCTCTCTGATCACCGGCCGGTTTGGGTGGATTTCCACTTGGAATAATTCGCGCAAAACAGACTTTGCGCCGGCTGGATTTGTCGTGCAGTGCTTATGTCCCACCATGTCTCGTATCGCTCATGCCTTTGCCCAGGCCCGTTCGTCCCATCGCTCCGCTTTCGTGGCGTATCTGTGCGCCGGGGATCCTGATCTGGAAACTTCCGTGGCTGCTTGCCGCACGTTGGTAGAGAATGGGGTGGATATCCTCGAACTGGGCGTGCCCTTTTCCGATCCGTTGGCGGATGGATTGACCAACCAATTGGCAGCCCAACGTGCCCTGGCCAGTGGGATGAACACGTCCAAGGTCTTTGAATTGGTGCGCCGGGTGCGCGAGTTCAGTGAGGTGCCGATCGTATTTTACACCTACTATAACTTGGTTTTCGCCAATGGGGTCGATGCTTACATCAAGCTGGCCAAGGCTGCCGGGGTAGATGGCATGCTCACCTTGGATCTGCCACCGGAGGAAGCCGGTGAAGTGCTGGCCGCCGGAAAAAAACATGGGGTGGAAACAGTGTTCATTGTGGCGCCGACCACGCCGGATGAACGCATTTCGAAAATCGCCGCCAGCACGACCGGCTTCATCTATTATGTTTCACGGGAAGGCGTCACGGGCGTTCGCGATCAGGTGGCGGCCAATATTCCCGAGGCCCTGGCGCGGATCAAGGCCCGCACGAATTTGCCAGTGGTAGTTGGCTTTGGCATTTCAACCCGGGCACAAGTCACCCAGGTGGCCGCTCTGGCCGACGGCGTGGTGGTCGGCAGTGCGCTCGTTAATGCGATCCGGGATAATCTTGGTTCGGCGGATAAAATCTATGCTCAACTCAAGGCGGTCACGGTTGACTTGGTTGCCGGCACGAAACGTTCCGCCTGAGGTAGCCGCATGCCGAGAAAGATTCTGCTTATCGATGATGACCGGCTGCAGTTCCGGCTGACACAGCAGCTGTTCAAGGCCTTTGTGGCCCGAGATTATGAGTTGGACTGGCAATCGAACTATGAGGATGGGCTTCGGGCATTGTTGGCCGGTGATTACACCGCCTGTCTGCTCGATTACCGTCTGGGTCAACGGGACGGACTGGAATTGATCCAAGAAGCTACCGAGCAGGGGTGTCGGGTGCCGATTATTTTTCTGACCGCTGAGACCGGTTCGGCCGTGGATATCCAAGCCATGAATTCCGGGGCGTTGGATTATCTCGTCAAAGGTGAAATCAATGCGGCCGTATTGGAACGCTCCCTCCGCTATGCCTTGAAACTCGGGGATACGCTGGAAGCGCTCCGGAAGCTGGCCACCCGGGATGAGCTGACCGGTTTGTTGAATCGTCGGGTATTTGACCAGACCCTTGACGACGAACGGGACCGATCGGAACGATTTGGCCGTTCGTTTGCGGTGATCTTATTGGATATCGATCATTTTAAGCAGGTGAACGACACCCATGGGCATCCGATCGGCGACACTGTGCTGGCCGAGGTGGCCCGCCGGTTGCAGTCGCGGGTGCGCACCGTTGATCGCGTGATGCGCTATGGCGGCGAGGAATTTGCCGTCCTGATGTTTGAGTGTGATGCCACGATGGCGCGTGAGCTGGCCCAACGGCTCTGTGCAGATATTCGCAAAACTCCGATCGAGACCGAACATAATTCCCTGTCAGTCACGATCAGTGCCGGGATCGACATGTATCCCGCACACGGCAAGACGAAGGAAGCTTTGGTGACTGCAGCCGATGATGCGCTCTATGCCGCCAAGTCCGCCGGCCGCGATCGGGCGGTCATGTTGGCGACTAGACCCCGGAACCAACACCCGGAGACTGCCCGGTAACACGGATACAGATACCTTTGCATCGGTGGCGAAAGGTTCCCCATCCGTATGAATCAAACCCGGGGCACTGCGCTCCACGACGAAGGTCCGGTCGCTCAAGGTAATTGCATGTTTGCTGCCCGCGACACGTTTGGTGAACAGCCGGAACCCCAGCGGAATGGCTTGGAATAGATTTACCGGTTTTAATACCGTCAGGTTCAGCATGCCGTCATCGACCCGGGCGCCGGGCGCGATATAGCAGTTATTGCCGAATTGATCTGAATTAGCCACGGACAGGATGAAGGCACGCGTGGTTAAATCCCGACCGCCGCCCTTAATACGAACCTCAGGCGGGACATAACTGCGCCATGCCTTGAGCGTGGTGCCGACATAGGCGCTGAAACCCCGCCGGGCCACGGTCGTAAAACGATGACTGATCTCCGCATCGAAACCGAGGCCCATCACATTGAAAAAGGGCCGGCCATTGGCTTCCCCGGTATCAATGACCCGCACGGTGCCATGCAGCAGATTACGGTAGGCACCCTTGCCCGGATTGGGAATGCCGAGGTGACGGCCCAAGCCGTTGCCTGATCCGCAAGGAATCAAACCCAAGGTGGCCGGGGTGTTGATCAACGCCGTGGCGACTTCGTTCATGGTGCCGTCCCCGCCGATGGCCACGATGGTGTCGCATCCTTCCTCGATGGCCTGGCGCGCCAATTCCGTGGCGTGCAGCGGTCGGGCGGTGGCGACGACCGTGGCATTCAACTGATGGCGATTAATGAATTCCTGCGTCCGGTGCAGCAAATGAGGATTGCGGGCGTTGTGGCCGGACTTGGGGTTGAAGATGAAGCGTAGTTTCAAGCCGGTGACAGGCTAGAGCGGCGTTGGGCTTTTCGGCGAGTGTGTAACTGGGTCCAAGGCAGGAAAATCACGCGCTTGTAACCTGGCCGTCCGTGGCCACTAGTAAGTTTCGCATGTCCACTTATCCGGTCATCCATGTGCTCACCGGCTGCACGGCAGTTGGCAAGACGGAAGCCGCCCTGCAATGGGCGGAGGCCCGTGAGGCGGAAATCATCTCGTGTGACTCCCTGCTGTTTTATCGTGGAATGGATATTGGCACGGCCAAACCCACGAAGGACGAATTGGCGCGCGTGCCGCACCATCTGATCGATATTTGTGAGCCGGCCGAGGCGATGGACATCGCCCGTTATGTAAAGCTGGCTCAAGCCACGGTGAAGCAGATCAGCGCGCGAGGAAATCCGATCTTGGTGACGGGTGGGAGCGGGTTCTATTTGAAGGCATTCTTCGGACCGGTGGCGGACGGCATCAAGGTCACGGATGAAGTTCGACAGGTCGTGGCACAATTATCCTTGGATGAGGCCGTGGCCGAATTGAACCGACTGAATCCCACGGGACTCGGTGTCCTCGACGTTGCGAATCCGCGACGAGTGGCCCGTGCCCTGGAACGCTGTCTGGCCTCCGGTCGGACGGTCGTCGAGCTACAGGCAGACTTTGCGGTTCAACCTGCACCCTTTGCCGATTTTCCGGTGCAACTGGTGGAGTTGACCCGTTCGCCAGAGGAGCTGGATAAGCGCATCCGGTTGCGAGTCGACCTGATGATCGCCACTGGTTTGGTGGAGGAAGTGGAACGGCTGCTGAAAAGCGGTTTGGAGCGAAATCTCAGTGGCGCGGCCGCCATTGGCTACCGGGAAGTGCGGGCGATGCTGCGGGGTGAGATTGCCGCGGAGGCCCTGGCCGATGAGATTGTTAAAAATACCCGCGCACTGGTGAAGAAACAGCGCACGTGGTTTCGCACGCAGCTGCCGGAGCACTCGCAGATCGAGGCGGCAACTTGCCGCCCGCAGGAATTGTTCACGGTGTGACCGGCGGGGAAGACTTACTTCGCGGACACCATCTGGTCATCCAACGAGATATTGTAGTATGCCAGGGATGAGCCGTCCAACCGCTGCAGCTCAGCCGCGGCGGTGCGCAAATTAACGCGGGCCTGCAACTCGGCCACCCGGGCGGTTTCCAAATCATCCTGGGCTTCGAGGACCCGCCGGCTGGTCGAAAGACCGGCATCAAAACGGGCTTTTTCCAATTCGTATTGTTTCGCGCTCAATTCGGTGGCTTTGTGCGAAATCTCGACACTGGCCTGATTGGTTTCCACTGAACGCACGGCCGACCGCACCTGAACCGTCAGGTCCTGCTCAATTTGACGGACGCGGGTTTCTTGGCGGCGGAGATAGTTGAGCGCGGTGTTGTAGCGGGCTTTTTCAGAACGCATCCCCCACGGAATCTTCAGGGAGAGATCAACCTGCCATGCATAGCCATCGCCATTGGGCAGACGATCGATGGCGCTGCTCGCACTGCTGTCGCGGGAATTATAACCGACGGCGCCACCTAGATCGAGGGATGGCAGCCGGTTGCGCTTGGCTGCAGCAACATCTATCTCCAGCTGTTTCAGCGCATTGCTGGCCGCCAGGTAATCGGGTTGGTTGTCCCGGGCGAGTTGATAGGAGACATCAAAACTGGGCGCGAAATTGTTGCTCATCGACATGGAGACTTCACCCAAGGTTGAGTCGAATTCGAACTGGCCGATCAGGTTCAGCAAACCATCCTCCGCATTGCTGACGGCTTGTTCCGCCAAGAGGACATTCCGTCGGGCGGTCTCAACGCCGACCTCGGCCTGCAGCACATCGAGATCGGTGGCGACTCCGGTATTTTTCCGGGTCTTGTTTTCCGAATAGAGCTTCTCCGCGAGTTCAAAACTGCTCTTGCGGACCTTCAACTGCTCGCGGGCAAAGACGAGGTTGTAGTAGGCGGACTCGGTGTCACTCACGAGCTGCAACACGCGGCCCCGGTAGTTCAAGTTGGCAATTTCCAGACCGATTTCCGCGCGCTCGATGGCGGCACGATTGACGGTGGAACCGGCATTTTTCAAAAGGGGCTGACTGATCGAAAGGGTGACGTCCGCATCATAGGCGGGATTCAAGGTGGCGAAGGTGTTGTTGGTCGCACTGCGGTCCAGACTGCTGCTCAGGTTGACTGTGGCGCCGGTCGAGATTTTTTGGCTGACCCCGATGCGGGTGCTGAGGTTTTCACTCCGGGTGCCGGTTAGCGTGGTGGTGGCCACATCCGCCTGGTTGACTGACTTGCTCGTGGTCAACGTGAAGTTCGGATCGAAGTCCGACTGCGACAGGGCAAGGCTCTCGAGGGCATTCGCACTGTCGTAGCTCTGAAGCTTGAGGTTGAAGTTTTTGTCCAACGCCCGGGCGATACACTCACGCAGGGTCAATTCGTTCGTCTGACTGGCCGCCTTGGGCTCTGCGGCCATCAAGGGCAGGGCGGCACATAGAGTCAGGATCAGGGCTTTGCGAAGAGGGGCGAAAGAGGGCATCAGTGGCAACATGGCGTGGCGGTTGTGTTTACAGATAAAGTTCGTGGTGAATTGAGAACACGCTGATTCGTGAAAAGTTACCGAAAATTACAGAAAAGGGAGGTTGAAGAAAATGAGACGCTGTCACCGGCGGTTGGTTGCGCGGATAATGAAATTGGTAACCGGGCAAGGATCGCCATGTAGGGTTATTATCTTCCCGACGGGCGGCCAGCTTCCAGCCTAAATGGGGCGAACGGTCATCGTCATGGATAAACGGTCGGGACTATCGGCCAATAAAAAACCCGCCGGGGTGCGGCGGGCTGGGGGGCTTAGTTGAGCTTGGGCTCGGATTTGGCGAGCTCCTTGGCAACCATTTCACTGAGCAAGGTGTTGACGCTCATCCGAGAGGTGTAGGCGGCAATCTGACGGCGGATCTGCGCGTATTGCGGATTGGCTGGGTTCAGATCAGGCAATTGTTTGCCGGCGGCATGGACAAGCACACCGGATTCGCGCGTGATAATCATGTCGGAAACACTCCCTTGGTTGAGATTTTCCAGCACGTTGAACTGGGTAAATTCGTCTTCCTTGGGCGGGTTCGAAAGGCTGAACGGCTTGACTTCCTTGGTGGTGATCTGGACGGCGTTGGCGCTCGCCACTGCTTTGATCGCATTGGCGAAGGTGTCACCCGCTTTGAGTTTGGTTTCGAGTGAAGATTTTACCCGACGACCGAGTTCGACGAATTGCTTGCGCTTTTCATTGTCGATGTAATCGGCCGTGACCTTGGCCAACACTTCGCTGAGCAGCGGGGTCCGGGCCGGCAGGGTATCTTTCCAAAATAGCATTACGGCTCCATCACTAACAGGGATGGCATCGGAATAGAAGCGTTCAGCATTCAGCTTGAAGGCGGCTTCCGCCACGTCGGCCGAATTACCGAGTTCGCTTGGACCATCCGATTCGGTGAAAGGTTGCAGAGGGAGCTCTTTGACCTGGTGCGCGGCGAGGAACGACGTGAGGACAGCGGGATCGTTGCTCAGTTTGCTCTCGTAAATTGCGAGGGTGAGATCCGAGGCGGCTTTGGTCGCGAGTCGTTGTGCCTTGGCGTTACGCAGGGTGTTTTCGACTTGGCTGCGAACCAGGGCGAAATCTGCCGTCGTGGCGGGGACGGTGGATTTACCATCGGCCGAAGGTTTGGTGAAACGGCCCGGACTGGATTCGAACAGGGCGTGCAATTCATCTTCGGTCAACGTGATCTGCGCTGCGTAGGTACTTTTTGGAAAAGCTACGTAGGTGGCGCTGACCCGTGGACTGATCTCGTAACGGAAGCTGTTTTCGCCGAAAAATTTCGCGAGTTGGTCGTTGGTCGGATTGATGTCAGGTTTGTAAGAATCGTAGGCGATGGTAGCTACCCCCAGCGTCCACGTGGTTTCAATCCGCTTCAGCTGACTCTCAACATCCGCGTCGAGCACATAACCGGGACCGGCTAGAATGGTGCGAACCTTCTCAGCCCGAACATCGTCGTTAAAAATCCGGCTGACATCCGATTGGCTTATCTGACTGCCCGACTTCAGGGATTCGACAAAACCGGCATAGCGCTTGGCATCGAAGCCACCTTCGGGAGTGCTGAAGGTCCGCAGGGTCTTGATATAGTCGGCGATTTCGTCCTTGGTGCTGGCCGGGATATGCCACTCGTTCGCGAGTTGCAGGGCGGCGGCCCGTTGCAGGGCGTAGGCTTGGAGCTGCTCGCCGCCGATACCGGCGTAGCCCAGCTGCATGGTGGCACTGAGGTTGGCGTCGCCAAAAAGTCGGGCTTGATCCTCTTGTGAGCCGAGGTTGTAACCGAAGACTTCTCGGGTGGCGATTTTGCGATCACCTTGGCCGATGCCGGCTGATGGCGCGAATACGACCACCAAAGGGATGGCCATAGCCGCCAATATCAAGGCGAAGATAATGCCGAAATGTCTCTGAAAGTAGCGCTGGATCCAGGTAAACATGGGGATAAACCGGCCAAGCTAGGTGTGAGCGCCCGCTAGGCAAGGGTTATTTGGGCGGTCAGCTGTGTTGCTTGGGTCCGAAACTAAACGGAGGGCGTGAGCTCTCGAAGGCGTATTCATCGAACAGCTGGTCCAGTGGTTTGCGGAAAAACTCGGCCTGACGGCCCTTTTGGATGGCCTCGTTGTATTGGCCCAACACGGGATCCAGGATGTCAATCGTCTCACCTGCCGGGTTTTCGCCGTGGTTTTCGATGTTACGTTTGAAATCAGCCAGCGTGATACGGTTGAGCGGACGCGAGGGTTGGTAGAGCAGATCGGTGGAGGGATCGGCATCCGCCGGCGGGATGGGGGTGATCAATTTCATGTCCACCAGCAGATTGATGCACTCGTTCAGGATTTGGGTGGGCACTTTGATCATGGTGCCGAGTTGCGAGACGGTGCAGGGCGGCAGGCAATTTTGCCAGCGGCGTCCGATGGTCAGTAGCACCACAAGGGAAAGGCGTTCGCGGGTGGAGGCGGACAACGTGCTCCAAGCGTTTTGACTGCTGCGGAAATGCACATTCTGCACCGCATAGCTGATCTGCCCTCCGATCAGCACGTAGAGCCAGAATATATACAGGCCAAACATCAGGATCGGGAGAATGCCGAGTGATCCGTAGAGGCTTCGGGAAAGCACCACGCGGCGCACATAGATGAAGGCGAGAAAATTGTTTAACAGCAGGAGCAAGGCGACAATTAGGGCCCCGATAAATGCCGCCCGCCAAAATACATGGGTATTGGGGATGTAGCGGTAAAACAGGGTGAGCATCACCACGACTAGTGAGCCCGAAGCGAGCGGCAGCATCCAGCGGGTGGCGTTGACCAGTTCGTTGCCGTAGGGCAGTTTTTCAACGAACACGTTGATGAATGCCCCGGCCCCCAACAGGGTGACGGCGCCGAAAAAGATCACCGCCCCGAGGGTCAATATCGTCCAGTAGTAGATGATGCGCATGAGCCATGATCGGCCCTCCCGCACCCCCCAGATTTCATTAAAGGTATCCTCGATCGACTTGAAGAGCAGGATGACAATGAAAACCAACGTCAGCGCTCCAAGGGTCCCGGCTGTGCCCGACTTCGATCCCGCTACGACCCCATTGATCAGCTCCACCAACTCGGGGTTGACTTTGGGGGGAGCGGTTTCGGTCACCAGATCTGGATTAGTGCCGGCTTGAAGAGTCGGGTCCGGGGCAATGGCCTTGGCGAGATCACTGCTCCTGGAGCTGGGGCTATTGGATTTACCCGCCGTCAGCGATTCGTATTGGCCGACCTGCGGGGCGATGAACTGAATCATCTTGTTCAGGGTATTGGCCGCAAGATTCGGGTCATCCTTATCCACCACCATACCTGCCACCACCATGGCGATAGCGACTAGTGGACCAAAACCGAGTAATGAGCTGAAACTCAGCGCGGCGGCCCGGCTGGCAGCCCGGGTCTCGGTGAATACCGTGATGGTAATCGAGATGATCCGAAGCAGGGTGTAGAGTTTACCCCGCAGGGAATTGTCCTGTAGGTAGGACTGCTGCCAAATTTCCTTTTTGTAGAGTTCCGAGAACCGGTGCCAGCGTGCGGCCAAGCGGTTCATGGGATCAGGGCGCCATGATCTGCTGATAGGCGACTCCGGCCATACCTGCCAAACCGGCCAAGCCACAGATCAAAACCACCAGAATGCTCACGGAGACGGTGCACATATACATGCCCACTGAACCGGCAATGATGGCCAGCAAGGGCAAGGAAAGGCCTTGGGTATAAAACAGGAATCCAATGAAACCCAGTCCCAGGGCAGCGCGAAAGCGCACCACTGGATAAAATGTGACCGCGCCCAAAAGCAGCATGATGGTCAATGCGACATCAAGCGCCCCCAGGATGATCAGCGGATGGTCGAGTAGTTTCGCTACATTGAAGGCCATCAGGAAATCAATGTCGGGCAGAGTCTCCGCCGCCAATGACAGGATCAACATTGCGATACAACTCCACCGTCCCATCGCGGCGGCGCGTCCCATGGCGATGTTGGGATCTATGCGTTCCTTGGTGTCATCAGTCCGGCCTTCCGCAGCGGCCAGCATGTCGTTGACCGTAATGGGCGGACGGCTGTCGGAGGACTCAGTATTGAGGCTGCTTTGTTGGACGCTGGCCCGCATCTGCAGCTTCCGTTTCTCCGGAAAGAGCGCCTGCTTGAGCTCGTCGCTGCTAGAGATGGGTGCCCACTGTTCAGTGTTCGCATCATAGAACAGGGTATCAGCGGTAATCTGACCGTTTTCGGTCAGGGATGACAACTGCTCAAAATTGAAAGGCCCACGCGCTTCAGTTTCGGACTCGTTGCGAACGTAGAATTCCTGAGTTGCCATACGCCGGCAATCTGGGGTCGCGCGGGTTGAGCGGCAAGCGATTTATCGGAGGTCTCCGGGACCTACATGCGTTTCAGGGTGCGGAGCCCCAGCAAGTGCAAACCGGTCTCGAGGAAGAGCAGGGTGCGGGCGCAGAGCATCAGGCGTCGGGCGCGCACTTCCGGTTCATCAACCAACACTTTTTCTGCCGCATAGAAGCTGCTGAAGGCCCCGGCCAGTTCGAAGAGATAGGTGCAGAGAAAATGCGGCCGCAGTTGGGCGGTCGTTGTGTTCAACACCGCGGGCAGGCCGACGAGTTTGCGGGCGAGCGCGATTTCGCCGGGTGCTTCCGGGGCGGTGGCCCCGGCGGTGGCCTTTGCGTCATCGGGTTGGAGTTCCAGTTTGCGAAAAATCGAATGCACCCGTGAAACCGCATAGAGCAGATAGGGTGCGGTGTTGCCGTCGAAGGAGAGGATCTTTTCCCAGTCGAACACGTAATCACTGCTGCGATTCTGCGCGAGGTCCGCATAGCGCACTGCGCCGATCCCTACCGTCTCCGCAATGGCGCGACGTTCGGCCTCGGGAAGTTCGGGCGATTTTTCCGTGACCTGGCCAAAGGCGCGTTCGACCGCCTCGTCGAGCAAGGCCTGCAACTTGATGGGATCTCCCGAGCGGGTTTTGATGGCCTTGCCGTCGGAACCGAGAATCGAGCCGAAAGAGACATGCTCGAAACGGGGCAGACGATACCCCTTGGCGGCATACCATTTTTGCGTGGTCAGCCAGAGTTGTTCGAAATGATCGGCTTGGCGCGTATCCGTCAGCACGATGATGGCATCGGCTTTGAAATGCCCCGTGCGGTAGAGCATGGTCGCAAGGTCGGTGGTGGCGTAATTCGAAGCACCGTCTGATTTCCGAATGATGAACGGCTGGGTCTTGAAACGCGGATGCTCGGGATGAAACACCACTTGGGCTCCCTGCGATTCAGTCGAGAGTCCGGTCTCGTGCAGCTCGGTGTAGATGCGTGACAGCTGGTCCTTGTAGAAACTCTCGCCCAGCTCGCAGTCAAAATTGATGTCCAGCCGCCGGTAGATTTCACGAAATGCTCCGGAACTAATCGCGATAATCTTTTCCCAGAGGCCGAGATTTTCGGCATCGCCATCCTGCAGTTTGACCAGTTCAGCCCGGGCGGCATCAAGGACGGCCGGATCTTCTTTCGTCGCAACATCCGCCGCCTTGTAGAGTCGTTCCAACTCTTCGAGTGGATCGCGTTCGAGCGCCGCTTCATCCCGAAGATGTTTATAGCCCCAGATCAATTTGCCGAACTGGGTGCCCCAATCACCGATATGATTGTCGCGCGTCACGGTGGCTCCGCAAAAACCGAGCAGCCGGCAGATGGCCTCGCCGATTACCATGCTGCGAATATGACCGACGTGCAATTGCTTCGCGGTGTTGGGCGAACTGTAATCCACCACATAGCGCTGGCCGGCATAGAAACTTGCCGCCCCAGCCTTGAGGTGTTCGGCATTGTCGTGCTGACGCAACCAAGCGAGTAACGCAGCTGGCTTCAGCGTGAAATTAATAAAACCAGGTCCCGCGATCGCGACATCACACTGGTTCAGAAGCTCGGCCGGTAGGGCCGCGACCAACTGCTCAGCCGTAGTCCGGGGATTGAGCTTTCGCGCCTTGGCATAACCCAAAATTCCATTGGCCTGAAAATCGCCGTGACGTGGGTCAGCCGGTCGCACTTCAGGCGCAAAGGCATCCGCCTCCAAGCCGGCTTTACCGGCCGCAGCCTTGAGGGCCGCATCCAGTTCTGCGGCAAGATTAAACGTCACATGCATGCTCGCACTCAACGAAGGGGGATGGCCGCCGTGCAAGCGTCTATTTTAGATGCCTGCTCGGGTGGCTAAACGAGCGATACCTAATCCTATTATATGCAGTTAGATACACAAGGTTCTGCCTGAATGGACCCAAGGTGGGTGGGTAGTTTTGACTCGACATTTCGACATGGAAGGGTTTGCTGGAAAACTTTTCCGCTCAGCGAAGCCTCTTCAGTTTTACATATAGCCCACATGACTAGCAAACGCACCATCCCGGCCCGTCGGTTTATCAAGCCCTCGTTCAATTACTTGATCGAGAAGAAACGCGATGGCCAGGAGTTTACGCAAGAGGAAATCCGTTATATCGTTGATAGCACGCTGGATGGTGACATGCCGCAGCACCAATTGGCCGCGTTGCTCATGGCGATCTACTTCGCCAATATGTCGGCTCAAGAGACCGCGATTCTGACCGAAGAGATGATGCTCTCCGGTGAAGTGATCGACCTTTCGCACATCGCCAAGCCGAAGATCGACAAGTATTCGACTGGTGGCGTCGGTGACAAGACCTCCCTCGTGCTGGTGCCGCTCGCGATGGCCGCGGGTGTCGTGGTCCCGATGATGTGTGGCGTAGAACACGACTACATCATCAGCCCACTCGATAAGCTCGGTGCTTTCCCTGGCTTCGACGGCAACATGAGTATCGATGCCTTTACCAAGCAGCTGGCTCGCATTGGTGGCGCCATTGTGAAACAGGACGAGAAACTCGCTCCGGCTGATGCGCATTTTTACGCTCTCCGCAAGGAAACCGGCACGATCCCAAGTCTTCCCCTCATCACCGGCAGTGTGCTTTCCAAGAAGCTCGCCGAAGGTGCGGAAGGTCTCGTGATTGATGTGAAGTGGGGCAACGGCTCCTTCATCAAGGATCTCGAACAGGCCAAGCAGCTCGCGCGTTCCATGACCCGGGTCGGCCGTTCGATGAAGCGTCGTTGCGTGGCTCTCGTGACCGACATGAATCAACCGCTTGGCGACACCGTCGGCACTGCGCTTGAAGTCAAGGAAGCCATTGCACTGTTGAAGGGTGAAGGTCCGGAGGATTTGAAAGAGCTCGTGCTCAAACTCGGCATGGAAATCGTGCGTTTGGCTGGCGTCGCCGGTTCAACCCTTTCTGCCAAGCAGACGGTGCAACGTCACCTGACCGACGGCACGGCCCTCCAGAAATTCAAGGACCTCGTCAAGGCGCAGGGTGGCGACACCAGCTACGTGGATCATCCGGACAAGTTCCCGGCCGCCAAGCATGTCCGCAAACTCCCGGCCCCGAAGCGTGGCTACGTGCACACCATCAATGCCGCGTTCATCGCGCAGGGTGTGGCCATCCTCAATTCCAGCAGCGACAAGAAGGCCAAGATTGATCACGCCGCCGGCGTATCCGAGATCAAGAAGGTCGGCACCCAAGTCAAACAGGGCGAGCCGCTCATGATGATCCACTACAACGACGAGGCCAAGCTCGAGCAGGCCCTGGAGTGCTTCAAAACCGCTTACCGTCTGGCACCCAAGCGTCCGACCCCGCCACCCTTGGTGGTCGAGCGCGTTGCTTAAGCGACCTGACCGCAACCTTTCAAACAAAAGCCCCGGTTTTCGCCGGGGCTTTTTTGGGCCGCTTTTTTCGCGGATCTAAATTGAGGGAGCAGCCGAATCAGTTGGAGGAACTAGCCTCGGCCATTTTACTGACAGCCAAGTTGATTTCTTCCTGAGTCTTTTCCACGACGTTGTTTTTGGCGGCTTGACGCCGCTTTTGCACTACACCGACAGCCCATTGGTCCATCACCCGGATCAGCCAGTAGGGACGTGGGCGCGTGAATTCGCTTTCCTGCCATTCGTCGCCATCAGCATAAATGCTTTTGGGTATCACGCAGGTGCCGAACACCCAATCGGCCAGTGGAATGCCAAAGAAGCCAGAGATCGATTCATTGCAATCGATGACCGCATGGTGGCGCAAATGGAAGGAATAGACGGGATGCCAGAACCACTTCCAATGCCGGCTTTCAACCAAGGGCAGCCATTTCTCAATGGGCCAGTGATTGATGGCGTGTAGTAATTCGTAGAGAGTGAGGGATGATACCAAGGCGAGATAGCCGCCAAGAAACCATGGGTAGGAAGGCATCAGCCATTGCCCAAGGATCAGCAGGGGCGTCAGCAGGCCGGCAAAGATGGCGAGAGTGAACCAAGGGAAAAATGAGGCTTCGCCCTGTTCGATCTCGACGATGGGAAATTTATTTTCGACCACCACGAGCAGATCGGGACCGGTGGGACGATGTTTCCGGGTAATACGCGTCAAACCATGGTGCAGGGTATGCTGGCGATACAGACGGCGCAGGAATGGAATCGCCGGCTGGTGGAGCACATACCGATGGAAAAAATATTCGACGAAGCAGGTGACCAGACTCATCCCGGCAAAAATCACCAAAATCTTCCAAACTGGTGCATGGAACTGAGTTGCAAAGGAGTTCCGCGCGACCAGCCATAACAAGGCCAGAAGAGCGGCAAAAGTGACGATGACGGTGAAGGCAAAAAGTGGGAGAGAGAACTCCTCGATCTTTGCTTGGCGGGGGTGGTGGTGGCTGGCCATAGGCTCATTCAACCAATAGACGGCTTCAGCCGAAGGCAACCTTTGATAATGGGTCGGGATGGGGCGGAATTACGCCATTTTTGCCGATCTTATTTTTAGGCGAACCTCGATTTTCAGCACGCCGCTGCGGCCACGTTGCTTGATGGTGAGGCGGGGTTGGGTGTCGGCGTGCTTGATGCCAAATCTCACCATTTCCCGGCGCTGTTCATCAATGGCCCGGCGCTCATCATTCATCAATGGCAGCTGTTCGATATTGGCCTCGGTGTCGGGCGGCACGCTTATTTCCATCTCGCCGCGACGCCCGGTGATGATCACGCGATTCTGCTCAAGGCGCATGGGCAGTGGGGTCGTCCAATGAAAAATGACTCCTTCGCCTTTCTCCACCGCCCATTCATCGGTGATCGTTAGCCGGTCTGGTGAGGCGGAATCCCAAGTGCGCTGCCATTGCGTGAACCAACCTTCCCATCCCGGCGTGGCATTCATTGTGGCGTGAAATGAAGTGACATCACCCTGACCGATTGCCCTCAGGTCCACCGGGATTGGTTTGGCCGGGGCGGGTCTTTCCGTGAGCGACCAAGGGGTAAGCATATTGTGCCGTTGCGCGGTTTTCAGTTCCTCGACCAAAGGGTTGCCGTAGTCGACGACGCCGAAATCCATCGCGAAGCTGTCCCCGGCAAATTCGAGGATGAAGCCACCCTTGTCCTCGTGGGTGTGACCGGCGCCGGCTTTGTTACCCATCAGGAACAGTTTGATGTATTCGCCTTCGAGTTGTCGGACAGAACACATCATGCCGGTCGCAGGCATTTCCAAGAAGGGTTGCAATGCAGGACCGGACGCCGGAATACGGTGTTCCAATGCCATCGCCAACAGCGACGGTGAGGCCCCGGCGCGGCCCATTTGTTTGCGGTAGACCGTTACCCAGTGACTCTTGGGCATGTAAGCGGCCAGATGGGCCAGCGCCTCGGGAAAGGCAAACATGGCATCGCAGATCGGCAGCAGGTCCAGGTCATCCGCCGTGGAATAGAGCATCTCGGCCATCACCGCGGTCTGCAGCATGGCGGGTGGCATGAAGTCGGCGACTTGCTGGCCACGGGCACGGGCATACAAATGCAGTGCAATAAAAGCCTGGCGTGCAACCCAAGTGAAATAGGTGGGTCCCTCGACGTAACCGCCGTCAGGCTGCAGGCAATTGTTGAGGCTCTCGATCAGATCCTTGACCGCCAAGTCCGTGTATGGGGCGACCCGTGATGGCGTCGGCACCGGCAAGTTTTCGCCGCGCACCGGCATGGTGCGTTCCAGCAAGAGGTAACCGAGGATTTTGCCCGGCGCGAACCATGCGAGTTGGTTGCAGTGAAACAAATATTCCCACCACCAGGCGTTAAAATTCATCTCGCCAATACCTTCCTCCGCGATGCGGCGCAGGATCAACTGTCGGCCGAGCGGCGTGAAAAACTCGCCGCACAGATCCAGGATCAGCGCGCATTCATAAACGCAGATCGAGGGAACGAAACTGCGCTGCTCCCAGGTGCTGCCCGGCATGAAGCACATGAAACTGTCATCCCAACGTTCGCAGTGGGCGATGCTGAGGGCAAAACGAGCCGCCAGCCGACAAAGCTGTTTGTCTTTGAGTAGCACTCCGGCTTGGGCGGCATTCGCCCCGTGGATGGTGATGACCTTGCCGTGATCGCGTTCGCGCCGGAGCGAATTGGAGTTCCAAAAGTTGACGTATTGACCGATGAGTTTCTCGGGCGGGACTTTGCGGGCGTCCTCGGCCGCTTCCTGCATGGATCCAGTCAGTGCGGGATCGGCGAAATTTTTCCGCACTTCTTCCAGCTCCTTCGCACTGATCAACAATCCCTTCGAGGGATTAAAACTTGGTTCGAATTCCGGCGGCTGCAGATAGTTTTCCCAGCGTTCATTGTAACCGGACCATTGTCCGAGGTGGGCCGGTAGTCGTGCGGTGTTTTGCAACGCCATCCAATAGATCCAGCCATTACCGGTGCGGCCCGAGGGCATGAAGACTTCGATCGTGAGGGCAGTGATTCGCTTTGCGCCTTCCAAGGGAAGCCATTCCTCGCGTTTGTTGGAACCAAAGGGTTCGCCTTGGCGTGAGCGAGGCCCGGCATCGGTTTCGGCGTGGAGGGTATAGTAACCGCCCTCAGGCATGGCGGCGCTGAGGATCAACCGGTCGTAGTCCGCGCAGTTCAGATCAATGTCACGTTGAAACCGGATGACCAACCCGCTGGTCGCGGGCGTTTGCCACTCCCATTGCACCCAGATCCAGTTTTGCCAGACCTTGAAGCCGGTGACGCCGTCCGACGTGACGGACCACTTATCCAGTTCACTGAGTAATGGATCATGAAACGCTTCAAAGACCGCTTCCGCGCTATTGATGGGGGTAAGTCGCATGGGGTTGTATGGGGATCCCGAAATGGCAGGGCCGGATTTTATTTCGAGTTGGTTGGACGAGTTACGCCGACTGCACTACGTGATCCGCTAGCGACCCCATCCCAATCTGGTATTCAGTCAATGGATTTCAATTTTTCCTGTAAGTCCCAACCTTTTTTGCAGACTAAACCGAAACACATCCAGATATCAGATATACCCCCTGCGTCATGAAACGAATTGCGGTTGCCCAAATCCAGCAGGAGTCGAACACCTTTAATCCGCGGGCCACGGAGAAGGCGGACTTTGCGGAATACGGTTGGGCGATAGGTGAGGAGGTGATGCGTCTGTATGGGGCAACCGATGAATTGGCTGGATTTTCGCACTTGCCCGAAGTGTTGGGTGAGCCGGTGGAATGGGTGGGATTGGTGCGCGCCAAGGAGTTGGCCGGCGGCCCGATTGCCGATGCCGTGGTGGATGAAATCGTCACGCGGATCCAGCGCACCTTACACGCCGGACCGGTGGATGGGGTGTTGCTTTCGCTGCATGGGGCCTTGGCTTCACCCACCATCCCGGATGTTGACGGCCATATCCTGGAAAAGGTGCGCGAAGTGATCGGTCCGGGCATCCCATTGGTGGCGACCTTGGATCTGCACGCGAACATTACGTGCACCATGATCCAGGCGGCGGATGTATTGGTGGGGTATCACACCTTTCCACATATCGATCACGAGAGCTGTGGCCGGCGGGCGACCCGGGCTTTGGAGAATTTGATCCGACATGGACCGACTCATCACGTGAGTGCGATCAAGATTCCCCAGATCGTAAACGCGAAGGGCTTTGCGACCACGGGTGAGTTGATGCAGTCACTCTACGAACGTCTGCAACGGGCCGAGGTGTGCGACGGAGTGCTTTCTGCCAGTTTGTTTATGGCGCAACCTTGGCTGGATGTGCCTGACTTAGGCTGGACGCTCTACCAAGCCTACCGGGGCGAGCATGCGCCGTTGGATGAAGAAGCCATCGCGGATGAATGCTGGAGTAAGCGTGAATTCAATGCGCGCAGTTTGCCCGATCCCGAATCGATTGTGAGCGAAGCCCTACAAAGTCCTTTGGCCCCGTTTGCCGTTTCCGAAGGGCATGATGCTACTAACAGCGGGGCCCCCGGCGATAGCACCCGGCTGCTCGCCGCGATGCTCAAAACTTCATGGCCGGGAGCCGGTGCGCTGACTTATTGCATTGATGCAAATGCGGTCCAGCAGGCTTACTCCGCCGGTCAAGGCGCGACGCTCCGGCTGCTCGTGGGGGGAGTCGATGATCCTTTTTGCGATCCGTTAGAATTTGAGGTCGAAGTGCAGAATCTGGGCGAGGTCCGGTTCGTGCACACGGGACATGCCGGACACAATTTGCCCGTTAACATGGGCCGAACCGCGGTTGTCAAAAGCGGCGATGTCACCTTGTTGCTGGCCGAGCGCAAAGGATTGGGCAGCACGCCGCGGCTTTACGAAGAAGCTGGTCTGGATCCCCGGCGCTACAAATTCGTGGTCGCCAAAAGTCCGGAAGGATTTCGCCACGACTATGCGGAGATTGCCGCCGGGTTTCTCTATTGCGGCGCGCCGGGCTGTGCTTGGGAATGCCTGCAGGAACTGCCCTTTTCCCGGGTAGGACGCCCTTTCTATCCCTTGGATGAATTTACCAACCGACACGACGCCCACTGGGCATGGAACATAAAACGATGAAACAAGATTACGGTAGTGAACTTTGGCAACGGGCCAAACAATTCCTTCCCGGTGGGGTGTGCTCCTCTACGCGCCACAACGTGGCCCTGGGCCATCCGATGTATGTCTCCCGTGCGGCGGGTAGCCGGTTCACCAGTGTGACCGGCCGCGACTACATCGACATGTGTTGCGGTCATGGGGCGGCCTTGCTCGGTCATGGCCATCCAGCCATCGGCCGTGCGTTGAGCGAAGCGAATGCCCTTGGTCTATGCTGCGCATTTGATACGCCGCAGGTCGTGGATTTGGCGGAGACCATTTGCCGTTTTTTGCCCTGCGCGGAACGCGTCCGATTCACCAATTCCGGCACCGAGGCGACCCTGCATGCGATCCGTCTGTGTCGGGCGGTCTCCAAACGTGACAAACTGATTCGCTTCACCGGTCATTTTCACGGCTATCATGAACACACTTATATCGGTGGACATCCTCCGGCCGAGTCACTGGCCACCGCTTCCAGTTTTCGCGAATCCCCCGGTATCCCGGAGGCCCTTACCCAATACATCGTTGCACTGCCTTTCAACGATCTCGAGGCCGTGGAGGCGACCTTCAAAGATCAAGCCCATGAAATCGGCACGATCATCTTGGAACCGATCGATTTTAATAGTGGCGGGATCCAGCCCCGTCCCGGCTACCTGGCCGGATTGCGCAAGTTGGCATCCGATTATGGGGTCATCCTTTTCTTTGACGAAATTCAGTCTGCATTCAAACGCAGCACGGGTGGGGCGCAGACTGACTTCGGGGTGATTCCCGATATCTGCACGATCGGTAAGTCACTCGGTGGTGGACTGCCGTTGTCTGCCATCTGCGGTCGGGCCGATTTAATGGACCGCTTTAAGCCCGTCGGGGATGTGCAGCATAGCGGCACGTTCAATGCGCCCCTCACAAGTGTGATGGCTGGGTTGGGCTTTTGCACTGAAGTGGTCCGTCCGGATTTCTATCCACATTTGGAAAAATTGGGCGAAGCGTTGTATGGCGGCATGGAAGCGGTCATAACCGAGTTGGGTCTGCCGGTTCAGGTTCCACATTATGGGGCGCGGTTCGGACTGATGTTTGGCTTGGATAAACCACCGGTCGATTATCGCGATGCCTTGCGTCATCGCCGCGATCTGATGTTGGAATTTGTGAGGCAGATGGCGCCTCAAGGAGTCTATTTTCACGACTATGGGGGCGGTCCCTGCCATCACGGCTTCAGCAGCGCGCATTCGCTGGAAGACATCGCCAAGGTGCTCGAAGCGTTCCGGAACAGCATGCTCGCAATCAAGGATCGCTTCGCCTGAGGGAGAGGAAGCTTCTTTAGCTTGCGATCAGACGCACTTCAATGCGCAGCGTGCCCGATTTACCCCGCTGACGAACTGTGAGGCGCGGCTGAGTCTCAGCATGTGCCCAACCGTATTGGATGATTTCGCGACGTTGTTCATCCGTTGCCTTACGGCGCGGATCCATCAGTGGCAATTGATCAAGCTTGGCCTCGCAATCGGCGGGTAGGGTAAGTTCGGCGCGCGCGCGCTTGCCTTGGATGATTGCGCGGTTGCCTTCGAGTTTGATCGGCAGTCGCGTGGTCCAATGGAAGACGGCGCCTTCGCCTTTTTCCACTGCCCAGTCATCCGTGATCGTGAAAACATCGGGAGTCGGTGAATCCCACGTCCGTTGCCATTTGCTGAACCATCCATCCCAAGCACAGGCAGCATCAATCGTGGCATGGAACTTGGTCGCATCGCCCGATCCGGCCGGCTTCATGTCCACCTTCAATGGATTGTGCGGCTTGGGTCTTTCGGTCTCGCTCCATGGCGTCAGCATGTTGTGACGCTGGCATTGCTTGAGCAGATCACAAACCGGATTGGCATAGTCCACGACCCCGTAGTCGAAGGCGAAACTATCCCCGGCGTATTCAAGGATGAAACTGCCCTTATCCTCGTGCTGGTGATCGCCGCCGGCTTTGTTGCCGACGATAAAGAGCTTCACGATTTCACCACCAAGTTTACGCACCGAGGCCATATAGCCCAAATCCTTCATATCGAGGAACGACTGGAGGGCCGGTCCCTCGGCAGGTATTTCGCGGTCGAGGCGCATGGGCAGCAGCATCGCTGCAGCCCCCGCGCGCTTGAGGGATTTGCGGTAAATAGTGACCCAGTGCGAATCGGGCATCAACCACGCCAGAAATGCGAGTCCCTCGCCGACGGCGATCATACCGTCGCCAACGAGGATCATGTCCTGCCCCTCGTCGGTCGAGTAGAGCATCTCGGCGAGCGGGGCGGTTTTGAACAGCGAGGCCGGCACCAATTTGCGCGCGTCTTCGCCGCGACCGCGACCGTAGAGCAGCGCGGAGAACGCCACCTGCCGCGCGACCCAAGTGAAGTAATTCGGACCCTCGACGTAGCCGCCATCGGGTAACAGCGCCTTCGACAAATTGTCCTGCAGGTTCTCCCACACGATGTCGGTGTGTGGCGCGACGCGCGATGGCGGCACGGGAAACCCCTCACCGCGCATCGGCATGGTCTTTTCCAGGATCAACAAGCCGTAGAGACGGGCTGGCGTGATCCACACCATCTGGTTGGTGTGATACATGTATTCCCACCACCAGGAGGCATGGCACATGGCGCCATGGCCTTCGGTTGCAATTCGCCGCAGGATCAGGTCGCGACCCAACGGGGTGAAAAATTCCCCGCAAAGATCGAGGATGATCGCACAATCGAGCACGCCGAGTGACTGGAGGAAGCCGCGCTGATCCCAATTGCTGCCACGCATCCACGCGAAGAACACATCTTCCCAGTGATCGCAGTGCACGAGACTCAAGGCGAAGCGCGCGGCGTGACGGCACATGGCCTTGTCTTTCCACAGCACGCCGGCTTGGGCGGCAAAAGGCCCCTGCATCGTGATCATTTTGCCGATGTCCCGTTCACGGCGGAAACCGTTGTAATTCCAAAACGTGATATTCTCGCCGATCAGACTTTCCGGCCGGACGCGTTGGGCGGCCTCCGCCACGAGGCGCAATTCGCGCGTGATCTCGGATTGCCCGAAATCCTGCCGCACGGCCTCAAGTTCCTCGGCATTAAGCATCAGCCCGTAAGTCGGATTGAAGGTCGGCTCGAAATCCTCGGGCTGGAGGTATTTTGCCCATTTATCGTCATAGCCTTGCCACTGGGCCAGGTGCGCCGGCAGTCGCTCCGTGCTTTGCAGCCCAAACCAGAGCAGCCAGCCGGAGCCAGCGGCGCGGTGCGGACTGCGCACTTCCACCGTCAATGAGAGGATCCGTTTCGCGCCGTCCAAGGGCAGCCATTCCTCGTGCCGGGTGGCCCCACAGGGGGTGCCAGTGCGCTGCCGGGGACCGGCATCCGTTTCGGCGGCGAGGCTGATGGTGCTGTCTTCCGGTAGATTGATGGCCACGATTACGCGGTCATAATTCGCGCAATCGAGATCGGTGAAAGTGCGGCGCATGCGCAGGACAAGGCCGTCCGCGGCCGGCACTTCCCAGTTTACGATGACGAAGGCCCAGCTCGGCGTGATTTTCAGACCGGTCGCCCCCGGGGCGTCGGTCGTCCATAGATCCAGTTCACTCAAACGTTCGTCAAAGAACGATTCAAAAACCGCTTCGGCGCTATTGATTGGGGTGATACGCATCGGGCGGTAGGCGAAGGGATAGGCCGACCGGGTGCAACTCCACAGTGGGAAAATTTGCGCATAATCTTCCCGGCGCGGCTTGCACGGGACAGATCCCTAGGACATGCCATTCCCATGGCCGACGAAAAGCCCGCATCCGCATCCATAGACCGCAGCGCCTGGGAAAAACCATGGGCGCAGTTGAAGTATTTTTCTTTTCAGCCGGCGATCTTTCCCCGGTTGCTGGGACAGGTTTCATCGGACGCCCGGCCGGGTGACTTGGTCAATGTCTACGACAAGAACGGCGAACGTGTCGGCATCGGGCTCTTCAATCCCCGCGCGAAGATTCCGTTGCGGGTGGTGGCGCATGGCGAATTGCCGCGGGATGAAGTCTATTTTGAAAATGCCATCCGGCAGGCGGTTGCCCTGCGGCGGGACATCTTCAAGCTCGATGCAGTCAGCGACGCCTACCGGTTGCTTAATTCCGATGGCGACGGCATGAGTGGCCTGACGATTGATCGCTATGGCGATACATTGTTGTGCGAAATTTATTCCTTGGGCATGGCGCAACGGCTTCCGAAATGGTTGCCCTTGTTGCATGAATTGGCCGGCACGAAGTTCGCCCGGGTTCATGTGGATCACGATCTTGGCAGTTTGGAAGGCATCAAGCCCTCCACCTTCAATGAGACCAATGCCGCCGCGCCCAACAAGGTGAAGATTCGCGAGCACGGCATCCGCTACGAGGTGGATTTCGCCGAGGGTCATAAGACCGGATTTTTCTGCGACCAACGCGAGAACCGGTTGGCCTTTGCGCGTTTTACCAAGGACGCACGCGTGTTGGATCTCTGTTGCTATACGGCAGGGTTTTCCCTCAACGCGAAAGTGACTGGTGGGGCGGCGGATGTTACGGCGGTCGATCTCGACGAGGTCGCAATTGCGCAAGCCAAGCGCAATGCGAACCTGAACCAGGCCCGCATCAAGTTCGTGCATGCCGATGCCTTCGCCTATGCGCGGCAGATGCAGCAGAACGGCGAGAAGTGGGATGTCGTGATGCTCGACCCGCCGAAGTTCATCTTCACCCGCGATGTCGCCGGTAATTGGGAAGGGCGCCAGAAATACGAAGACTTGAACATTCTCTCCATTTCACTCGTGAAACCAGGCGGCATCTTCGTGACCTGTTCGTGTTCAGGTTTGCTTTCGCTCGAGGACTTTGAAGCCCACGTGATCAAGGCGGCCCATCGTCTGGACCGACGGCTGCAATTCCTTGATCGCACCGGTCCGGGCTCTGATCACCCCGTCTTCTCCAACTGTTTGGAAAGCCGCTATCTCAAAGTGCTCTGGGCCCGGGTGGTGTGAGCAGGTCAAACGCCTTTGTGCGAGCCGTCGCAGAAAGCACCGTTGGCCGAGTGCTTGCAGCCGCACCACGCCACGGTCTGTTCCTCGGTCAGCACCACTTTCTTCGGGGTGATGCCGCTGCCTTTATGCGAACCGTCGCATAAGGGCTGATCCTTGGATAATCCACACGCACACCACCAATAGGTGCCGGCGGCCATTTTCTTAACGTAGGGTGACTTCTGGGCAATGTGGGGTGTGGACATAAATGGGTGGGGTTTATTTCACGGCGGCCCAGACCCGCTGGACATCGTCGTGATCCTCGATGGCTTGGAGAAACTCGCCGACTTCACCCCGTTGGGTCTCGTCGAGTTCAGGGAAGAGCTTGGCCACGTAACCGAGTTCGCTGGTGATGACTTCCCAGCCGTTTTCCTTGAGCCAGGTGGAGACGGCATGGACATCCGTGCGTTCGGTGATGAATCGCACCCCGGCATGGTCCTCGGGGATGTCGTCATTTTGATCTGAGGTCAGCACTTCGAAATCGTTCGCTCCGGCCTCAATGGCGGCGGCTTCCAGATCGGTTTGTTTTTCCGGATGGTGTGCCTCAACCAGCCCTACGTTTTCAAAGAGGAATTTGTTGCTGCCGGCATTGCCGAGCACGCCATGGCGAAAGAGCACACGCATCTCGGGGGCGGTGCGCTGATGATTGTCGGTGTAGACCTCGACGATGACCGGCACCTTGTGCGGGGCATAACCTTCGAAAACCACATGCTCAAGGGAGGACTTGTCGCCGCCCGTGCCGGCACCCTTGGCGATGGCGCGCTCAATGACATCGCGGGTTACACTGGCCTTGCGCGCCTTTTCGACCGCGGCGAACAACCGCGCGTTGGCCGCGGGATCCCCGCCGCCCAGCTTGGCGGCGACCGTGATCTCCTTGGTCATTTTTCCGGCGAGCTTGCTCTTCCGTTCGTTAACAATTGCGCGTTTTGCGTGCAGCCATTGGCGTCCCATAGAGCGAATGGTTTAGCCGTCCGACCGGGCGCAGGCAATGCGGAAGCGGGGCTGAGATTCGGGATGGACATCCGGCGATTGCCGCAAACCATCGGCGGACATGAAAAAGTTGCCCCAATTGTTCACCTCCAACCGGGATTGGGCCCGTGGCATGGAAGAGAGGGACCCCGGCTTTTTTAAGAAGCTGTCGCTTCAACAGAATCCGGAATACCTCTGGATCGGCTGTTCCGACAGCCGGGTGCCGGCCAATGAGATTGTCGGGCTCCTGCCGGGTGAGGTGTTTGTGCACCGCAATATCGCCAATGTGGTGGTGCACGCCGATCTAAACTGTCTTTCGGTCATTCAGTTCGCCGTAGATGTCCTCAAGGTGAAACACATCATGGTTGTCGGCCATTATGGCTGCGGCGGGGTGCAAGCCGCCCTGCGTTGCACCCGGGTGGGTCTAGCTGACAATTGGCTGCGCCACGTGCAGGACGTGAAAGGGAAACACAACAGTTGTCTTTGTCAGCTGCCGGGTGAACCGGAGCAAATCGCTCGGTTGTGCGAACTCAATGTCATCGAGCAAGCCGTCAACGTGTGCCAGACCACGATCGTTCAGGATGCGTGGGCGCGGGGACAGCCCTTGACCGTGCACAGCTGGATCTACGGCCTCAAGGACGGTTTGCTGCATGACTTGGAAATGACGGTCAGCAGTGCCGCCGAGGTGGAGCCGACCTACGCGTCTGCGGTGGCGGCATTGGAGAAATGAAAAACCCGCGACAGATGTCACGGGTTTGACTCGGAAAAGGTAAGGCGTGCCGGCTCGGCGAGCCGTCGTTTTAGGCGCGGCCGAGGTAACCGCCGTCTTCGGTGTTCACCTTGATGAGTTCACCTTCCTTGATGAAAAGGGGCACCTGCACCACAAGGCCGGTTTCGACGGTGGCGGGCTTTTGCACGTTGCTGGCCGTGTCGCCCTTGATGCCGTCGGCGCTCTCGATAACCTTCAGGGTCACCGTGCCGGGTAGGTCGATATTGAGCGGCTGCTCGTCGACAAAGAGGATGTCCACCTTGCCGCCGGGGGCCAGGTAGTTCTTCAGATCGCCGATCGTTGCATCGCTCAGCTCTATCTGGTCAAACGTCTCCGGATCCATGAACGCGAACGTGCCGCGGTCGGCGTAGCTGAATTCCAAGGTGCGGCGGTCGGTCGTGAGCACTTCGACGGTTTCGGTGGAGGTGAACCGTTGGTCGAGGGCCTTGCCGTAGCGCAGATTGCGCATCTTGACCTGCACGAAAGCGCGCAAGTTACCGGGAGTGCGATGCTGCACTTCCATGACGAGATGCGGTTCCCCGTGGAATTTGATGACCTGACCTTTGCGGATGTCGTTGGCTGAAGGCATATGAACTGATTGCTGAAGACGATAGTGAAGGGCGAAAGGGATATGAGTTAAGAAACGCCCCTCCGGAGGTCAAGCAGCGAGGTTTTCGCCGGCCGACCCGATGAAGTTGTCGATCCCCAAGCCCGGGTAAGCGCTTACTCTGGGGTGGGTAGACCGAATTCCTTGAGAATCGCTGTGATCTTGCCGGAGATGTCGGCGGCCTTGTTGGCCGGGTGGAGGCCGGTTTGGCGCACGGTGCCATCGGGCGCAATAATCGCCACATACGGGATGCCGGTGATGGCATAATCCGGATTATAGACCTTCTCCTCACTGAAGGCGACGTTCCAAGTCATGTTGTGTTTGGCGATAAACGCAGGCGTGAGACCCATTTCCTTCTCCGGATCGTCCTTGGTGTCGATGGGCTTGGCTTCGAGATTTGAAACGCGACCTTGCAGGCTCGTTACCCCCAGAAAGGTAACCGGTGAATCGGCAAAGTGGGCGACATGCTCGCGCACATCCGGAAATGACCGGATACAGGGCCCGCACCAAGTGGCCCAGAAGTCCAAGACGACGACCTGGCCGCGCAAATCCGATAAGGTTTTCAGCCCTTCCTTGGTCGACCAGATGAAGTGTAGCTCGGGTGCCTCCTTGCCGATCAGAGCGGCCTGTTTGATCCGGCCTTCCTGCACCCGGGTGATCAGGGATAGCAGCTTTTCCGCCTTGGCGACGGTTTCCGTGCCGGGAAAATTATCCTTGATGGCGGCGGCCTGTTTTTGCGCGGTGTCCTCGTCCTCCAGAAACTGGAAGGTGAAGTAGGCCTGCTCGTAGGCGATGTTGGCGACGGGGTCGGATTTGTCGTCGGCATATTTGGCGAGCAGTTCGTCATACATGGCGGCCTCCTCGGCAAAGTCGGCGGGCGCTTCCTTGCCGGCCTTCAGTTTGGCCTCGAGGCTAGCGTCGATCTTGGCGATATCAGCCTTGGGGGAATCAGTTTCGGCTTCCTCGGCGTAAGCGGTGACGACTCCGAGGATGGCCAGCGCGCAAACGGCAAACAGGTGACGTGGATTCATGGACCGTATTGGGAACACGGGCGGTCAGGAGACAATCCGAATTTGTCATAAATTCGGAATTCCCTCCGCAGGTTTGCGTATTTCCCATGACCCGCACAGACGATAGGTTTGTTCGATGGACATGTCGTTGCCTGATCCCGAGAAGCTACCGCCACATTTGGAGCGTGAATGGCGTTACGAGACCAGAAACAATGCGTTCATTCCTCAGACCACGTGGATTTTGCAGGGTGCAGCCCTGACATTGGTGGATGCAAAAAATCTGCCGCGAACGATCCAGCTTTCGGATGTGCGCTCGGTAAGATTGGAATTCGCCCCGACCCGGCCGGATTCATCATCGGCGGCACGGATGGAACGCTCTTTGTTTACAAGCCGGAGCCGCTGCCGGAGAAGCCGGCCTTCGTGCGCGCCGCGACGCCGTTGCCGCCAATCACATTCAAGGACTTCGGCCGCAACTACGTTGGCAAAGGAAAGTATCGCAAGGACGCCGGACCCAAAACCCCGGAACAGTTCCGGGTGCAGGAACTCGAAAATCTCTACCCCAAGGCATTGCAAGGAGATGCCGCCGCCAAACGGGAAATCGCGATGGAAAGCCTCAGCGGAAAATTTGTGGTGGAGAACCCCTGGGTGGCGGAGAAGTGGCTGAAGGAGGCGATCAGTGCCGGCGACGCTATCGCCCCGAGGGGTTATGCCGAGCTGTTGAACAGATGGAAGACCAATGTGCGTGCCGAAGAATTGGTCACGCTGTATTGGCAAAGCGCTGAGCGCGGCGATGTTCCAGCGATGATATGGTTGGTTGAATACCCAGTCGCGGCCAACTTAGTGCCAGCAGCAGAGAAGAAAAAATGGACCGGATTGGCCACGGCGCAGGATGCCAAATTTGCCAAGCGCCAGGAAATCCGCACCCGTTACGCCACCAACCTCCCACTCGCTGAAGCCGGGGATGCGGAAGCCTGCTACATCGTTGCCCAAACCATGATGGAGGGCATCTCGGGCATTCCGGGGAACAACACCGGGGAAGAATTTCTCCGTAAGGCCATCGCGAAAGGACATCCGGCGGCGATGCGCACGCTCGCCGTCTTGATGGAAATTCGGGCGGGTGCCGGTCCCTTTGCCAGCGATACGATCGCTGCGGAGTTCCGGCAGTTTCTCACCGGGGCCGCCGAGGGCGGCGACCGCGAGGCGTTGATTCGCCTCGCCGGCTATCTGGCAGAGGGGCAGCGCTCCTTTGACAAGGATCACGCTCGTGCCTACGCCACCCACCTCAAACTCGCCGAGTCAGGCTACGCACCGAGCATGGCCATCGTCGGCCGTGCGCTTTACACCGGCACTCTAGCGACCAAGGACCAAGCCGCGGGCTTGGCCTGGATTCGCAAGGCTGCAGATGCCAATGATCAGAACGCTAAACAAATACTCGCTGATATCGAAAAACTCGACGCTCGCGAAGCCGCCCGTCCGCCACTTGACGCCAAGCTCGAGGGGGTGACGCCCGAGGTGTTCGCCGCGTTAAAGTCCATCCAGACTGCATCCACTCCGGCAATCGATGAAGCGGCTTTGCGAAAGCTGATTGATGCCGTTTGGTTCGATGCCGACTACTCCAATCTCGATGAGGATCTCGCACAGGAATTGGCTGACGCCAAACGTCCGGTGATGGTGACATCTTCGGACGGACAGAGCGTGACTTTTGACAAGCCACTGCCGACGGAGGCTACCGTGAATTTCGGCCAGATCTTCCCGGTTAACTTCCAGCCGACGAATCTGCAGTTCTATTTTGTGCTCTGGCAGCGAACCACCAATGCCGGTTTGCTCGTCGGGGGCACCCGGGTGAGCGTTCAGGCGAAATCGTCGATCGAGGGTGCTCTCGCCAAAGGGATGTATGACATGGCAATCAAAGCGCCTTCGGTCGCCACGTCCGAGCTTACCCAGTATTTCAATGTTCTCAAAGCCAGTCACGATGCCGCCACACCCAAGGTGCAAAATGACTTTCGCAATGTGATCCGAAGTTCATTGGACAAAGCAAACCGGGCGGCGGAAATGCAGGCCAACGTTCAACTGAAACCCTACATCAACCTGCTCTGGCTCAAGGAACCCTGATCCCAACGAAACAATGGAATTGCTCAATTTCCCTTCGAAAGTGATTTCGTCCGGAATTTAATCTTCAGAAACAAAAAGCCCCGGACCTTGCGGACCGGGGCTTTGAATTCAGAGCGTTGACTTCGCTTACTTGGCGTCGCTGATCGCAGCTTGAGCCGCAGCCAAGCGCGCCACGGGGACGCGATACGGGCTGCAGGACACGTAGGCCAAGCCGATCTTATGGCAGAACTTGACGGAATCGGGATCGCCGCCGTGTTCACCGCAGATACCGAGCTTAATGTTCGGGCGGGTGGCGCGGCCTTTCTTGATCGCGATTTCCATCAGTTGGCCCACGCCGGTCTGATCGATCGAGGCGAAGGGGTTCTTCTTCATGATCTCGGACTCTTGATAAGCGCCAAGGAAGGAACCGGAGTCGTCGCGTGACATGCCGAGGGTAGTTTGCGTGAGGTCGTTCGTGCCAAAGCTGAAGAACTCCGCGGTCTGCGCGATTTCGTCAGCGGTAAGGGCACCGCGCGGGATCTCGATCATGGTGCCGACGGAGTAGGCGATCTTCACCTTCTTCTCCTTCTGCACCTCGGCCGCGACCTCGTGGACGATGGCCGTTTGGATATCGAGCTCCTTCTTGAAACCGACGAGCGGGATCATGATTTCCGGCTTGGCTTTGAAACCTTTCTTGGTCGCATCGGCGGCGGCCTCGAGGACAGCGCGGGCCTGCATGCGGGTGATCTCCGGGAACTTGATGCCGAGGCGGCAGCCGCGGAAACCAAGCATCGGGTTGAACTCATGCAGGTCGTGCACGCGGTTCATGATCTTCTCGACCGGGAGGCCGAGTTTCCGGGCGAGGTCCATCTGCTGCTCCTTGGAGTTCGGGAGGAACTCATGCAACGGCGGATCGAGGAAACGAATGGTGGCGGGGAAGCCCTTCAACGCCTTGAAGATGCCGAAGAAGTCGGCGCGTTGGTAGGGGAGGAGCTTGGCGAGCGCGGCTTCGCGATCGGCGAGGTTGTCCGCGAGGATCATTTCGCGCATCGCGTCGATGCGGTCGCCTTCGAAGAACATGTGCTCGGTGCGGGTCAAGCCGATGCCCTCGGCGCCGAACGCGATTGCCTGCGCGGTCTGCTCCGGCGTATCGGCATTGGTGCGGACCGTGAGTTTGGTGGCCTTTTTGCACCAGGCCATGAGCTGCACGTAGTTCTTGAACTTCTCTGTCTTCTGGGCGCGCTTGTTGTTGTAAAGCAGGCCGTCGATGATCTCGGAAGGCGCGGTCGGAATCTGGCCGGCGTAAACCGTGCCGATGGTTCCGTCGATTGAGAGGAAGTCACCCTCGGCATACTTCACGCCGTCAACCGTGGCGACCTTCTTGTCGTAATCGATCTGGATGGCGGCGGCGCCGCAAACGCAGACCTTGCCCATCTGGCGGGCAACGAGAGCGGCGTGCGAGGATACACCACCGCGGGCGGTGAGAATGCCTTCGGCGGCGATCATGCCGCGGAGATCTTCCGGGGAGGTTTCCACGCGAACGAGGAGCACCTTCTCGCCCTTTTCCGCAGCGATGACGGCGCGGTCGGCGTTGAAGTAGATTTTGCCGGTGGCGGCACCGGGACCGGCCGGGAGGCCGTTGGCGATGACCTTGGCCTTCTTGACCTCGCCGAGATCGAAGATCGGCGCGAGCAACTGCTCAAGCTGGTCGGCGGGATTGCGCATCACGGCGGTCTGCCAGTTGATGAGCTTCTCCTTCACCATATCGATGGAGAACTTCAGCGCGGCGGCGGCGGTGCGCTTGCCATTGCGCGTCTGCAGCATGAACAGCTTGCCTTCCTGGATCGTGAACTCGATGTCCTGCACGTCCTTGAAGTGCTTCTCCAAGGTGGCGCGAACCTTCAGCAGTTCGGCGTAGGACTTCGGCATTTGTTTTTTGAGCTCGAGCACGGGCTCGGGTGTGCGCACGCCGGCGACGACGTCCTCGCCCTGGGCGTTGATGAGGAATTCACCGTAGAATTCGTTGATGCCGTTGGCCGGGTTGCGCGTGAACGCCACGCCGGAGCCGGAGGTTTCGCCGGTGTTGCCGAAGACCATGGCCTGCACGTTGACGGCAGTGCCCCACTCGGAGGGGATGTTGTATTTGCGGCGATAGACGATCGCGCGGTCGTTCATCCAGGAACCGAAGACGGCGCCGGCGGCACCTTTCAACTGGTCCCACGGATTGGTGGGGAAATCGTGGCCGGTGCGGTTCTTGACGAGTTTCTTGAAACGGGTGACGAGTTCGGCCTGATCCTCGGCGGTGAGTTCGGAGTCAACGATATCCTTGTGGTAAACTTCGTGTTTGAAAGATTCGATGACGGTTTCGAACGGCTCGTGATCTTCGTCGGGACGCTTCTGCACGCCGAGCACGACGTCGCCATACATCTGGATGAAGCGGCGGTAGCAATCCCACGCGAAACGCGGGTTGTTGGTGGCCTTGGCAAGGGCGAGGACGGTCTGGTCGTTGAGACCGAGGTTGAGAATCGTGTCCATCATGCCGGGCATGGAATCGCGGGCTCCGGAGCGCACGGCGACGAGCAAGGGCACACCGGAAGTGGCACCGAACTTCGTGCCCATGATCTTTTCCATGTTGGCAATGCCCGCTTCCATCTGGCCCTGTAGCTCCTTCGGATAGGTGCGCTTGTGGTCGTAATAATAGGTGCAGACTTCGGTGGTGATCGTGAAACCGGCCGGCACGGGCAAGCCGATGCGGGTCATTTCGGCGAGGTTGGCACCTTTGCCGCCGAGGAGGGGCTTCATTGAGCCGTTGCCGTCGGCTTTGCCGTCGCCCCACGTGTAAACGTATTTATGGGCCTTGCCGGCGGACTTCTTGGCGGATTTGGCGGCCGGTTTGCGGGCGGCCTGCTTAGCTTTGGTTTTAGATGCCATGGATGGGTTATTCAGGTTGAAAACGATGGATGCGCAGTGGCGCAAAGGGGCATTTGATTAGCGAGTCATCCTCCGCACTGTCAACGGTGGAGGCGGCGTATGTCGCGGTTTGAGGGGGCTAAGGCCACATTGTGACGCGGAAAGCAAGTAGCCTGGAATCACAAAATAACCGCGGTAATCGCACTTCCGTTTTGACGGAAACCACACAGCATGTCGGGTTCCATTCACCGTGAGCGAACCCGAAGACATCTCCGACGATCCCCTGCATGACGGCGACCTGCCGGTCTTGCGGGAAAAGCCGATGGGCTTTTTCGACCACCTCGAGGACCTGCGTTGGACCCTGATCAAGTGCGTCGTGACGTTTCTGGTGTTCGCGGTGCTGATCGGCGTCTTCATGCGCGAGTTCAACGACATCCTGATGTGGCCGCTGCACGCGGTGCAGTCTGACAAAGGGACGTTATCGCTGGAACTTGGCACCACCTCGATCATGGAGAGTTTTACCGTGATCATGCAGATGTGCTTCATGGGAGGGTTTGTGTTGTCGGCACCGTTTTTGTTGCTGTTTGTCGGCCAGTTTGTGTCGCCGGCTCTGACCGAGCGTGAACTCAAGGTGGTGCTGCCCCTTTGCATCGCCGCGATCGTGCTGTTCCTGTGTGGTGCGGCCTTCAGTTTTTTCCTGCTGGTGCCGAGCACGCTGCGGGTCTCGGTCGAACTTAACGAGTATTTCGGCTTTGTGATGCGCTGGACGCCCGGCAGTTACTACGGGTTGTTGATGTGGCTCGTTTTGGGGGTGGGCGCGGCGTTCGAGTTCCCTCTGCTCATCATCCTGCTGATTTACATGGGCATCATGTCGACTGCGCTACTGTGCAAATATCGTCGTCACGCGATTGTCGCGATCTTCATTATTGCCGCGGTGGTGACACCCACGCCCGATCCGATTACCCAGACGATGTTTGCGGTGCCGCTATATGTGCTCTTCGAGCTATCGATCCTCGTGGGCCGCCGAGTGGAAAAGAAGCGCGCGGCCTGATTCCTGGGCCCCAAAAAAACCCGCCGTGAATCACGACGGGTTATAAAAAGATTCAGTTGGTGGCCATTTACTTTTTAGCGGCGCGCTGGGCGCGAAAGACCACCCGGAACATTTGCACCGCCAGCCAGAAGACACCCGTCATGCAGGCCGAGGTCAGGGCAGCCCAGAGCATGACCATCTTGGGATCATTGGAAGGAACGTGCTTCGTGAGCACGCCATACATGTAGACAAAGAAGCCGATGACCAAAATGGCATCGACCAGAAGACTGGTGGGCGAAGTAAACTTTTGTTCGGACTGGGCCATAGGTTCGAAAAGAGACCAAGAACGGCGGTTTTGTCCATGGAATTTTCCAGTGGGAGCGCAGTTAGCCTGAGTGATCTGTCTGCTGGGGCAGTGCAGGGTCATTTGCCTGACTTTTTGCCTGCAGGCGGAACGACCAGCACGGGGCAGGGCGCGCGCTTGATCACGCCAGTGGCGGTGCTGCCGGCCAACAGATCATAAAGTGCGGAATGTCCATGGGACCCGATGACGATATAGGCAGCGCGGGATTTGCGGGCCTGCTCGATAATACTGGTCACGGGGATCCCTGTGACTTGGGCGACGGATACCTTGAGACCCGACGCCTGAAGCCGTTTTTGGCGGCGAAGCAATTGCTTGGTCGAGGCACTCACACTGATGGCAATGATTTCCTGCACATTGGCCAGAACGGCCCCGTATTCACTCGTGATGATCGGTGGTTGCACGACATGGAACAGGATTAGTCGGCCATCGATGGATCGAGCCAGATTGGCGGCAGCTTTAACCACCGGGTCGCTGATTTTTGAGAAGTCGATGGGGGCAAGGATCGTTTTCATTAAAATAACCTAGCATGAATCCACCAGCGGCGCTACGCGTCTTTTGGCGGGTATTCCGCACTAATTGCCCGGAGCAGTGCTCAGGACTCGACCTAAGGGACCCCGTAGGGAATATCTGTTGAACCCTATGAAACTCGAGCAACTCTCCATCAACCTGTATACCCTGCGGGATCAACTGAAGACCCCGGCCAATTTTGTGGCTGGAATCGCCCGGCTGTCAGCCATCGGGTTTCGTTCAGTGCAATTGAGTGGAGTGGCTGATGATTTGCTGAGTCCGGCGGAATTTCAGCGCGTTTGCCAGGATCACGGTATCGCCATTACCGCTACCCACGCCCCTTCGGACAAATTGCTGGCTGATCCACCAGCTTGTGTCGACCGGCTCAAACAGCTTGGGGTGACCCAAACCGCGTATCCTTACCCCAAGGACATTGATCTTAGCGACTTTGCGACGGTGGATCGCTGGCTGGAAAACCTGGAGTCGAGTGCGCGGACCTTGGAGGCTGCTGGCATAACGCTTTCATATCACAATCATCATCTAGAATTCACCAAGGTCGGTGGAAAGACCGTGATGGAGAAGATTTTCACCCAGACCACGCTGGCCGGTGAGCTCGACACCTATTGGGTGCAGCTGGGCGGGGGTAATCCTCTCGAGTGGGTAAAGCGATTCGCTGATGCCGGTCGCCTGCCGCTGATTCATCTGAAGGACGTGCGCATTACGGCCAAAGGGGAAACCCAATTTGCCGAAGTGGGGGCGGGGGTGTTGGATTTTGCGCCGATCATAGCTGCCGCCGAAGCCGCGGGTTGCCAATCCTTTATCATCGAACAGGACCAGACATACGGTCGCGATCCGTTTGAGTCCGTGGCGGAAAGTTTCCGTTATCTGAAGGACAACTATGTCGACTGATTCGGTCGCGTTCCAGCGCTGCACCTGGAATAAGTTTTAAGGCTTTGAGCGCGCGTCCATGCTTCACCTGAAGCTGAGGTGATTAAGACAACCGTTTGCGTCAGGGCGGAATTGATGAAGGGTTGTTAGATGTCGTCGCGGATCATGAGGCGATTCGATCTAATAACACCGCGCAGGCTCTTTCACGATGAAAACTAAAATAGATCCCAATGATCACCGCGTGCGTCCCGGCGAGAAAGTTGATCTCGCGAAACGCCCAACCAAAGTGAAACCTTTTTACGATTCGAAGAAAGCTTACAAGAAGATGCTTGAGCGGCGGGTCGAGGAACTGAGTGACCTGCAACGGCTGCACTACGCTTCGAACCAACACTCCCTGCTGCTGATTTTTCAGGCAATGGACGCCGCCGGCAAGGACGGGGCCATTCGCCATGTGATGTCGGGCATCAACCCGCAGGGGTGTCAGGTATTCAGTTTTAAGCAACCTAGTCCGGAGGAACTCGAGCACGACTTTCTCTGGCGCACGAACAAGTGTCTGCCGGAGCGAGGACGCATCGGGATATTCAATCGTTCTTATTACGAGGAAGTGCTAATTGTGCGCGTGCACCCTGAGCTGCTCCGAGCCCAGGGATTATCAGAAGACGCGATCGCGGGGCACGCCCTTTGGGAAGAGCGTTTCAAATCAATCACGGAACTCGAGGCGCACCTGCACCGCACTGGGACACGGGTGATCAAGTTCTTCCTGCACATATCGAAAGAGGAACAGCGCCAGCGGTTCCTCGCACGGATTGATGAACCTGACAAAAATTGGAAGTTCAGTGAAGCAGACGTCAAGGAACGTCAGCACTGGGACGACTACATGCGGTCCTATGAAGCTTGCTTGAGTGCTACGAGCACGGAGCAATCGCCTTGGTTTGTGATCCCGGCCGACGACAAGAAGAACCCCCGGCTGCTAATCTCCCAAATCGTGA
>Ga0222714_10000241_pt1 | contig 65415 bp, 79 predicted proteins | sample C33_3DmetaG_FD_165048 | JGI IMG/M metagenome (GOLD analysis project Ga0222714, IMG submission 165048) | Estuarine water microbial communities from San Francisco Bay, California, United States - C33_3D | ecosystem: Environmental > Aquatic > Marine > Unclassified | place: USA: California... | reverse complement strand
TCTTTAGAGGTGTTAGCATATATATCAGCCAATGCTGTTCCTTCAGAACGAAACTCTAATGAACCACCATGTCCACTAGCAAATGTTTGACCTTCTATTCTTATTTCTCCCCAACCATTATTTCCTTTTACATGAAGCTCAACTTGTGGGCTAGTCGTCCCAATACCTACGTTGCCAGAGGAGTTTATATACATCCGAGTACTCCCACCGCCACTGGCAAGAGCTAATCCACCTTGTGATCTAATACCAAAGTCATTAATACTTAAACCAGTAAATAATGTAGAACCAAACCCTACAAAACCTTTTGCAGAACCTGAAGCCCGATATACAGTATACCCACCGTTTGCTTGAGTGGTATTTAAATTAACGATTTCATTTAACGTGTGACTTACTTGAGCTGCACCGCTAACATCAAGTTTATAACCACTATCAGTCGTAGTACCAATGAGGACGTTGCCACCTGAAGTGATACGCATGCGCTCAGAGCCAGCCGTAATAATAGCCAGAGTGTCGGATGCAGGATGCCAAATTCCAGTATTGCTATCTCCATTAAATATTAAAGAAGGTGCGGAAGCTGAGCCAGTAGGATCTATGGATATGAATGATGTACCAGCTCTAAGTACAGTGCCCACTCCACCAGATTGAACTTCTAAAGGGTATGAAGGACTCGTAGTACCAATACCTACGTTGCCAGAGGAAGAGTTTATTCTGATTCTTTCTGAACCGCCTACAACAAATGAAGTATCTCCAGAGTTATATCCATATATTCTATTATTGTTTCCACCAAACCTCAACGAGTAGCCGTCAGATAGCGTAATTAAGCCGTTAGTTATAGTTAAACTACCTGAGAAATTAGAAGCACCATTAACAGAAAGCTTATAACCACTGTCAGTAGTAGTACCAATTAGGACGTTGCCACCATTGGTGATGTTTAAGTTATTAGCACTTAACGCATCTTGTCTACCAAATGATGCTAAAGAATTTTCTGCAATCATATAGGCAGCAGTATCGTTATCAGAAACTGCTATTTTACCTCTATTGGCACTTGCTTGAACGTGTAATCCATTTGTCGTACCACCGCCATAATATACATGAGTCTTTGAGGTCGGACTCGTAGTACCAATACCAACGTTGCCTGTTCTTTGAATTGCTATTGCATCTAATACTTCATTGCCTACAACAGAACCAGTTGTAAAGCCAATACCCATATAATTTGTACTAGCAGTTTTAAACCTGATACTAGGTGCACCATAAGTAGAACCTTCTCCAACTAGCAATTGAGTATCTACATTATTTCCGCTTGATATTTGTAACTTAGCTCCAGGACTAGTAGTACCAATACCTACGTTGCCTCCGCTAATTAATACATTTCCAGTATGATTGTTTTGAATATAAAGATCATCATCTCCATTAAATCCTATTGTACCAATAGTACCAAATGTTCCATTGTCAGTAAATAGTATCTTGGTATTAGCTGTATTACCTGTTGAGTTGTTATCTGTTAATTTAAGCTCCATAGAGCTATTCTCAAACAAAACAGTTCCGTTGACTCTTAACTTATCCCCACTATCAGTAGTAGTTCCCACCAATAGATTACCACCCACCCAAGTAGATGTAGTAGATGCATTACCTATAAATGTCCTATTGCTATCTGTTGCTGCTACTCCGTCAGAATCTTTACCTATAAATATGTTGTTTGAACCACTTGTATTGGCATCACCAGCATTATGACCAATAGCCGTATTAAATGAAGATGTATTGTTCCTTAAAGCACTCTCACCAATTGCTACATTGTCTTGACCAGTAGAATTTGTTACTAATGCATCCTTACCAACAGCTGTGTTTCTTATTCCGGTGGTGTTGTTAAACAATGATGCATATCCTACTGATGTATTATCAGAACCAGTACTGCTCCTTAATGCACTATACCCTATTGCAGTAACACCTACAGAAGTAGTATTTGAAAACCCAGCCTCGTACCCTACCGCCACAATTGATCCACTTGTATTACTACGAGCAGCCTTGTAACCAATAGCAGTATTATTACTTTGTGTATTGTTATACAATGCCTCCCTACCGACAACCGTAAGATTATTACCACCACTACCCACCAAAACAGCCCCAGCACCTAAAACCGTATTGTTACTTCCTATTATATTTCTACCAGCTTGAAGACCAAGTGCAGTATTACCTGATGCGGTTGTATTGTTTTGAAAAGCTTGATGTCCTATAAATGTATTGCTACCTCCAGTAGTATTACCATACCCAGCCTGATAGCCTACCGCTACAATTGATCCGGTAGTATTATTGTATGCTGCTTGTCTACCTACAGCGGTATTGTTTGAAGCAGTATTATAACTTAAAGCAGAATATCCTATTGCAGTGTTTGAACCTCCGCTAACGTTGTTGTTTAAGTTATATTGACCTAATACTACATTTGTACTTACACTTCCTCCACCTAAGCCAACCCAATGCCCATTAATAGTAGCATCTCCGTTGACTTGTAGTTTATAACCGTTGTCAGTAGTAGTACCTATTAGGACGTTGCCAGTAGACGCTATTGCCACTTTTGGAGAGGTAAGAGCATCGGCAGTATTATCAAAAGCAAAATATGTTTGACCATTTGGTATACCCAATCTCCAAGCAGCTACACCATTTGATTCAAACTTTTGGTTCACTACGGCACCTGATGAAGTTATATGAAGACGAGCATCAATAGAAGTTTCTCCAATACCTACGTTGCCTCTATCTAACACGAGGTTATCAGCATATGCAGTTCCATCATTAACAACGGTATATGAATGCTTTATCAAACCGCTAGTAACAATTTGTTTGTAGTCTAAACGATAGTTTGTATCTGAACCGTGTCTTATGGAAGACACTATGTTTGTACCAACGCCTGGATTTGGAGCATTTTGAAAATAAGTTCCATTTATGTGAAGGTTTGCCAATGGGTTAGTAATACCTATACCTACGTTGCCACCATTAAACCAAGAACTACCAGATGTATCTATTCTTACGTCTTCCGTAATGCCGTTAAATAGTGATAATAGGCCCTTGTCTAAATCAGCCCCAGTACCCCTTGGTTGAATACGAGCTATTTTAAAATCATTAGACTGTAAAAAGAAATCCGCTCCATCTCCTTTAACGTCCAATTTGGCTGTAGGACTAGTCGTACCAATACCTACGTTGCCACTACTGGTAATGCGCATTCTTGTGTTCCAAGTCAATGAAGCATCCTCTGTTCCAGAAGTAGCGTTATTAAAGTCTATATTCCCTCCTGAAAAAATTATTGTTTCTGCCTCATCACTAGTCAAATATTTGTAAGATGCGTCACTTGCAAAATAAAAGTTTCTTCCAATGTTAAATCCAAAAGTATTTGTAGACGTATGAAAAAATAAATTTGCCGTTTTCCCTAATCTTAAGTTGTTCCAATTAGAAAAAGAGCTTAATCCAAAATCGGCAGTACCTATACCTACGTTGCCAGAGGAGTTTATATATAACCTATCAGTGCTGGCTGTCTTTAAACTAACAACATCATCGCTTGGAAAGTTAACACCTGTTCCACCGTCTCCCCAATGTTCAAACCCAGTACCAGCATAAGCAATACCTTCAGAAATACTGTTACTTGATCTTGCATATCCATTAACTTGCAGTTCACTGCCATTATCGGTTGTAGTACCGATTAGGACGTTGCCAGTATTGGCAATACGCATTCTCTCGGTCATAGATCCTATACCAGCAGTGCTAGCAAAAAATCTAATTCCGTAATATCCATGTAAGTCTACTTGAGAGTCACTGAAGTCTATTCCAGCAGAATTAGATGCTGATCCATTATATATCTTATTTCCAAATACGCTAATATCACCATTTACAGTTAGCTTATCACCAGGACTAGCAGTACCAATACCTACGTTGCCGTTATAATCTAAGCGCATACCTTCAGTTAAGGTACCTGATGCTCCGTATAAAAATGCTAAGTAAGCATTTGCATTACCATCGTTAGCGTTTGCTTTGCCGGTTCTAATAGCACCGAAGTTAGCTTGTGATCCTGAAGAGTTGTAGTTTCCTCTAAACACTAACCCTGATCCTTTATTAATACCGTATGCGCTATCATCTCGAAGTATTAAGTGGTACTGGTATCCTGATACTGATGAGCCGATGCCGTGTATATGCAAGTGTGTTTCCGGACTCATCGTTCCTATACCTACGTTGCCACCACTAAGAATTGTTAATCTAGCAGATGCATCTGGATCTGCTACAACGTCTGACGTACTAGTGGCTATAAATAAGTTACCATTGTAATAACTAAATATACCCGCTCTAGTGTCTGTAGTGCTTGTATTCGCATCACCTCTTGTAGAGAACCCAATACCCCAGGCACCTGATGAATTCAGATTAGCATTACTAGGTCTGTGTATTCTTAACGGTACATTCTCACTAGAGTAAATGTCAACCCTATGATTTGGACTGCTAGTTCCAATGCCTACGTTGCCGGAGGAGTTGATATACATCCGAGTACTACCACCGCCACTAGCAAGAGCTAATCCACCTTGTGATCTAATACCAAAGTTATTAATATCTAAGCCAGTAAATAATGTAGAACCAAACCCTACATAACCTTTTGCAGAACCCGAAGACCGATATGTAGTATATCCTCCGTTTGCTTGAGTGGTATTTAAATTAACGATTTCATTTAACGTGTGACTTACTTGAGCCGCACCGCCAACATCCAACTTATAACCACTATCAGTCGTTGTGCCAATTAACAAGTTGCCGTTGTTTTTAAACACAAACCTATCGGAATTGTTTACAATGTCTTTAATTACAAGAGCATCATAGTTTGCATGTTGATATAAAAGACTTTTTGTAGTGTTAGCAGAGTTTGTAAAATATAACCCATTATAGTCACCACCTTCTATCTCAACATTACCACTAACGGATAATTTCTGAGATGGGCTCGTTGTACCTATACCTACGTTGCCGGAACTATTAATAAATACTCTTTCAGAACCAGCCACTTTAAATTTCATCTCATCAGCGGCATGATTATAAGCTATGTACCCTCTTTGAGCATCGTTATTATCTCCAAAAAATAAATATCCAGATGTTGTACTTGGCGTTAGTATAGCTATTCCAGTAGCTGTATTGTTTTCTAGAATTAACTGCTGTTGGCTTATAGGTGTAGCTCCAGAACTGTTTGATGTTACGTGTAACTTTCCATACGGACTACTAGTTCCAATACCTAGTCTTCCTTCTCCATCTAACCTCATTGCTTCAGCGAACGAATTAGCAGAGTTTTTATCAAACCTAATAAAGTCGTTAGCTGTAAGCCTTAAATAACTGCCTCCGCCGTACAATTGTACTTCAGAAGCGGTTGAGTATAAATAGCCTTTAGTCGCACCAGAAATATCTAAGTTTAAATAATTGCTAGAACTACCATCTATTGTAAGATCTCCATTAACTGTCAATCCTGCCGAGGTATCGGCGAGCTCTAAGGGTGCGTAAATTTTAATTGACATTTACATTTAATTTGATTTTATTATTAAGAATAAGCCACTGTTCCAGAGCTAGCGCCTTTAGCAGAAGTAATTATAACTTCTATGTCGTTTGGTGGAACCACCGCTCCTATAGTAAGCTTTATCTTACTAGTAGATGCAACGCCTAGTTTATCTGTTCTAGCTATGTCTACAAATATTGTTTGTTTTGTGGTTGCGTCAAATACCTCAACTATAACGTCCTCTGTTCCTAGGTTATGAGTAATCTCTGCATATCCATTAGTCATAGAAGTTGGAGTAATAGTTGCGGTTACAGATCTGCTACCAATACCAGCAGGGGTTACTGCTCTAGATGTATCAGTACCAGTTTGAGTTTCGGTATTGGTTGCTATTTCAATAATACCTTTTGTAGTTGTACTTGCATCAGGCTCATCACCAGTATTTGAACCGCTGAGAGTGGTGATACCACTTAATAAGTTTAACTCAGTAGTAGTAGACGTTATACCATCTAATGTATTTATTTCAGCGGCTGTAGCAGTGATACCAAGGTCTGATAAACTTCCAGCTTTGTTGTCTAACTGAGTTTGAATATTAGAAGTTACACCGTCAACATAATTAAGTTCTGTTGGTGTAGCTGTTATTGTTGTTGTTGGTGTCGCAGAGAATAGCGCAATATAACCAGACAAGTCTGGTAAAGTAGCAGTTCTATCTGCAGTAACAGTGGCAGCTAATAAAGTAACCTCATTAGCGTCAGCTGCATTACCTTCAAATACTACACCGTTAGATGTTGATATTGTTTCTACGTTATTTGTAGTAACAGTACCAGTAACCTGAAGATCACCAGGAATTATAATCGTTGTTCCACTAGCACCGATCGTAAGGTTATTAGCACCAACTCCATCAAAGATTGTTTTAGCACCAGCCGTCAAATCAATGTCGGTTAAACCTGTTAATGTTGTATCGGTTCCTCCAAGCGCGATAGTGCTATCACCAATCGTAATGCTGCTATTTGCTAACTGAGAGTTAGAAACTCCGCCAGATGCAATAGAAACAGCTCCAGATGACACAGAGAAGTCTGAAGAGCTAAACGAAGCAATACCTTTGTTTGTAGAGCTTGCGTCTTCTCCAGAAATTGTCACCGTACCACCAGTCATTGAGGTATCAATACCTTCGCCACCGGCAATAGTTAAAGTATCACCAGGCGTAATAGCAGATGAGCCAGTGTCGCCAGCTACCGTTGTGTCAGATACTACAAAGTCTAACTTACCATTTATATCGTCATAAGTGACTGTAATTCCAGTTTCTGTATTAGTAGAAACCATCGCTCCAACGTAGTCTTCAATTTGCTCTTGCGTTAATTGATCCGTCCATGGAACGTTTACTACAGCTCTTCCACTTGAGTCTACTTGTATTGCGTATGTCTTACTAGCAGTTGATGTTACGCCGTTCGCTGCAGTAGATTGAACAGTATCAGATCCAAGCTTAATTAAACCAAGTGTACTAGAAGTAGCAGCACTATAAGTTGTATTAGTAGAAGCAATAGTAATTGTATCTGTTGTAGCGTTGGTCGTTATAGTAACATTAGAACCCGCAGCAAGAGTCAACGTATCGCTGTTGGTGTCAGCTACTACGTCTGTTTGACCAGATACCGCTATAGTAGTAAAATTACTACCGCCTAGAGAAGTCCAAGCACTTCCATTGTACAAATAGATTTGTTTATCACCACTAGTGCTGTCGTAATAGATTTGTCCCTCTGTTGGTGAGCTTGGTGCCGACCCCAATGGGTGGATAACCGCATTTTGTAGTTCGTTCTTGTTAAGATCAATACTAGCGTAGTATTCTAATGCCATAATTTATAGTTTTTATTCTTTTAGTTTAGGTATGCTATTCCGCTAAATGAAGCAGAAAATGTTATTGTTAATTGATTTTTGCTATCATGAGTTATTGCACCAACAGCCTGGCTACCAGCAGAATCAAATACGATAACCGCAGGAAACTTGTTTAAATTGTGGTTAATAGTCCATGTTGAACTAGCAGAGTTTTGATCGTGCCTATATTCTTTGTCTTGGGCACCAGCATATAACATAATTGAATAAAATTGTTCTACTTCAAGGCTTCCATTGCCTTTTTCGTAACGCAATGTCAAATCGTAGAAATTAGTCTCTACTGGATCTTGCGTTACAGCGGTGCAAGTAAATACACCAAACACGTTTTGATCCGTGTTCTTTGCTATTATCACTTGTTTATCAGTAAATGAATCTATGGCATTAGGTACAACACCACTTGATTGATACATCTTGTCACTCACTTTTATAGTGGTAACATCGCTGAAAAGTACACTCTTATAATAAGTACTAATAGTCATAGATCCAGCAGGTCTAGTACTAGATCCGCCAAAACTAGAATTATAAAATATATAAGAAAACTGCCCGATTACTCCGGCAGCTCCAGTGTCTCTAATGAAACTAGTTATATCTTCTAATCGATAATTTTTAGTTCCACCGCCAGAGTTTGTCCCAAGCAGCTTGTCATTTTTGTCTACCGATTGATCTACTGCTATGTTACTTATTCTTGGCATATTTTATTTGTTTGATATTGATTTGTATTTTTCTACACCTCGTGAGCCGAAGTAAGCTATGTAAACTGTTACTAATAATGTTTCTAATAAAGTAACCCAACTAGGTTTAACGTCAAAGTCTATAGCCGTGCTATCTACTATTATCATTAGCGTAGTTATAATTGTTAGATAGATAAGAGCAAGAGGCCTAGTGTTTTTTGACAGCCACGAATCTGACGTCATATCACTAGACCATCTTTCGGTTACCTCTTGCATCTCAATTGTATCTTGATTTAATAGAGCTAAAGCCGTCTCTTTATCTTGAGGCGGCAAGCTCTTATCTTTTTCTATTAGGTTTTTTACAATACCTAATATACCTTTGTCCGGCAATACGTCACCCACAGACTCTAGAATACCTGGTGCCTTCTCAGATAAGAATTTACCGACTTTTGTGTCTTTGAACTTTTTATTGCCTTCTTGCATTATTTAGTTTTTTCTTTTTCTACCAAGAGACTCAGCAATAGCTATGCCTTCGCGAAGCTTAGCCTCTCTACCCTCGGAAGACTTTGCAAACTGGCTTTTACCAAGTTTCGTAGCAAACGCAAATTCGCCTGCAACTTTCTTGCGTAATTCTTCACTATCTCCACCTTGAGATTGAGCAAATTTTGAGTACTCCTTTGAAGCATACAAAGATTTAAGACTTTTACCTTTATCTGAGTTGTCTCCGTAGTAAAAATCTTGCTTTCCTTGGTCTTTAGCTACGTCTTTAGATAAATTCCCGAAGTCAGAACTATACATTGATTGTCTAAATGCGGTTGCTTCTTTTGCTCGTTGTTGAGCAGCTCTTTGTGCTTCTTGCGCTTTCTTCTTTTCGTCATCTCCAGGGCCACCATTCATCATCGGTTTTCCATACATAGATGTTTTACTTGCATACATAGCAGCATTAGTCTTTATGCTACTAGCGTTGTTCATTTGTGGCTTTTTGCCACCTACTTTGTAAGCCATAATTTTTTTGTTTTATATAGTTTGTTGTTATGTTTATTTATATTTGTTAGCTACACCTTCTACCAACTTCTTAGCCCCTGTTGGTAGATCATTAGTGTTGATCATCATTTTAGGTCCATGTTTTGGTCCGCACATTGCGGGCTTAGCGTACATTGCTGCTTTTGTTTTTTCTGAAAAGCACGTATCTGTGTTTTTAGACGGCTTAGGTTCTAAATTAAACTTTGCTGAAGTTTTAGTTCTGTCTTTCATAGTGTTATCTGTTGTTATCTTTTATCATATCATCTACGGCTTTATTAAATACTTTGTCCGTATATGTTTTGTTTTTATAGAATACGTTTCTTTCGCCCGTTGGTACATCTTCTTCCCCTAGCAGTATTCGGTACATGCGACTGATTAGTTGAGAGCACTTGAACGATGTTTTGTATATAGTGTACTTGATAGTTGTTCTATTCCTCTGCCTCCACACCTCTATCCAGCCCTCTCTTCTTAATCTATCCCACCTTAGTTTATCCCAAGACATTATGTATTCACCGTCTTGAAACTCTTTTCTAGTGAAGCGTCCAATACAATCAAGGCTTATGAGTAGCTCAAGATCTGCATCAGTTAATCCATAGGTTTTACAGGCCCATTTTCTAACGAGCCTGTAGTACCTGAACAACTGCATTTCTCTAAGATCAGATGCACTTACCCTCATTCTAAAATAACAACATCACTATATTTTATGACATAGTAGTATTTATCATTGAACTCTATGCCGTGCCCAGCATGCTTATCATACCAGACTATGTCTCCTTCTTTTATATTACCTATAGCCTCTCCTACGCTAATAACTTCTCCCTTTAAGTACCTAATGTCCTCACTTTGCGTCTCGGATAAAATAAAGCCACTTGTTGATTTAGGTTTTTCTTTTATCTTGGCTATAACCAAATAGTAACTAACTGCCTTCATTTGTCCTCATATTATTGATTACACAATCAGCAGACATAATAGTAGTAACTACAGATGCTGCATTTTTCAAAGCTGCCTTAGTTACTAATACTGGATCTATTATTCCAGCTTCTACCATGTTAACAACAGAGCCATCCACTACATTAATACCTTGACCTTCCAACGGATCATCTTCTGCAGACATGTCAGCGTTTAATAATATAGTCTCAAATGGTCTTCTAATTGCTTCTAGTAATAATTCTTCTCCAATATTATCTGCGATCAAGTCTGTCGATGCGTTCATTAATGCTACGCCTCCGCCAGGTACAATACCTTCTCTTAGTGCGGCTTTAGTTGCATATATAGCATCTTCAACTCTATCTTTCTTTTCTTTAAGTTCGATTTTAGAATCAGCACCAACGCGAACAACTCCAACGCTACCCGCTAGTATTGCTAATCTTTCTTCTAGCTTTTTCTTTAGATAAGGATTTTTATCTTCTTTGCCTATAAGATCTTTCACCTGCTTTATGCGCTCTTTTAAGTCTTTGCCTGATTTATCTACTGTAAACACAGTGTATTTATTATCAGTTACAACTTTATTAGCTTCGCCCAAGCAATTAGTGTCGATCAAGTCAAAGTCATCGCCTAGTTCCTCTGATATAACTTTAGCTCCTGTGATAATTGCCAGATCTTCAATAGCATCGTCTTTGGTAGGACCAAAACCAGGAAGATCAATGAAGTTCACTTTAATATTACCTTTTACTTTGTTTGTGAGTAATGCTGCAGTTGGTTGTTGCTCTAGGTTACCAACAATAAGTAACGCCCTGTTCTTCTTAATAACAAACTCTAATATGTTTTGTATTTTGCGTATATTGGGTATTGGAGACTTGCTGATCAGTATATAAGGGTTCTCTAGTTCAGCTACATTTCTATCTTTATCAGTTATTAAGTAGTTCGACTTGAGTCCGCAATCTATTTGTACACCATCAACAATGTCAACGTATGTTTCATTAGTTGCGCTTTCCTCCATTAGTACCACGCCATCAGATCCTACTTTGATGTAAGCTTCTGATATAATGCCTCCAAGCTCGCTATCGTTATTGCAACTGATAGCAGCAACGTGTCTAAGCATAGCCTCATCAACCTTGATAGTTTTTTCTTCAAGATATTTATTGACTTTTTCAAGACCCGTTTTGATTCCGTTTTTAATTTCTCTAACATTTGCTCCACTGTTTTGCGCATTTGTTACTTGTTCTAATAGTGATTGAGCAAGGACGGTTGCCGTGGTGGTACCGTCACCTGCTTCCTTCACTGTATTTTTTGCAGCCTCTTTGATGAGTGTTGCACCTATGTTTTCAACCGGATCATATAAGACTACGCTTTCCGCAACGGTTACACCATCTTTTGTAATCACCGGCTTACCCAAAGCGTCTTCGTAGATTACACATCTACCTGAAGCGCCAAGTGTCGATTTTACTGCATTGGTTAATTTATTAACCCCTGCCATGATTTGTTCTCTTGCCTCACCGCCGAAGTTTAAATGCTTGACGATTTGACTTGGTTGATTATATTCCATTTAATTAAATTACTTGCTTTTTGGTTATTCGAAAGTTTTAACTACTTTAGGGCCTTCTACTAAGTTTAACCTCTTCTTGTAGTAGTCGATGCTACTGTCAATAGCTTCTTCTGCGGCTTCAATGGTTTCTCTACGAGTAATGTCTTGCCATCTGTCACAATTTCCATCTGGCTTGCATCCGCAACCTACGTGCTTATGCTCTGTTTGGTAATACCCGTTTGGTAGCTTAACAATTCTCCAGTTCTTTTTTTCCGAAAGGAATTTCATAGCTTCGATGATTTCCTCCGTTGGTCTAGAACTGCCAGACCAAGTGTTGGTTTTGTAATAATAATATGTCATGGTTTTATTATTTAAGCTCGGTTAGAGCTATGGTTTTATGTTGTAAGGTCTACTACCCTGTATAGTATATTAAGTACTAAATCAGAATTACCTGTATTTACACTGTTTCCAGTTGTCGCATGCAACACTAATGCCGTATCAGTGCCTACTTCTATGTGATCAGTGGCAAATACCTGTGGCGCATACTCAAATTTATTAACAGTACTGTTTACTAGCTGTGATCTAATCTTCGTAAAATACTCTTCTGGATTTGAACCAACCAGTCCCTCTAGTCCAATATACAAATCCTCGCTAAAGTTGTACGTAGTAGAATTGTAATCCAAGAATGCTATAATAGATATAGGTACGATCATTTTGTTTGATCCAGGAGAAGATATTAACGTATAATCTCCACCACCGTTTAATGAAATCAAATTAGCGGTAGTAACTATCACTTTAGCTTCTTTTATAGAGCCAAATGATGTCGTAAAATCAAAACCAGGTACAGCTATGCCGTCTGGAAAAGACTTAACACCGTATATGCTTTGATTGCCAGTGGTATATACACCATTGGTAACTGTTCCAGCGTTTCCATCAATACTACCAATAATAGTATCACTAAATGTCTTGGTGCCTCCTATCGTTTGATTCCCCGTAGTATAAACACCATTAGTAACAGTAACAGCATTACCGTCAATATCTCCAGATATAACATCGTCGAAAGTTTTAACCCCGTAAATTGTTTGATCACCTATAGTGTAAACTCCGTTCGTTACTGTAGCTGCATTTCCATCTATGCTACCAGTTATAGTGTCGCTGAATGTCTTAACACCAGCTATTGTTTGAGCACCAGATGTAACAACCACCGTTGAATCAACTGACAACGTAGTACCAGTCAGGTCCAAACCAGCACCTGCTGTATATGGAGTGTTAGTACCTGTTATAGTGATAGTGTCTGTCGATGCGTCTGTTGCTATACTGATATAATCACCCGCCACCAAAGTAAGCGTATCTGCATTCACGTCAGCAACAATATCTGCCTGCCCAGCTACTTCTATAGTCTTAAACGTGTTTGTGTCTGTTTGACTCAACACGTAACTGCTAATACCAGACATGGTATAGTTCTTAGTAGCGTTAGCTGAGCCAACTGCTCCATCTGATCCTAATAACTTATCGGTACCAGTAATTGTATTGTCTGTTGCTATAGTATGTATCTTTGGCATCTCCACCATATAATTACAGGTAAAAAAGTGTATTTAATTATAGGGTGACAATAGGTACTTACTTATTATAACTTATAAGGCTAATGTCACTATTTGTGATTAGATATATAGAAGTAAGGTATTGCCCCCGCCTCTCTCGTCTTCGCTTTGTAAATTAAAAGTCAATTTTAAAAACCCACCGGCCCCTATTTTTGCCATTTTCTTTAAAACATTTCACCTTTTTGTTTTTACACTAACACTAATACTTATTTGTTATTTTCTATTTACATTTTACATTTTGGCGCAACACTTTTACGAGATCCTTTCGATAGTATATACGAATATGAAAAACAATAAGAACATACAAGTAAGCAGATTGATCGATCTTGCGCTTGTGCTTGCCATGATCCTCTCGCCATTCTTGTTAATATACATTTGTTTGCAAGTTTGGTAATTCACTCACAAATAAATTACGATGCACGATCGATAATATAGTAAATTAAGTTAAACAATTAAATATAAAAAAAGTTATGTCAAAAGAAAAATTAGAAATGAAAAGATTCGTTATTCGTCAATCACTTGTTGGTAAAAATGCAATTATCAAAGTTACTTTCAAAAGTGGTAAAACTTTCGAGTACAATCACGACGATGCATTTGCTCTAATGAAAGAAAAATTAGAAGCAATGGAGTGTTTCCAAAAGTACAAAAGTTATACTTCAAGTACTTCAATTCCACGAGTGTTACAAGAAAATTTGAAATAATATTTAAATTCTTGCACAGAAGTGGTGAACTACATCTCTCACCATTTCTGATCACTCAAACAAACAATATACTTTACAACGCTATTGCGATGGTGTCTGGATAGTATATATACCAAGTCACAATGGTTAGTGTAAGTTCGATTCTTACGGTGACTTCTATGAACAAAGTAAAATTTCAACACAAAGCAATTGTTACAATATCAAGTGTAACAGTAAAAGCACTAGCAGGCGCGGCAGTAACAGCACTTGTAGGTGCGATCGGTTTCGCTATCATAGTAGCATTAAATGTAGCGCCTAAGTTGGTGTACAAGTTAGACATAGCGTTAGGAGGCGGAATATGAACAAAAAAGAAGAAATAATCGATGCAATCGGAACAGTTATTGCAATAATAGCGATCCTATTCTTTGTTAACTTCATATACTATGTGTTTGGTGGAAGCTAGCAAATGAAGCACGAACAGTGCTCGATAATATATATAACAACCTTGCAATAGTTTGCGTGTGTGAGTGCGATCCTCACTCAAGGTTCTATGAGTTACATGAAAAAATACAGAAGACGTGTGCCACAGTGCCCAGCAGCGAGTGTTTACTTTTACGAGTATGAAGATCGTTTTGAAGATCTTTCGATCGAAGAAATGTTCGAAAAGCATGACGGGTGGTACGAAATGAGTGACGATCACAGAGTATGGTTAAAGGGTGAGCGTGAATTAGCGATCATCAAAGACAAAGTTGCCAAGCTAGGTGGTTGGAATCAAGAGTTAATCAATAAGTGGAACAGTTTTAATAATCCAAAGCGATGAAAAATAACAAGAGAAATCCAAAGAAATTAGACGAGATCTTGAAAGAGAATGATCTTTTCTTAGCGTACAAAAAGAAATTAACTTCAGTCGGTGGTAGAAGATCTGACGTATCAGTGAATAAACAACATGCGGCAAATGGATAAGCTAGAGTACCTATGAAATTTAGTAATGAAGAAAAGAAAACATAGTTGAGGATGGTTTTTTTGTACCAAAAGAAATAGAAAAATGAATAAAATGGATAATTACACAGCAGTAGGACTGGCGGAAGGCTTCATAGAGGCCGAGTCAGAAGATCAAATCATTGAAGCATGGCAGTATCTTCATGATACTGGATTAGCGTATCAACTACAAGGGTGGTTCGGTAGAACTGCAAGAGACTTGATAGAAAATGGATTAATAGATGACAATCGAAAAACGGATAGTGATCGATAATATGTTTGATTATGAAAATATGTAGATGCGGTAATGCGATCCACCCTGTGCGTATAAAGTATAGTTATACTACATGCGTAGATTGCTCTAAGACAGAAAAATATGGCGCAGTGCAAATTGTAAACCATAAAACAGGTAATGAAGTACAATTCTTACCAAAATCTCTCGCAGACGAGATAAATAAATCTGCAAAACGCAAAGGTTATGGCACTTGCCTAAGATAACCTACATGGGCGTGAAAGGTTCAGACAACACAGGCATGAGTGTGATGCTGTAATTCGACCGAAAAACGTACGAGTGTGTTGTAACGCAGGTTCGACTCCTGCCACGTCCACTATGAAAGAATTATATAAGATAATGAATGAAACAAATTATCCTGAAGAACATACAACTCAACTTTCACTAGAGGAAGCTAATGAGTTGTTAAGTAGTTTAGAGGAGATGTTTCCAAATGAGCAATATTCAATTTGGCCTGATGAGTATGTAGAACCTAAAAAGGCTAGGTATTATAATAATAATGCCGTAGATGGGTGGGAAGATATATATCCATTATAACTAATATGGGCGTGAAAGGTGAGCGAGACAGTATCTTCGCCAATTGCGGCAAGACAGTATCTCAGACGCAGGTTCGATTCCTGCCACGTCCACTATGAATTTAAAACCATTAGAAATACTTGATTTGCTTGGAGTGAAAGAAGTAACTACAGCAAGGCAAAAAGCTAACGGCACTAAAGTATTTGCTCTACCAGAGCGTGATGTGCTAGCAAGCGGTAAGACAAGACCAATGATGTTTGCAACTTATGCGACAGGCTATGTGAGGAAAATATCTCCTCGCCAGATCTATCAAATAAATCCAGTGAGACTTGTTGAAACAGCAGAGTGGAGTCATTTGCAAAAGAAAGTAGTAATAAACAAAGCTTACCAGCGTGTTCTCATCAAATTGCAAGAACAGCGTGAAGAGTTTTTAGCTAAGTTTATACTTAAAAACCACGTACAAAAGCCAAAAATGACAATTAGTAAGTGGACTAGAGACACAATGATACGTCAACACAGTGAATTATTGCAAGTAAGATTAGAAAAAAGATATAAAAACATATAATGGTAAAAGAATATTCACTTAAAGAGGCACAAAATTACATCAGAAAAAAAGGAAATAAGACGAAGGTTTTTTATGTAAATTTTTATGGTTGGAATGTTTACTATACGTTAGAACCAACGTTTGCTACTCCAACGGGAAAGGCAAAAGGATTTCCAAGGACAAGAAGAATTAAATTAACCGATAAAAAATAAATCTAATGAAAAAAATAAAAGAACTTTATCGAAGTAAACTGCATGATCAAGAAAGATCTCACGATGTAGTGATCATCCAAGACACGATAGAAGCAAGTGGATGCAAGTTAAAAATGACTTATGAATGCTACAATGCTGTTGAGCGATTTACGGGTGAACGATTCGTGGGTGGTAAGTGGGAATTTAACTTCTCAATGATAGATTTAGGAGTAACACCTAACAAGAGCAGTTACATACATGATAGTAATAGACGATTGGCTCGAGCCGAGAGTTTAATCGAGAAAGGAGTTCAATTTTTTAATATATTAAATTTAAAAAAATAATGATAGATATTAAAGCAACAAAAACAAAGCTTGAAGCAATGAAATTGTTAAGATCTTTTGACAAGATAGAAATAAATGAAAAGAATTATTCTATTTCTATACATGATTTTGAAGAAGATCACAGTTTTGCAGCAGTTTACACATGGGATCTTGTTGAATGTCGAGCTTACTTCGAAGACTTAACACATCCTTTTCCTTTAGGAGATGATGTAGATGGCATTACTTCAGCTACAGAATTTACAAATTGGGTTAACAGTTTTTATTAATAATTAAAAGAAATATGATGAATATGAGTTATTGCCGTTTTGAAAATACGGCCAAAGCAATGATGGATTGCTTAAATGCAATCGAAGATGGAGATCTGTATGACTTCACCCCTTATGAATTAGCAGGATTTAAAAGAGTGTTTGCTATAGCGCAGCAAATAGTAGACAACGAGGAAGTCTTAGAAAGAATGACAGAATGGTACGAAGAAGGCGAAGAGGATTAGCATTATGAAGAAAATAATGTTAACCGCTTTAGGTTTGATAAGTTTTAATACCTTTTTATTCTCTCAGATGAAAACAATACAAAGAAATGGCTATACTTTACTGCTAAGTAATAATCCATGCGAAATATTTGACTACTACAAAGTAGACAGTATGCATGGATTAAGCAAAAAAGACTGTAAGTGTCATGTAAATTCCAGCAAACAAGCTTATATAGCAGGGTGGTCTAATATCGCGCCTGATAAAACTCATGAGTTTGTTTTTATAAATATGTCAAGAGCTAATGATGACATAGAGCTTTTTGCATTAGTAATGCACGAGTTAACACATCAATCATTTTCAAGACATAACTACGACATAAACAAAGAAGAAGAAATAATAACCTGGGCAGAAGAAGAAGCAAAAGAGGTTTACAAACTTATAAAATTATGAAAAAAATACTATATATAGATCTTGACGGTGTTGTAGTTGATCTTGAATCACACGCAAAGAAAAGACACGGTGAAAACGTAAATATAGGTGCAGCAACATCATTTGACAAGGAACTATTCCTTGATCCACCAATGATGGAAAATGCTTTATCATCTATAGCAGTACTTCAAACTTATTATGAAGTATATTTTTTATCAACCGCTCCATGGAATAACGTAAATGCTTGGACGGATAAGCGTATTTGGTGTGCTACAAACTTGCGTAAGTTAGCTTATAAACGTCTAATCTTATCGCATCGTAAAGATCTTATGATCGGTGATTTCTTAATTGACGATAGAACAGCTAATGGTGCAGGTGAATTCAAGGGCAAGCACATACATTTTGGTCAAAAACCATTTGAAGATTGGCACGAAGTAAGAAAATATCTTACGCAACCAGAGCAATACAAACAAAAAACGAACACTTAACGATAATATAACAAATGAAAAATGACAAAGACTGGCAAGATTTCTTAGAAAACATAGAAGATATGTTGTTTAATGCTAAAGTCAAGAAAACTAGACAATACGTTTGGGTTCTTGATCAGAGCGATGGCAAAGTGTACAAATACGATGTTTCTTCGCTAAAGCTCAATGGCACCGATCGCGACATAACTTTTCAAGTTCGGGTATTTCTTGCCACGGCAGGTCATAAATTAGATCAAATAGCTTTTATGGTCACAAAAGAAGGCACAATAGAAAAAGGAAATTGATATGAATAAAGAAATTGTAGATAATATAGCTAGCAATCTAGCTGAGGATATGTTTGAAATCATGCGTTACGATATAATAGATAGAGTAATTAAAGACTATTCGCACATATTTGAAGGCTTACCATTGGACGAAGTTGGCAACGCTATCATGGATGAAACAGTAAAATTAATGTTTATAAGGCAATTTAATATGGCTGTTAAAGACGTTTCAAAGCATTTACGATGACAATAGGATATTAAATAAAAAATTAAATTATATGAAAACATTATTAGAAAGACTAAAGCCAGAGCTCAAGTTAAATCTAGAGCGAAACCGTGATCGATGGAAGTTTTCTGTTGATCTTATTTATGAATCACTAAAAGACAAGTACGTTTATAGTGATCTTACTATCGCACAAGTAACAGCATTGCAAGTATTTTCAGAAGTTTTAACGTCTGATATTTCAGTGATGGACATTAAATTTGGTGATTGCTTTTTTGATAAGGAGGAACTATGACAGAGGATAAAATGAAAGAACTTACAGAAAAGTTGGAATCTCGAGGTCTCAAAAGTATAGATGATCTAGATACAGACGAAATGCTGCACTGGGTACAATTAGAGTATAATTTTGAATTTGTGCATACATTTTCGGCAGTAGCAGACATATTTTTCTATGAAGAAACAACAGTTGATGGTTATTCAGTGTATATAACAACAGAAGATCCAAATCGCATAAATATTGGAGAGAATGTTTATTACTACGAGTCAGATAGATTTGACAAATTAATAGACGCTATGAAGTCTGGTTTATACATATACATAGATGAATACGAAATGGGTAATTGGAACATAGCTGAAGCAGTAGAAAGATTATATGAAGAAATGTACAACACAAAGCTAAATGAATTAATAGATGAAGTCGGATCGGATTGATGCAATATATATGAGCATAGCGCATGAAATTAGCTCGTTAAGCTATTGCCAACGCAAGCAGGTTGGTGCTATTATAGTGAAAGATAACAACATATTATCTTTCGGTTATAATGGTACGCCATCTGGAATGTCGAATAAATGTGAGTTTAGCGGCAAAACTAGATGGATAGTGCTTCATGCTGAATCAAACGCTATAGTTAAGGTGGCAAAAAGTACGTCATCGTCAGACGGTGCAACAATGTATACTACGCTATCTCCATGTGACGAGTGCTCGAAACTAATAGTACAAGCAGGAATTAAACGAGTTGTGTTTGATGAGATTTATGAAGGATCTACAAAAGGTCTTAACTTATTAAAAATGAATAAAATACAAGTAGAACAAATAAAAAAATAAAAAATGTTAAAATTAAGTCAAGAAGAAAAAGATCAGTTGAAAAATGCTGAAAAAGAATTAGCAGTGAGAATTATAGTTGCTGCACAAGAGGTTTTAGAAGGTGATGAGTTTGTATGGGTGGACACATTAAATGATGAAGACTTCATAAAGCTTCAAGAGAAAATAATAATGGACGCAGTCACAAATGTAATATTATAACAAACAAACAACGAACACCACACGATAATAATAATATATGAATAAACAATTAAAACCAATGCTCGCGCAAAAATATGACAATAGCCGTGTAGATTACACAGATGACGTAGTATTTATGCAACCAAAACTTGACGGCGTACGTTGCTTGTTCACTAAAGACGGTGCGTTTTCTAGAACAGGTAAAAGATTTATGAATGTAGATCACATTGAAAAAGATCTTAAAAATTTCTTCAAAGACTATCCGTTTATTACTCTTGATGGCGAGTTGTACAACCACGATTTAAAGCACGACTTCGAAAAGATAATATCTTTAGTGCGCAAAACTAAACCAACTAAAGAGCACAAGGCTGAAGCAAAACAGCTAGTGCAATATCATATCTATGACTTCATGGGTCCATTGTCAATAGACTACGACAAACGCATGGCTATGTTGTCTGGCTTAGACATATTCAACAGCCACATAAAGCTCATAGAGACACATATAACTGAAAGTCATGACGTATCTGTAGATTTACATAAAAAGTTCTTAAAACGCGGCTACGAAGGCTCAATATTGCGTCTAAACAGACCATATGTTAACAGAAGATCTTTTCACTTAATGAAATTCAAAGACTTTTCTGACGACGAAGCAACAATTATCGACTACGTGCCAGGTAAAGGAAAGCGCGAAGGCACTATAGGTAAGTTCATAATGATAGATTCTAAAGGTGTCAAGTTCGGCTGTCCTCCAGGCAAAGGCTTTAAACACAAACATTTGGCATGGATGTTAGCTAATGTAGACCTTTTCATTGGTAAAAGCGCTACGTTTACATACTTTCAGCGCACAAATGCAGGCAGTTACAGGCATCCACAGTTTAAAGCAATACGAGATTACGAATGAATAACTAAGTCATGAAAAGAATATACAAAGTAGATAAAGAGACATTAGAACCAGAAGAATGCGTAGATTATCGAATACCATTCTTTGCGTTGCTAGTAGTAAGTACGGTGACAATAGCTGTTCTACTATCGCGCGATCCTGAAATTATTAGAAAAGTTAAAACTATAACTACAACTGATACTATCATGATCAAAGAAACAGACATAAAGCTAACAGACTCAGCAATAACCGCAGAGCTTGTAAAGCTTGGGTGCGTACTACCAAATGTGGCTATTGCACAGTTTAAAATAGAAACAGGACACTATAAGTCTGCGATATGCCGTGAGAATAAAAACTTAGCAGGTATACGCAATTCTAGGTCCCCTCTGAGCATAGGAAAAAATCGTGGGCATAATGTATATGCGACGTATAAAAACTGTCTTAAAGACTACGTAAGGGTACAGAATAAGTATCTTAAAAACATAGATGGTAAGTATGCCGAGGCAAAGGGTTATATAAAACAAATAAAGAAAATTAAATGAATATATTTTATCTAGACGAATGCCCAGTTAAGGCAGCAGAAAAGCAGTACAACAAGCACGTTGTTAAGATGGTGCTCGAATCAGCACAAATGCTATGCACAGCGCATCATTACTTTGGAAATGACGATGTGCCATACAAAATGACGCATGTAAACCACCCATCAAGTAAGTGGGTTAGAGAAAGCAATGAGCATTACGAATGGTTATACATCCACATGCTAGCATTAGGACAGGAATATAAAAATAGGTATGGCAAAGATCATTTAGTTATTCAGAAGTGCAAAGATGTATTACACAAACTACCACCAAGAATACCTAAGCGTGGTTTTAAACAGCCACCACAAGCTATGCCTGATCAATACAAACATAGTGACAGTGTTATAGCTTATTGGAACTATTATATTGGAGAAAAACACACAGTAGCAAACAAAACAGAATATATATATAAATAAAATGAAGAAATTATTATTAATCGCGTTAGCAATACCAATTGTATCTGTATTGCACGCACAAGACGAAGAGCTTTACAATGGTGATACCACTGGTAAAGTACAAATGACTATCGATTCTAAGTTTAAGTTATCAGACATAGATTCATTCATGATGCATAATTTAAGAGGCCAAGAGGACTACGGGGTATTACTAAGAGGACGAGTGAATAAACCATCGAAAAACGAAGCAATATATTTTTGTAATTATGAAGGAGCAGATTTAATTGTTTTTATGAAAAATGAAACTATATATAAAAAGCAAGAGTTTTTTGTTGATAGAGTAATAACAACAGAATTTTTAGAAGATTAAACACAGGGCTATGACAATAGCCTATAAGACTATAACAAGTAAGGGGCAAATGTCACATAACAGAAAAATAAAATGGTTGCATGATAGAAGAATCGTAACAAGGTGTTTGCCTTGGAGTGATCAGCCTACGTCTGAGACCGATGTGTACATGTACTATGAAAATGGTACACACCAATGCTACACATTGTTTACGAGTAAGGCAAAGATCACAACCTATAAATCTCTCAAATGGCATTTACTAGTACTGCAGTTTCTAAATGAAAATGAAACACCAGAAGTTATGGAACATGTGTTTAGATTTATAGCAAATAAAGAAAACGGATTTGTTACATTCTTTATAAAACAGAAAGTATTAAACGAAATGATCGATGAAGTTATAACAGGTAGCATCGAACCACCAGTTAATAAAATCAGGAAAGTTATTTTTAAACCAGGTATTATTCTTACGATCAGCGAAAAGCTTAGAATTGTAGGTAAATTAATAGGTCGTAGCAAAATAACAGAAGATCTAATTTATACTAGTATGTTAGAAATAAATCATGAAGGAGAAAAAATAACTATGGATAAACTAGCTAGCGCCTTGCATTGTACAGTCAGGACATTGCATCGCAACATGTCTAGTCAACTAAAACAAGAAAAAGAAAGATTAAATGAAGAAGTATAACTTACAAAACTACAATAGATATAAGAACGACGTGATCAGCTCTGTGGCTAGACTTCCAGACTATGACGACAACTATTCCAAATACACACGCGACGAGTTGATCATTAAGTTCTTACCACTAGTAGAAAATATAGCAAAGAAATTCCCGACATCTCAGCAAGCCGTGGGCACATTGAGCGTGCTTGATTTGATTCAGTTCGGGCACATAGGTTTAGTTAGTGCTGTTGATAGACTTAATTGGGATGTATTCAACAAGTCAGAAAACAAAGAGCAGACGATGAAATCGTTTCTAACTAAACGCATCAAAGGCGCTATACGTAGGGCAATCGATATAAACAGAGGAGATATACGCATACCAGAGCACAAATTAAACGATATACGAAAATCGTTTGGCAAAGATGAAAAGATGGTGGCAATGTTCTTTAACTCTATATTCCTTAGCATAGATGATAGAGAACCAGATGATCCTGTGTTTGACATACCAGATGATTCAGATGAATATAATCAGGAAATACTAAACATATACCTGAAGAGCTTATTGAAGAAACATCTAGACGAAAAAGAGTATGAAGTTCTTCGACTGTCCTACGGCCTTGATTGTGATAAATTGCCAGCGATAAAGATTGCAGAAAAAATAGGTATAAAAGGAGACTCGGCATACGTGCGTGTATCGCAGCTAAAAAGACAGGCAGTAAATAAATTAATTGAGAACGTCGATCATGATCAAGTGCTTGACTTTCTTTAAGTTGAACATTAAATAAATTAAATTATGTGTAATTATATATATAACCAACCATGAAACCAACAGACCTAAATTTAAACCAAAAATTAATAGAGATTCAAACTAGGTTTAAGTCTAAAAAATCTAGATTCAATTCATTCGGCAAGTATTATTTCAGAGCGGCCGAAGACATCCTTGAAGCAGTTAAACCCTTTTTAAAAGAGCTTGGAGTAACAGTCACAATAAACGAAGAGTTAATCAGTGATAGTAATCAACCAATAATAAAGACAGTGGCCTCTTTAAATGATGGAGACTTTAGCATAACAGCTCAAGCTATAGTTGGAGTAGACTTGAATCAAAAAGGAATGCAAGTTCCTCAACAATACGGAGCTGCGTCTAGCTATGGAAAGAAATATGCATTAGGTAATTTATTTCTAATAGATGACACGCAAGACTCTGACGCAACAAACAATCATGGAAAATCCAGTGAGGATAAGCTTGAAATGACAGATGCTGCGCTTGAAAAAGCAAAAAAGTATATCAGTTCTGGAGGATCTATGGATTCAATTAGAGCAAAGTACAAATTGACTAGTGGTCAAGAACTTGCTCTCAAAAAATTAAATGGATAAACAAGAAGTAATAAACAAGCTACGTGATGATGAAAACTACTATGGAGAATATGGAAAACAATATCTAAGTAATAGTGACATCAAAACATTACTCAGTAATCCTTTAGCGCTAGGTGAGTCTAGCAAGCCAACATCAGCGTTTCTAGTTGGTGGATATTTTCACACTGCAATACTTGAGCCGCACAAGCTTAAGAAATACAAAGTGATACAGTCTACCTCTAGAAACACGAAGGCTTATAAAGAGATGTCAGGTGGAGAGTTATGTCTACTGCAGCAAGAGGTCGATAACATAGAATTGCTAACAGATAGAATATTGAGCAATAAAATATGTAGTGATCTCATAAAAAATGGAGATGTAACATACGAAGAACCTGGCGTTAAAGAGATTGAAGGCAATCTTTGGAAAGGCAAAGCAGATATAATAAACCACAGTGAAGGTCTTATAATAGATCTTAAAACAACAAGTGATATTGACGCCTTTAAAAATTCTGCTTGGAAATATAACTATGACAGTCAAGCATACATATATAGCAAGCTATTTGGTTATGAAATGATATTTATAGTTATAGACAAAAATACCCATCAGTTAGGACTGTTCGATTGTTCGACAGATTTTTACGAAAGAGGGGCAAAGAAAGTTAAAAGAGCATCAGAGGTTTATGATTTATTTTACAAAACAGAAAACTTTGATCCATCTCAATACTTTATAAACAAAACTCTTTGACAAACAAACTACAAAACCAATTTGATATTAAAACAGTATGATTAAATTTAAAAGAACCAAAAAACCAGTAACAAGAACATGCTCAGTAACAGGTATTAAAGCACCAGCTACAGAGTTTTACAAAAATCAAAATCATTTGAAAGCTGTAGACAATCTGCGGCGCAACACAGGCGCTACTAAAAAACAGCTTATTCGAATGTTTAATCAATTAGAACAAGTAACAAATGGCTAGTATTATTGCAACAAGTATTGACCTTACTAAAATCCCAAAAGACAAGGTCATTAATGGAAAAAAGGGTAAGTATCTACCCATCACGATTACAATCAATGATGAGTTAGACAACTTTGGAAACAACGGACCAGTAACAGTTCAACAATCTAAAGAAGAACGCGAAGCTAAATCAGACAAGATTTACCTTGGCAACGTTAAGGTTGTGTGGACCAATGGAAACAATGTAGATGCAGCACCACGTGACGCTGGAGACGCAATGATGACGGCGCCTCCTCAAGCAGTCTCGATGGTGGACGATGATCTACCATTTTAATACAGTTAAATTAAATGCAGGCAACAGAGATCAATGGATTTTTGATTGATGAATTCAATCAGTACGGCCTAGACACAAAGAAAAACCAGGGCATTTGCCCGCTTTGTTCACACGATAGGCAACCTAAAAATAAGAATGCACAATGCGCGTCTTATGATTGGGAACGGGGTCTCGGAACTTGTCACAACTGTAACACCACGTTTCAACTACACACGTATCAACGTAAAGGTTCTAGCGAAAGAGTATATGTTCGTCCTCAAATAAACGAACAGTTAATCAAGCAAGCTAGTACCAAAGTAGTTGAATGGTTTGAAACAAGAGGCATATCTCAGAAAACTCTCAATGATTTAAAAGTCACTGAGAGTTCTGAGTTCATGCCGCAAACCGGCAAAACCGAGAATACCATCAATTTTAATTATTGGATGGGCGATCAACTCATAAATGTTAAGTATAGAGATGGTCGTAAAAATTTCAAGCTATACAAAGGAGCTGAAAAAGTATTTTACAATATCAACAGTATAATCGGGTATGACAATTGCATTATAACCGAAGGCGAAATGGATGTATTGGCGTTACATGAAGCAGGAATCAAGAACGCTATATCCGTACCTAATGGTGCAACACTGACAAATAACAACCTAGATTATCTAGACAATTGCATCGATTATTTTGAAGATAAAGAAAGAATAATCCTAGCATTAGACAAGGACGAGCCAGGCCAAATGCTGCAACAAGAGTTTGTACGTAGGCTTGGAGCTGAGACTTGTTTCTTAGTTGACTTTGATGATTGCAAAGACGCAAACGAATACTTGCTTAAGTATGGCACTAAAAAACTTAACGATTGTATATTAAAAGCTCGACCATATCCATTAGAGAATGTAACAACGTTTAAAGATATAGAATCAGAAGTCACAGACTTTGTTAGGCACGGCTTCAAGCCTGGCTTTCAAGTAGGATTGCATAACTTCGACAATATATTCTCAACATACACAGGTCAATTTATAACAGTCACAGGCATACCTTCTTCAGGTAAGTCAGATTTTGTTGATCAGATGGTGGTTGGTTACAACCAAAAGTATGGATGGAAAGCAGCATTTGCATCACCAGAAAATCAGCCTACATATTTGCACGCACATAAGTTAATGCGAAAAGTATGGGGAGATATGCCAAGTCCAAATGACATTGGCGGTAGCAAATGGACACAGGTTGCAGAGCACGTCAATGATAATTTCTTTTTCATTGATATGGATAAATATGACCTTGACTCAGTCCTTAGAAAAGGTGCTGAATTAGTTAAACGCAAGGGTATTAAATGCTTAGTTATAGATCCTTACAATAAAGTAAGAGACATCAACGCAGCATCTGATGATGTGAACCGTTATACTATGGATTACTTAATGAAGATCGAAACGTTTGCAAAGAAATACGATGCACTAGTATTTATCGTGGCTCATCCAACTAAGATGTTAAAAGATAGAGATGGTAAAATCGAAGAACCTACAATGTATAATATTAAAGGCGGTGGTGAATGGTATGACGCTAGTTATCACGGCTTGTTAGTGCATAGGGACTACGAAGCTAAGACTACAAAAGTTAAAGTATTAAAAGTTAAATTCCAAAACTTAGGTGAGAATGGAGCTGAAGCTTACTTCACATGGGAGCCTAAGTCTGGAAGATTTGTGCCAAGCGTTGATACCATTAAAAATGAGGAGGCTCTACCATGGGAGTAAAAAAGAACAAAAAGCCAGACTACACAATGACGGCTGAAGAACTAAAAGCTTCTGAATGGTGTGTTATAAATGGAATATGTATTACAGCAAGGCAAGCTGAATATGGTGTGCCAAGATGGTTTATTGATATTGAAAAAGGTCATAAGCATCCACGCAAATTACTAGGCGTATCTCCAGATTCATATCCTCATCCAGAGTATCAAAAGAAATTAGCAGAATACAGAATGTATTATTATAAAAAATATGCGGACAAGATTTAAAAACGCCAGTGAAGCCTTTGATTATTTCTACATTACAATCAAAGACAAAGGCCAGGAGTTTGATAATACTAAAGCTTTATTCAATGTAGGTTTTTATATTAGTGATCCAAAATCTAACAATATAAAATCAGGCTTTAGGAAATGGAGCAAAGAGTATGCAGAAGCAGAATGGAAATGGTATCTAACAGGAGATAAAAGTATCGACAAGTTAGGAAAGATATACGGCAAGATACCTGAAATATGGGAACGTATGGCAAACCATGACCGCGAAGTAAATTCTAACTATGGTTGGCAATGGAAACGCAACCATCAACTATACGAAGTCATTAAAAAGCTGAAGGCAAATCCTAATACTAGGCATGCGGCAATCAGTATATATGACGGTAAAGAAATAGATCAATATAAACACGATACGCCATGCACGTATGCAGTTCAGTTTACTATTTTAGACAAAAAATTAAACATGTCTGTATATATGAGATCTAATGACTTATGGTACGGCTTTTGTAATGACCAATATCAGTTTAGTAATTTGCAAAAACTAGTCGCTGATGAGATACATCTTGAAACAGGTTGGTATTATCATCATGCACATAACATGCATTTGTATAAAGACAAGATATGACGTACTACTTATATCATATACCAGGAAAAAAGATCGGTGTGACAAAAGATATACAGCATAGATTGATAAAAAGACAAGGCTATAGAGAAGGCGAGTATGAAATACTAGCGCAATCAAATAGTCTTAATTCTATATCTGAGCTAGAAGCAGAATATCAACAAGCATACGGCTACGAAAAAGACATAATAACCTATAAACAACTAGTAAAAAGAATAATGAGAATAAACGTAACAGACCAAACATCCACATTCCCATGTCCATTAAACAAACTAAAAGGTCAGTTAATGGATAATACCAATCATAAATGGCAAACACCTCTAGGACAGTTTGAAGTAACAGCAAATACGATTCAATGGATATTAGAAAATGCAAGAGCTTCATCGTATACAAACGAGCGTTGTTACATATACAACAAAGCATATGCCGAGGAGTTCTTAAACGATGAAAAACCAGTAAAAGAAATTGAAGACTTTAAGTATGGTACATTGTTTCCTGCCATAAGAGATTGGGCTCAAGAGCGTGGTATATACGAAAAAGGAGACTCAAAAACGCAGTATTTAAAACTATCTGAAGAGTTTGGAGAGTTAGGCAAAGCATTGCTAAATAAAGATCGTATTGAAACAATAGATGCTATTGGAGATATGATAGTAGTATTAACAAACCTAGCACACTTAGAAGACACGACTATAGAAAACTGTATTGAAGCAGCTTACAACGTGATAAAGCAACGTACAGGTAAAATGATTAACGGAACATTTGTGAAAGATGAAAAGTGATTATAGAATTAAAACAACAGACACGATCGTTCAAGATGTAATCAAGAAGATCGATGCACGCAGTGAAGTTGGCATGAAAAAGTACGGCAAGGCAATGATTGAAGAAGTAATGAATGGAGAAAAAGATTTAAATGCTTTTATCGTTGACGTACAAGAAGAACTAATGGATGCTTTATTGTATCTTGAGTCTGCAAAGAGGTGCTTACAGATAGAGATAGAAGAAGCCATGTTAAAACGCATGGATCCATTCGCAGATCAACAATACTCTGAGTATGAAGACTCGTAGTAGGAAAACAAAAGGACCTGTAATATCTAAAAAAGTAATACATGATGGCATTCAGTTTGCGTCTGGCCTTGAGAAGTATATGTATACTGCTCTGAAAGACGCAGGCATTGATGCCTTGTATGAAGGAGAAACGTTTGAATTGTCTGAAGGATTTTATTTTCCATTTGAATGCTATGAAAGATGTGGCAATGGTAAAGGAGAATTTAAAGACAGAGGTAAAACTAAAGTATTAAATATAAAGTACACGCCGGATTTTATTGGTAAAGGCTTTGTAATTGAATGCAAAGGTAGGGCAAACGAGTCCTTCCCACTGAGATGGAAACTCTTCAAACGATTAATCAAAGAAAGAAAGTTAGGTCCTTACACGTTGTATAAACCTCAAAATCAAAAGGAATGCGATCAAGTAGTAAGCTTAATATTGAGCAACAGAAACAGTTAGCTCGACAAAAGTACGCTGAAAGGCGATTAGACAAATGGATTAAATGGCGCTGGGAAAACTTCGGGCATATACCATTTAAAGAATTATTAGAACAATGTAAAAAATATAAATTATGAAAAAATGGAGTATTAGTATTGGGTTTTACCCAGGAATATTATTGGGAATTAGAACATACAGTGAAGATCAAAGATCAGTAACAGTTTTATACTTGCCTTTTGTAGACTTTGCTTTTGAAATCGAAAAAGATTTAGAAGAAGAATAATGAAAGGATTAAGTTTAAATTCTAATCACAAGCGTGTAAAAATAAAAAGACCTGGTGTCCACGCTAAAACAAAAACATCAAGGATAAAAGGAAGTACAAACTATATTAAAAAATACAAAGGACAAGGACGATGAGTTTATTTAAACAAAGGTTGCCATATAAACCATTTGAATATCCAGAGTACTATACTGAAGGCTGGTTAAAACAAGCACAAGCATTTTGGTTGCATACAGAAATACCAATGCAAGGCGATGTCAAAGACTGGAATGAAAACTTAACTCAAAATGAAAAGAACCTAGTAGGAAACATCCTGCTAGGTTTTGCTCAGACAGAGTGCGCAGTATCAGACTATTGGACTCAGAAGGTTGTCAAGTGGTTTCCAAAACACGAGATACAACAAATGGCCATGATGTTTGGTAGTCAAGAGACAATACATGCAGTAGCATATAGTTACTTAAATGAAACTCTAGGTCTTGAAAACTTTGAAGCTTTTTTACATGAACCAGCAACTGCAGAACGATTTGAAAACCTAGTTGCATATAATGGCAATGACCCAATTGGTATTGGTAGATCATTGGCTATATTTAGTGCATTTGCAGAAGGAGTTTCACTATATTCTGCGTTTGCAGTTTTGTACAGCTTTCAACTGCGAAATAAACTAAAAGGTATTGGGCAACAAATGAAATGGTCTGTACGCGACGAATCATTACATAGTAAAATGGGTTGCAGACTATTTAATCACATGTGCGCTGAAATACCAGGACTTAAAGATCAATGTAGGGAAGATGTAATTGAAGCAGCAAGAACTATGGTTGATCTAGAGGAGAAGTATATTGATAAAATGTTTGAGATGGGTGACATCGAGAACTTAAAGTCTTACGATTTAAAACAGTTTATAAGAAAAAGAGCAAATGAAAAAATTAATGAACTCGGTTATATTGAGGTTTTCGGATTTGACGAGGAGGCAGCAAATAATCTTGATTGGTTCTATCATCTTACCGGCGGGCACACTCATACTGATTTTTTCGCAATGCGGCCGACAGATTATTCGAAAGCTAACGAAGGAGAGGATTTTGAGGATATATGGTAGGGAAGACATGGATTAAAAAACTGCTAGACGAAAAAGGCTTATCGCCATTTCAAAGACTAGCAAGACGACTAGGATATATGGGTACTGGCTTTCTAATAGCAGGGCAGTGGACACTACACCCAACGATGTTTGTCATAGGATTTGTCTTAGTCATAACTCAAGTTGTAGCGCGTAGACAATGGAACTTAGTAGCACTTTATATCAACGGATTATTAGCTTGGCTTAATCATTTATTATTTTAAAATATGTGGAATGAACAATGGATAAGAGGTGTTGATTACCCTGAATGGGGTGACAACGAAATATACAAAAAAACAATTGGTGGGCAATACTTACTTGAAGGTGAGTCTCCAGCTGATGCGTATATGCGCGTCTGTAAAACTGTAGCCATGCGTCTAGGGCGTCCAGAATTGACCGAAACTTTTTATGAGTATATATGGAAAGGTTGGTTGTGTTTAGCGTCCCCTGTGTTGTCTAATACAGGCACAGAACGTGGTTTACCAATTAGTTGCTTTGGCATAGATGTCGGAGATAGTATATACGAGATAGGAAATAAAAATTTAGAGATGATGCTACTCGCAAAGCACGGCGGTGGAGTTGGTATCGGAGTTAACATGATCAGACCCGCCGGCAGTAAAATAAAACAAAATGGAACATCAGACGGAGTCGTACCCTTCTGCAAGATCTATGATTCAACAATCCTTGCAACCAACCAAGGAGCTGTTCGACGCGGAGCTGCTTCAGTTAATATCAACATTGACCACGATGATTTCGAAGAGTGGCTTGAAATACGAGAACCTAAAGGAGATGTTAACAGACAAAGCCTTAACTTACATCAATGCGCAGTTGTTGGTGATAAGTTTATGCGAAAGCTTGAACAAGGAGATGAGCATGCAAGATCTAAATGGAGTAAGCTTATCAGAAAACGAAAAGCAACTGGAGAGCCTTATATATTATTTAAGGGAAACACTAACAAAGCAAATCCAGCAGCGTATAAAAACAATGGATTAAAAGTACATATGACAAACATATGCAGTGAGATTGTACTACACACAGATGAGTCTCATAGTTTTGTTTGTTGTTTATCATCTTTAAATCTAGCGAAATACGACGAATGGAAAGACACTAACATTATCTATGATTCAATATGGTTTCTAGATGGTGTGCTTGAAGAGTTTATTCAGAAAGCAAAAGGTAAAGTTGGATTTGCCAATGCTGTAAGATCTGCTGAGAAAGGCAGAGCGCTTGGACTTGGAGTTTTAGGCTGGCATACGTATCTTCAAGAAAAAATGATACCATTTGAAGGATTATTTGCACAGTATGAAACGCGTAAGATATTCTCTCAAATAAAGATTGAATCTGAAAGAGCTAGTATGGATCTCGCCGAGATATTTGGCGAACCATTATGGTGCGCTGGTAGCGGTATGCGTAACACGCATTTAAGATCTATCGCACCAACAGTTAGTAATAGTAAATTATCAGGTAACGTATCACCTGGAATTGAGCCTTGGGCTGCTAACGTATTCACAGAACAATCTGCAAAAGGTACGTTCATTAGAAAGAACCCTACGCTAGAGAAACTACTAGACGAAAAAGGTAGAAACAACAAAGAAACGTGGGATAAAATACTTCGCGATGGTGGCTCAGTTCAAGACTTAGATTTTTTAACTAGCGATGAGAAAGATGTATTTAAAACTTTTAAAGAGATTAATCAATTGGAGTTAGTCAATCAAGCTGGTATACGACAGCAATACATAGACCAAAGCGTTAGTTTAAATCTAGCATTTCCAAACGAGGCATCTCCAAAATGGATCAACAAAGTTCATATGGAAGCCTGGAAGAAGGGAATAAAAACTTTGTACTATATGCGAACCGAATCAGTACTACGAGGAGACATAGCCAAAAGTGCTACAGACGAAACCTGTATGAGCTGCGACGGATAAAAAGAAAGGGGCAATTAAGCCCCTTTTTTTATTAATCTTCGCCACAAGGTTTTCCGTTGGCGATGTTAACCCATTTTTCTTTTTGAAACCAGTCTCTTAATGTAGCTCCTTTTTCGCGAGCTCCTTTAACATTAGTGCTACTGGATCTTTTATATTCACCCTTTGAGGAAGCAGAGCGCTTAGCGTTAATTAGCTTTTGTCTCTCTTCTGGTGATAATGCTTTATATTTTTTATAGGGTAAACAAACTTTCTTAGTTGTGCCTGCTCCTTTAACTTTACTTTTCGGCATTACGTTTTCTTTTTATTTCTCTTTTGATTTCATACATACTGGCGTAAGCTTCATTTTCCCATGGTAGACTTTTGTCCTTAGGATTAATACTCATTGTTGGGTATCTTCTCTCAGCCATACCAGGTTTGTTCTTCCAAGAATAACTTATAGAATCAAACTTTAACTTGCCATCTTCCATCTGTCTTTTATGAACAGTCTCGTGAGCAATAACTAAGTCTTTTTCATTATCAGATAAATCTTTATTTATATGTATAGTCTTATGCTCATCAATAAAACCCCACATAGTTTTTTCCGGCATCTCAACTTCTTTGATTACATTATTGAGACTATTAGAGGTCTCATGTAAACCAAGTAATTCGTTTTTAGTTTTAAGTTTAAACGCCATAATTAATCTGCAAACATTTTATACACGTCAAGTATATCTTGAACAATACTATGCCTATGATTCTTTTGAAGTGTAACAAAGTTAAAACCATCAACTTGTTCTTCTACTCTTCTAAGAAATGATAAACCACTAGTCTTTTTATTTTTTAAATCGATTTGTGCTATGTCACCGCATAACACCATTTTAGAGCCATGGCCTAATCTACCAAGTAACGCTTCGGTTTGATCATGCGTGAGATTCTGAACCTCATCTGCTATTAAGAACGTATTAGTAAAAGTCAAACCTCTTACATAACCCAATGGCAGTATTTGTATGTTTCCCTCTTTCATCTCTTTGTCTATCTTTCCTTTATCATATAAGCTATAAAAGTTCTGATAGATCGGCTGTAACCACGGATCCATTTTCTCTGCTACATCTCCAGGTAAAAAGCCAAGATCTTCACCCGCTAACACCGCTGGTCTAGTAATTATTATTTTATCTATTTCTTTTCTAAATAACAAATCTAAACCAACTGCAGTAGCTAGTAGTGTTTTACCAGATCCAGCTGCACCAGTAACAACAGTAACTGCATTGTCCAAAATAATGGTCTTCGCTACTTTTTGTTCGTCGTTTAACTGGATCTTGTATTTTATAGGGTTTTTAGGTCTTCTCTTAGCTTTGAATACTTCATCATTGCTATCTGTCATAAACCCTTATTTTTTAGGTTTCTTTTTATTTATATTGCCAGGTCCGCCGGCTTTAGTACAACGTACTCCCCATCCAGAGGCATAGGCGCTAGGCCATACTTTGAACTTCTTTTTAGCGGCAGCTTTACAAGCTGGACTTATCTTGCCCATGATTAGAACTTAAGCCTGTAGAAAGTCAAGTTATAACCAGTACGTGCATCACCACGAAATGTAATTTCAGCTTCGATTGATTGTCCTCCAACCTCACGCTCAAGTTGAGTGAACATTTGATCCGCCATAAAGAAACATCCTTTATAGTTTGGTGATGAATAAAAGTTTACATCTACTTGTTTAAATCCTCTTGGTGGGTTACAGCGCACTGTAGGAGTATTAGCTCCATTAGCAGTTGGCGCAGCAACTGGTGCTGCCAATGCCGTGTTAACACCAACCAAAGGTGCAGCATTAACAGCAAGCGTAGTGCTTGAAAAATCAAACGAAACGCCCTTTACGGTTACTTTGCGCCCGTTAAAACGTGATGGATTGTCTGCAAACGCAGCTCCTGGAATTGCCATCTGTGCCATCGCAGCTACAGATACAAATAATACGGTTAATAATATAGTTAATTTTTTCATGATTTATTTCTTACGAATGTTTTATAATGGAAAATACTAGCCCAAGTGAATAGAGCAGCATATCCTACGTTTATTATTATTTCTACGTCTAGTGGATATTGAGCAGACAGTACATTCCATAGCGCGCCAAGTGACGGTACAGCTAGTCCTACTCTTAGTAATATTCTTTCGAATACATTTAATCTCGCTAACGCTTTTACCTCTCTGCCAAATACGAATATGTAAAACAAAGTCGCATTAATAAAGATTAACAGGTTTGCTAACTCGTTTATAGCTTGTAGTAATTCCATTATACTTTGTTTAAGAATTTTTTAGACACAGCCTCTACACCTTTTAATCCTAAAAAGCCTAACACAAATGCAATACCGTTCTCATATTTAACCTCGTTAATACTCAGCATATGAGAAACAACAGGTGTTATATAGTTTGCACTAGCTACTCCAGCCACTATGGAAAAGAAAGACTGCTTCCAATTTACAGCAGCACCTTTACCTAGCAGCAGTAAGCTTCCAAACAGTCCTGCAATACTTTGCATTATGTTTATTCCAATCTCGTCTAAAAAAGTTTTCATTTCTTTTTGTTGTCTTGTTTTCCTCCGTGGGAATAAGGAAATAATTTATTCATAGCCTCTTGTCTCCCTTGACATCCACATGGAATATTAAGTCCTTCTGAAATAAACTTAACCGTCTGCTCAATACCTGTGGCTTTGGTGAATTTTTGTATTGTATCTCCTAATCCTTTAGATTTCATTTTAATATTTTCCTTTAATATTTTTTGGCGATGACTCAGTGCTACCACCTTTACCAGCCCACAAATCTTTACAAGCCCAATATCTTGCGCTTAGTTTATCTTTGGCTGCGTCACATCTATGTCTAGCTCTAAAACTTTTTCTTGCAGCAGTGCTATAGTTGTGGCCATAGCCTTCGGCTCCGTAATGGATAATCTTTTCTTTTCCATTAGCGCAAGCTTTAACTACCTTCTTCTTACCAGCTTTTGGAGAAGAACGCGGCACGTTGCATTTCATTTTAGATTTATCTAGCATATTGTTATAAATTTTTCCACATTTCTATTAGTCGTGGATCTGGATATATGTCTGATTTATCATAGCGCACTGAGCAGTGAGTATAAACTCCAGGCTCTGCCATTAATGCTCGCATTGTTACGTCCCAAACATCTTCGTTGTATTCCAAAGGTATATTATATCTATGCCCCCAGAATAATAAAAGTTTACGTACGCTTTCTATCTGCGCGTCTGTATATCTGTGCCAGTACTTATCCCAACCTCTAAATGGCTTGTCTAGTACCTCTACTTCAGACTCGTCAATGACATTGTTATATACAGTTCTGAATATGCCGTCTTTATCTAGCTTTAGCGGACCGTAAGAGCAAAGCTCAATTCCGATGCTAACTTTGTCTAAAGACACATAAGGTAATCCTTTACTATCAAATGCAGACTCTTTTAATCCTAAGTGATACGCCCAATGCTTAGATGAAAACGCTTGAACAATTGTACCATCTCTTGATATACAAACTGCAGTACCTACTCTTGCTTTATTAGCGTTCCAATTATCAATATCACGTTTTCCATCAGCACCACCAACTGTGTGGTGAAGATATATTTGCTTTTTAGGATGCTCTTGAGCTATGTATTGGTTTTGGTCTAGTGGATGTTGGACTAAGTTCAAGTCTTCTAATTTGATAGGATTCATATAGTATATTAATTACTTGCTTTTGTTTTATTTTAATTTGATTTTAGATTTAGACTTTAGCTTTATTCTATCATCGCTGTTATTTTTTAATCTTATTATACCTCTTTTTCTATCTTCTTCTGCTTTCTTTTTTGCAGCTTTCTCTTCAGCTTGTTTTTTTGTTTTTTCTTTTTGTGCTAAGCCAAGCTCCCATTTTTGCCAACCTCCTAGTAATGCTAGTCTTTCATACAATTCTATGTCTTGTGTAGATGCATACGTTATGTTGTTTATTTTCTTTATAACGCGATCAGCTGGTATGTTCGTTGTAGCGGACAATACATTAGCGCTAGCTATCCACGCTGGATTTTCTAAACTCCAGCCCATGCTCTTCATTTCTTTTTTATTCCATTCAACCTCTCTAGCTGCTTGTTGCAACTTAGAAATTTTAGACGAAACTGGTGGAGATATTCTTAATATTTCATTAACTACTTTGTCGTATTTAGGTCTATCTTTTTCTGATTCCTCTAACGCTTTTAATGTAGTATTTTTAACAACACTTGTTATAGCACCTTGTACGCCCATACCTCTCAATATACCATCAGTGATACTATTACCCATCTTGAACATCTTTTCCTCCATCTCCTCTTCATCGTCAAAGTCCGCCGCAAATAACGCAGATTGTAGCGCATTAAATATAAAGCCCTGCACTACGCTGTAGTACATTATTTTCGACAAGTTAGTTTTCCAATCGCCTCTATTGTTCTTAAGATCAAGGGTAGCTTTCTTTATTATTCTAGCATACTGCGAAGGCGTGTTAGCAAACGCAAGTACTATTCTACCTAGTGGTCCAGCTTGCTGTTGAGATATTCTATCAGGTCTACTTGACTGCTGAGATTCTTCTGTGAGTTCTCTGAAATCATTAAATGCTTTTTCTTTCGCTTCTTTCTCGGATAGACCTTCTTTTATGTATGTGTTGATTCTATTTCTATAGAACGTCGCTCCACCTGAAGCAATAGCAAATCCGTCAGCAAACTGCGTCGGTAAAAATCCTTTTTGCAGTATGTAACCAATAGCGCCTCTTACTCCGCCTTTGTTAGCCATTTCTGCAATGTCAGACTCATTAATGTTAATAGTAAGATTATCTCTACGTTCTTTTAAGAAATCTGACATAAACAATTCTTTAAAGTCTTTCCAGTATTGAGGCTGATTGGCAAAAGCTGCCGATGCTTTAAATATGTTATTATCTGACCAGTTTATAAAGTTAACAGCTGATATAGTCTGTAGTATGGCAGATCTAGTGTTAAAGAACATTATTGCACCAGTACTACCGTTTATCCAATCAAGGAATCTACCAGTGAGTGAATCAGTGTCATAGCCTCTATTTTTACCCGTCTTCATTCTCTGGAGGATATTATCCATCGCTTTTCTATAAGTAGATCCGTATGCTGCTTCTAGTTTGTTTAAGTTTTTATTAGAAAATATTACGTCTACATTTCTTTGCCATTCTTCTAAGTGCTTAGCCCTTTTAGTTATTTGAAGTGTACTTAATAGATCTGTAGTAATACTACCTGTCATCCAATTTTCAAATGGCATTGCATAGCCATCACCTTTAGTAATCTCGATTAACTGATCAGCAAATACATTTAACTTTGGATTGTTCTCAACGTACTTAGTCATTTCAGCTAAGTCGGTCTTACTTAATCCAGGCACGTCCATTCCTTGCTTGTTCCATATATAGATACGTACAGCTTGCTCTTGCGTAAAACCTTCTCCTTTGATTTTATTTTTAAGCTTATTTGGCACAACACCTAATTGCTTTTTAAGTGCTTTGTAATCAGCAGCTAGCGTCATTCTTTCACTAGCTATATTGTTCATCGCTCTAGTATATGGATCAAGTAGATTCTTTTTATACCAAGCCATTTGGTTTTCGCCAAGCTTTCCTTTGCCTAATGTAGAATACAATAACCCTACAAAGTCTTCAGCTGATGGTGATATAAAGAAATTAAACCTACCTTTGTCAACTCCAACAACTTCTGCTTTAGCATCGCTGTATTCCTTCTCAGAAGCAATACCAGTTTTATTTTCTATTATGTCGTTAAACTCTTTGTCAAGCTTTTCAAATCTGTCTTTATACGCTATACGCTCTTTAGATTTAACATCTAATACGCTCATAGCATCTTGAACTGCTTTAACATTCTTGTAAGCATCGTCTACAAAATAAAAGTCATTATAACCCTCGGCTGCTTTATTCACCATCCATTGTGCTTTAGCTTCTGGAGAACTATTTTGCAAGCCAGTGATGTTTTCTAGTGGTATTTCGTAGCCAATTGATTTTAAAAATTCATATATTGCTAACGCAGAATTGACTGGCCTAGCAGTTAATACATATATATCTTTGTTTCCAAATTTTTCTATTGCTTTTTCTAGTTTAGAAATCAGTGGACCAGGCTTGCCATCGACCACCTTGCTAAAGTCACTAAAGTCAAACTCTGCGCCTTGTGCTAATAGCGCGTCGCCGCGTTGAGCAAACTCGGTTGCATCGATTTTAAACGAATCACCATCTGGCATTGTTACACCAACCAAGCTATTTGAAATAGCTAGTGTATCATCAAAGTCGAATACAGTTATACCTTTAGTAGGAGCATTAGGATTTCTAGCATTTCTTAAGGCCTTATCGTAGTTATTTAAGTTGTTTACTACTTGCTTGTTTGATTTGCTAGCCATTACGCCAGCGTTAGTAGCTATTTTATTATTTGGCGTAGCCGCCTTGGTATTGTCTAGCTTTATGGCTTCATTTAAATATTGCTGATGATTGTTATATTTTCCACCATTTGTTAGCAGATCTAATAGCAGTTCGTTTTGTAAATCTAAATTATCCTTAGTTCTATACTCTAGTGGTAAATCTATTCCAAGTTCTTGAGCCCATGTTTTTCCAGTCGTAGGATCTACTTGAGCGTTCATGTCCATAGATGGCATGCCTGGCATGTCTTTAGTTATTATGCCTGCCATTATATACCTTAAAGCATTATTATCAATTATAGAAAAACCATCTGGTAGCTTGGCAGCAAGTCCAGCTTTATCTACTAGCATGTCATATTGCTTACCTAATTTGACCTGTATGAAAGATTTTCTAACTAACTGCATAACTGGCTTAGACGCGTTTTCGCTTATAGCATACATTAATACGGCTCCGATTGTTGATGCTGGAACTGAATGTTCTTCTATAAATGTTTCTCCTGAGTTTTGGTTAGGCTTACCTAATGGTCCAGCATACTTTGCATTGTTGCTTTCATATTTGAATTTACCTGATATTTTGATTAATCCAGTCGTGGCCTGATATGAAGACGTTATAAATAAAGCCGCCGTTTCTATAGGTAGCCCATAAATATGAACTGCATTAGCTAATGACTCTATAAGTCCTTCTAAGACATCCATGTTTATAGAGAATTGATCATTTGCCTTTTCAGAAAAAGCGTCTTTGGCTGACACTCTTTTTGCTTTTGGTATTTTTAAATCGCTATCATTCTTCTGCGCTAGCTCGAATGCAAGTCTATAAGCAGGGTCTGACTTACCATAGTATAAAGAGCCTCTTGCGGCAACGAATAATCCTTGGCGTTCTGCATTAGTATACTCTTTGCTACCAGCTTTAACAAAGCTACCATCTTTTGTTTTGTAATATTTTATACCGTCACGCCTTTCATATAATCTGCCAAAATTAAAGAGCTTAACAGCCTCAAGTTGTGCTGTTGTTATTTTGCCTTTTTCTATTAAATCATTAGCCTCTTTTAGCTTTTGCTCTCTATTATTTTCGTCTACAGTTATTTTATTTTTAATTCCTAAATACTTAGCCGCGTCGTTAACACTAGCTACTCCAGATAAAGCAATTATAGCATCTACGTCTATATTTTTTATATTTGTTATCTTTGGTTTGGATGTGCCCTTAGAAGCCATAACATCTCTCTTACCAGATGCAACCTTTGTTATTGCTTCTTTAGGAGCTCCAGCTTTTTCCATCTCAAGTCTAACAGCTCTGTTGGCAGCCAGTGTGCTATATGTTTTGGCAACACCTTTAAGAAGTTGCCCTATAGGACTGCGTAGTTCTCCTTTTGGAAGTATATTTAATTCTCCTTTTGGAGTTATACCAAGATCAAGCTTTAACTTGTTGATAGTTTCTGTAGAAATAACGCCTCTAAACTCTGGCTTTAATCTTTTAGCTGGTGTCTGACTTGTTAAACCTTTTGTCCTACCTTTTGGACTTGTTAGCTTACCAGTAACATCTGTAAATGGTTCGTAGAAATAATCTATAACTCGCTTTGGCATACCGAGTCCAGTACCAAATACATCTTTAGGTACATCTAACTTTTCTGTACCAATCTTAGTTTCAGTTGGCACAAAGCTATACCCAGGAAGTATCTTTACAAACTTCTCTAGATTGTCTCCTTTAAAAAAGAATTGTTGTATTGCTCTAGCTTCATTTACAGATCCAAGATTTGCCGATGCATCAGTAATCTTTTTAGCTGGAATACCTAATATTTGTTCACCAACTTCACCAGCATATTGACTACCAACTTTTTTAAATGTTAATCCTTCGCCAGGCTTATCAGATAATATAACCTCTGGAACTCCAATTAACTTTAATGGATCTATAGATGGCTTTTCTTTTGCGGTTTGTTCATCAACTTCTATCTCTGTTTCAACATCAGCGATTTGTTTCGTTGATTCATCTATTGTAGTTTCTTTTGCTTTTCTTTGTGACTCTTCGTATAACTTCTTTTTAGCATCAAGTTTTCCAAACGCAGTGTTAGCAAATATAAATTCGCCAAAACCTTCTCTACCGATTGTTGAACCGTCTTTACGCTTAGCTTGAGGGTCGAAGTTCATTAATCTATCTAAAACTGAGTCGATTGCTAGCTCAGCTTCCATCGCACTAGTGGTCCTAGATTTGACGTAATTATTAATAGCACCGCCAGGCATCATTAATGAATTGTAAACATCAGTAAAAGATCTATCGCTTAAGAACTGCTCTTTAGTTTCAATACCTTCTGGTATTAAATCGTTTATCTCTTCTAATACAGTCGACTTAGATGATCTAACTTTTGCAGTAGAAGCTGCGACTCTTGCTGTCTCAGTTTCAGTGCCTTTTTCTACTGTCATCTGAGCTTGAGTTTTTGCTAAGTCACCTTTAGCGCCTTCTTTAGCTAGTCTCTCTTGCGCTTTGGTTAGCCTGCCTCTATTTACGCTATTATCAAAGTCTTTTATAAAGTTTATTACATCCTGCCCACTGTTAAATTCTATTTTACCAAATCCAGCTCTTTGAAATACTCTCCTGAAACCATCTTTTACATTTTGCATTGATCCTTCATTTAAGTTTATTAAGCCTTTTGAATAAGCATCGAAAAACAATGTTAATGTCTCTTCGTTTATACCAGATCTTAAATTCTCATCTTTTTGATAAAACTCTAATCTTTCTTTAAACTCGCCTTCTTCTAAAGATTTTGGATCTATCTTTTTTAATTCACCTAGTAGTGCATCAGACAAGCCTTTTAGTTGAGCGTCACCTAAGTTATTTCTCACCGATGCAAACAATATTCCATGCAATAACTCGTGACCAGCAACATTGACAGCTTCTCTAGCCAATGCAACTTGCTCGTTTATTATTATAGTTTGTTCACCTGTTGTAGAGTTTCTAATTATATAACCATCTTCTTCTAGTGCTGATTCTGTATCTTCAGATCTGTACTTATCAGCATACTGTTTAGCTTCAGCAGCATCTTTTGCTACAATAAATTCTATTTTACTGTCAAACTGAGATAATAGATTTTTTACAGCGTTTATCTTTTTCGAATACGCAGTAACAGAATCAACCACTCTATTTCCTTTTTGGATTAGATCGCTTTTTCTTTTTTGTAAGTCTTTGTAGTTCTCGCTTAATTGATCTAGAAGCATTTGCTTTTGATCGCTAGATATACTATTGTCGCTTGTTATATCGTTAAACATAGTTCTAGCATCCGCCATTTCATCGTGTATTTGATGTGCTTCATTTATCTCTGACGCAGTTAATCCATATGTTGCTCTTACACCATCTAGTACTATGCTTGCGTTTTCATCTTCTAGCGACTTTATCTTTTTATCTATCTGCTCTGCTATTCTTATATCTTGAGTTTCTACTAATTGTGATCTTAATTTATTTATTAAGTCTATATTTTTCTGTAAAGTATTATTACTATTTGAAACGAAAGGAGCCACAGCGTACTGTGCAATGCTAGGTGTTAAAGATATACCAGCTCCTATTATACCACCCATTATAGCAGACTCGGCAACCCCATCCATGATAGAAACGCTTTTGTCTCCAAGAACATATCTATTCATCGCATTGCCACCAATTTGAGCCAGTCCTTCTGATAATGACTCTTCTATTGTAGCTACGCTATTTGCGGCTATAAACTTTGGGGTTTTCTTTATTGCATTGTTAAGGCTACGCGTAAATACATTGAGTGCTTCATTTTTTGCTTCTTGCTTTAAACTACTAAAACCAGATCTAACTACTCTGGACCCAGGCATATTGCCTGCAAATATTTTTTGTGTTACTCTTTCTGAAGCAAACTCTATAGCGCCTATACCTATCGAAGTTATGAATCTATTAAATTGATTTGTGTCTTTAAATTTTAGGCTTTCTTTATATTGACTACCAGCTGCTATTGAAGACACAGCAGTTAGGCCAGCGTACCCACCGCCTGTAGCGAGTGTAACTGCTAATTGCGGCGCGTTATTGGCTAAACCATTAGCAGCAAAATCTATAAAATCGTCAAACGTATTTACATTTTCTAGCTTAACTGGATCATCAACTGTAGATCTTATAGCTTTAGATTCCTCAAATGCTAAATCGCCAACATAGGCAAATAAAGACTTGTCCCTAGTATCGGCATACCCAATAGTGGCAGCTTCTGTTAATATGTCACCAGCCATCTCTAAGGCATACAAAGCCCCTCCTTCAAGATCAAGTACAGATGCTCTTAGATTTGTAGCAGCTTCAACTATGAGTCCATATTCTTTCTTAAAAATATCTATCTCTTCGGTAAGATCTTTATAGTTCTCTATATCTGCTTGCCATTCAAAAGCGTTTTGTTGTAGTGATTTTATATTTTTTTTATACCCTGTTACTAGATTATTATATATGTCTACATCCTCTTTACTCCACTTAGACGTGTCTTTTCCGTTTTTTTTGCGTATTTTTTCTATTTCAACTTCTTGACTGCTTATATTGCGCATAGCTCGCTCAATGTCTTTAGCGGCTTGTGCTACTTGCTTTTGCTTTATATTTGCGCTTTCAAGGCTTTTTGCAAAGTCAGCCCTTTCACCTGATTTTTCTATAACGTCAACACCACTAGCTCCTTGAGTCACAGAACTCAACCACAGATTTGCAAATTGAGTAACCTCATCACCCTCCATGCTTTCAGCTATTTTTTTAAACTCTTCATTTCTTGACTTTTCATCAAGCTCATTAAGCATCATTTCTTTAGCTCTTTGAGTTATTTCATCTTGACTAGGAGGTTTGCCTTTGTTGTCTTTCATTAAGTCTAACTTGGCTTCTTTTAGCATATCAATAGCCTCGTCAGACATTTTATTTTTTAGTTTTTTCTTTGTCTTAATGCTTGTTCCTAACCTCGTGTTTGTTATAGAGCTTGAAATTTCTGTTACCTCTCTGGGTTTAACTGTAAATCTATCAAATACTATTTTTGCGTTTCTAGCTTGTTGCTCTCTAAGAGCTTCACTATTGTCTATGTCTTCTTGTATTTTTTTAGCAGCAGCGCCTTCTATAGTATAATCTACTTTTGTTTTTCTACCTAATATATCTTCTATCTTTGCTTGATATTTTCTTCTCTTATCCTCTTTAACAAAATCAGGTAGCTGTTCATCGCTAGGTTCTTTATACCAATCTGGTAAATCCGAAGAACCACTTTCCGACTTGGAGACCATATCTAAGAACGATCCCGAGCTTGTCTCCGACTTCACGGGATCTTGTTTCTTTTTTGGCAGATCAGTAGTATTTTCTTTCGGTGCATTATCTGGATCTTCAACCTTGTCCAGCATAGCCATGATTTCATCGGAACTAAGGCCTTTATCAACTAAATACTGTATGTATTCTTCTTTATCCATTTTATTATATTTTATTTTTTGCTATTGTTTTTGTTTTGAGCTGCTTCAATCATTGCTTTGTTTAAAGCTTTTCTATTTCTTTTTTCAAATTGTACGTATTGCTCGTACTTGCCTCTTAATCCACTATTGGCTATGTGCTGAGCTATTTTTTCTACTCCACCTGGCTGTCCTTCTAACCATTCAACCCATGCGTACATAGATGGATCGTCTAGCATTCTCATGCCTTGAGGTTTGTCAAACTGTTTCATCATTTCTCTAGAGAAACCTTTACCATTTGATGGACCACCAGTTGCTACGTAAAAGTCGAATGCCGCATTAGGGTCTTTCATATCGAAAGATATATCAGCGTTTTCATATTCTCCATTTTTATCTGGCTTACCGTAAGTATAAGTCATAGTAACTACTCCGTTGTTATAGGAAGTTTGAGCTATATTTCTCTTATATCTATCAACTCTTATGTACTTACCTATCTGATTCAAAGTAGCACCAACTTTTGTTTCAAATCCACCTACACTATCGTACAAGAACCTCATAGCATTACCAGCTCGAACCATTTGATCTGTTGATTTTTCTTCTTTGGTTAGCTTGCTTGTTGATATACTCCTTTGCCTAGACATTGCTTGTCTTTGCTTTTTGCCAGGTATAAACTTACTGTTAACACCGCTACCGAGTGCGTTGTCTGCAAAGTTTCTAGATACCACCTTGATTTGATATTCTTCTAACAAATCAAAAAACTGATCTTCTGTATGACCTTCTGGTATTATATTTGATTGTCTTAATAGTCTTGATATTGCTTTTTTGTCATTGATAGGCATGTCTAAAATCTTAGACAAAGCATCTTGCTTGATTAATCTATCTTCGTCGCTTTTTACATTGTTTATAGCTTCAATCATCATAGCACCAGAAAGACCTTTTCCTTCTAGTAGAGAAGAGTCTGAAAATATATTTTGCTTTGTACCAAAGTTAATAGTTGACCCATCTATAAAATTATTGTAAGCATCTCTTATGCTTTCTTCACTCATTCTACCTCTGACAAATTCTTCTGTAGCTTTATCTGCTATATCAGTAGCTGTTATTATAGCGCTTTCTCCGCCTTGCGCAGCCTGCTTTAATCTAGCGTACTCATTATCATACTGTGTTTTAACAAAAGTATTTATAGTTTTTTGATTGCTGTCAAAGGTTTCTTTCTTTGTTTTAAGTACATCTTCATTTAAGCTGGCCATACTCATGGCCATCTCTTCCATACCTATGGTTTTTTTACCACCGTTTTTTTGATCGTCTATTTCCATGCTAAATGAAAAGTTTAGTCCATCTCTTTTGAACTTAACACTCTCAGGATCATTCATAAACGCCTGCTGCATTGTTATGAAATCTAAATAGAATGGATCACCTTTATCTATTTTGTCTTTAATAGTTGGATCAAGAAATTTAGCAGACGCATCATTTAAATATCCAGACATGGTTTTAAAATTAGAAGTTGCTTCTTCTAATGCTGCTTTTGATGTTGCATCTACTCTAGTATTTAAACCTCTAGAAATAAAATTAGAACCTTCACGAGATATAGAAGGTTCATTATCTTTGTAAAACTGCCTAACCATGTCGTCGATCCTATTCTTCAAGCCTGGTACAACATCTTTCATGCTGTTTAGCTGCTTTCTAAGATCGTTAGCTTGCTCTTGAAGTTCTATTTGTGAATCTTTTAATTGCTTATCTATCTGATTGAAATGCTCTTCAATCGTGCTATATGTAGTAGTAAATGCTTTCTCAAAACTCTCTTGAATTTTATAAGGGTTAGCTACATTATACCACGTTGGATTACTATAACTCATTTTTATTAATTATTTAATATCACTGGAGACGATCGATAATAATCATTAGTAAAGTACATGCCAGGTTGAACGCCTAATGCGCCAGGAAAAGAAGGCGCGTAATTTGTCATTCCTGATGTAAACAATGAAGCTGGCATACCACCAATTCCTGGAGTCGCCGTCTGACTAAGTCCAGCGCCAGAAAAACCGTAATTAACAGATGGCATTGGATTTAAGCTATCTGCTAATCCGCTTGATTGGTTTATATTGCTCATCATACCTGATTCTAATGGCTGACTAGATTCAGTATATCGACTTGGCTGTTTAAAGTCAATTGGACCAACGTTTCCTCCTGGCATGGTAGACTGAGTATTGCTGTTATTAAACGGTGATTTTGTTTTTAGGTTATCTATGACTTGTTGATTTGTAGGCGCATTTGGGTCTATCACGGTTTCTTCTTCATTGCCAAACTTCACTTCACCAGATGCAAAACCTGCTGCAGTACCAGCGGCTGCACCAATTGCGCTAGATATACCAGACCACATTGCTTGCTTGTTGGCGGCTTCAGCTGCTCTAGCTTGATCTAATTGATTAGCTACTCTATCTAGTTTAGCAACCTCTCTAGCTTCTCTAGCCCCAAACTCAAAATTTTGTTGTGCTATTCTTTGCTGTTGAGCACTAGCAGCGCCGCTAGCTCTTAGCTGTGCATTAGCAGCTTCTTGCTTTTCTATGCTTTGACCGATATCTCTCTTACTTCTCAATGCCGCTTGAGCCAATGCGGTCGCACCACCAGCGCCCATGCCAGTGGCTCTCAATGTATCTAATGTGTTAGCTAGCGATATATCAGACTCTTCAGCTTGAAACTTTGCTCCCTGCGTTGCTACTTGAAGATTCGCATATTGGTTTTGTATTTGACCAGATAGGTTAGGTATAGCCTGCCTATTAGCCTCGAGTGCATCAAGCTCTTTTTGAGCTCTAGCCGCGTCTTCTCTAGCGCGTTTTGCTGCGCTAGCAGATGATATTGCCGTAATAGCACCGCCGACTACTTGCGCTGCTGCCATTGCTAAAAATGCTGCCATATTATTTATATTTTTATTTCGTTTGATACTGCAAACAATTCTACTCTTTTTCCGTTACCAGTTGGTTCATGATATAACATATCTATCTCAGCGTGATAACCTTTTATTCCTAAAGTAGTATTGAATGTGTTAGCGTTAAATGTTGAATTGTAATCTGAAGAAGCGTAAGGAACTTTCTGCTTCAATTCGGCATAGTATTTACTCTCTCTAAGCTTGAAACCTACATCTACTGATATGCCTCTATTATCTATTATAGTTACACCTTTCTTAGGTATTTTATATGCTTCTTCTTTTTGCAAACTATACGTATATCCTTCTCTAGAGACATTTTCAGCTTCTGCTCTGTCCATACTCCAACCGCCGGATCCTTCATAGTTTATAGTAGTGAATGCTTTTATTTGGCTAGAGCCATCGTTCATTATTAGGGTTATATACGATGGATCGTTATATGTACTATTATAGAAATTATTATAGGAAGATCCTTCATAATGTGCATACAGCTGGCTGCCGTTAAAGGTGTAAAAGCTATTAAGCATACTAAATCCAAAGCTTGGTTTAAAAGAATAAAAGCTGACCCAACCGTTAGAAGCTTCTGAAAATCCAAGTGTTAGAAATCCGTTATTATCGATCGTAGTCGGTGACGTGGCGGTTGTTTTCTTGCCTCCTACAATATCACTTCTTTGCAATGATACCACGTACTCCCCATGTCGTTCGTCATACATTCCATATACCCTGCCTTTTTCAGCCACTCCAGACAGTTCTAATGTTTTGATTTTCTTTAAGTTATCTCTAAAAAAATCATTCATTCCATATTTTGAGATCTCTTCAAGTCCATTCTGAGACAACCTCATAACAGAGCCTCTATCTCTGTCTACAAAGTATTTTCTATTACCAAAAAAGGCAAAGCTTTCTGGATTATCTGATATTCCATATTTTCCTGTGTATGGCACTATTTGCCCTATCACTTGGTTACCAGTTGTCGTAATACCAATTCCTTCAGCAGTATATACTGCGTCTTTGTCTATCAGCGCTTTGCTAACTTTATGCTGCTGAAATACATTTAAATTGCTATCTTCTGCGTGTAAATGCTGTATGCTGCCATAAGCTATATCTGTAGCTCTAGTGATAGATTCCGCTATAGAAAACTTATTAGTATTATTTGTTTTTGTTTTAGAGTTGTAAACACCTGAATACATCATAGCATTAGGCCTACGTCTAATGCCATATTCATTATCTGTTGTATATGCTCTAGCGCCGTAATCAGTGCTGACTCCGTTAAAGTCTCCTTTTATTCTAGATTCTTCAACATGCCAACTAACCCCTGACTGTGTTCCTATGTCTCTCCCGCCGGTGAGTATAAATGCGTTATAGTAACTTATTTCTAATTGTAATGACATTTGTTTATTTATTTATTTTATTATGCTTGCCATGGATAACCTGTATACAAATATGCCTCATCTACGACGCCATTCTCATCTAAGTGAAAACTTAAACCGTCCCAGGTATCACCATTGTACCTAGTTTCTATTGCATAATAACCTTGCGGCATTTTTTCGCTTAAATCGCTTTTCGTCCATAATATATTACCTTGTTTTATTTCTACTTTGTAACTTGGCTCGTAGCTAGATGGAAATACATGTTTAATTGGATCATCGCCAGAATCTCCAGCGGTGACATACGCACCTATAGATCCTCTTTGTTCATATGTGTTATTATAAAACAAATCACCTAGCTCACCTTTACTTAGTATTTTAGCTGGCGAAGTAGCCAAATTAGTCAACGTTAACACTGTTACTTGTTTTTCCACTACAATTGCCGTAGTGCTAGTTGAAAGACCACCAGAGTCAGTCGCTGTTATTGTTATTTGCCTGCCAGAGTTGCTACTATTAAAAAAATCTTCAGCATTAGCTTGGGTCCACTCGCTTGTCGTTTCGAGCTCATAAGTCTCTTTTGTTGGTCTAGTTATCTCGAACAATTTATCAAATTGAGGATTAGCAGAAAATGTGTGCGTAACTCTTATATCGTAGTACTTATTAATAACGCCGCCAGCAAGCATTCCGCCATTTGTTACGTCGTTGTCGCTAGTTAGCACCCTACTACCTTCGCCTACCGCAGCTATCACTTCTATTGGGCTTAATATAGTAGATATAGTAGGTTTAGAATTTCTAACATGAACACCTACTGTAAGATCTACAGCACTTGTATCGCCTATGTTTTCGTCGATTACTCTAATGTATACGATATATTCATCATAGCTGTTTCCTCTATATACAAAAGAAGAATTTGCAAATAACCTAGGAATCTCTACTCCAGGATAATTATTTGCGTCATATTCCTCAACGTCTACCTCAAACTGACTTGTTGCATCAGAGTTGTCTCCAACTCTTATTACTCTTGATAACGAAAACGATAAGTCCTCAGTTAATGAAGCGTTTATTGAGTCTTGAGATTGCGTAGCAGACAAATCGCCAATAGCCACTCTACCACTACTTGTGTTTAGATTTTCATATAGATACGCTACAGTGCCATTAATATTAGTTTCTTCAAAATAAGGTACAACAGGTTGATCAGCACCGAAATCGTAATCAGGATAATTATTTGGATTACTTAAAGGATCGTATGATTGTTTTATTCTCAATGCGGTAGGAAATGTATTAGGGTCTGAAATAATTTCCTCTGATAAGTCTTTGACTAGTCCACTAGTTGAGGTTTCGTAGTATATGTCTATTTTAGAGACAAAAGGCTCTGTTTCAAAAACAGATAAGCCTTCATGATAGTTTGAAAGTATGATCTTATCACCTACGGCGTATTGAGACTGAGTTGAAGTTACTACTATTTCGTGATCATTTGGGTCAGTACCAGCAGTACTTACAACTTTGACTTCATCGTCATGCTCAATAATACTTAAGTTTACGCTCCATCCATCATAGGCGTTATCTGAGAAATTAGTTGCAGCAGTGCCACTAGCGTCTTCTGCTAGCTTAATAGTATCGCTAGAGCCACTAGTATGTATATAGTGAACTTTAGCTTTGCTATTGCCCGTACCTCCAGTGTACACCTTCATGTTTTGTAGCTCTGCAACTAGTGGGTTTTTGTTTTTGCCATATACAAAATTCAGAATACTAAAACCGCCTGTCCCAGACTTATTGTCGTCTCCAGATATAAACAAATTTTGCTCATAAGCAGTACCCAAACTTATCACATCAACAAGTTCGTGATATGCGTTATTCATTTTAGACTCGCCATCCGTGTCAAATACAACTTTTGGATATAATCTAACGTTAGATCCCATGGTTCCGTCTCTGTTTAAGTCTGTATCATTAAGAGATCTTGGCACCTTATTGATATTGTCTCCATGTAAAAACAACCAGCTTCTACCTCCACTCAGTGTCGTGTTTTCAATTTCTTCTATATTGTCCCATCCATCGAAAGTATGCGGCGCATATATGTTGTAATACTCTTGCTCTTTTTGTTTTACTACTATTCTATAAGAGTACCATCCATGCGGGTTATAGCCCGCTGATGTAGCCATGTTAGCAATAAATTTGCTATCTATACTTATTGAGTTGTCTCTAAATTCTATTACCAAGGATTTACCATAAGAATTGTTTGTTGTGTCCCAAACCGCATCTGTATTATCTCCAAAAGAGCTTACGACCTCTGGCAAAGTAAGTGTGTCTGGATTCTGATTGACAGAATTACCTTCATTAGAAGACAATATAACTGGTGACTGTCTACCAAATATATCAGCAAATACTATTCCAACTTGATATGTTCTTCTCTGCTTTAATGTGTGATATTTGTAAGTCTTATGCATCCATTGCTTTAATCCGTAAAGGTATGGCGAATCTTGCAATACGCCCCCGGATTGATCAATTGATCCTTTTGTTGCACTAGATACGACAAAATTCATGCCTTTTTTATTATTCGCATCTACTGGATATGCATAATTTTCTACGTAATTTCCAAATACAACCCTATTGCCTACTATTTCTAAGGTTTTAGCCATCAATGGGACTTGATCATAAACCCTACTTACTTCTGACTCTGGCAAGACACTTGATGGTTCAGATGATCTATATGTGTATTTGTACGCTTGTCTATAATATATTGGCCATCCGGCGTCAGATCTGTTCTGGACAGTATAGGACTCTATATTGGAACTTTCTATTTCGTCTACTTTTATTGTTTTCACAAGCTTAAAGCTTACGCCGTCTGACTCTTTAAGTAGTATATCTATTTCTTTTATATGATAAGGGTTTGAGTAAACACTACCAGGATTATTACTTGAGAATTCATTTTTATTTGGCAAAGGTATTCTAAGTTGAATTTTATTTATCCTGTTCTGCATTATGTCTACAAGACCTTTTTTATAGACTTCTTTTTTGCCCGTTGACACTTCGGGCTCTCCGTTTATTCCTGAGTTTCTCTCGTCATCTGGATTTATGCTGCTATCATTATTGGTTATTAATCCTGAGTTTAGCGGTTCAAATACAGATTGCGTAAATGGTGCTATCAACGAGTATTCTCCATCGTCATATTTATATCTGTAAGAAAACCTTACAAACCTTTCTTTAATATAGTTAGACTTAATTGTTGAATCTAACGTAGGCAATGAGTCACTACTAGCTGCGTCATTATGTAGCATTATTGCTTTATATGGCGCATATTTTGCGACACTTATTGTTTCTTCACAATCGTAATATTGATTGCTATTTGATATATAGTTATCTAAAGCTTTGTTTATATTTATTTTTCTAGGCTGGTTTAAATTATCAGTCCAGAATAGCATGTCTTCTATTATTTTAGCGCCTGTTATTAGATGGTTTTTACTTAAGTTTAAATAAGCACCTGAAACAAGAATGTCTTGAGAATTACTTTCTATATCGTATAAAATTATATAACACCAATGCCGATAATCACCATAATCAGGTGATCCCATTTTATTCGTTCTAGATATATTTCTTATATCATCAGTGTTAGATTCGCTTCTGAAGTTAGTTACAAAATATACTATTCTTTTCTTGTTTAAATCTTTGCAATACCCTATAACTTCGTACGCTTCAGAACTGCTTGGTGAATTAACTATTGTTGTCAAGCTTAGTGTACCTAGTACATTTTCAATAGCACCAACATCAGATCCTTCTGATTCTGTTATATGTATATTCTGAGCTTCTCTATACTCGCCTTTTGGTAATAACCTCTCATCGAGGTCTTTGTTCATTTTACCTTGAATGAAGTTTTGTTTAATTTCAGGCATTTAATTTTATTTTATAATTTTACTTTTACCTCTAAATGCGTTTATCATTTCATTTGTACTAAGATTATACAATCTTAATTTTGCGTTTCGCATTGCTGCTCTTCTTTCTTTTTTAGCTCTTGCTATTTGATATTCAGGTATTCCTATCTTGGTAGAAACTATAGCATGATAAATATATTTATACAATGCTTCTTCTGCTAGCTTAGATACTTTCATTTCAGCATCAGTAGCTAATCCATCAGATATATATTTTAACAATATAGTTCTTCCAGCCATGTCACTGCTAAAGCCAAATTGACCGTTGGCTTCGTCGATAATGAAGTAACCATTGAAATTAGCCTTAGATGGATCAAGTCCATATCTAGTGCCACTATTAAATGATTGGCCGCTTATATAATGCGTGTACAACCAATAATCATCATTGTTAACATTGTTTGAAAATACGTTTAAATTGAAATTGGCAAATCTACCTTGAGTTATTGATGGTGATATTTCTGTCACTGCTTCGTCAGAGTCGAATAAATAATTACCGTTATTATCTTGAGCAATAGACTGAGATGGTCTATTTGTCAATGTGTTTGCTGGAAATATTGGATGCTCAAGTCCAACTTCATCAACCCAAGACAACAACGTATACTTAATGTAGTCTTGAGGCATTGGCAATGTCAAGTTTGGTGGTACATCTAATTCTTGGATCTTTTCAACCTTAGAAATATCATATGCAAACTCTTGAATACCGCGCTTAGCGTGAAATATAACTTCAGATCTTTTTATTTTGTTTATTACTTTGCCTTCACCAGTATATCCATATACAAAGTTATTTATAATATCTTCAAACTTTATATACCTATAGTCACCTAAAGATCTATCAATAAAACTAACCTGCACGACTGAATTTTCAGCAGGTAGATTAGAGCTAAAAGTTATTAACCCCGTAGCAGTATTGTAAGAGTAATTACTTTGATTTACTTCAAGTCCATCATCTTCAATAATAAAACTATCTATATTTAATGGTAACTCTTGAACTGTTAATTGGTATTCTCCACTAGTAGCTTGCGCTGCTGTGGTTTCAAATCTTTGTCCAAGGCTATAATATTGTTCCGCTGTAGTTGTTCCTAATAGTCCCATGTTTTATTATTGTTGTTTTTTATTCATTGCATTAGCTGATGCTATTTGTGTAACTCCAGATACAACCGATGGATCTTTAATGATCAATCCAGCGTAACCTAGTATAGTCAATATCAATTCGTGTTCTAATGAAGGATGTAGAGTAAAGTTGGTTGAACCTTGATTTGTAGACGCATATAAATCTTGCACTCTGAGTGTTAGAGTTATTGTTTGATCTACGGCGCTATTATCAGGTATGTTAAAATCGATAGTGTCTCCCACTTCAAACCCACTACCTGCAGATGTCACCGATACACTAGACACTGTTTGATCAGCGGCACTACTAAGCTCTTGTACGGTTATACTAAATGTAGCTCCACCAGAAGATCTACTGTACGTGCCATGTTCTAGGTTAGTAACATTAGTGCTAACTATACTAATGTTCTTAGAACCTAGTATGATACCACCTTCGACATATGGACTAGCGTCATATATTTCTACACCATAGTTAGTGTCTACAGTGTAACCAAACCTTGGGTCTTCAGGCTTAGCAACATAAGATATTTCTAGTCCACTCAGATTCGCTGGATTAGTAACAATAGTTGAAGCAACAGAACCTGATGCACCAGTTTCGTAATAAATAGGAAATGTAGAGCTTGGAGCAGTTAGCTTTGAAGATGTTAAATAAGGTATTCTATTTTTATTAACCTTTTCTAACTGTATGCTCTTTGACTTAGATGTTATGTCTAATACTTTATAAACATCAGACGGTAAGTTAGCAACTCCCGTCGTAGTATTGTAATCACTTGAAACAACAAATGCGTGATCTTTATAGTGCACGTCAATTTGCTCGTGGATTTTTTCGGCTAAATCAGCGTAACCTTCGTTTGTTCTATTAAAATTTTCAATGTTTAAAAACTGATTATACTGATAGAATAATCCATCAAGCATTTCTAATTGAGCTTGCCTAGCCAAGTTGTTAAACTCATAAGGCGTTAAATAACCTCTCTGTTCTTTATTAAGTATAGATAGGACTGATTTATAAACTTTATTTACGTTGATAGCCATAATTTCTTTTTAATTATAGCCTAAGAGCGGGTTGCCCCGCCCTTGACTATATCTGTTATTTTAGTTTTTTCTCAACTGTTTGGTATACTTCGATACCGTCATCAGTTTTGAAATATGCGGCGAGTGCCGAATAAGGGTTTTCATCGAATGGTACTGTCATTAACTTTCTGTCAGTGCTTCCCCATTTAAATGTTCTTTGATCTTCAGACAATTTAATAATGCCTGCTTCAACTGCTTTGATTCCTACATTTCTAATGTTAATGTTTTCGTCATTAACAAGCTCTAAGAATAAAACAGGATTGTTTTGAGCAAATAATAATACATCGCGTTTAAGTTCTTTAGAAGTCATCTTAGACACAGCATTACCAAGCTCTGTTCTTAATATTGCTTCAGCTCTGTCTACTTCTAAGTTCTTAGCAGCATTCATTGCGTCTAGTCTAAATTCTAAAATATCAATATCTTGTTCCGCGATTTGTTCAGCGTTATGCTCTTTGTATGCTGAGTTATTGCTTGGATGATAAATAGATAAAAACCTTTGAAGTATTGCTTGCTCTTTTCCAACAAACAATTTTCCATTTCTAAATACTATGTGCCCCATTCTTTGAGGGCCTTTCATTTCATCTACGAATACCGTTTGTTGGTTTCTACAATATTTTATTTCTCTTTCCATGCCTAGTTCTTCGTCAAACCAGTACAGGCCTCTAGATTTCAATATGTATACAGGTGGTATTTTATTACCAACTAATTCATACAATCTATCTTTTGCTTGCCACGTATTTGTGGATTTTTTTTGTGTTTGTTTCATAATAATATATAATAATAATTTAAAATTATAAAGACGTAGGCGCCCGAAGGCGCCTTTATCTTTACTATTGCATTACTTAAGTAATACGAAGTTATTAGCAGCTTGAACTACTAGACATCTTTCAGATAAGTAATGGATTTCCATTTTATCTATACCAGATGACATTGCACCTCCAACTGAACCAGTAACCCAAGATTTAAGCTTGCGATCGTCAGCTTGAGAAGCTCTATAACGTACGTGCAAGAATGGACGACGAACATTAGCTCCAACCATTTGATCATAAACTGAAGAAGTACCAGCAGGAACTAATACACCATCAATACCTCCAGTAAGTCCACGAGTAGACGCATCGTTCAAATACTTCCAATCAGTCTTGTAGAAGTCGTAAGAACCACGACGGAAACCACTGAATCCTAAGTTCAAGGCCATATCTTCAGAGTTTTCAAATACTCCATAAGCAGTACCACCTTGAGATCCTAAAGAAACACCAGCAAGCATGTCGTCGAATTGAAGATTAGCTGTTCTGTTCAAGAAAAGCATATTTTCTTCAATAGCACCTTGCTTATCTAATTCAGATAATAATGAATCAAATTCATCTAATTGATCTGCTATAGGAGTAGCAGTATCTAATAAATTAGTAGCCACGATACCACGGTTCTCAATTGCAGAGAATAAACCTTCAGTTCCTGCAACTCCAACTCCTGAAGACGCAGCAGCTTCTTCAGCTTCAACCATAGTCATTTCTAAGTAATCATTGAAGCGAGTGCGAGTATCGCCAGCAGCCTTCAAATACCATAAGTAACCACCGTTACCAGACTCACCAGCTACTTCAACCCATCCAATCTGAGCAGTGTCAGAACCGTTAACTTGGAAGTGATCTTTAATTATCATTGGGCGATTTGTAAAAGTCTTGAAGCTAGGCTCAATTGATTCAGCCATAGTGTCAGTTCCTTTTCCAAATTCAGAACCATATACGAAGAACTTAATAGTACCATCAGTCACGGCAGAAACACCAGTAAGATCGTCCATGTGCTCAGCGCCATAAGGACGAATAGTAAGAGTATTAGCTGAAGAGTCAGCCACAGTTACTAAACCTTTAAATACAACTGGTGTAGAAGCTGCTGTTCCACTAACTTCACATACTACTGTTGCTCCAACACGTACTGCGTGCGTTTCAGAAGCTGCAGTATCTATATTCTTACACGCACTAACCGCACCGGTAGCAGTAGCTACTGTTGCAGTATAAGCTAAGTGCAAGCGGCCTTGCTCAGACCAAATAACTTGATCAGACTGCAAAGGCATTTCTGCGCTTAACATTGCCAAGAACCCAGAGATGGTTCTATTTCCGTAACGATCTACCTCTTCAGCATAAAGATCTGGTAGATATTGCTGCGCCCAGCCAGATACGCTTGTGCTGTCTCCAAAGACATCACTAGAAGTAAAGTCTAAATAGTTAGACGCTAGGGTCATTTTTTTGTATGCAGGGCTTACTACGCCAGCGGCTGCTGGTCCTGCAAAACTTACATTAGTTGCCATAATTTTTTGTTTTTAGTTTTAATAGTTTTTTAATCTTAATTTTGTGCTTGAACTATTTTCACCACTAACTACTCTAACCTTAGCACCACCAGCTTGAATAAATCCGTCAGTTGTTTTTCTATTGTCGACATTAATATTCTTGGCCTGTGATGTCATTTCTTTTATTGCATCGGCTTTGCCTTGCTCATAAAAATGATTCGCTAGAGCATCTGGGTTTCTTGCAGCATATAGAGACTTATGATAGCCTTTAGCATCGCTTAACAAATTGTTATTGTCAACATACTTACTAAAAGCGTTGAATACGTTGCTTTGAGCTTCTTTTGTCTCAGCTACATCTTTAACATTATAACGAAATTTTCTGTCACCAACTTTAAAATCAAAACCTTTGAAATCTTGGTTAAACACTTTGTTCGTTTGTTCGTTGAAGTGTTGCTGCTGCTTGGTAGTTAGTTCTTCTACCTGTTTTTGCTCCTCGTTATATCTATTAAAGAATTCGATAGCTTGTTGTTGGTCTTTAGTTAACTTAGAACCTAACTTAAGTTCCTGGTAGTACTTAGACTTCATGCCCTCTAAGTGGCTTTTAGCGTGTGCGATTTCTTCTTTGTAAGCGAGTTGCTTTCTTCTTATATCCCTCTCGTCATCCATGTCTTCATCGTATTGAAATTTATCTTCAATAATAAAATCGATTTCGTCACGGGTTAAGTGAGGCTTAGTCGACTTGTAGTACTCTGCTAGTAAAGCTTTATCGTCTACTCCACTGTAATCAGCATTTAATCTAGCGTAGTCCTCAATAGTTCCACCAGTCTCATCCATAAAGTCAATTAACTTTTGAATTCCCTCTGGCACGCTTAATTGTGGCTGGCTAGATGTTTCAATAACCTCTTCACGTTGAGGTTCTTCGATTGTTTGCTCTACTTGAACTTCAGTCTCAGGCTCGTCAATAACTTCCTCAACGACAGGAACATCCTGTTCTTCTGGTTGCTCTTGAACTGCTTCAACTTCTGGTTCTGGTTGTACTGCCTCAGTCGGCTCTTCGCTTGCTATAGATAGATCTACTCTATAAGTACCATCTTCTAAAACCTGCGTTGTTTTTGGTTGTTCTTCTTGAACTTCGTTTGTTAACTCTTGGTTATCAACAACTTGTTCTTCTATGTTTTCTTCCATAATAAAATACTATAAAAATGATTGTTTAAAAATTATCTTGGTTCAAATTGTTCCAAGTCAAATCCACCTAAATTGTCAAATCCTGCTGACTCAAACTTTTTTGGCGGTAGATTATTTTTTCTTTGTTCTATTAATTCAGACTGCTGAGATGCTTGAATTTTTGTTCTTTCATCTTTGCGATCTTCTTTGTATTTCTCTTTATCATTAATCACTCGACTTTCCGCATCTTTAAGTTGCATGTTTAATGCAAATTCTTTTTCCATCAAATCAAACTTAATTGCTGCTTGTCTTTCCATCTTCATTATTTCAAACTGAGCTTTTGCTTCTTCAATCTGAACTTCAGTAGATGCTAGTGCTTGTTGTTTCTGCATTTCTGCTTCTGCTGCTACTCTTGAAGACTGTTGATTTGCTTGAGCTTGCATTTGAATGTTTCTTTCTTTCATCTGCTGATCAAGCGCTAACTTCTTGATTTTGCGCACTTTAAGTACTTGATTAGCTAGCTTAGTATTTCTAACCTCCCTAATATCAATAGCGTCTTCAAGATTTATTGCTTGCTGTTGCAGCGCCATTTGTATGTTGTTCTCTAATCTACTTCTATCTTCTTCGTCTGGTTCTATCTCTAAGAATATGCCAAAGTCGTGTAGGTGTAGTTGTGCAACTTCAGTAAGCGTTCCAACGTTAAATCTACCTAAAGATTGTATAAATTGATTTTGAGAGTTTGAGAATTCTAAAACGTCAGATATTCTAAGCGAGCAAGCTTCTGCAGTTTTCAATGTCAAGTACAAGCCGCCATCTTGGATATGCTTTGTAGCTACGTTTGAATTTGCAGCAGCTAGCTTTTGTAGTCCTACCAACGATGTCTCATTTGGCTTGCTACCATCTCTTGCTTCGTTCAGTCCTGTCACATCTCTTATCATCTGTAGATAGTAGTTATAAGAGTTAATCAACGCACTGATTTTGGCATTACCTCCGCTTGTCTGTAGCTCTTGAATAGGTATACGAGCATTGTTAAAATCTCCGTCCTGAGTCATTGATCTACCAATGATGCTACCAGTTTGGAAGTACATGTTTAATGCTTCTTGCGGATTGTAGTTTGTTCCATTACCTAGATCTATTTCAGCAATACCGTCGGCGTCTAAATAAACTCCGTCTGGTACCATGCGAGACATTACCTGTTGTAGCTTTAAATGCGTTAATTGAATCATGTCAGCAAATGTCATCATTCTGCTAACGAGTGACTCAGGTCTTCCTTTATATATTCTCGGAGCTACTATACTGTAGCTCATAGCTACTTTAGTAATGTCAGACTTTGGTCTAGTCATATTCTCGTTTAATCTCCAATCCAACATTATGTCGTGCCCTAATAATTTAGCACCACTGTATAACACTTCAATAGATCTTGATACTCTATCGAATCTAGATCTTTGATCTTTTGGTGGATTAAACGTATCTGCCTTTTGTATAACCTTCTCGGCTCCAGTGGCAGTTTCTTTAATTTTATATACTTGATTGTTAAACGTTTTATATTCGAAAAACAAAACATTTACGTAATCTTTATCTTGGCGATGCTCTGGATAATAATTAAATCTATCATTATTGGAAGACTCATACTTGCTTTCTATTTCTTCTATTTGCTCTATCGTCAAATCAGGAAATTGCTTCTTTAGCTGTGTAACAGTTATTCTTCTTACTTCTCCTACATAGTACATGTCATCAAAATAAGGAGATTCGCTATACGAATATACAATATTAGAAGGATCAACATATTCGATTGTAATTCCTTCAGCAGTATTAAATCCGTTTTTCACGCAAGCAATACCAAGGACTGTTAAGTCATAATCTAATCTTTTCTTTATTAAACTATATTTATTTAAGTTAAATATATTATCTAATGCCTCTTCCTGAGCTATCTCTATACCTTGCTTATACTCTAGTTGCATGTGCACAGAAAGCTCGTCTTCATCTTGAGGCAGTTTGTCAGGATCGTTATTAAATGTATTAACACCAACCTCTTGTTGTACAGTTTGTTTAAATGTCTTAAACTGCATATCCTCAAGCATTGCCTCAACGTAGTCTGTTCTTTTCTTTATAGAACCCGGATCTTGAGAAAAAGCTTTTACTTTGTATAGTCTTTCTGAAATACCATTAACTACAATATCTACAAATTTAGGAATAATAGGTACTGGTTTCCAGTCTAAGTTTAAATAAGACAAGTCACCATTTATAGATAATTCATCTTTATACTTTTGTATAGATTGTTCGCCCCTAGCATATAACCTGAGCTCGTGAAATCTATTCTTAGCGTCGTAATATCTAGAAGTACCACCATCTCTATTTAACCACTCCGCCTCGATTGCTTTAGCAACCTGAAGTCCGTAGTCTAAGCTTGACTTCTCTTCATCAGGCACTGCCTGACTAGGAAAAACGGATTTAGTTTTAGTTTTAATCATTGTCAATTATTTTTGATAGTGTTCCTTTGTTATTGTATTTAGTAAATCCAAAATTTAAAGTTGTAGTTGTCTTTTGTGCCTTCGGCTCATACATGTGCCTATTGCAAGCCATGATCGCAAGTCCTGAGCTAATAGTAGCGTCAAACTGCGTTCTTTTGTTTATGTCAAATCTAGCCCAATCATTTAGCGTTCTATTAAAACTTATATTGCCGTAGTCTCCATTTTCTTGTAAACCTACGTAGCTAGTGATATAGCTTTCAATTGCTGATGCGTGAGCTTGCTTAATATCCTCACTTGAGTTTGGTATACCACCAATTTCTTTTTCTGCAACTGAAAGTTTGTTCCAAGTCTTATCTGGCCTATTCATTGAGTAGCCTCTATATCCTCTTCTCTTTAAATAGTACAATAATCTTGGTTTATTATTCTCTGCTAATAGTGGCATGCCGTAAAACACTAATGCCATTAATACGTCTTCAAAGAATATCTCTGATGTTTGAGGTCTAGCTATATATTCTAAAAAGAATGTATTTGGCGGTGCATCTTCCATACTAAACTTAGTAAGACCGTGCAACGCGCCTTTAGAACCTCTACCATCTACTGTTCCTGATATATCGTATGAGTCACATCCAAAAGCTCCTATATGTTCGTTGCTAGGATATTTTAAACCATTTTTCGTAATCATTTTGTTTTGCAAGTGCACGCTCGGCACCCATGATACGTTAAATCGTCCACTACTATTATCAGGCACAAATAATACTTTTGTATCTTTTACGCCATTAACCCATTGAAAGTTACCTTTAATAGGTCTTGCCATCTCCTCGTTGTAATCTATCTGTTCGTATATTTTAGTTAAGTTAAATATACTGTTCTTTGTTTCATCTCTAAATGCATGCTCTTCTGATCTAGGAAACTGTCTGTAAAATTCATTTAATGAATCTGGATCATTTCTTAAACCATCGGCCTCATTAACCCAATGCTCAATAACTCCAACCTCTATCTCTCCACCATCTGGTGCTTTGACTGGTTTATCTGGAGTGTCAAATACAGGATAACCATATTCGTCCATGAAACCTTCATAGTTCCACTCCATTGGTATAAACAAAGAATACAAGCCTGAGCTTGTTTGTCCATTTTTATTTCTCTTGGTAACGTCTGATTCGTTGTAGAGCTTTTTGAAGTTTGATCCTCCTTTATCTAAAGCGTTTGATGTTGAACCCATCATGCACTTACCTACTACTCTGCTACCAAGCCTGAGGGTTGTTTTTGTTACCCTCCAGTTATTCAATATGTTTTCTGGTTTCTCCCACTTACCGGCCTCATCATGAATTAATAGTGAAAGCTTTTCACCGTCATACGAGTTATCACCTGTGTTTTTCCAGTCTATTGTTGTGTCAAGTCCTTGCATCTCTTCGAGCTGCTCAGATGATGACATTCTTTTTCTAGTTATTTTACTTGCTGGCACACGATAAGCTAATTCTGTCTTTGGCCTATCCATACCATCTTGTATCGGTTTAAAGAAGAAAGGGTAGTTAATTGATATTGGAACTACCTTGTCGGTGAACATCTTTTTAGCGTCACTACCAGACTTAGACAGTATGCCATATCTAGAGTCTGATGTTATTGTAGCTAAACTAACTGTTTCACTGGAAGCCATGAACGAAAATCCTGAGCGTCGATTCTTAAGATAGCACATACCATAAGATCTGTTATCAGCTTTACATGCTTCCCAAAAGATAAAGAACAATCTATTTGCTTCTCTATAATCTGGCTTGCCTACGTCAATTTTGGACCACTGCAAATACATATAGTGGCTACCTGTTATATACGTTGGCTTGCTATTATTGTAAAACCAAAAGCCTTCCTCTCTTTTTCTAAACTCGCCTTCAATATAATCAACCCATTGTTCTTTGAAATTATCAGGCAGGTTTCTCCAGTCAAATATAGTCTTAATATTTGCTAAGTCTTTAGGAAGATCCTCTACGTTCCATTTGTTATTATCCCAGCGTTTAACCTCCTTAGGCACTGGTGGCAATGCGATCTTTAGATTTTGTATTTCTATTACTTCACCTATCTGACCAGTTTTACTTATAACAACAATGTCGTGCTCTTTATTATAACCATACTCCCAACTTTTAGACTTATTAAGTCTTTTGAGCGTGTTTATACGTATTGGCTCTATGGTTTTAACTAAACTTTGCTCGTACATTATCTACTCTTTCTTTCTGCAAAGCCAGTAAAAGCAGTTTTAGTTTTTTCAACAGTTTTATTTTCTAATAAGGCTTTTTCTTCCTCAATCCTTGTTAGTATTTCAAATGCGTCAAAAATTGCTAATTTCTTTGTAGCGGCTGCATTCTTTAATCTATCGGCAGATACGTCGTCTTCTGTGTTAGTTATAATCTTTTCTTCAGCAACTTTAATTAATTCTTCAACTGCTTTATATCCAGCTTCTATTATGTTGCTTTTCTTCTCCTTGATATTCATATTTAATTGTAATAAATTCTGTTTTAAGTCTATATAGTTTTTCTTCGTCTATGGTAAACTCGTATTCACCTACAGGCCTATAGCCTACTATATCTCCTTCGTTGTAAATATCTGAGTGAACAACTTCTCCTATTAAATCTCCTACTGGCTTTACAAATGTATAACCTGGTAAAGATTTCCATACACCATCTCTTTTGTATGCATAAACTTGATCGTCACTAGCTTTATAAAGATCTTCATTTATATAGCCAGTGCTATTTTTCTCTTTGCCTCTAGCATTGTGCCATCTTCTAAATAGGTTATGGTGAACGATTATTTCGTCACCTTTCTTTATTGGTGTATCAAATTCCGTAGGTAGTCCAACGACTATAGCTTGTCTACTAATATACTGATGATTAAATATCTCGGTGTTTAGTATCAGCTCCTTATCACCTATTTTCTTTGTGTTGTTGTATCTTTCGCCTTTAGGTTTTATTAAATAATAAAACGTACTTCTCATTAGTATTCTAGATTGTACTCAACTGATACAGCCATATTTTTATTAAAATCTTTCCAAGGTAAAACCTCTTCGTCTTTTTTTATGTATATGCTGTACTTGGTTTCGTCTTCAACTATATCGCAAATGACATGCCCTCCGTAAACCTCTTGGCCTACGGAGTAATGCATTGCGTCATTCTTATAGTCTTTTCCGATACTAATCTTACGAATTAGCTTCATCTTCAGGCTGCTTGATAGTACCGTCTTGGATATTAATACTAACCTTACCGTACTCTTTTTCTAACTCTGCTTGAAAGTCATTTAAGTCTTTTCTTACTGACGGTAGAAAACCTATAATATCGTATTTTCTAGCCTCAACTTGACCTAATTCCATTTGCAGATTGTTAATCTGATTAACTAACCCTTGCAACTTCGCAAGTTGCTCGTCTTTAATTTTTAAATCCATAATATAATTTTAATTTAAGTTTACTTATATACTATTACGTAGTTCTCTTCTTTTTTACTCTGCAACTAACTCGGTAACTCCAAGTTCATTCATTACCCACGTTGTAACCACAGAATCATCAGTACCCCAATTGTCATATTCAGACTGAGGATAGTTTAAGTTTCCCTCTAAAAGCATTTCTGCTGGTGTAATAGTCTGCGTTTCAACCTCGTCTACTGTTTCTGTTACTACTTTCTCAGCATGTATGGCCCAATAGAGAGATATGCCATTTTCTGGTGTTAAGTCAAAGCTTAATACTTTTACGCTCAAGTACTTACCTGTTCCTTTGGTAGGTACTACTACATCGTTAATATTTATCATTTTTTTTATTTGTTAATATACGTTTGTTATAATTCCACCCTGTATGTCTATGTTGATTGGTGGGTTTGGTGAAGGCTGCTGTATTGTCACTGTTCCTGTGTAACCTTGTGTTCCATTAGCATAATAATCTCCACTTGCATTTATGTCACCTGATACGTCAAGTTCTTGCGCTGGGCTAGCAGTACCAATACCTACGTTGCCGTTAGAGGTTATGCGCATTCTTTCAGTAATACTACCATTAGTATAGAATCTAATGTTTTTACCTGTTTCGCCCGAAACAGTTAGATCATCAGTAGTATCACCTACCCACCCTCCTGATTGTCCAACAAAACCTATTGTTGATCCAGCCTTTCTTACAAGAAGACCAGATGCGTTAGAAGAATTATTTGATGCTATAAAACCTTCAACGTGTAGAGGGTAAGCCGGACTAGTAGTACCGATACCTACTCTCGCATTTGCAGTATCAACACGCATAATTGTAGATGCATCTTGATGTCTAAAGTCTATTGATGTGCCACTTAGAGTCTGAACATAATCAGTGTAAAACACTCCAGTTACTTTAGCATTACCACTTACTTGTAGTTTTTGACCTCCATCAGTAGTAGTGCCGATGAGGACGTTGCCACCTGAGGTTATGTTTAAGTTATTAGTACTTAACGCATCTTGTCTACCAAATGATGCTAAAGAATTTTCTGCAATCATATAGGCAGCAGTATCGTTATCAGAAACTGCTATTTTACCTCTATTGGCACTTGCTTGAACGTGTAATCCATTTGTC
>Ga0222714_10000238_pt1 | contig 65725 bp, 65 predicted proteins | sample C33_3DmetaG_FD_165048 | JGI IMG/M metagenome (GOLD analysis project Ga0222714, IMG submission 165048) | Estuarine water microbial communities from San Francisco Bay, California, United States - C33_3D | ecosystem: Environmental > Aquatic > Marine > Unclassified | place: USA: California... | reverse complement strand
ACTCCACCCGGGGTTTCTTTAACCAGTCGATTTGGTGGTTCGTGGCCTTGGCGACGAGTTCTGCGGCGAGGATATAGTGACTGAAACCGTAACCCCAATACGCCACGCCTTCCGTATAAAATCCGCCTGGTTCAAAACCGTCCTCGGAGTGGACGATCAGTTTTTCGACCACGGCAATATACCAGGCCCGTTCCGCTGGGTCTTCCTTTAACCGCAGGGCGCAGCTCAGGATTTCCGCGAGGCAGACGCTGTTCCAGTTATGATTGACCGTAAACCACCAGAAACCGTCGCGGCCGCTGCGGATGCGTTGTTCAAATTGATCAAAGACCCGGAGCTGCACTTCGCGCCGGATAAGGTCGCGGGTTTCCGGTTTCAACCGATCGCCCAGCAGATGCAACGCGGTGACCAGACTGCTCGCATAATGCACAGTCATGAGGTCCGTGAAGTAGCCCTTGCGCTCGTGAAACAACTTGGCGTGTTCATGCAGCGGATAGGTCCACGAATTGACCGCACACAGCCGGTGGATGTCCTCTTCGATCTTGGCCAGATAGTGATCATTGGGTTCGAGACACTCGGCGATCGGCAGCAGGACGAGGCGCGCCTTCACCCGCGGGTGATATTGATCGAACTGAGTGCGGTCCCGCGACTCCATGACATAGATGCAGTCCTCATTGGTGAAATAGGCCCGGGGCTCATCCTGGCCGAATACCCGGGCGGCCTCAAGCAGTCGCCGACCCGCATCAGTGGCCCTAACCTTTTCCCAAGCCTCACGATCCGTGCCAGGCCGGCCAAGATGAAAGGGCCCCCCGATCAATTTCATCAATTCCCGCACCCGCTTGGGATCGGGTTCAAAGTTGAGTCCGCCAGGCAGGTTCAGGTTCTGGTCGCCGTGTCCCATGGTCGTTTACTGGTTGAGTGGTTGGTCAGGTAGGAGAATTAGGGCAAAGGCTAATGCGGAAACTTTTTTAAAAGCAGCTGGCCGCATTCGGTCGCCCGGCCTAGGTTGTTAACTCATGTTCGAAATTACCGGAACCATAAAGAAAATCTTTGCCGAGCAGACTTTTGGCAGCGGCTTCAACAAGCGAGAGTTCGTGCTCACAGTGCCCGACGGGCGCTTTCCACAGGACATCAAGTTCGAGACGGTGAAGGACAAGGTAGGACTCGTGGCCGATCTCAAGGAAGGCGACAAGATCAAGGTATCATTCGATATTCGCGGTCGCGAATGGAAGGATAACTACTACGTCAACCTGAACGCGTGGAAGATCGAGTCAGATGAGGCCGGTTCGGGTGCGCCCGACCAAGATGGTCCGCCCCTGAGCGAGCCGGAACCCGGCGCCGGCAGCATGGAGATCGACGAAGAGCCGCCGTTTTGATCCTTACACAAAATACCCACGCAGGACATTAGTCGGGCGTGGGTATTGGTGGGTGAATTCTTCTTGGAGGTTCAGTCGAGCGACACGCCCTTGGCCTTGGCGGCGCGGAGGAGGGCGTCGGCCATATCGGAAGGGGTTTCGGCGACCTCGATGCCGCACTCTTTAAAGACGGCGATCTTGGCTTCAGCGGTGTCTTCGTGACCACCGACGACGGCACCAGCATGACCCATGCGGCGACCGGCGGGAGCAGTAGCCCCGGCGATGAAACCAGCGACGGGCTTCTTGCAGTTGGCCTTGATCCAACGGGCGGCCTCGACCTCGGCATTGCCGCCGATTTCACCGATGAGGATGATGCCCTTGGTGTCGGGGTCTTCGTTGAAGAGTTTGATCACATCAAGGTGGCTGGTGCCATTGACGGGATCGCCGCCGATGCCGACAGACGTGGACTGACCGAGGCCCTTGGAGGTGATTTGGAAAACAGCCTCGTAAGTGAGGGTGCCGGAGCGCGAGACGACGCCGACGTGACCCTTCTTGTGTATGTAGCCGGGAGCGATGCCGATGCGGCACCCACCTTTGGAGCCTTCGCCTGTGCCCGGTGTAACGACCCCGGGGCAGTTGGGACCGATGAGACGGGTTTTGGCGCCAGACATGGCGCGCTTCACGCGGATCATGTCCTTGATCGGAATGCCCTCAGTGATGCAGACGGCGAGATCGAGGCCGGCATCCACACATTCAAGGATGGCGTCGCCGGCAAATGGCGGCGGCACAAAGATGGTCGAGACGGTGGCACCGGTCGCCTTGGCGGCTTCGGCAACGGTATTGAAGATCGGCACCTTGACGCCGGCGTGCTCAAAAGTCTGTCCGCCTTTTCCCGGGGTGACACCGGCCACCACCTGTGTGCCGTAGTCGATGGAAAGCTGGGCGTGTTTGCCGCCGAAGGCACCGGTGATGCCTTGGACCATGATCTTGGTTTCGGATGAGATGAGAATGGACATGGGGTTAAGCGACGAGTTTGACGATTTTCTGGGCGGCGTCGGCCATGGTGTCGCCGGAGACGAGGGAGAGACCGGAGGCGTCCAAGGTGGCCTTGCCCTTGTCGACGTTGTTGCCTTCAAGGCGAACGACGAGGGGGAGTTTGAGGCCGACTTCCTTGACGGCTTCAACGATGCCCTCGGCGATGACGTTGCAGTCCATGATGCCGCCGAAGATGTTGACGAAGATGCCCTGCACGTTGGCGTCGCCGAGAATGATTTTAAAGGCTGCCACGACCTTTTCCTTCGATGCGCCACCGCCCACGTCGAGGAAGTTGGCGGGGTTGCCGCCATAGTGCTTGATGATGTCCATGGTAGACATGGCGAGGCCGGCGCCGTTGACGAGGCAGGCGATGTTTCCGTCGAGCGCGATGTAGGCGAGGTCGTATTTCGAGGCCTCGATTTCCTTAGGGTCCTCCTCGTTGAGGTCGCGGAGGGCGACGATCTCGGGATGGCGGAAGAGGGCGTTGGAGTCGAAGGAGACCTTGGCGTCGAGCGCGAGCACTTGGTCGTCCGGCGTGGTGATGAGGGGATTGACCTCGATCATGGCCGCATCCGTCTCCCAGAACATTTTGTAGAGATTGCGGATGAGCTTGGCGGCATTTTTACCTTCAGCGGCATTGAGGCCCAGACCGAAGATGAGTTCACGCACTTGAAAGTCGGCCAGACCATAGGCGGGATCGACCAGGACTTTGAAAATTTTCTCCGGGGTCTCGTGGGCGACCTTTTCGATTTCAACGCCGCCTTCAGTCGAGGCCACAATGACCGGTTTGGACGATGCGCGGTCCAGCAGGATGGCGAGGTAGTATTCCTTTTTGATGTCGCTCGCGACCGTGAAGTAAATGGTCTGAACTTTGCGGCCGGCGGCGCCGGTCTGGGCGGTCACCAAGGTGTTGCCGATCATCTCACCGGCGATCGATTTGGCATCAGTCTTGGTCTTGCAGAATTTGACGCCGCCTTTGTAGCCGTTGGTGAAAGTGCCCTTGCCGCGGCCGCCGGCATGAATTTGGGACTTCACCATGGTCGGACCTTCAGGAAGTTGGGCGAGGGCAGAGTCGAACTCTGCGGCGGACTTAGCGGATGCACCTTGCGGAACGGGAACCCCGAACTGCGCAAAGAGGGTTTTGGCCTGATACTCGTGGATGTTCATTGGGGGAGGAGAACCTAGTCATAACTTGAGCGCGGACACAGCACAAAAATGGATTTGTGACATTCGTTAGCTGGGATGCAGGTGGGATTGCGTTTCGCTTATGCAATCGGCAACTTCTCCTCATGGAATCGCACGAGGTAATCCGGGAGGTTTTGAAAAAAACGAGTGCCAAGCAAGTGGCCGCTGATCTGGGGCTTTCCCTTTCATTGATCTACAAATGGGCGGAACCTCCAGCTGATGGCAGCGGGGCCAACAGCCCGCTTGACCGAGTGGGCCAGTTAATCGCCAGCACCGGGGACGCGCATATTGCTCAATGGGTTTGTGAGCAAACGGGTGGATTTTTCATTAGAAATCCCCAAGGGATGCAACACACCGGGCAGTTGATACCGCTGACCAATGACATCGTGCAGGATTTTGCCGACATGCTGGCGACCATCGCCGTGGCTTCATCGGACAATGTGATCACCAATGAAGAGGCCCGGAAAATTCGGACCCGTTGGGAGAGCTTGAAGAGTGTGACCGAAGGTTTCGTCAAAGCGGCCGAAAGCGGCAACTTCGGGAAATTTGAGCCCCCACCGGTGCCGACCGACTGAGTCGGTTCGACCCGCCGGGAGCGCCAATCAGATTTTCAGCAACGCGCGGGTGAGGAAGGCCGTTTGCTCCGCCGCAATGGTCTTAAGGCCATTTTGCGCGATTTGGAGCAACTCGGTTAACTGGTCATGCGAGAAAGTGGTTTCTTCGCCACTGCCCTGAACCTCGACGAATTGTCCCTTGCCGGTCATGACCACGTTAAAATCGACGTCGGCATCCTTGTCCTCGACGTAATCAAGATCGAGCAGGGCCTGATTCTTGAACACACCCACGCTTACGGCCCCGACGGAGTCGCTGAGTGGATTTTCGGGAATGCGCTTGGCGTCCAATAATTTTTGCACCGCGAGTCGGGTCGCAAGATAGGCGCCGGTGATGGAAGCCGTCCGCGTGCCGCCGTCGGCCTGCAAGACATCACAGTCCACCCAAAGAGTGTTCTCCCCGAGTTTTTGCAGATCCACCACCGCACGCAGGGAACGGCCGATCAGGCGCTGGATTTCCACCGTGCGGCCATCGAGTTTGCCCCGTGAGATATCCCGTGATTTGCGATCAAGGGTTGAGTAGGGCAGCATGGAATACTCCGCCGTCAGCCAACCTCCCTTGACGCCTTGTTGACGCATCCAGCCCGGCACTTTGGGTTCGATGGTGGCCGCGCAAATTACGCGGGTGGAGCCGAAGGAAACGAGCACTGAGCCGGTGGCATGCGGGGCGATATTTGCCTCAAAGGCAATCGGACGGAGTTGGTCGAATTTGCGACCATCGTGACGGGAAGCGGGGGCAGACATGACTACAGGCTGCCGTCCCGTTCCTCGGTGTCGAAAGGTTTCAGCTTCAATGATTCGTCCTCACTTTGTTGCGACATGTGGGCGATTAGTTGTTCGTTGAATTTTTTGGCTGGATCATGCCCCATCCGCTTCAATGCGTGGGTGAGGGCGGCGACTTCCACGAGGCGCGCCATATCCCGCCCGGGCCGGACATAGAGTTCAATGTGGGGGACATTGGTGCCGAGAATGGGATAAAAGTTTTCCTCCAGTCCGGTGCGTTCCTCCACTACCTCGGGGGTCCACTCCTGCATCGAGACCACCAGATCGATTCGCTTTTCCAAGCGGATGGATTTGATGCCAAACATTTCGCCGACGTTGATGATGCCGATACCGCGACATTCCATCCAACCGCGATTGAGTGAACGACTGGTGGCCATGAGATCGCGTTCGTCGCGCAACCGGATGACAGTGAGGTCATCCGCGACCAAGGAATGTCCCCGTTCGATCAGGGCGAGCGCGCATTCGCTTTTGCCGACGCCGCTTGAGCCGCGCAGCAACACCCCAATGCCCTTGATGTCGAGAGTCGTGGCGTGTTCGGTGGTCGAAGGGGCGAATTCGTTGTCCACGCAGAGGGTGGCCAGATTCACGAAATTCATCGTGATCATCGGCGTGCGGAAAACCGGCAGCTTCATGGCCGTGGCGACTTCCAGCAACGTGGGTGTCGGGTGGTAGTTGCGGGTCATGATGAGGCACGGGATCTGCCGTTTGACCATCTCGCGAAATATTTTCCCCTGCGCTTCCTTGTTCAGCGTCTTCAGATAGGTCATCTCCGCAGCGCCGAGGACCTGAATGCGTTTGTTCGCGAAGTATTTGAAAAAGCCGGTCAGGGCGAGCGCGGGACGATTAATCGAACCTTCTTTGATCAATCGATGCATCCCGAAGCCTTCCGGGGTGAGCAACTCCAGCTCCAATTTCTCTTGGTAGCGGTTGAAAAAATGCTCAACGGTGATGGCGTGAACTTCCTTTTGCATGAGCGTCAGAGATTGAAATTTTCACCCAGATAAAATTCCCGGGCCTGGCGGTCGTTGATCAGGAAATCACCGGTGCCTTCGGTCAGGACCTTGCCTTGGTGAATCAGGTAGGCCCGGTCTACGATGCGCAGGGTTTCCCGGACGTTGTGATCGGTCACGACCACTCCAATGCCACGGGACTTGAGCTGCAGGATGATCTTCTGCACCTCGCCCACGGAGATCGGGTCGATGGCGGCGAAAGGCTCGTCCATCAGCAGGAATTTTGGTTTGGTTACCAGCGCGCGGGCGATCTCCAGCCGGCGACGTTCGCCGCCCGAAAGGGTATAGGCCTTTTGTTTGGCCACATGATCCAGGCTGAGTTCGCCCAAGTGATGTTTGACCAAGGAGGCGCGTTCCTTACGCGGAATCCCAATGGCCTCGGCTATGGCGAGAATGTTTTCCTCGACCGTGAGTTTACGAAAGACCGAGGCCTCCTGCGGCAGGTAACCGATGCCATGCCGCGCGCGCTCATGCATCCGCTGGCTGGTGATGTCTTTGCCATCCATCATCACCCGGCCTTTGGTTACCGGGACCAGGCCCACCATCATGTAAAAGGTGGTTGTCTTGCCCGCACCATTGGGACCGAGCAGACCGACCACTTCGCCGGCAGAAAATTTCAGATCCACCCCGTTGACGACCGTGCGGGCGCCGAATGTTTTGACGAGTCCGGTGGTGGAGATTTCGGACGATGCAACGGCGGCGGTCATGGCGGTCAGGGTTTTCCGGCAGGTTGTCCGGATTTGTCCGGCGTCGTTTCATCAAAGCCGAGGTCCTTGATGGGGGGCATGGAGATGTGGGCCCGATCGGTTTCGGAGCCTTCGATTACGGCGCGACGTTGACCGCGATAGAGCACGAGGCGTGGTCCGGTCGCAATATATTGGTCATCGAAACTCCGGACGACCGGTTCCTCACTCAGCACGATGCGGTCTTCACCGGGGAAAACCTCGGCCCGACCACAAGTGGCCTCGCGGTCACCCTGCACGATCCGCACGCGACCCGTGGCCACGAGTGACTTGAAATAGCCGTATTCCCCGAGGGTGGCGGTAGGATCACCCTTGCGGATGGCGACGACCTTCAGGTTATCGCAATACAATTTGATGTTGTTGCCGGTGACCACGACTTGATCATGAAACGTGGCGATCGTCTCCGTGTCCGTGCTGATGGTTTCGGCCAGACCCGAGCATTCGATCACCGTCTGGGGCAGCTCGCCACTGGCGGCTTGCCCGGCAGGGATTGCCACCAGCGCGGCAACTAAGGAAAAAATCAGGACCAGGCGTTTCATTTGAGCATGTCAGGTAACTGGGCTTGGAAAGCTATCCGGGCGTTTGCGGTGATGGAAACTTTTTTCTGGTGATGGTCATAGGACCAACCGGTGCCCGTGATCTCCAGGTCGTCGCGAATCACCCGGACGGTGCCGAGGCCGTGCACCGTTTCATCATCCAGATTTGCCGTCGCGACGGGACTCAGGATAACGGTTTCCACCGTGCTCGCGGCATCACCGATGAACAGGGTGAGATTGAGATCCTGCAATTCGACCCGATTAGGCGCCACTACGGCCTGAGAACCCTGTAGCAACATTGATCGGTGGCCCTGCTCCGTGAACGTCGGCAACCGGAAATTACTCACCGGGGTCTGCGAGGTAAGCGGAGGTCCAGCCGTGGCGATGGCGGTTGAAAACAAAAGAAGACTGACGGGGATGAGTCTCACGATGCTTGGTTGGGACCGTGATGCAGGATAATATGTTCGCAGATTTCACGCACCGCACCGCGGCCGGCCGGTCGGTTGGTCAGATAACGGGCGGCGGAGACCGCGGCCGGCATGGCGTCGGGCACACAGACACCGATCCCGGCCCAAGCGATCGCCGTGGCATCGATATCATCATCTCCCATATAGACGCATTCGGCGGGTTGCAGGTGCAAGCGACCGGCCAACTCCTGCAAGGCGGTCAGTTTGTCGGTGCGCCCTTGAATCAGATGCGGAACTTTAAGCTCGGTAGCACGCTTGGTCGTGGCTTCAGACGGGCGACCGCTGATCCATGCGACCGCGACACCCAGTCGATTGAGTCGCACGATGCCCATGCCATCGAGGATGGAGAAGACTTTGCTTTCAGAGCCATCCGAAGAGATTTGCACGGTGCCATCCGTCAGCACGCCATCCACATCCATGGCAAAGAGGCGGATCTTTGACCAGTCGGCGGCAGGTATTGGAGATGTGTGATTCATGGCGGACCGATTACTCCAGCCACTTCAACAGCTGTTCAATGACGTCATCCTTGCTCGGGCGGTAGGCTTTTTCGAGCTCTTGGGCAAACGGCACCGGAATATCGAGGGAACCAATCCGCAGCGGCGCAGCCTTGAGGTTCGAGAAATTATCCTCCGTCAATTGCGCAACCAACTCGGCCCCGAAGCCATGGGTGCGTCGGCCTTCATGGAGGACGACCAGACGGCCGGTGCGTTTAAGTGATTCCTGAATGCTATCCAGTCGTAGCGGCGAGAGCGCACGCAGGTCGAACAAATCAAAGGCCATCTCGTATTCCTCGGCCAGGTAATCGCAGATCTCGGCCGCGCGATGCACCATTTCACCGTAGCTTACGAAGGTGGCAAAGTCACCGGTGCGCAGTTGTTTGGGTTTCCAGATTTTGCGGTAATCCGGGTTCCAGGCCACCGGTTGTTTTTTGCAACGGTAGAGGGCCTTGTTTTCAAACAGGATCACCGGATTGTTGTCTTCGTAGGCGGCCAGCAAGGCGTCAAACGCATCCTGCGGTGTGCTGGGATACAGGGCCTTCAGGCCGGGATAGGAGAGGAAACTGGATTCGAGTTCCTGTGAGTGGAACGAGCCGAGTTGGACTGTGCCGCAGGGAAAACGAAACACGATGGGGCAGGCCGCCCCGGAGCGGAAAAAATAGGTGGCTGCATTCTGCGTGATCTGCGTGACCGCCTCGGTGGAGAAATCGGCAAACTGAAATTCGGCGATGGAGCGATGGCCATTCACGGCCATGCCAATGGCGTAACCGGTGCAGGCGCTTTCGGCCAAGGGCGTGTTGAACACCCGGGTGCGGCCGAAGTCATTGAGCAAATCCTCGGTGACCTTGAATGCGCCGCCGTAAACACCGATGTCCTGCCCGAGCACAATCGACTCCGGTCGTTCGTTAAGGATTTTGCGGTGGGCCGTATTGAGGGCCTGCGCAAAATTGAGTTGTAGTGGCTCGGCGGGTTCGGCTTTCCAAGCCAAGGGAGCACTGGCAGGGGCAAAGAGTTCATCCACCATGCCCGTGGCATCCGGCCGCGGGATGGCCATGGAAACTTTCACGCAGGCCTCGAGATACGCCGTTAGTTCGGTCTCGAGTTCGTTGAGGCTTGTTTTTTGGCCGGCCTCGGCAAGTTTGGCGCGAAGGCGCGGCAGCGGGTCTTGGGCGAAAAAGGACTCGCTCTCACCCGGCTTGAGGTAATCGCAGGTGTCGTAGGCGGCATGGCCGCGCAGACGCAAGGTATGGGCTTCAATCAGAACGGGTCGGGAAGTGGTGCGCACTTTATCAATGGCAGACGCGATGGTGGCCGTGTAAGCTTCGACATCGGTGGCGTCGGTCGCAAAGCCTTCCATGCCGTAACCGGCAGCGCGTTGCCACAAACTGGACCCGGTGAATTGTTCTTTCAGGGGGGTCGAGTAGGCGTAGCGATTGTTCTCGATCACGAAGACCATCGGCAACGAGAGCAGGGAGGCGAGGTTCAGTGATTCATGCACATCGCCGGTGCTGGAGGAGCCGTCGCCAAAGAAGGCAAAGCCGACGGCCGGTTTGCCTTGTCGACGCTGGGAATCCACGGCCCCGGCCACGTTCGACAGCATGATGCCCAAATGGCTGATCATCGGTAGCGAACGATTCTTGGGGTCACCGTGGTGGATGTTGCCTTCGCGGGCCTTGGTGGGGCTCTCGGCGTTGGCGAAATATTGGTTTAGGTGATCGCACAGGTGACCGCTCCAGATCAGATGGCCGCCGAGTCCGCGATGACTGTTGCAGATGACGTCCTGAGTCTTGTCAGCCAACAGGGCTAACGGCACACAAAGCCCTTCGTTGCCCATGCCGCCCGTAACGGTGCCTTTGATCAGGCCCTGGCGAAACAGTTCGAGGATGCGGTTGTCAGCCGATCGCGCCAAAAACATCCACGCATAGATGCGCAAAAGGGTTTCGTCGCGATGCTGGTCCAGATCTGTGGAGCGCAGAGTGCGGTCCGCTAGTATCGGAGGAGGGTTGGGGAAAGCCATGATTTGCCTTCACGGTGGCGGGCGGCTCCGCCCCGCGCAAGCGAGAGATTTGGTGCCGGGGAATTCATTTTGGTGCCGACGGATTGGCCGGGGCGACACTTCATGGACAATCATTTGCGCACTTCCGTGGTTCGGAAGTGCGTTTCGATTGGTCCTGCGACTTAGGAACCCAGGAAATCTTTCGCAGCCATAATATCGGCCGTGGTAAGTTGATGACCGATCGGGAACAGCTGGACGGAAACTTCTGATCCCCCCGCGCGCAGGAGATCGGCTAACTTTTCCGGATGAGCCGACGGCACGATCGGGTCCTGTGTTCCACTGGCAATGAGGACCCGTTTCCCCAGCAAGGAATCCTTGGGTGCGGAATCAGGGAGGACGACCATGGGACGCAGCAAGATGGCACCTGCCAACACCTCGGGACGCAGTTGTAATAAGCTGGCGGCAATGTTGGCTCCATTGGAAAAGCCCACGGCGATCAGCGAGCCGGCTTCGATACCGTGTTCCCCGCAGGCAGCGATGACAAAATCGGCCAACACATGTGTGCGCCGAGTGACTTCATCCAAGTCGAATACACCCTCGGCTAAGCGGGCAAAGAAGCGATTGGCTCCGCGTTCACTGACTCGTCCACGGGGACTGAGCACAGTGCTACCCGGCGACAGGACCCGAGCCAACGGCAACAGATCGTTTTCATTGCCCCCGGTGCCGTGCAGCAACAGGAGTGGAGGTGCGGCCGGATCCGTTCCGATTGTGTAGTGATAGTGATGATTATGCAGGGTCATGGTGTTCCATTTCCGAGATGATTAGTTCAGTTTTGGCAGGGCTGCTTCAATGGCTGCGCGATGCGGCTCCAGCCGCGGGGGCAAACCCAAGTGGGTGCCGAGTGACTCAAGTGGTTCGTCGATGGTGAAACCGGGTCGATCCGTCGCTATTTCAAACAACACGCCACCAGGTTCCCGGTAGTAGATGGATTTGAAATATGCGCGATCGATGATCGGGCTGATATGATAACCAGCCGAGGCAATTTCGCCGTGAGCGATCTCATGGCTGGCGTCGTCCGGAGTCCGGAAAGCGACGTGGTGAATGGTCCCGGCACCGTTCAGGCCGTGGGGTAGATTGGGATCCACCAGTAAGTCGACGTAGGTGCCCGGTCCGCCATTGCCCACGGTATAACGGGTGCGGTGACCAGCTTGGGCTACTTCACGATAACCCATGTTACCCGTGAGGATTTGAGCGGTCGCTTGGATATCGGTCAGGCCCAAGGTGCTGCTTTGAAAACCCCGAAGGGCATAGTCGGCCGGCACATCCGGGGAGGGAGTGGCGGGACGGCTATCGGTTTCCTGGCTGGCTACCAGTTCCACGCGCAGACCATCCGGATCGAACAGGGTGATGACTTGGTCGCCAAAACGTTCGACTGTGGGCTCGGTCTTAATTTTTAGATCTGACAAACGACCGGTCCAATAGTCTACCGCACCCGCTGGAATGGAATAGGCGGTGGCATAGGCTTGCCCATGCCCGGGTCGACCCCGACGCATACCCGGCCAGGGGAAGAAAGTCAGGATGGTTCCCGGTGAGGCCTCGTAGTTTCCATAGTAAAGGTGGTAGGTCCCGGGATCGTCCTGGTTGACCGACTTTTTAACAAAGCGCAGACCCAACACACGGGTGTAGAAATCCACGTTTTGCTTCGGATCCGAAGCAATGGCGGTGATGTGATGCAGACCGGTGAGATTCATGATAAGAGGAGATTTTGAATGCCACTCATTGAGTGACATTTGGTTTTTTTCAGGTGTTCTTTCGGGTGAGACCGGCGTCGATCGACAAGTCGCCGCCACCATTGATGAGCAGGGCGATGGAGATCGCGATCAGGGCGAGGACGTATTCCATGCCGGCGGGCAGGAAGAAGGCGCCGTGATGCACGGTGATGATTGCGACGGTCATGGTGATGGCACTGCTCAAGGCGCCGAAGCGGGTGGCCAAGCCCAGGATCAACAGGATGCCGCTGAGGAATTCGCCACCGCCGGCCATGCCGGCCCAGAGAATGCCGGGAGTCATACCCAGGCTTTCGGCGAAAAAGCCAGCAGTTCCCTTGAGGCCGTAGCCTCCGAACCAGCCGAAGAGCTTTTGGGCGCCGTGGGCGAACATGATCACCCCGAGCACGAGGCGCGGAGCGAGGAGAGCCCAATTGCGGGCGTTAGTATTCAGGATTTTGCTAATTATGGTTTTCATTGGATAAATGATTTGATGTTGAAGTATAGGATAAAGAGTAATGGTTAATTGGTTCTTGGGTGGGAGTTTCACTAGCTAGCCGTGCCGAGTTTTTTGCACAGCCAACCCAAGGTGAATTGTTCGGCACTACTGAGAATGCCAAATTCCTTGGTGATGTTGGCCACGACTTTCGGGAACAGCTCGGAAATATAGCTGCGGCCCTTCTCCGTAAGGGATACGGTGATGAAACGGCGGTCCTGTTCATCCCTTTGCCTGGTTACCAAGCCGGCCTTGACCAAATTATCGACTACTAGGGTAATGTTGCCTCCGCTCTTGAGTAACTTGGCTGCCAACTCGGACTGGCACATGGAACCTCGATGCAAAAGTGCTTCCAGAGCACCGAATTGTGAAAGAGTAAGATTCTTGGGGAGCACCGCATGGGATCTCGCAGTAAGGGTCTCAGCCGCTCGCATCAGCTTGATGTAAGCATTGAGTGCGTCGGTTTCTTCCTTCGATCCTTGGTAATGGGTTCCCATAACGATTGAACATCGAAGTAATAATTACTTTAATGTCAAATCATATTTGGAATCACCTGAATCGCGACCCAATCGAGGGATTACGCCATGCTATCCAGTTTGCGGATGCGGGCGATGTGGCGGTCGCCTTCGAACTCCGTGGCCAGCCAAACGCGGACAATGTGAAAGGCTTCCTCCTGGGTGATGGTGCGTTCACCGAGGGAGAGACAATTGGCGTCGTTGTGTGACCGGTTCCAAATCGCGACCTGTTCGTTCCAACACACGCCGCAGCGAACTCCCTTCACCCGGTTGGCCGCCATGGCTTCCCCGTTGCCTGAACCTCCCAGCACGATCCCGCGCTCGACTTCACCAGCGGCGACCGCCCGGGCGACAGGAAAACAAAAATCGGGGTAATCACAGCGTTCTGCCGAATGGGTGCCGAAATCGCGCACGGTGTGACCTTCGGCTAGCAGCATGCCCTTGATGGCCTCCTTATAGGCGTAACCGGCGTGGTCGGATCCAATCGCAATAGTAAAGGTTTTCATAGTTGGAGTGAACGGTTAGGGAATTGTGCTGTCATTGAGAACAGGCCAGATTCTGGCGCAACAAAACTTCCCATGAAAACTACTCTCTCCAGCTTACTTCTAGCTATTACTTTGGTTTTAGGTGGTTGCGCATCGGTGGACTCTCGCATCAACCAAAATAAGGCCGTATTCAACGAATGGTCCCCGGAAGTGCAGGCGACGATTCGGGCGGGCCGGGTAGACCTCGGTTTCACCCCCAAGCAGGTGAAAGTGGCCTTGGGTGAGCCGGACCGGATTTTTACGCGCACCACGGAAGAAGGCACGGCGGAGATTTGGGCTTACTACGATAAAAAGCCGAAGTTTTCCCTCGGGTTGGGTGTCAGTTCCGGCGGCTATGGCAGTGGCGTCGGGGGCGGGGTGGCGTATGACCGCCATGATGAGCGCTTTGAGGATGCCGTGCGCGTTGTCCTGATGCAGGGCAAAGTGACCGCCGTAGAGATGAAGAAGGCGAAATAATCAGGCGCCGATCGTGAGCAAAAATGCGGCCGTATCGCTCAAGTTGGCGAAGGCGGTGGTCGGGGCATGCGATTGTAATTCCTCGAGTGAGTAGTTGCCCGTAGCCACGGCGATGGTTTTGGCTCCGATGACCTTGCCGCATTCAATATCATGGGGCGTGTCGCCGATGATGAAGGTGCTGTCCGGCGCGAACTCCACACCGTGATGGGCGCCGGCCCGACGCAAGGCATGCGGTCCGAGATCATTGCGACGGGGACTGTCATCGGCAAAGGCGCCGAATTCGAAATAGTGCCAGACCTTGTAGTGGGTCAGTTTAAACTGAGCCCCGCGCTGCAAATTGCCGGTGAGCAGGCCTTGGGCGATATGCGGGTGATGGTGCAAGGTCTCTAGCAATTCGAGCACGCCTGGCAGCACCTGACCCTGCTGGCCGTTGGCCAATTCGATTGGTAGCAGGGAAAGATAGGCTTCGAGGTAGGCTTGGATGTTCTCCGGGGTGGCCGGCAGATTGTTATGCCGCAATACTTCGCTAGTGATCCAGCTGTCCGTGCGGCCTGCCCAGTCGATCTTGCTTAGGTCACATGGCCGGCCGAAACGCTCGGTGAAACCGCGTTCCATCGCGCGCACTCCGGCGCCGTGCGATACGATAATGGTTCCGTCGATGTCCCAGAGAATTAAGGTGCGCTTGCTCACCCTTCCACTAGCGATCCTTGAACTGACGGGCGCAAGTTTGTTTCAAGTTAACGCTGCAAATGACGGCGTTTATAGGCCGTTGGCGTGAGACCCATGAAACGCCGGAATACCGTGGCGAAATACTGCGAACTCGAAAATCCGAACGCGTGGGCAACCGTGGTGACCATGCTCTCCTGATTTTTTAGATCTTCGCAAGCGGCGGTGATCTTGCTGCGCAACACATAATCGCCGGGAGGAATGCCGACCTCTTCGCGAAAGCGGTTCTTGAATCGGGATTCTGAGAGACCAATCAGAGTGGCCAGTTCTGGCACACTAAGCGTCTCGTGCAGGTGATCCGTGATATGGTCCAAGCAACGCTGGATTCTGGGTGATGGCCGGCCTGCTTCATCCCGCCCCGCCGCTTCCAGCAGCTGAAAAATATAGCGCAGTAACAATTGGGCGGCACTCATGCGGGAAAGCAGCTGCGTCGGCTTGGTTTGCAGGGTGTTTAATATTGTAGCGGCCAAATCATCCGCATCGGGGTGCGCCGCAAAGTGGCGGTTGGGCAGGGCGAGCAGCACTTTGCGGAGTTCGACCGCCGCGGTTGCATCGAGAAAGAGCAGCGGCGCATCGAGAGGTTGCATGCGCAGCACAAACCAATGTAGGTGCCCTTTTTCTTCCGGAGTTCCCGCGGTGTCGAGAGCCTCGCCGGGGAAGGTGAGCAACTGATCACCTCCACGTAGGTGACAGACATCCGCATCGACCCGATAGGTCTGCACCCCGCGCACGAGGTGACAGATCCCGAAGCAACCTTCGTGGGCGACGCCCTGCAGCCCGCGTTGGGCCGATTTGTAATGATAGCTGCCGATTTCCAGCACCCCCGGCAAATTGATGTCCCGGGCGGACAAATCGATTCGGCCGGCATTCCGGGCGCTTGGAGGACGAGGCATGATGTTTGATTTTGTGCTGCCGTATGCGCACGGACGCAAGGGCTTCGTTTTTCTGTTAACCTGACCGACGATGAATGCCATGACCGCCCCACAGCTCCCCAACTACGGTGCCACACCGCCCTTGCGCCCGACGCATCTCCTCACGCCTGAGCAAATTGCATTTTATCATGAGCATGGCTACCTGGCTATCGATGCAATCATGCCGGTGGCCGAGATTGAAACCGTGAAAGCGATCTATGACCGGCTCTTCCATGAGGACAGCAGCAAGGCCGATGGGGATCTCTACGATCTTAATGGCGCGCGGGAAGCCGGTAAAAAGATTTCCATTCCGCAGATTCTTCAGCCGGCCAAATATGCTCCCGAGCTATTGCAGACGCAGATGGTGGCCAATCTGAAGGCCATGATGAAGCAACTCCATGGCGACGACACCAAGATGGTCGGGGACCATGCGATCAACAAACCGGCGCACAATGCCGCCGCCACACCTTGGCATCAGGATGAGGCGTATTGGAATCCGGCGAAGGAGTATTCCAGCTTGAGTGTCTGGATTCCATTGCAGCCCGCGACCACGGTAAATGGCTGCATGCATTTTGTGCCCGGATCGCACCGCAACGAAATCGTGCCGCATCGCCCCATCGGGGACAATCCTTTGACCCCGGGCTTGGAAGTGGTGCCGGGTGCCGTTGATTTCAGCAGTGCCGTGGCCTGCGAACTGCCCGCTGGTGGAGCTACGTTTCACCATGGCCGGACGTTGCATTACACCCCGCCGAATAACTCAGAGGACTACCGGCGCGCCTATATCGCGATGGGCTCCGCCTATGAGAAACCGCTCGCGGCTCCGCGGAGTTTTCCATGGCAGGTCCGTCAGCGAGTGGCCCGGGAAGCCGCCAAGGCAGCCAAGGCTTAACGTCGCAGGGACGGCAGGACCGATCCGCCCAAGATCAACACTGCCCCGATCAATTCGGTGGCAGTGTAATGTTCGCTGAATAGCAATACGCCACCGATTGCCACCCCGAGGGGCACGAGCATTTGCAGCAGGGAACCTTCACCGACGGTGAGATCGCGAAAGGCTCGGGTCATGCAGAGTTGTCCCACGGCGGCTGAAACGCTGGCACCGAGGATAATCCACCATGAACCGGTGGGCAACGTATCGGTCAGGTGCCAGGCCGGGATACTGCAGATCAATAAACCGTAGACGCACTGGGCGGCAAAGATGGTTGAGGTATGTTCCTTCGCATGAAGCTGCCGGATCAGCACGATGACAGTGGCGGAGGCAAACGCGGTGACCAACGCCAACACGTCGTAAATACCGGGGTGCATCGCCGTGCCGATTACGTTGGTCAGAAGGGCGATTCCGCTGAGCGTGGAGACGCAGCCGACTGCCAGCCGCAGGGTGAAGCGTTCGCTTAGAACCCAGACCGCCAGCAAACCGCCCCAGATAACGTAGGTGTTCCCGATGAAGGTGGCCCGACCTGCACCCAAGTGGGCTATGGTGATGTAGTAGCCGGCCGTGCCAATGCCACCGATCACGCCACGGGCGATGAGGCGTGGATTCAACAACAGGTTCCGCGGCTGAAATTCCCGATGGTAGATGGTGCTGATCAGGAACAGGCCGGTGAGAAACCGCATGCAGACCAGAAACCACATGTTGGTGCCCTCGAGCGTGGCAAACGCCCGGATCAGCAGGATATTTGCGGTGAAGCCCACGGTGGATAGCACCATGAGGATGATACCGCGGGCGTGATGAGGAGAGGCTTTTGCCGGTGTGGACTGGGTCATTTGGATCGGCGCCACCCGGCACAGAAAAACCGCGCCGGGGAGGGCGCGGTTGCAAGGCTGGTTGAGTAGATGAATCGACTCCTTCGCTAGGCAACAACACGCCGGAACGCGTCAACGACGACGCGCCAGAGGTTAGCTTTACGAAGAAGGGAAGAATTCAACACGAGCGGAGATTGCTGGAAGTTTTGCGCGTGATGCAAGTCTTCAAAAGGCATGCAACGCACTTTTGCTGACCGCGAGACCAGCTTCCTTGACCGCTTCACTCATCGTCGGATGGGCGTGGATCGTGCGGGCGAGGTCCTCGGCGCTGCCGCCGTATTCCATATGCGTGACGATTTCGCTGATGAGTTCGCCGGCGTTCTTGCCGAGGATCTGCGCGCCGAGAATTTTGTCGGTCGTGGCGTCGGCGATGATCTTCACAAAGCCATCCGCGCCATCGTTGGCGTGAGCGCGGGCATTGGCGGCGAAGTTGAATTTGCCGACGTTGACCTTTATCTCGGCCTTTTTGGCGGCGTCCTCACCCATGCCGACGGTCGCGATTTCGGGATCGGTGTAGATGATGGCCGGCATGAGGTCCCAGTTGATGTGACCGGCCTTTCCGGCGATCCATTCGGCGACAGCGACACCATCCTCTTCAGCTTTGTGCGCGAGCATCGGGCCATCGATCACGTCACCGATCGCCCATACGCCAGCGGCGTTGGTTTTGAGGTGTGCATCCACCTTGATGCGTTTCTTGTCGGTAAGTTCGACCCCGGCTTTGTCCAAACCAAGTCCATCCGTGTAGGGGCGGCGACCGACGGAAACGAGCACCTTGTCGGCGGGAAATTCCAGCGTCTTGCCATCGCGTTCGGCGGTGAGCTTGCCGTCCTTGAGGCCGGTGACCTTGGCGTTGACCTCGATCTTGAGGCCTTGCTTTTGAAGTATGCGGGTGAAGTTACGGATGACATCGGCATCGGCCGCGCCGCCGATCTGCGGGAGAAATTCCACGATGGTCACATCGGCACCGAGCCGGGCCCAGACTGAGCCGAGTTCCAGACCGATGGCGCCGCCCCCGACCACGACGAGTTTCTTCGGCACTTCGGTAAACGCGATGGCTTGGTCGGAGGAGACGACCGTCTTGCCGTCAAACTTCATGAACGGCAGTTCGACCGGCGCCGAACCCGTGGCGATGACGATGTTCTTGGCGGTCAGGGATTGATCGCCGACCGCGACCGTATTGGCGGCGGTGAATTTCGCTTCACCATTGATCACGGTGACTTTGCGCGCCTTGGCCAGCATGGCGATGCCGCCGGTCATTTTGGCGACAATGTCTTCCTTCTTCTTCAGCATGGTCGGCACATCGATTGAAACTCCGTTGACTTTGATGCCGTGGGCCGCGGCATGAAGCTGCGTAAAGGCGAAGTGCTCGGACGAGGCAAGGAGTGCCTTGCTGGGAATGCAGCCGACATTGAGGCAGGTGCCGCCGAGTTCTTTACGTTTGTCAATCAAGGCGACCTTAAGACCGAGCTGGGCGGAGCGAAACGCGCAGACGTATCCGCCGGGGCCGGCACCGATAACAATGAGATCAAAAGTGGTGGATGCTGACATAGATATGCTTTCTCGTTACTCTTTATCTTAATCTTTCTCTCGGCCCGATCAGAAAAATGACGAGAGAGGAATGATAAGGGATAAAGAGAAAGATTGGTTTAAATTCCGATGACGAGGCGGGTGGGATCCTCGATGGCTTGCTTGACCTTGACGAGGAAGGTGACGGCTTCGCGGCCGTCGACCACGCGGTGATCGTAGCTCAGCGCGAGATACATCATCGGACGAATGACGACCTGACCATTAACGGCCACCGGCTTTTCGTTGATGGCGTGCAGGCCGAGAATGGCGCTCTGGGGTGAATTGAGAATCGGGGTGGAAAGCATCGAACCGAAGATGCCACCGTTGGTGATCGTGAAGACACCGCCTTCTAGGTCCGCGAGGGTGATTTTGCCATCGCGTGCACGGGTGGCGACCGCCCCAATGGATTTTTCGATGTCGGCCATCCCGAGTTTTTCGCAGTCGCGAATGACCGGAACCATCAGACCCTTGGGGGTGGAAACAGCCACACCGATATCGTAATAGTGATTCTGGATGAGACTGTCGCCGACGATCTGGGCATTGATGGCGGGGACTTCCTGCAAGGCGTTGACGACGGCCTTGGTGAAGAAGGACATGAAGCCAAGTTTGACGCCGTGTTTCTTGACGAAGTCATCCTGGTATTTTTTGCGCAGCTCCATCACGGCCGACATGTCGACCTCATTGAAGGTCGTGAGCATGGCGGCCTCGTGCTGGGCCTGGACGAGGCGTGAGGCGATCTTGGCGCGCAGGGGTGACAGTTTCTTGCGGGTTTGGCGTTCACCGGTGCTGGCAGGTTTTGCCGGTGCAGCAGATGCGGGCTTGGCCTCTGACGGCTTGGCATCATTTGCCGCGAGCATATCGCCTTTCGTCACCCGACCATCTTTGCCGGAACCTTCGACCAGTTTGGGATCGACCCCGGTTTCCTCGGCCAGGCGGCGGACCGCGGGTGATTGCGCGTCGCTCTTCTTGGCAGTTTCCTTGGGCTCGGACTTATCCTCCTTGGATTCTTTTTCGGTTTTCTTTGGAGCAGAGTCAGCGGCCTTTTCCTTGGATTCCTTGGCGGGTTTCTCGGAGGAGCTATCGGATCCGCCTTCTGAGATCGTGGCGACAACCTCGCCGATTTTGACCTCTGTGCCTTCGCTGACCTTCAGACTGATTTTACCGGCGGCTTCCGCAATGCCCTCGGACGTGATTTTGTCGGTCTCGAGTTCAAAGAGAGGCTGGTCCTTTTGGACCGTATCGCCGTCCTTGACATGCCATTTGGCGAGGATGCCGGAGTTGATGGATTCGCCGAGGGCGGGGATTTTTACTTCAAGGCTCATATCTAAATTTGGTTGGTGCAGCGGAAAAGGTTAACCAGTGAAAGCGGCTTTGAGGAAGGCGGCGAGTTCGATTCGGTGGAGGGCGAGGGAACCGACGGCGGGGGAGGCGGAGGCATCGCGCCCGGCATAGAACGGCCGGCGACTGGTAATTACTTCCAGATGCGGCGCGATATAAGACCAGGCACCCATGTTCTGGGATTCTTCCTGGCACCACACGAGCCGGGCATGTGGATAGCGATTGGCAACTTCGGCGAGCCGGGCGGAATTGAGCGGGTAGAGCTGTTCGATGCGCACAATGGCGGTGTCGGTGATCTTGTGCTCTTCGCGGTAGTCGCAGAGATCATAGTAAACTTTACCCGAGCAAAGGATGAGGCGTTCGGCGCTGTCCGGAGCGGTGGGCTCCTCCAGAATTTCGTGAAAATGTCCGGTGGTGAAATCCTCCAACTGCGATGTTGCCGCCGGGTGGCGCAGCAGCGACTTGGGTGACATGATGATGAGTGGTTTGCGGAAACTACGCTTCATCTGCCGGCGTAGAAGGTGGAAAAACTGTGCAGGAGTGGTGGCGTTGGCGACCTGCATGTTGTCCTCAGCGCAGGCGGTGAGGAAACGTTCGAGGCGGGCCGAGGAGTGCTCCGGTCCCTGGCCTTCGTAACCGTGGGGCAGGAGGAGCACCATGTCACAGGTCTGCTGCCACTTGGATTCACCGCTGGCGATGAACTGGTCGATGACCACTTGGGCTCCGTTGGCGAAATCGCCGAACTGGGCTTCCCAGATACAGAGCATCTCGTCGTAATCGGTGGCGTAACCGTAATCAAAACCCAGCACGGCGGCTTCCGAGAGCAGCGAGTTATACACACAGAACATGGCTTGGCCTTCGCGGACATGTTTTAAGGGCGTATAAGTCTGCAAAGTCTCTGAATCGTGCAGGACGGCGTGGCGGTGACTGAAGGTCCCGCGTTGGCAATCCTGTCCGCTGAGTCGCACATGGGTGCCGTCCAACAAGAGGGTGCCGATTGCGAGGGACTCACCAAGGCCCCAATCAATCGGCCCGCCATTGGCATGGGCCTTGGCCCGCTGATCGAGCAGGCGTTTGATCTTGGGATTGAGATTAAACCCCTCCGGAACGGTGGTCAGAGCTTGCACGACGGTCGCGATATCCTCTGCGCTGGAAAGGGTCGGGGCCGGATCAAAATTGAAGTTGGGCTGAAACACGGCGGTCGAGCCCGCGAATTTGTTGGCCTCGCTCAGGGCCTTGCGTTTCGCGCTGCGGTTATCCTCACCGGCCTTGGCCTTGTCGAGATTGGCCTCCAAGGCGTCGGTGTATTCGGCTTTGATGGCATCCCCCTCGGTCGCGGTGATGGTGCCTTCTTCGGTGAGTTTGCGCGTGAGAATGGCGGATACCTGATCCTGCTTGCTGATCTTGCGGTAGAGCAGGGGCTGGGTGAAGGCGGGCTCGTCGCTCTCGTTGTGGCCGTGCTTCCGGTAGCAATACATGTCGATGACGACATCGCGGTGGAACTTCTCCCGAAACTCCAGGGCCAAGCGGGCCATCATGCAGACGGCTTCAGGATCGTCCCCGTTGACGTGAAACACAGGGGCCTCGATCATCTTGGCGACATCGGTGCAATAGCGGGTGGAGCGCGCGTCGCTCGGATCGGTGGTGAAACCGATCTGGTTATTGATGATGAAATGCAGGGTGCCGCCGGTGCGATAGCCGGGCAGCTGGGAAAAATTCATGGTCTCGGCGACTACCCCTTGGCCGGCAAAAGCGGCGTCACCGTGGAGGAGCACGGGCAGGACCTTGGTGCGATCGGTGTCGCCGCGGATCCGCTGGCGCGCGCGGGCCTTGCCCTCGACGACCGGGTTGACGATTTCAAGGTGCGAAGGATTGGCGGCGAGGCGAACTTCGACCTTCGGACCGGCGGTCGTATCCAGCACGGCATTGTAGCCGAGATGGTATTTTACATCGCCGTCTCCGCCGACCGCGTCGGGGATGTAGTTTTCGGAAAACTGCGCGAAGAGTTCGTCGAACGACTTGCGCATGATACTGGTCAGCACGTTGAGCCGACCACGGTGCGCCATGCCCATGACAACCTCTTCGACGCCTACTTGCGGAGCGTGTTCGATCATCGCATCGAGGGCGGCGATGATGGTTTCACCGCCTTCGAGAGAGAACCGCTTTTGGCCGACGTATTTGGTGTGAAGGAATTTCTCGAAGAGCTCGGCCTTGTGGACGCGGCGCAGAATACGGATTTTTTCCTGACGAGTGAAATCCGGCTGGTTGCGGGTAAGCTCCATTTTCTGCTGGAGCCATTGCCGCACATCGACGTCCTGGATATGGGTGTATTCCACGCCGACATGTCCGCAGTAGGTCTGGCGGAGGGAGGTAATAACATCACGGAGCTTCATCTGGCCACCGCCGAGATAGGTGCCGACGTCAAAGGACGTATCGAGGTCGGCTTCGGTGAGATCGAATTGTTCGAGACTCAGCTTGGGATGCGCTTCCGGGGGCCCACTCAGGGGATCGAGGTGGGCTTCAAAGTGGCCGATCGCCCGGTAGCTATTAATGAGGTAATGGACGTGCGACTGTTTGAGGCTATCAACGATCGAAACATCACTGGACGCGTTTACACCCCCCGGGAGGGCTCCACCAGTGTTACCCAAGGTAAAGCCTTGGAAGAAGGCGCGCCAAGTCGGGTCCACCGAATCCGGGTTTTCCAGCCATAGCTGGTAGGCGGCTTCAATCGCCGCTGCATTGGCCCGGGTGGGAAGAGAGAGAGAATTCATCTGAGGATAAGAAATGCTCAACAACGCAGCAGGCTTATGGGGTCTGATTACTAGGTTAAGCTATTAGAAATGGTTGAAATGAAAATTCAGCACACCGGGCCTTCAGACTCAAGCTAAGCTCGAAAATGCTTGAGTGATTGCAATCCAGCTTAAGGACAGTAACAGCAAAATTAGTTTCTCCATCTAACGTGACCGAATCAGAAATCAAAATCGCCCTCAGCCATCTGCTGCAAGGCATCAAGCAATCCAACGGCGCGGTGATCGCTGCTGAGATGTTGAAACTCGATGAAATATTGGCGCAGGAACGTGGTCGGTTACATCCGCAACTTGTTCATTTTCTTGAACGTAGGAGTTATGCCAAAGCCCATTTGTTTCTGGGCGGTGAATCCGATATCCCCGTTGGTTCCTGCGGTGGACGGGCCTGAGTTGAGCCATGGCCAAAGGCGATAAAGTATCGACGGATGGCGGGGCTGGGCTGGGCCATAATCCTTTTGGAGCCCTTGGGGGACTAGATTTGCCCCACAGCGCCAAGCCTACGGTCACAAACCAGCAAACGGAAAAGCACCCTTCCTTGCCCTCATCCAGTAATCGTGGCCGGGTAGATATTAAACGTTCTACCGGTGGGCGAGGCGGCAAGACCGTCAGCGTGATCTCTGGATTTGTGGGAATTGGGCTACCGGAAAAGGAAAAGCTCGCGAAACAGATGCGGGCTTCATGTGGCTGTGGAGGGACCGTCAAGGACGGGAACATCGAGATTCAAGGTGACCAGCGGGAGAAAATTGCTTTGATCCTCAGCGAAGCCGGTTTTCGACCGGTCTTTGCGGGTGGCTAGGCGGCCAAACCAGCGGCCAGAGCAAGCGCGCTTTTTGCCCGGTTCAGAATATAGATGTGATAGCCGGGTGCTCCCTTGGCGATCAATTCGCGAATCTGCCCAAGCGCCCAATCGATTCCGATAGTTTCCACGATGTCCGAATCTTCCCCGGCGGCTTCCAGGCGTTTGACGAGTGTGACGGGTAGGGTAGCCCCGCACATGGTGGTGAAGCGCTGAATTTGTTTCAGCGAAAGCACCGGCATGATACCCGGCACGATCGGGACTTTGATTCCGGCAGACCGGCAACGGTCCACAAAGCGGAAGTATACGGTGTTATCGAAAAAGAGCTGGGTGGTGATGAAGTCCGCTCCGGCATCCACTTTAGTTTTCAAGTTGGCCAAGTCGACATCGGCTGAAACGGCCTCGGGATGCTTTTCAGGGTAACCCCCGACCCCGAGACAGAAATCCTGATGCTGAGATTTTAAAAGTCCGACGAGCTCGGAAGCATAGTGCAGACCGTCGGCCACAGCCGCAAATTCCGTGCTCCCTTTTGGCGGATCACCTCGCAAGGTCATGATATTGCGAAATCCGTTGGCGTGAATGCGGTCGGCCAGCTCCTTAAGCTCCGTGCGCGAATGCCCGACGCAGGTGAGGTGGGGCATGACCGTGAATCCCAGATCTTCGCGGAGGATTTTAGAAACTTGGGCCGTGCGTTCGCGCGTGCTGCCGCCGGCGCCATAGGTTACCGAAACAAAATCCGGTTGGATGCGTTGAAGGGCTTTCGCGGTTTGGCGCAGTGATTCGACTCCGGCATCGTCCTTTGGCGGGAAAAATTCCAAGGAACGCAGGGGATGAGCCTGTTGGGTGAAAAGTTGGGCGACAGAGGAGTCCGGTGGCATTACTAATCAATATATATGGTTATGTTGATATGACTAAAGCGCAGAAATCTCCCCTTTCCATGAGCTCGGTAAAACTAGGCCAGCGCCGAGATGGTTCAGCTATTTACCAATTCACGCTCTTTCTCTGTCTTGAGGCGGAGCTGGCCGCAGGCGGCGTCAATGTCGTGACCCTTTTCGCGGCGGAGCGTCACGGAAACGCGGGCGCAGCGGAGAATTTCAGCGAAGCGTTCTTGGCGCGTGATTGAAGGGCGTTTCCACGGAAGGCCTTCCACGGTGTTGTAGGGGATCAGATTGACGTGGGCGTGAAGGTCGATGGCGATATCGCGGAGTTTTTCGGCCTGCTCAAGCATGTCGTTGATGTCTTCGATCAAGATGAATTCGAGCGTAACCATCCGGCCGTGCTTCTCGCTAAATGTGCGGACGGCGGGAATGAGTTTGGCCAACGGGTAGGCCTTGTTGATCGGCATGATTTGCGAACGAACTTCGTCGGTGGCGCCGTGCAGTGAAATGGCGAGTCGCACCCCGATGGGCTCGTCAGCGAGCTTGAGAATGTTGGGCACAAGCCCACTGGTAGAAAGGGTGATGCGCCGTGCGCCGAAACCGAAGCCCCAGTCGGCGTTGATGATTTTGAGTGCGGTGGTGATGGCCTCGTAGTTGGCGAGGGGCTCGCCCATGCCCATGACCACGATGTTGTCGAACGAGGCGAGACCGGTGTGTGCGCGCGGATCGTGGGCATCCTCGCGGTAACAGACGTGCAGCAGCTGGGCGACGATTTCGCCAGCGTTGAGGTCGCGTTTCAGTCCCATTAGCCCCGAGGCGCAAAACTTGCAGCCCATTGCACAGCCGACCTGCGTGGATATGCAGATGGTCTTGCGCGAGTGTTCAAGGCCGACACCTTCTTGGGGAGCGCGGATGATGACGGTTTCGATGAGCGATTTGTCGCCGAGCTCAAGGAGCAGTTTGTCGGTCACATCGAGCGACTGTTTGCCGTGAACGAGCGCGAGCGGAACTAGCTCGAATTGTTCATCGAGCCAAGCGCGCAGGAATTTCGACAGATTGGTCATGTCATCCCACGTGCGGGCGCGTTTTTTGTAAACCCAGTCGAGGATCTGCTTTGCGCGAAACGCCGGCTCACCTTGCGCTTTCAAGCGCGAGGTGAGCGTCTCCAAGGTTTCACCGGTGAGCGGTGATTTGGTGGGCGTGTATTTCATCCGAGTTTAGGATGAGTTATGACTATGGTTTAGCCAGCACTCGGTTGAGGGCACTGACGATGGCCTTGATCGAAGCGAGTTCGATGTTGGTGTCAGTGCCGGCACCATAGAGCATCTGACCCCGGTCGGTCTTGATTTGGATGTAGGAGACGGCCTTGGCCTCGGCGCCCTTGCCCAGCGAATGCTCGGTGTATGATTGCACCTCGAACTTGGGTAAACTGGTGCCACTGAGCGAGCGGACGAACGCGTCGATGGGACCATTACCCTCCGCGGAGAGATCGTGCCTTTGGCCCTCGATGGCAATGTTCACCTGGCAACTCACGGCACTATCCGTTTCGTTGGTGCGGAATTGCTTGATGGCAATGGAATCAGTGCGGTCCAGATATTCATCGACGAAGGCTTGATGGATTTCCTTCGAGGTGAGTTCGCGGCCGGTGCTGTCCGCCAAAACATTGATCAAGCGGCCAACCTCCTTGTGCATGAGTTTGGGCAGGCTATAACCAAACTCGCTCTCAAGAATGTAGGCGACGCCGCCTTTGCCTGACTGGGAATTAATCCGAATGATAGCTTTGTAGCTGCGGCCGATATCCGCGGGATCCACCGGGATGTAGAGCACATCCCAAGGCGTGTCCGGTTTTTGGACAGCCCAGGATTTCTTAATGGCATCCTGGTGCGATCCACTGAAGGCGGTGAAGACCAACTCCCCTGCGTAGGGTTGCCGCACGGGCACCTCGAGCCGGGTGCAACGCTCGTAGATTTCGCGAATTTCGTTGATGTTCGAAAAGTCGAGTCCCGGATCAATGCCGTGGGTGTAGAAATTCAAAGCGACCACGACGATGTCCAGGTTGCCGGTGCGTTCGCCGTTGCCGAAAAGCGTGCCTTCAACGCGGTCGGCGCCGGCCAACAAGGCCAGTTCGGTTGCGGCGATGCCCGTGCCCCGATCGTTATGGGTGTGTAATGAAATGATGGTGCAATCGCGCCGGGTCAGGTGCGTGCCCATCCATTCAATCTGATCAGCGTGCACGTTGGGGGTCGCGTATTCGACGGTGGCGGGCAGGTTGAGGATGATCTTGTTGTCGACCGTGGGCTGCCATACGTCGGTTACCGCTTCGCAGATTTCCAAAGCGAACTCGAGCTCCGTGCTGGTGAAACTTTCCGGCGAATATTCGAAGCGCACGCGAGTGCCGTCGTCGATCAGGGCTTGGGTGTATTGTTTGACCCACTTGGTGCCCTGCACGGCGATGTTTACAATATCCGCTTTGGTCGCATTGAAAACATGTTTGCGCTGGGCGGGTGAGGTCGAGTTGTAGAGATGGAAGATGACGTTCTTGGCCCCACGCATGGCCTCGCACGAACGCGTGATGAGCTCCTCGCGGCATTGGCAGAGAATCTGGATGGCGACATCATCGGGGATGCGGTTTTCATCGATCAGGCGGCGGATGAAATCGAATTCGATCTGCGAGGCGGAAGGGAATCCCACTTCGATTTCCTTGAACCCGATGTTCACGAGCATTTCGAAGTATTCGAGTTTCTCCTCGACGCTCATGGGCTGGGCGAGGGCTTGGTTACCGTCGCGGAGATCGACACTGCACCAGATCGGGGCTTGGGTCAGCGTGCGACCGGGCCATTGGCGATTGGGCAAGTCAACCGGGGGAAACGGTCGATATTTGGTGACAGGAGAGGGTTGCATAACGAAACAAACTAGAAGGTTAACAAAACAGGGAGGACTGGCTCAACACCGCGTTTGGCGGTGGCGGTAGTGGCAGGCGATAACGCACGATAAACCCGGCGGGCGATTCAGAGATCGTGCGCGGTGGTAAGTCGTAGGGCCTGCAGTTGGTTTCGCATCAACGGCAGCAAGCTAGAGTTGCCCAGGCTGATTCGTCAAGTCAGGTCAATGTCATCCGATTGGATGTAACCGCGACCGTCGGCCCGCGTCTTGTCAGATGTGTATGATACTGATTCTATTGCCATATGCCTGACGACGAGTCGTTTGACTTGCCCGGATGCTTGGAGCGGGTCCGCCAGCGTGACCAAGCAGCCGCGCGGCAACTCGTCGACCAACTCTACCCTTTGGTTATCCGCATCGTGCGTTCCCACTTGCCCCGACGAGTCCTCGAGGAGGACCTCGCTCAGGAAATTTTTATGAAAATGTTCACCCGGATTGAGCAGTTTCAGGGGGCGGTGCCGTTTCCTCACTGGGTCTCACGTATTGCGGTGACTACGTGCATTGACCATTTGCGTGCCCAGAAACGACGGCCGGAATTTCGTTGGGCCGACCTTTCGGAAGGGGAGGCGGATGTCCTCGATGCCGTCATGACCAACGAGAATGAGGTCTCCCCAGATGAAGCGATGGCGGCGCATGAACTGGTCCATAAATTACTCGCCCAATTGAAACCGGAAGACCAGATGGTCATCCGATTGTTGGATTTGGAGCAAAAAACCATATCCGAGATCTGTGCTATTACCGGGTGGAACGGCTCGCTGGTCAAAGTCCGTGCATTTCGTGCACGGAGAAAGTTGCGCAAACTCTTTGAATCCCTAGAAAGAAAGGAAAGATCATGAATCGCTCAGATAAGGCATGGCAGCGCCTGATCAAGGCTGCCCGGCAGGTTTCCGAGGAACAGGAGTCGGTGGCACCTTATGGATTTGCGACCCGCGCTGCCGCCCACGCATTTACCGCCAAACGGGCGAACCCTTCATTGATCGAGCAATTTGCCCTGCGGGCCGTGGGCGTGGCCAGTCTATTGGCCGTTTTGGGGGTGGTGAGCAATTACACCATGCTCGCCCAATCTACCCCTACGCATGTGGCGGATAGTTTTGTGACAGTTGATCCGGCGAGCATTGTCCTAGGAGAGACCGATTATGAATAAACCTTGGAAAGTCATTCTGGCCTTTCTGGGGGTGTTTTTGGCCGGTGCGGTCTTTGGCGGATTTATTTCCCTGCGAGTCGCGCGCAGTCACGATTTTCGGCCTTCGGCGATGGATAAATTTACGCCGATGCTGTTGCATCGATTTTCCGATCGATTGGAACTGACGACGGAACAACTGGAGAAAATCCGTCCCATTGTGGCCGCGACCGAGGCGGAACTGCGACGATTGCGCAGCAGCGGTTTTAAGGAAACCGTGGCCGTAGCGGAAAACATGAATGAGCAGATTGCCAAGGTCCTGACCCCGGCCCAGGTGATCAAACTCGACGAATTGAAGAGAGAAATGCGTGAACGGTGGCGGCGAGATCGGCCCGGCCGTAATCCTGAAGGAGGACGGCTTCCACCGCCTCCCCCGGGAGTTCTGGATAATGCACCGCCCGAGTCATAACCGGGTAATTTTGATCTCGATCGGCCAGGATTGGCGCGTGAATCCAAGATATAATTCAATTTGCAGTTGAATGCGCTGGCTGGGCACCTACGGTCCGCCTCGGCCAGGTGCCATGCATGGGCAGGCGCGTGAACTCCGCCAGGACCGGAAGGTAGCAACGGTAACGACGTTCTCCCAGTGCCGTGGAGTGCCTGGCCACTTTTATTTTCGCTTTGCCCTATTTGATTTCGGAATTCTGCTAAGTCCATCGTGCCGATCGCCTATCAAGTCATTGCCCGCAAATGGCGTCCCCAGACGTTTGCCGACGTTGTCGGGCAGGATCACGTGGTGCGGACCTTGAAGAATGCCATCAGCCGCGACCGAATTGCACATGCCTACCTGTTTGTCGGCCCCCGCGGCACGGGCAAAACCACGACGGCGCGTATTTTTGCCAAGGCGCTCAATTGCACTGATGGGCCAAACGCAGATTTCGATGTCAATGACCCGGTCTGCCAATCCATTGCGGATGGATCACATCTGGATGTGATCGAGTTTGACGCCGCCAGTAATACGCAGGTGGACAAGATCCGCGAAGCCATCCTCGACTCGGTGGGCTATGCCCCGGCCTCAGCCAAATTCAAAATCTACATCATCGATGAGGTGCACATGCTCTCACCGGGTTCATTCAACGCCCTGCTGAAAACCCTCGAAGAGCCGCCGCCGCATGTGAAGTTTGTCTTTGCGACCACGGATCCGCAAAAAATGCCACTGACGGTGATTTCCCGCTGTCAGCGCTTTGACCTCAAGCCGATACCCACCGAGCTGATTGTGGGCCGGCTGCAGCAAATTGCCAAGGAGGAGAAGATCAAGGTCTCGAGCGATGCCCTGGCCTGTATTGCACGCATGGCCGACGGCGGACTGCGGGATGCCCAGTCCATTCTCGACCAGATGATTTCATTTTGTGGTGGCGAAATTTCCGAGCCAGATGTGCTGGATGTGTTTGGATTGGTCGCCCAAAGCAAGATCGAGGCTTTGGCCGGGGCGATGGCGGCAGGGGATCACAAACAAATCGTGGCGATAGTGGACGAATGCGATGCCGCTGGCCGCGATTTGGTGCGGATGCTCTCCGATTTGCAGGCCCATGTGCGGACGGCGTTGCTGGATGCGATTGCGCAGGGCGGTCACACAAAACGATTGGGCGAGATTCCCATGACTACCGAGCAGGCTACGCGGATGCTCGATGCCCTGCGGGAAGGCGAGGGTGGCGTGAAACTGGGACTGGCGGAAAAAATAAATTTCGAGGTTACCCTACTGAAGGCCGTTGAGGCCAGTCGTTCGCGGGCAATAGATTCCTTGATCAAGGAGCTGTCTGCCTTGGCGGAATCGCTGCCGGAAAATGCTGGTGCCGACGGCGAAAAAAAAAAGGACTGATTGACCGTTTGGAGTCCGGCATCCGCGACCGGCTTGCGCAGATTCCCGCCCCGGTAGTTGCAGTAGACGAGACGGAAGAGGAAACTGAACCAGAGCTCATTCCGTCTCCGGTGGTTTCCGATGAAGACGATCAAGCCCCGGTGGGCCCGAGTGAAGGCGAAGATGCAGTTTATCAGGAAGAACCGTTTGAGTTCAGAGTCACCTTGCCGCCGCCTGAAGAAGAAGATCGGGAGGATAGGGTGGAGTTCCCGGCACTCGACGACTTGGTAAAACGCATCCCGGCCGCGAGCCTCAAAGCGATGGATGAGTTGTTTCGCGCCAAATTTGCCACGGTTAAACAGATCCCCAAAAAACACCTCAAGAAGACCTGAGTCGCGATCAGACCGGCCAGGTCGAACCTAAATGGGGGTAGCCTGCAATAGGTGGCAGGTAGTAATACGTTTCCACTTGGAAACTATCGTGGGGTGGAGCCAATAAAATATGTTTACGGGCATAGAGCCCTTCGGTCGTCCCTTCCAGCGCGTCAACAGCTTGCAGGCACTCCAGGGTGATTTCCCAGACTTCACCCGTCACACCTGCTGAGTCATTAGCCGCCGGAACCAATCCGGGATAATCAGCCGGTTGATACAAGGTATAGCCGGGCACAGTTTGAGCGTCCGCTATGTAAGTCTGATCCTGCAGGTAATGATGGTTGCTGCCGCCGCGTTTCAATGTGCCGTAGACAAAGATTTTGGGCATATCATGAGGCAGTGTTGAGTGACGTCTGGCTTGGGGCCGTGTTCGTTTCCACGACCACTGCCGTCAGATTATCGCGACCAGAACGTTCCAATGATTCGGTGATCAGTCGTTGAGCAGCGGTGGTATCATTCACGGAATGGCCGAATTCATCCAGGTGGTGATCCCAGAGACCATCGATCAATCCGTCGGAGCAGAGTAGAAAACGGTCGCCCGGCTCATAGACCACGGCGCCAAACTGAGGCTCAATAAACTGGCGACCAGCTCCCAGAGCTTGATTCAATGCGTGGCGCATTGGATGGGAACGAGCTTCACGTTCATTTATCTTTCCTGAGCGTCTGAGCCAGCCGGCGTAAGTGTGATCATGGCTTAATTGGCGCATGCCACCGGCCTTGGGCAGGTGATAGATTCGACTGTCACCAATGTGGCCGAAGAAGGCTCGCTCCGGCGTAAACCAGCAAAGGCTCAGGGTGGTGCCCATATCGCGGCATTCTTCGTAACTGCGGCCCAGTTTGAGTAACTCGGCATGGATCGCGTCGAAAACTTCCCGAAGCAGGTCGGTATGATCGGAGGTAACACCCAAGGCGGATACTTGGAAACTTTTGGGCAACCAGTGGGAGAGTTTTTCAATCGTTATCCGGCTGGCAAATTCCCCGGACTGGGCCCCGCCCATACCGTCACTGACCGCAAATACAAAATCGGCATTTTGCACGGACGCTGCGCCGGAACTGCCGAGATAACTGACATCGTGGCCATCAAAGCGCAGGCCGAGAAAGGCATCTTCATTGTTGGGACGAACCTTGCCGCGATTGGTCTGCCCGGACCAGTGCAGGTATGGAGCAGGGGACGATGAACCATTGTTCAGGGTGCTCATGAAGCCTGACCTTCTGGTTGCGACGCTGCTCCATCGGCTGGTTCTTCCAGAAAAGTAGCATGCTCAAAATCAATCAGACAAAACCGTCCATCGGCCACCCGATAGGTGACATTCCTCACAAACGGATCGTCATGACGTATTCCGTAGGCCTCTAACTCGGCGAATAGTGACTTCAGCCTTTCCTCACCTATGTGGTCCACGCGAGAACCACAGCTGGTGGTCACGATTTGCAGTTGTTTAGCGTCACTTTTCAGCAGTCGCGGGACGAAATCGCATCCCTTGGCCTCCAAATGCCGCAATACTCGGACTTCGTTGGCAAAGCGACTTTCCTTATCGGACCCCCGAAAGGTTTTGTGCACGGTCCCATCGTAGCCGATACGAACCAGTGCGCGCTTGGTGTCTTTGATGTCAGGCATGATTCGCTGAGGGATGAAAATGAGGAGTAATGGACCTCGTGCAAGCGTGAGTTTGAGCTGGCTTTATGTTGAAATTCAATGACTTGGCGTATTTTAGGATTTTAAATTTGGACATGACAGATTTCTTGCGACTGCTGGCATATAAGGTGCTTTCTAATTGTGATTTTACATTTCGTTTTCTGGCCTTTCTCATCGTGAGCCCAGAGGCGTCTGTATCACAAACCCTGCAATAACAACCTAACCGATATGGCAAAATTCAAATTAGAATACATCTGGCTCGATGGCTACACCCCATTGGCCAGCCTGCGTAGCAAAACTCAAATCAAGGAATTCGCTAGCTTCCCGAAGCTCGAAGAACTGCCCATGTGGGGCTTCGACGGAAGCTCGACCCAACAGGCCGAGGGCAAGAGTTCGGATTGTTTGCTCATGCCAGTCGCGGTTTATCCCGATAGCACCCGTAAGAACGGTGTTTTGGTGATGTGCGAAGTCATGATGCCGGACGGCAAGACTCCGCATCCTTCCAACTCGCGGGCGACCATTCCCGACGATGAAGGCGCGTGGTTCGGTTTTGAGCAGGAATACTTCTTTTACGAAGATGGCGCGCCTCTCGGATTTCCGAAGGGCGGCTTCCCCGCACCGCAGGGTCCTTATTACACCGGCGTGGGCTACAAAAATGTTGGCAGCATTGCCCGTGAGATCGTCGAAAAGCACATCGACATCTGCTTGGATGCCGGAATTAACCTCGAAGGCATCAATGCTGAGGTCGCCATGGGTCAGTGGGAATTCCAGATCTTCGGTAAGGGCTCCAAGAAAGCCGCCGACCAGATGTGGGTAGCCCGCTATCTCTTGGCCCGTTTGGCCGAGACCTACGGCTTGGACATCGAGTGGCAGTGCAAGCCGATCCGCGGTCCCTTCAACCAGCCCTTGGATTGGAACGGTTCCGGTATGCATGCCAACTTCTCAACCACTTATATGCGTGACACTGGTGGCAAGGAATACTTCGAGAAGCTCATGGCTGCTTTCAGCAAGCACCTCGACGAGCATATCGCGGTTTACGGTCCGGACAACCATCTGCGCCTCACCGGTCTGCACGAGACTCAGTCGATCGACAAGTTCAGCTATGGACTTGCCGACCGTGGTGCTTCGGTCCGTATCCCGCACAGTTTCGTCAACAGCGGTTACAAGGGTTACTTGGAAGACCGTCGTCCGAACTCCGCGGCCGATCCGTATCTCGTCGCCGGCCGGATTCTCAAGACGATCCTGACGGTTCCGACTGCCTAAGACGGTTAGCAATCACAGATTTCAACGCCGCCCCATTGCCGGGGCGGCGTTTTTATTTCCTGACCCGGATGAATTTGGGTGCGGAAATATTGTCGCCGAACTCATGGGTTGAAGTTTGAACCATGAGTGTGAGACCTGTGCGAACCACCACAAAAGGAAGCGGCTTAGTGATAGAATGGATCTTGGTGGTAATGATTGGAGTCAACTTGGCCTGGACCACAATTTGCCTGGGTGGTTATCGCCCGGAGACGATGTTGATCACCAGTATGCTGACGGCTTCGACTTTGGCCGTGCATCTCGCTGCACGTCGTTGGTCGGACAACGGTAACCGGTTTCATTCTGCTGGCTGGTTCTGTTTGCCATTCCTTCTCTACGCCGCGGCAAACGTTTACTGGATATCGCCCGTAAGGTGGCTGGGATGGTATGATTGGATTTTGTGGGCTAATATCGCTGTCACATTTTGGGTGGTATTGAATGATATCACGCATCGGCGAACCCGTATGAGCCTGTTGGCTTGCATCAGTGCATTGGCCTTTGTGGCCACCCTATTGGCGGCCTACCAAAAGTTTGAGCATCCTGACTGGTTGATGCTCGGTCGGGTGCAGAGTGATCAATTCATTGGTCGATCCAGTGGCCCTTTTGGCATCCCCAATAGTTTGGCGGCGTTTTACCTCCTGATCATCCCCGCCATAGGGTTTCTTGCTTTCCGTCGTCGCGCTTCAGCCGTGCAACGCATCATCTTTGGATATCTTGGACTCTGTTGTTGCTTCGGCTTGGTGCTGACCGTGAGTCGGGGAGGGTGGTTGGGATTTGCAGTGGCATTGATGATTTGGCCGCTATTTGTCAGAGGTGGACGTTGGTGGTTACGGCTGGCTGGGATGGCCGCAGTGTCCGTTGCGATAATTGCGCTGGGTTGGATCCTCTATGTCGCCAGTCCGTTGGTCGCCGCTCGAATTAACAGTATGCCTGCGGAATCAGGCGAATGGACCCGACCGATCATGTGGCGGGGAGCGTGGCAGATTTTCCAAGAGCATCTTTGGTTTGGAAGTGGCGGTGGCAGCTACAATATGCTTTTCGAAAAATACCGGCCGGCGATATACCAAATGGAACCTCAATGGTCGCATAACGATTATCTGAATACACTGAGCGATTATGGCTTAGTCGGGTTTGCACTTAGTTTTGGTCTGGTCGCGAGTTTGATATGGGTATCGTTGCGGCGGCGGATCCGCACTGCGGAATCGGAAGTCATCGCATCAGAGCCCGGTGTGCTGGCTGACCCGGGGCTTTGGACGGCCGTTGCGGTGGGGCTCCTGGCATTCTCATTACAGTTGTTTGTGGACTTTCATTTTAAAATTCCCGCATTGGGAATGATCTTCGCCATTTTGGCGGCGCTTTGGGTGCAGTATCGGTGGCCAAGCGTTCCGACTCCTGCTGTCCGTCTCCACTGGTTGACGGGATCAGCGAAGGTGGCATTGGCTTTAGGTGTAATTGCAGGTGCTTGGTTTGGCATTTATCCGTTTTATCAGGCCGAGTCGCTCCGTTATGCATCGCGTCAGTCGCTCGATAAATTATGGCAATACGACTCCGGTGAGGCGATTTACCGTTCCACATTGGTCGAGGTCCACTCCAACCTTGCCCGGGCATGTGCCATGAATCCTCAGAACGGCCAAGCTTGGGCTGACCGCGCTTGGGCCACAGCATTGTGGTCGCACATTGAGCCAGAGAAATCAGCCGAATTAGGAAAGGAAGCCGCCGGTTATGCGGATCATGCCTTGAATATTAGCAAGGTAGTGCCGGAGTTTTGGGTTCGACGGGCGGTAGCTAATGATATGCAAGGCAAATGGTTAAATTCCGGGGCCGATATGATTGAAGCCATCTTGCTATCTCCGGCCAGTTCCTGGGTCTGGTTCTATCAAGGGTATCACCTCAGTCTGCAGCCAGCTGGGATGGCGCAGGCTCGTGCGGCGGTAGACTATAGCTTGCGTCTTGACCCAAGTAACATCACTGCCCAGCGTTTACGCCAGCAATTGGCAACAAGCCAATAGCCATCAATCCCACCCTACGATGTATAAAAAGCTTATCTCTTGGTTTTGGATCTTAATTTTTACCGGATTTGTTTCTTATAACGCTCTGGGGCAGAGTGACGCAGGTCGCCCTGAGGGTGTGATTAAAATCGCCAAGGTAACCGGAGAAGTCACCGCCACCAAGGATGGGAATACCCTCAAACTTTCGGTAGGCACAGAAATCTCCCAAGGGTATGTGGTCAACACCGCGGCGGAGTCCAGTGTTGTGTTGGTATTTTCCAATGGCGCCACGATCAATCTGGCCGAGGATTCATCCCTCGCCATCGATGAGTTTCTCCAAGACCCGTTTGCGGATGAAGTTTCCGTGGCAAGCATGACGGCTGAACCATCCGTATCGACCACCAAACTGCACCTCAGTCGCGGTGAGCTGGTCGGCAATGTGAAGAAGTTGAATGCTGATGCCGGGTCATCCTTCACGGTGCAAACCCCGGTGGGCGCTGCTGGTATTCGCGGCACAACTTTCCGGATTATTTTCCGTCCTGACGGCACTGGTCGGGCATTTTTCTCCCTGACCACGGTTGAGGGCAATGTCGTGCTGGCAGCTGGCACCGTCAACATGCCCAATGAAACGGCCGTGGGACAGGACAAGGAAGTTGAAATCGTCATTGATGTGGAAGTCGACGATGCCGGCGTGATTACCGTGACGTCGGGTCCATCTACACCGGTTATCGTGATCGATACGCCTCCCGCAACTCAGGCGGCCGTGGCTGCCACGGTGCAGCAGGTTGTTCAGGCGGTTGCCACGGTCGTGTTTACCACGCCGCCGCCGACCACTACCACCACGACTACCACGACAACGAATACGACCAAGACGGAGGAAAAGACGACACAGAGTCCTCCGGCTACCCAGACAACTCCGCGCACCACATCGGGCGACGGTAAATAATTCCAGGGGTGGACTGCGTATCAGCGCAGCCGCACTGAATATCCCTCTGGCGGACAGGTGGAATTCTGCTTCCGTTTGGTTGCGAGGTGAATAGCGTCCCCAGCGATGGCCCTACCCACTGCGAAGAAATTGTTTTCTCTGCGCTGGCTGCTCCTGCTCCCTATACCGCTGCTGTGGTGCGGACTCAGTAGCAAGGGGTGGTTGGATTTTGTAGAAAACAAATTTACCGACTGGCGTTTTCAGTTTCGGGGCGAATTGCCGTCACCACTGCCGATCATCTATATCGACGTGGATTCCCAATCTTTTGATGAGATTGGTAACTTTCCCTGGAGCCGGTCATTTTTCGCCCGGGTATCGCAGACGTTGATCCAGCAAGCCGGCGTGAAAGCGGTGGGTTTTGACTTCGTGCTTTCAGAGATTGGCATTCCGGAAGCGGTTGATCGGGCCAAACTCGTGACGGGAAATCGAGAATTCGCGCGTTACCTCTGGAAGGGTCCACCCGTGGTGTTGGCTGCCTCCTATTCGGCCGGTTTTTTCCGTGACATCAACGGCAAGAAGGAGACCCGGAATTTGCCTTTGCTTTCAGAGCCTATGGGGCCGATTGAATCGCTCGAGCCTCCAGAAAGACCCGTATTCAATGTAGGCAGCAAGGTGCCGTTTAACCCACCGAATATCGGTTTGATCGACACCTTGGACGGGGGAACGCGCTGGGTGCCACTATTTGCGCCGAGCAATGTGCGCACCTATTACCATTTGAGTGTCGAGCTGGCCCGACTATATTACGGACTTGGGCCCGAAAGTATCAACGTAACCGACGATTACTTGGAATTGGTTCGGCCTGATGGCGCGGTGCAAATCAAGGTGCCGTTGCGGGAAAAACAATTATTGGAAGTTAACTGGTTCTCGCCATGGGTTGCCCCTGATAACAATCCCCGCCTTGGGTTTTCCACCGTTTATAATTATGCCGAGTTGCTGAAATCCGAGGTGCCGGAGGAGCATGAAACAGGCGTGAAATTTTTTGCCCAGAGCTTTTGGAAGGATTCAATTGTTCTGGTTGGACCGACCGATCCGCTGATGCAGGACATGGGAACCACTCCTTTTGATGAAGTGCCGGTGCCCAAGGTGGGGGTGCATGGCAATCTACTAAAGACCATCATCTCTGGAAAATTTCTGAAATATCCGGAGCCGTGGATGGTCTATGGTCTGGTTTTTGGGCTGACCTTGTTGGTCTCAGGTTTTACGATCGTCGGTGGCGGTCGAGGAGTCTTCACCAAGATCATGGCGGTCCTGATGTCGGTGACCTACGTCGCCTTGGCGTTTCATTTTTTTAGGGAAACCCAATGGCTTCTGCCGATAACCGCTCCTCTTGGCGCGGCGTTATCGACCAGTTTTGCCGCTTTGATCTGGCAGGTGCTTGAGGAGCAGAAACAGAAAGGCCGGATCAAGGGTATGTTCGGCACCTATGTCTCGCCGGAACTGGTGGACAATATGATCGATTCCGGCAATGACCCGCAACTGGGCGGACATGACTCCGAGATCACTGCCTATTTTTCCGACATTCAGGGCTTTTCCACGTTTTCAGAAAAATTGGGTTCAGGTCCCTTGGTTGAATTGATGAACGAGTATCTCACTGCGTGCACCGACATCGTGCAGTCGGAAGGGGGCACGTTGGACAAATATATTGGTGACGCGGTGGTGGCGATGTTTGGCGCGCCCATTAAGATGGAGGATCATGCCTATCGGGCCTGCGTGGCTACCCAACGAGTGCACATCAAATTGGCGGAGCTGCGGGACAAGTGGAAATCGGAAGGCGAGAAATGGCCCGAGATTGTCTGGCAGATGCAGTCGCGGATCGGCTTGAACACGGGGGTCAGCATGATCGGCAATATGGGTAGCCGCACTCGCTTCAACTACACCATGATGGGGGATAATGTGAATTTGGCCGCACGGATGGAATCCGGCGCCAAAAGTTGGGGAGCTTACACGATGTGCGCCGAAGCCACCAAGCAGGCCTGTGAAAAATTTGGCGGCGACCATGTTGTTTTCCGAGCCTTGGGACGGATCGTGGTGAAAGGCCGCACCCGGGCAGTGCCAATCTTTGAAATTGTGGGATTGAAGGAAACAGTTACCGCGCAAACGCGCGAATGCATCACATTGTTCGAGTCAGGCCTGGCTAAATATTATGCCCAAGATTGGGAAGGTGCACTGGCCCTGTTCTCGCAAAGTCGTGAATTGGAATTCAATGTCCCCGGCAAAACTCCGGGTGTGATGACCAACCCCTCCTTGGTTTACCTGAAAATTGTTAAGCAATATCAGATCGAGCCCCCAGCGAAAGACTGGGACGGGGTTTACGTCATGACAGAGAAATAAAAAACCCGCTCCAATTTGGAGCGGGTTGAAATTCTCTAGGGTAGGGACGGTTACTTGAGTAACATTTCCTTCACCGATTTCCCGGCCGGAATCATCGGCAGCACATGCTCGGTATAGGGCACGATTACATCCAGCAGGTAAGGACCGTCGTGATCCAACATTTCCTGAATCGCTTCTTTTAACTCGCTCTTTTTGATCACCCGGCGGCCCTTCACGCCATAGCCGTCCGCGATCTTTACAAAGTCAGGGTAAAGCGCATCGGGATTTTCCGGACTGCCGATGTTGCTCTCGTCACCGAGGATGGTGTTCCCACGGATGCTGCCATAGAAACGATCTTCCCATTGCACGACCATCCCGAGATGTTGGTTATTCAGGATCATCGCCTTGGCGTTGATCTTTTCGATCTTCGCGGTGGCCAGTTCCTGGATGTTCATCGCGAACGAACCGTCACCATCGATATCGATCACCTCTTTGTCAGGACAGGCGACTTTAGCGCCCAGAGCGGCTGGATAGCCGAAACCCATGGCGCCTAAACCGAGCGAACTGATGTAGTGGCGGGGCTCATTGAAGCGATAAAATTGAGCCGCCCACATTTGATGCTGGCCGACCCCCGTAGTGATGATCGCTTCCCCTTTGGTCAGCTCATAAAGCGTGGCAATCGCCTCCTGGGGTTGGATGTGCTTGCTGGGCTCATAGGAGAAGGGATGGTCCTTTTTCCATTTGGATACCTCACTGTGCCAGGCCTTGGTTTCCGGTGGCGTAAATTTGGCCACTTCTGCGAGTTCATTCAATCGACGCAGGGCGTATTTGATGTCACTGACCACCGCCAATTGCACGGCCTTGTTCTTGTTGTGCTCGGAGGCATCGATATCGACGTGCACGATCTTTGCCTTGGTGGCGAATTTGTTCGTATCGCCAGTGATGCGATCGTCGAACCGCGCGCCTAAACAAAGCAACAGATCGCATTGATCCACGGCCCAATTGCCATAGGCCGCCCCGTGCATGCCGAACCAGTGCATGGAAAGCGGGTGGGATTCGGGGAATGCACCCAGACCCATCAATGTGGTTGCCACCTGAATGTTGGTGGTTTCGGCAAAGGTTTTTAACTCTGCCGCGGCATGGGCGGAAATGATGCCCCCACCGACATAAAGCATGGGCTTCTTGGCTTCCGATATGAGGGCCAGAATTTGCTTCAGCTGATCGTCGGTCGCTTCGTGGGCGCAACCCACATAGGGGTTGCTGAATTCTACCGTCGCAGGATAAACCGGGCGGAAGAGCGCCTGTTGCACGTCCTTCGGGATATCAATGATCACCGGTCCCGGACGGCCCGTGCTGGCGATGTGGAAAGCCTCTTTGAATATCATCGGGAGCTCATGCACATCCGTGATGAGATAGGAGTGCTTCACGATCGGCAGGGTCATGCCGTAGAAGTCGGTCTCCTGAAATGCCATCTTGCCGATATACTTGGAGTAAACCTGTCCCGTGATCGCGATCAAAGGAATCGAATCCATGAAGGCGTCGGCAATCGCCGATACGAGGTTGGTGGCTCCGGGACCGCTGGTGGCCATACAAACGCCTACCTTGCCCGTGGCACGGGCATATCCCTCGGCAGCGAATGAGCCGCCCTGTTCGTGACGGGGCAGGATCGTGCGGATTTTGTCGGTGCGGGCGAGGGATTGATGCAATTCCTGCGAGGCACCACCCGGATAGGCAAAAATGACCTCCACGCCTTCACGGATCAGGCACTCGACGACGGCGTCGGCACCCTTCATTTCTCGGCCGATTTCGGCTTTGGGGAATGTAGTGGGAGAGGTCGTGGATTTCATAGGCAGGACAAAAGGGTGCCCAGCAAAGAGATTTCACCTGTGAGGGGCAAGCCTCCGTAAAGGCGAGATTGTCATACTGTTTTCGGTTGGCGGGGCCCCAAATGCGGCCCACTTTGGGCCGTATGCTCAAACTTTTGTTCATCGGGGATATTGTCGGCCGGCCCGGCCGGGATGTGGTGAATGAACGCTTGGCTGCCGTCCGCCGAGAGCATGCTTTGGACTTTGTTATCGCCAACGGGGAAAACTCCGCCGCCGGCTCGGGCATCACTGCCGCCATTGCGCAGTCCTTGTTGAGCGCCGGTGTGGACGCGATCACCCTGGGGGATCATGTCTGGGATCAGCGTGACTGGGTCGTGGACATTGCGCAGATGGATCATGTCTGTCGTCCGGCAAATCTACCCAAATCCTGCCCGGGTTGGGACCATCTGATCATCGAATCACGGGGCTTTAGGGTAGGGGTGTTCACGGTGTTGGGCCGGCAATATCTTAATCTGAAATCGGAATGCCCGTTTCTCTGCGCGGACCGAATGATTGAACAATTGCGATCCCAAACCGATGCCATCGTGGTGGAGGTGCATGCCGAGGCGACTTCGGAAAAACAGGCGCTGGGCTGGCATTTGGATGGTCGGGTTACGGCGGTCCTCGGCACTCATACGCATGTGCCGACGGCCGACGCACGGGTTCTCCCCAAGGGCACGGCCTTCATCTGCGACGTTGGCATGACCGGACCTTATCATTCCGTCCTCGGTCGCGAAATCGAACCGGTCATCGGACGTTTTATGGATGGTATGCCTCGGCGGTTTTCCGTGGCGACGGATGATGTGCGCATGTCGGGGGCCCTGATCGAAATCAGTCCCGGCATGGCCCGTGCGGAAAAAATTGAACTCCTGACGGTGCGAAGATAACGCTCTGCGCCTTCAGACCTTTGCGAGGGTTTCCTCAAAAACACCGAGCTTGCGATAGCGGGCGTAACGGGCATCAAGCAATTTTTTTACCGGCAGTTTGCTAATGGTCTTGAGGTGCTTTTGCAGGCAACGGCCCAAGGCCTGTCCGGCTTTTTGCGGATCATAGTGGGCTCCGCCCAATGGTTCCGGGATGACATCCTCCACCACCCCTAGATCAATCAAGGTTGAAGCATTTAGCTTCAATGCTTCCGCTGCTTGAGGTGCGGCAGTGCCGTCCTTCCACAAGATGGCGGCGCAGCCTTCGGGTGAAATCACTGAATAATAGCTGTTCTCGAAAATTACGACCCGGTCGGTCACCCCGATGCCTAGGGCGCCTCCGGAGCCACCTTCGCCTACGACCACTGCAATGGTGGGGACTTTCAACATGGCCATTTCACGCAAATTGACCGCAATGGCTTCCGAAACATGACGTTCTTCTGAACCGATGCCGGGATAGGCCCCGGGGGTATCGATGAAAGAGAGCACGGGCAGATTGAATTTTTCCGCCATTTTCATCAGACGCAGCGCCTTGCGGTAACCTTCCGGTTGAGGCATGCCGAAATTGCGGGCGATCTTTTCCTTGGTGTCGCGCCCTTTTTGCTGGGCGATGACCATGACGGCCTGGCCATTGAAAAATGCGGTGCCACCAACCAAAGCCCGGTCGTCTCGAAATTGCCGGTCTCCGTGGAGTTCGATAAAATCTTCGCAGAGCATCCCTACATAATCGAGGGCGTAGGGCCGCTTCGGGTGACGGGCGATTTGCACCCGCTGCCAGGGCGTCAGATGGGTGTAGATTTCACTCCGGGTCTTCTCAATTTTTTGCTCGATGGCAGTAATCTCCTTCTGCAAATCAAGATTACTCTCCAGCGATTGCTGCCGCAGGGCATCAAGTTGCATCGCGAGTTCGCGCAGAGGTTTTTCGAATTCCAACACATAGGTCGGCGTGTCCATCCATCGAAATTACCGGGCCTGGATAAGCGCTGTCAACGGGCAGGATTTTAGTTAATGCCATCCGCTTGCCCTTGCGGATTTTTCAATTGGTCTTTCCAGCTTAGGATTTTCGCCTGCGCCCCATATTTCTCGGCCATCGCCTTGTCGCCTCGTTCCATCCAGATCCGCGAAAGGGTGGTATTAATGAACAAATCGCTATCATCGAGCTGGTGGGCCTTTTCGGCCGCGTGCAGTGCTTCATCGAGATACCGCAGACTGAAATAGATTTCTGCCAATGCGTGCCAGGCGGCAAACGAGTCTGGATTGGCCTCCGCCGCGCAGTTGAGTTTGCTCAGGGCACGGTCAGGTTCGCCCATGGCATAGTCGAAGGTCGCATCATCAATCAGAGTCTGAAGTTCGTCGGGAGTCACAAAGCTAAGGTAGCACGTTGCATCGGGAAGGGAAGGCGCCGTCTACAAAATCAACATCGCATCTCCATAACTGAAGAAACGGTATTCGTGGGCGATGGCCTCGGCGTAGATTTCCTTCAACCACGCAATGCCGTTCGTTGAACCCGGGGTTAAAAAAGCCGCGACCAGACAGAGCAAGGTGGAGCGAGGTTGATGAAAATTAGTGATGAGTGCATCCACACCCAGGAAGTTGCCCGGGGGATAGATATAGATATCTGCTTCGCCGAAATAATCGGCGTTCGATGAAGTTGAGTGGGCGCGTAGAAAATGTTCGATGGTGCGAACGGTCGTGGTGCCTACGGCTACTCGACGACCCCGGGTTTCGTGTAGCTTGGTCTGAGTCCCTGCGGGCATTTCATAGAGCTCGTGATGGATATCGTGTGCCTCAATTGTATCGGTCATGATCGGTCGGAAGGTGCCCAAGCCGACGTGCAGGGTAATGTCGGCCGACTCCACACCTTGCGCGGTCAACTCCTGCAGCAATTCAGGCGTAAAATGCAATCCGGCGGTCGGCGCTGCGACTGCCACCTGTTTGGCCCGATTGGCGTAGACGGTCTGGTAGCGATTCTTGTCTGTATCGCGCTGACCGTCGTCTTTACGTTGAATGTAGGGTGGGAGGGGTATGGAACCCAGGCGGTTGGCTGTTTCTACAATTGATTCGCCGTTGGCCGGGGTCAGTCTGACCATGGCGGAACCGTCGGGTTCCTTGGCCAGAATTTCTCCTCTGAATTCTCCATTTGCATGGGTGAAAGTGGCTCCGACGGGCAGTCGCTTGCCGGGTTTAACCAAGCATCGCCAGACAGATTCGCCATCACCGGGTCTCAACAGGAAGCACTCGACTTGACCGCCACTGGGCCGGACTGCCCGCAACCGCGCCGGGAGCACGGCGGCATTGTTGCGAAAGAGGGCATCACCCGACTTTAAGAACTGTGGCAAATCCGTGAATATATGATGACTGATTTCCCGTTTGGCGCGGTCCACCACCAGCAGGCGGGAAGCATCGCGTCGGGCCGCCGGGATTTGGGCGATCAGCCTCTCGGGCAGTTCATAGTCAAAAAGGTCGGTAGCGAGTGAGGTCACTGGTCAAATCAAGACTTGCGCTTGCCATGGCGGCGAGTTTGTTCCGTTCTTTCGGTGACGCCGAGCTAGCTCAGTTGGTAGAGCGACTCATTCGTAATGAGTAGGTCGTCGGTTCGAATCCGATGCTCGGCTCCACTTTCAAACCCCGTCGCATTTATGTGGCGGGGTTTGTTAGTTTTCAGCGATGCGGTCGTCTGATAGTTCACCTTGCAGTTTGCGTCGAAATTGCATCTCGGATATCTCCTGTCGCAGGTGCCGGTTGAACAGTTCAAATCGTGTCGTCACTTCAAGCGTCTCCAGCAGCTGTTGTTTGAGTGCTTGGTTTTCACACAGGCTGAAAGCGGCGAGATCCACGAAAGTGTCGGGGTCTTTCACGGTATGGAGAAATTCCGTCAGCTCCTCGGGTAGCTCTGCTCCAAGTTGCCGTTTTTTGTTCAGTAATTGGGCAAGTTCGCGCCGCAATTGTTCGTGGTATTGCGGATCATCACCGGGTTCACTTTGCAGGGCCTGGATGGAAATTATGCGATAAGGATCTTCGCTTAGAATAGAGGTGATTCGCGCCCGGCAAAGACCCTGTAATAGCAGATTGGATGTGCCATTTTCTCTTTTTTGGCAGGCTCGGATGATGCCGACGGTGGCGACCTGGTGGGGTGGCTCAAACGCTGCCTCTTGAGCGGAATTACTGGTGTCGAGGCCTACCACTGCCATCAACCGGTCCTTGGCGAGCACATCACTTAGCATTTGCCGATAGCGTGGCTCGAAAATGTGCAATGGGAGCAATGCTTGAGGGAAAAAAGCCACCCCGGACAGGGTCATTACTGGTAATTCGTTCGGCACGACGATTTCCATTTCCATAAGGCACGGTATGATAGAGGGCTCTGGGTTCAAACCGTTACCTGATTTTATGTGTCATGCATGACACATGCATGAGGTAGGTGTGACACAATTGAGTCATTATGGCATTGATTTGACTTTTCAGCATGCGAGAGGATTCATGTATAATTTTTTAACTAATTAATAGATAAATGTTAATGTTAGTTAAGGGCATTGGGCACATCCATTGCTAAGCAGATGGCATGAGCCGAATTTTAGGTATCGATTTAGGAACAACGAACTCGTGTATGGCCGTCATGGAAGGCGGCGAACCCGTAGTCGTCCCCAATGCGGAGGGTGCTCGCACCACTCCGTCCATCGTTGCGTTTACCAAGTCTGGTGAGCGTTTGGTTGGCCAAGCGGCCAAACGCCAAGCGGTTACTAACCCGCGCAATACGATTTTTTCCGCCAAGCGTCTGATTGGCCGCAAATTCTCCGAGATCGGGGAAGAGATCAAGAGTCTCCCCTACAAAGTGACCGCCGGTAAAAACGGTGACGCTTACATTGAAGCCCAAGTTGGGGACAAGACCGAGCAGTTCGCTCCGCAGCAGATCGCAGCCTTTGTGCTGACGAAACTAAAAGCCGATGCCGAAGCTTACCTGGGTGAAAAGGTTACTCAGGCTGTAATCACGGTGCCCGCTTACTTTAATGATTCCCAACGCCAAGCCACCAAGGATGCAGGCAAGATTGCCGGTCTGGAGGTGCTCCGCATTATCAACGAACCCACCGCCGCGTCTCTGGCCTATGGCCTCGACAAGAAGAAGGACGAGAAAATCGCCGTATTCGACTTGGGTGGCGGCACGTTTGACGTCTCCGCTTTGGAAATCGGTGACGGGGTATTTGAGGTCAAAGCGACCAATGGCGACACCCACCTCGGTGGTGACAACTGGGATGACGCGCTCATTTCATGGTTGGTCGACGAATTCAAAAAGGAACACGGCATCGATCTGCGCAAGGATCCGATGGCACTGCAGCGTCTGAAGGAAGAAGCCGAGAAGGCCAAGATCGCGCTCTCCTCGTCCCAGTCCGTGGATATTAATCTGCCCTTTATCACGGCCGATGCCTCCGGACCTAAGCATCTCAATATTCAACTCAACCGTTCCAAGCTGGAGCAGGTTTGCGATGCCCTATTTGAGCGCTGCAAACAACCTTTCCTCAACTGTCTCAAGGACGCGGAACTTTCCTCTTCCGATATCGACGAGCTGGTGCTCGTGGGTGGTATGACCCGCATGCCCAAGGTGGTCGAAATCGCCCACAAGCTGGCTGGCAAGCAGCCGCACCAAGGTGTGAATCCGGATGAAGTGGTCGCGATTGGCGCAGCGGTGCAGGGCGGCGTGCTCAAGGGCGATGTCCGCGATGTGCTCCTGCTCGATGTGACCCCACTTACCCTCGGTATCATGACCGCGGGCGATGTTTCGACCGCGATGATTCCGCGCAACACAACCATTCCGTCCAAGAAGACCCAGACGTTTTCGACTTACAGCGACAACCAGCCCTCCGTGGAAATTGTCGTGCTGCAGGGCGAGCGTTCCATGGCCCGCGACAACAAGACCCTCGGCACGTTCAAGCTCGACGGCATCCCGCCGGCCCCCCGTGGCACCCCGCAGATCGAAGTCACCTTCGATATCGATGCGAACGGTATCCTGCACGTATCGGCCAAGGACCTCGGCACGGGCAAGGACCAGAAGATCACCATTCAGGATTCCTCCGGCCTGTCGAAGGACGAGGTTGAGCGCATGACCAAGGAAGCGGAACTTCACGCTGAGGAAGACAAGAAGCGCAAGGAATCCGTCGAGACCAAGAACCAACTTGATTCCACCATTTATCAACTTGAGAAGACCTTGAAGGAAAGCGGCGACAAGCTGCCGGCCGACAAGAAGTCCACCATCGAGACGGCGATTGCCGACGCGAAGAAGGACCTCGAAGCCAATGATCCGGACAAGATGAAGGCGGCCTTGGAAAATCTTTCCAAGGTGGGTGCTGAACTCTACGCCGAGGCCCAGAAGGCCGCCCAGGAAGCCCAAGCGGCTGCCGGTGGCGCTGAAGGCGCGGGAGATCCTGCTCCCGAAGGCAAGAAAAAGAAGGCCGAGAAGAAAGCTGATGTGGTCGATGCCGACTTCGAAGTCGTCGATGAGGACAAGAAATAATCTTTAACCCTTTGCACGCTGATGGCCCTGCCGTCGGCGTGCTTTGTCAAACAACAAAACATCCAACTCTAAACCCAAAACCCAACATATATGGCTAACGTTAAAATCAAACCCATCGGTGATCGCGTGCTTGTGCAGCACATCGAGGAAAAGGAGCAAGTGCGCGGCGGAATTATCATTCCAGATAGCGCCAAGGAAAAGCCGCAGGAGGCCAAGGTCATTGCCTTGGGCACCGGCAAGAAGGATGAAAACGGCAAGGTAGCCGCCTTCGAAGTTAAGGTCGGCGACCGCGTGCTCCTCAGCCCCTATGGTGGCTCAGAAGTGAAGCTCGACGGCGAAAAGTTCAAGCTCGTCCGCGAGGACGACATCCTCGGCGTAATCGCCTGAGTGCGCTTACCACAACTAACCTTAAAAATTATACTCAACTATTATGGCAGCTAAACAACTCCTCTTCGACGAGGCCGCTCGTCAAAAGATCCTCCGCGGTGTCGAGATTCTCTCGAGAGCCGTCAAAGTCACCCTTGGTCCCAAGGGCCGCAATGTCGTCATCGACAAGAAATTTGGTTCACCGACCGTCACCAAGGACGGCGTGACCGTAGCCAAGGAAGTCGAACTTCCCGACCCTTATGAAAACATGGGTGCGCAGATGGTGAAGGAAGTGGCCTCCAAGACCAGCGACACCGCTGGTGATGGCACCACGACCGCCACAGTTCTGGCCGAAGGCATCTACCGTGAAGGTCTCAAGAACGTCACTGCCGGCTCTAATCCGGTTTACCTGAAGCGTGGTATCGACAAGGCCGTTGCGGCCGCTGTTGCCGCGCTCGCCAAGGCTTCCAAGAAGGTCAATGACCGCGAAGAGATTCGTCAGGTCGCGACCGTCTCCGCCAACTGGGACACCACAATCGGCGAGATCATCGCTGACGCTATGGACAAGGTTGGCAAGGACGGCACCATCACCGTCGAAGAAGCCAAGTCCATCGAAACCACCCTCGACGTGGTCGAAGGCATGCAATTCGACAAGGGCTATCTCTCCCCTTACTTCGCGACCAACATGGAAGCGCAGGAAGCGATCCTCGAGGACGCCTACGTGCTGATCCATGAGAAGAAGATCTCCAACCTGCAGGAGTTCCTCCCGCTGTTGCAGACCGTCGCCAAGAGCGGCAAGCCCCTCCTCGTCATTGCTGAAGAGGTCGAAGGCGAAGCCCTCGCTGCGCTTGTGGTCAACAAGATCCGCGGCACCATCAATGTCTGCGCCGTCAAGGCCCCTGGCTTCGGCGATCGCCGCAAGGCCATGCTTGAGGATATCGCTGTCCTCACCGGTGGTCGTTGCATCACCGAGGATCTCGGCCTCAAATTGGAAAACCTCACCATTGCTGATCTCGGTCGCGCCAAGCGCATCGTCGTTGACAAGGAAAACACCACGATCGTCGAAGGTGCGGGCAAATCGTCCGACATCCAAGGTCGCGTGAAGCAAATCCGTCGTCAGATCGATGAGACCACCTCCGACTACGATCGTGAGAAGCTCCAGGAGCGTCTCGCCAAGTTGGCCGGTGGCGTGGCTGTCATCAACGTCGGTGCTGCGACTGAAGCTGAAATGAAGGAAAAGAAGGCCCGCGTTGAAGACGCCCTCCATGCCACCCGTGCGGCGGTTGAAGAAGGTATCGTCTCTGGCGGTGGTGTCGCTCTGCTCCGCACGGCGAAAGCCATTGAAGCCCTTCAGCTGGAAGGCGACGAGGCGATCGGTGCCCAGATTGTGCGCCGCGCCATTGAGCATCCGCTCAAGCAGCTCTGCGCCAATGCTGGTGTTGACGGCGGTGTGGTCGTGAAGGAAGTGCTCTCCTCCAAGGGCAACATCGGCTACAATGTGGCCACCGATAAGTTCGAAGACCTCGTCAAGGCGGGTGTGGTTGATCCTACCAAGGTGACCCGCACGGCGCTGCAGAACGCGGCTTCGATCTCCGGTCTCCTCCTGACCACCGAGTGCATGATCACCGAGCTCCCTGAAAAGTCCTCTGCTCCTGCAGGTGGTCCTCCGGGTGGTGGCATGGGTGGTATGGGTGGCATGGACTACTAAGTCCACGCAACCTATCGAATTATTTCAAAGGCGCTCTGCTGGATAGCAGGGCGCCTTTTTTTGTGCATAGGGTAAGGAGACGAACTCCAAAATGTCGGATGTCCGGATATCACATTGATTGGAGACCTGTTACCGCATGGGGCTCAGTCGACAATATTTTATACTCCGGTGGACTTATCTTCGAGGTCTCACAAATTTTCATATCATCGCGTTGGCCCAACTTTTTAGCCCTGCCGCTGCGGCCGATCCCGCTTCGCGAATAGTTCCTCCCGCTTGGGCACATCGACATTCTCGTGAAGATCTTCTGGCTTACGGAATGCGGGTGGAAGCTCAGGAGCTAGAAACGAAATCCCTTCAACCTCTTAGCCGTGTAGCGCTGAAAAGAATCTTGAAACCCGACAGCCCTGAAGCCGAAGAGCGACGAATGGGTCACTGACGCTTCCGACTAGGGCGGACGTGCTCATCAATTGAAACTCGAATCGCGACCGATATAATCTAAGCCACCGGCTGGTATTCTATATCAACGCTGTGCGACCACTTCGCCAAACGCCTTGACCGGAGCTTCCACCGTGCGAACCGCGTCCGCCCAGAAGTACTCGCTGGTCAGATCCCAGCCTAGGGTGGATTTGACCGCGTCTTCGCAGGTGGCCGTGCCGGTGGCGCGTAGGAAGGCCTCGTAGCGTGGCAGGAAATCGGCACCGGTGCGGGTGAACTCGGCAAAGAGGGCCTGACTGAGCAGATAGCCGAAGGTGTAGGGGAAATTGTAGAACGATACCTCGGTGATGAAAAAGTGAAGTTTCGAAGCCCAGAACCACGGATCCTCGTCACCCTCGGCAATGGTATCACCATAGACTTTGCGTTGGGATTCGACCATGAGAGTCTTGATCTCATTGACTGAGAGCTCGCCTTTTTGACGGCGGGTATAGAACGCCTGCTCGAACTGGTAACGCATGGCGATGTTGAGTAGGTAGGAACCCGCACTGCTGCATTCATGATCCAGCAGGAAGGCCTTTTGGGCATCGTTGATTTTTGGATCCTGCAGCATGCCATGCATGAACATTTTCTCGGCAAAGGTGGAGGCGGTCTCCGCAAGTGTCATCGGGTATTCCTGGGCGAAAGGCCGCAGGTCCTTTATCAGGTGACTGTGCCAGGCATGGCCGACCTCGTGAGCAAGGGTGTTGGCATCATGCATCGTATCAGCGTAGGTCATGAATACGCGTTGCTCGCCGGTTACCACTGAACCTGTGCAATAGGCGCCGGAGCGTTTGTTGGCGCGTTTCTCCGACTCGACCCAACGTTGGTTGAAGAGGTCGCGATAATAATTGGCGAGGTCGGGATAACCGGAGTCGAAGGCCCTTTCCACCAAGTTCACGGCGTCTTTCCAACTGAGTGGAGGGACCAGATCGAGTGGCCTTGGGGCCTCAAGATCATAGAAAGCCAACGCGGGTGTCTGTTGCAGTGTAGCGCCGAGTCGCAGGGCTTGGCGCGGCACTTCGATGTTGGCGATGATGGCCTTGAACATGGCATCCACCGTGGCCGCGGACACGGCGGAATCGAAATAAGGTTGATCCAGAAAACTGGGCTGACCCCGGCGGCTATACAAAGTGTGGCGGGTGCCGGCAATGGCGTTGAGTGCCGCCGCGAAAGATTCGCCATGGGCTTCCCAGACTAGGTTGCCCTGTTTGAAGGCGGTCGCCCGCACGGCGCGATCCGTATGCGCCATGAGCGCGCGTCTTTGTGCCATGGGGATGGTTTCGCTGCGACCATCGGGCCATTTCATTTCGAAAGTCAGTTGTCCCGTCAGGTTGTCATAGAGTCGACCCCATGCGCTGATGCCATCCACACCCAAATCAGCGGCCAATGCTTCTTCCGGTCCACTCATGCGTTTGGCGGCTTCGATCCGCATCCGCTTTAAGGTGAAGGTGGCGCCTTCGAGCGAAGGTTCGGCAAGAAAAGCCTGCCAATCACTTTCGCTGGCTTTGCCGAGCCCACGCAGCAGCTCACTACGGATCTTGGTCAAGGTGGCATAGTGAGTGGATAGTTCTGCTGATTCGCGTTTGCCAATTTCGTTGGATGCATCTGCTGAGCAGATGTTGCCCAGATACGATGATAGATGGCCGATGCGGGAAACCAGCTCCTCATAGGCATTCACATGGGCCGACCAAACCCGACTCTTAGCCGAGTCGAGACTGGAGAGCTGAGCGATGGACTTGAACTGGTCCCCAAGGTCTCGTTTCAAGGCAGTTTTGAATTCGCGATATTCCGGACCATCGAGAGATGGGAAATAACTGCTCAGGTCCCACGTGCGGGGTAAATCGGCGAGATTTTGCATGTTTGGCAGAATGGCACTGGATGACCCAATGGCAAAGGTTTCGGGACGAGTGGTGAATCTTCAGGATGCGCCATTAGTTCCGCGTTGCCCGCTGCGGCGAAACCGTGAGGCTGGGCCCATGGAAGTCATCTTTATGGGCACAGGCACGTCTCAAGGGGTGCCAATGATTGCCTGCGATTGTGCCGTATGCACCTCTGAGGATCCACGCAATCAGCGCACCCGGGCTTCCGTGCACGTAGTGATGGACGGATTGCATGTGCAGGTGGATGCTGCCCCGGAATTCCGGCTACAGTGTGTGCGGGAAAACATCCGGACGATGGACTTCTTTATCCTGACCCACGGGCATGCGGATCACACCGCCGGCATGGATGATCTCCGGCGATTCTGTGACCAAAAGGGCTGCGAGGCCATAACGGTTTATTCGACCGAGGAAGGCATGGCGCGGGTATTGGCGGTTTTTCCTTATGCGATAGCCGAGAGACCGATCTCAAAGGGTTATGCCGCATTTAAATTGATACCCATGCCCGCAGTGCTGGAGCTACCGCAAGGGACGATTCAATCGACCCTGTTGCCCCACGGCGGTCTGAACACCTTGGGTCTGATTTTCACCGAGCGCAGCAGTGGACGAAAGTTTGTCTATTACACGGATAACAAGCGGCTCACACACGAGGCGATTGCGATGGCTAGGAGCGCCGATGCCGTGGTGCTTGATGGATTGCGACCACAGCCACACCCGACGCACATGAGCATCCCGGAAGCGATTGCCGCAGCAGGTGAGATCGGTGCACCTCAGACTTGGCTGACGCACCTAACCCACTATACGGATCATGGTCCGGCCGAGACCGGGCTGCCTGACGGGATCAAGTTCGCCTATGACGGTTTGCGGCTGAAACTATAGGGGCGGATATCGTAGGTCAAAATGGCCAAACTTGGGGAATGACCACCATGGCCACCACAAAGCAGAGCGCATTGAGCGGCAGACCGATGCGTAGGAAATCCCCGAATCGGTAACCGCCGACACCATAGACGTAAGTGTTGGTTTGATAACCAATCGGGGTAGCAAACGCGGCCGAGGCACCGAAGGTTACTGCAATTATGAAAGGGCGCGGATCCATCCCGAGCTTAATGCCGATCCCAATGGCAATCGGTGCCATCAACGCGGCCACGGCATTGTTCGAGAGAATCTCAGTCAATACGGTGGTCACCAAATAGATGCACGCGAGCATGATGATGCCCTTGTGCGCGGCCGGCACGAGCAATTGCACTGCGCTGACGATATGCCCCGCGATCCAGGCGGCCGCACCCGTATATTCCATTGCCATGCCCATCGCCAGCATGCCGTAAATCAGGAACAGGATATTCCAATCCACCGCTGCATAAGCCTCGGTTGTCTTGAGGCATCGGGACAAACAGATGATCACGCATCCGGTCAAAGCCCCAATTTCGATCGGCACCCATTCCATGGCCGCAGAGGCGATGACTGCAGAAATCACCCCGACTACCAGCAGCACCTTGCCCGTCTGGGGTTTGGTCGGCACCCGCGCCCGATCAAAAAATACGAAATCATCGTTGTCCCGCAGTGCGTCGATGGCTTGGTCGGTGCCCATCATGAGCAATACATCGCCCCCTTCAATCGGCAGATTCTCGATTTGCTCCCGGACATTCTCGCCTTTGCGGTGCAGTGCGATCACGACCATGCGGTAGCGCTGACGAAAGTTCACATCGCGCACGGTGTGTCCGAGCAATGCGGAGTGGGGGGTCACCACCGCTTCCACCAAAGAACCCTCGTGGGCGGCAATCTGTTCGATGCCCAAATTCAATTCGGAAGTCAGGTTAATGCCCTGCACCCGTCGCGTGTTTGCGATGCCACTTGGTCGACAGGATAAAATCAATCGGTCGCCGGCCTTCAATTGGGCGGTTTTGGGATCGAAATAAAGCGCGATGCCATCCCGGACGATTTCCAACACTCGCACCCCACGTTTGCTGGTGAATCCGGCTTCCACCAAAGTTTTTCCAAGCACGGGCGAATCCGCCTGCACGTAAGCTTCGGTGATATATTCGCGGCGCTCCTCATCCGATAGAATAGAGGTAAGCATTTCGCGCACGGGCAGAAGGCGATTGCCAAAAATAGCGAGGTATAGACCGCCGAGGATGGTCACCGGGATGCCCAACCAAGCCAGTTCAAACATACCGAAGGCGGGTTGCCCTTTCCCGGTGATGATACCGTTCACCACAAGATTCGTGCTGGTGCCGACGAGAGTGCAGGTTCCGCCCAGCACCGCTGCATAGGAGAGGGGAATCAGAAATTTCGAGGGTGCCCGATTCATCTTCCGGGCCAAATTTAAGATCACCGGCAGGAAAACCACGACCACCGGGGTGTTGTTAATGAACGCGGAAATGGTCGATACCAGTATCACCATAATCAGGATGACCACGGAGTAGGGGAGGCGGGATGAACTTTCGATCAGGGCGGATAGCCGATCGACGGCTCCGCACTTCACCAGGGCCGCACTCAGCACAAACATCGCGCCTACCGTTAGCGGTGCCGGATTGGAAAATACCGATAATGCCTTTTCGGTCGGAATCAGCTGACAGCCTATTAGAATGAGAAAAAGGGTCAGCGCGGTTAAATCCGGCGGAAACTTCTCCCAGACGAAGCAGGCCAGGGTAAGCACCAACAAAATAAAAACTAGGGCGATATCCCAAGTCATAAGGCCCCCAGCATTGCAGGGATTGGGTCAGGCGCAAGCGTCCCGGGGCCAATCAGATGGCCGCCTCTGTCATAGCCGGTCGGTCCCGCGCAGCTCACTGGCGTGATACCAACGATAGAAACTCACCGCGACAGCTGTCAGTGAAACCAGCATGCCGCCAATTTTCATGATCACCCCTGCCAATAATTGGTCATTGGTAGGACTGAAGTCCGCGAAAAGCCGGGGCGCATATTCGTAGGTGGGGTAGAGGATCGAAGGGGTGAAAGTGATATACGCATAAACCGGAATCATCGCGATCGTAACGCAGAGTTGATAGACCATTTGCGTGGGATAACTCCTCGGTGGAAAGACGGCCGATGGGCTGAGGTGCGGCCACCAGTAAAACAAAGCCGACCCGAAAAACATCAAATGTTCGAGCACGTGCACCAGCTTGTCCTGCAGCGCCCATTCATAGAGTAGTGGCGCATGCCAGACGCTGGTCGTGATGACGAATACCGCCCCGCAGACTACCGGCTGGCTGGCTATTTTTCCCGCGGTGCGCAGGCCAGGCCGGCTCAATACCGGATCGATCATCCAGCGTGGTATTCCCAATAGAAACAATACCGGGGCGGCATAGATCAGCAAAGTATGCTGCACCATATGTGCACTGAACAAATAACGTTCGCCGATTTGATCCAGGGGTGACCCCACGGCCAGGTAGAATATGATCAAGGCGGCATAGAACTTTATCGCCTGTCGCTTGGGATAGCTCGCTCCTGGGGCCAAACGTTCCCTCAAGGGACCGGCCAAGATGGCGAATAACCAACCCAGCAGGATAAGACCTCCCACCAGGTAGGGTTCGTTATGCCAATGCGTCCACTCGATCATCGTGGGAAAAAGAAAAGGCGGCCCATGATGGGCCGCCATTCAATTCGTCCGGTGCTTCGTCGGTAGTTCAGGAAGTAATCGAGGTCAGAGGAATACTGTCTTGTGCGCCGAAAATCTCGAGCAGCGCCCAAGTGGTGCCGCTGGCCAGCACCAGTCCGATGAAAAACAGGATGGTGCAGAATGGCTTGTCCCAACGCAGGTGCATGAAAAAGAAAATCACATACATGAATTTCACGACCGAAAGCAGGACGAGGCCGGTCACGATCAACCAAGTGGCGAAGGGCAGGAATATCCCGACGATTTCCACGCCGGTGATGACGGCCAGCAACATCGCGATTTGGACGTAGATTTGGAACTTGTTCTCATCCGATCCATGATGATCGGCGGTAGCAGTGTGGGTGCTCATAGTGCTTAGATGTATTCGAGCAGGTATACGGCGGTGAAAATTACGATCCAGACGATATCGACGAAATGCCAATAAAGCCCCATCGATTCGACATCAATGGCATTGGCCTCATTGAAGGCAACCGGACCACGTGGACGAGCCAAGAACAGACTTAGGGCAGTGCTGACCGCGAGACCGATCAAAAGTCCAAAATCATGGCTGACAAAGGCAAGGAGACCCTCGCCAGCTTGAAGTGTGTGGGTCAGGCCGATGACGGCGAACATCGAAAACATTACCACGCCGGTAATGGCAATGATGTGCAGGACGCCGCGCCAGAACCAACCGCGATCAGCGGCGGTATTTACCGGCTGAAAGGAGCGCACATACATGAGGATCAACCAGAGGACACCAATGGCGACGTGGGTGCCGTGGGTGCCCGTAAGGGTGTAGAACGTAGTGCCCAGAATACTATTGGTGATGGTTAGACCCTTTGCATGCACGAAGTGCTGGAACTCATAGACCTGACAGCCCAAGAAGATGGCGCCGAAGAAAATCGTGGTCAGCAGGGACCAGCGCATGCTCTTCAGGTTGTTCTTCTGGATGGCATTGACCGCGAGGGCCATCATCAACGACGACATCAACAGGATGAAGGTTGAGAAAGAGGTGAGCTCGATCGAGAAAATGTCGCGGGCGACCGGAGCATCCGGTGGCGGGTGCAGCCGATAAATCAGGTGCGTGGAAATCAGACACCCGAAGAACATGCAGTCCGAAGCCAGAAACGCCCACATGAGCAGTTTCTTGTTCGGGATGCCCGTGGTCGTGGTGTGATCATGGTGATGATCAATCGTCGCTGAAGAGCTGCTCATGATTAAAGATCCTCCTTCTTCGGATGGATGTGGTAACCCTCGTTACCCTCGTGGGCCCACATGAAGATGCCGATGAACATGATCGCGATACCGGCAATGGAAACCGGCAGTTTTACCGCAGCACCGCCGCCGAGCACGGCCACACCCAGACCCATGACGAACAGGCCAACGCTGGCAACCAGCGGATAGATGGATTGGAAGGGCATATGGATGCCACCATGGGCTTCATCTTCCTTGGCGTGCTCAGCCTTTTCCACGGCGATTTCCGCCTTGTGATGCTTTTCATACCAGAAGGCATCGCGGGCATGCACGGTCGGCGTGACGGCGAAATTGTATTCCGGCGGGGGATTGGGGATGGACCATTCGAGGGTGCGCGCGTCCCATGGATCGCGGCGGACTTTTTCGCCTTTGAAATAGGTATAAATCATCACGCCGAAGTAGATGGCCACGCCGATACCTAGGATAAAGGCGCCGACGGTTGCGATCAGGTTGGGCTCATTCCATCCGAGGTTGCCGTCATAAGTGAAGGTGCGGCGCGGCATGCCATTCAGACCGAGGAAATGCATCGGGAAGAACGTGGCGTTGAAGCCGGCAAAGATAACCCAGAAGGAAAGTTTGCCCCAGAACTCACTCACCTTGCGGCCAAACATCAACGGGAACCAGTAGTGGATGCCGGCCAGCAAACCGAAGAGGGAGCCGCCGATCAACACGTAGTGGAAGTGGGCGATGACGAAATAGCTGTCCTGCTGCTGAGCGTCGGCCGGAGCGGCCGAGTGCATAATGCCGGAGAAGCCACCCATCATGAACATCCAGATGAAGCCGAGGGCGAACATCATGGGTGTGCGCATTTGCAGGTGACCGCCCCAGAGGGTGCCGATCCAGTTGAAGATCTTGACGCCGGTCGGAACGGCGATGGCCATGGTGGCCAAGGCGAAGGCGGCCGTAGCGACGGTGCCCATGCCGGTGGTAAACATGTGGTGGCTCCAGACGGCGAAACCGAGGAAACCGATGGTTGCGCCGGAGAAGACGACAATCGGATAGCCGAACAACGGTTTGCGGGAGAAAGTCGGTAGGATTTCCGAAACCACGCCCATTGCCGGGAGGATCAAAATGTAAACCTCAGGGTGACCGAACACCCAGAAAAGATGCTGCCAGAGAATCGGCATACCGCCGTTGGAGATTTCGAAGAAGCTGGTGCCGAAGAGGCGGTCCATCATCAATTCGACTAAGGCGATGGTGATCGCGGGAAACGACAGGATGAGCAGGAACGCGGTGATCAAAGTCATCCAAGTGAATACCGGCAGGCGCATCATGGTCATGCCGGGGGCCCGCATATTGATGATTGTGACAATGAAGTTCAGGGAGGCCGCGATGGAAGCCACCCCGAGGAGCTGAAGCCCCATTACCCACATGTCGATCGAGTGGTCGGGGTTGTAGAGCTTCGAGGTGAGCGGGGCGTAACCAAACCAACCACCATCCGGGGCACCATCCTTCATGAACCAGCCGAGATTGATGATGACGGCACCGGCCACAAAGGTCCACAGGGAGAAGGCATTGAGACGGGGGAAGGCCACGTCACGCGCGCCGATCTGCAGCGGCATGATGTAGTTAAAGAAGGCGGCGGACAGCGGCATGATCGCGAGGAAGATCATGGTCGTGCCGTGCATCGTGAACATCTGGTTGTATTGATGGGCCGTCAACACGTCGTTGTTCGGCACCGCCAATTGCAGACGAATGAGGAGCGCCTCGACGCCGCCCACCAGAAAGAAGAACAAGGCGAAGACCCCGTAAAGAAAACCGATCTTCTTATGGTCCACCGTGGTGAGCCAGCTCATGAGACCGGTTTTGGCGCTGGGGCGCCAGAAGACCGCGGCCCGGGTTTGCGGGGCGTGCTCTTCGTGTCCGGTGTAGGTTGATTTTACCGTAGCGTCCATGTGGTGATTATTTAAGGCTCTCGAGATAAGCGACGAGGGCGGTCACGTCGTCATCGGTCAGGGTGATGTTGGGCACCAGTTTGTCGCCCTCGGGCTTCATGTAACCGGCCATGCCATTGATCCCGTAATACATTTTGTTGCCGGGTTTGACTTGGTCGGGATGATGCAACCAACGGGCGAGCTGCTCGGAATTGTTCTCCAGCAAGGCTCCGGCAATTGTCGTGCGCGAGCCAACGTGAGTCAGGGTGGGGCCATTGGTGCCCACGCCTTCGTGACCAGTAACGGTGTGGCAGACGATGCAGGTTTTTTCACTGAAGACCTTGCGGCCCTGCGCAATGAGGGCTGGGTTTTCATTCTTGGCGGGAAATTGCTGCTGCTTCCAATTATCCAGCGGTGAAACATCGGCCTTGGCGGCCCATTTGTCGGTATAACCGTATTCGTTGCGCTTGAATGAGGCGAATTCTACCTTGGGATGGTCAGCACCAGCAACGCCATCGGCCTTAACCGTGCGGGCGGATTGCTTTTGATTCTGCAACCAGTCGGCGAAGTCTTGTTCGTTGAGTGCGATGACCCGGAAACGCATGACCGCGTGGGAGTCGCCGCAATACTCGGCGCATTGACCCCAGAAGTAGCCGGGTTCATCGGCCTGTAGCCACAGGTGGTTACCGCGGTTGGGGATCATGTCGACCTTGCCAGCCAGTTTTGGCACCCAGAACGAATGGATTACATCACTGGTGCGCAGATTCACGCGCACCGGGCGTCCCGCGGGTATGACCAGCTCATTGGCGGTGGCGAGGGCACCCACGCCATCGATTTGCTCAATCGGATAATCAAATTTGAACCACCATTGATAGCCGGTGGCGGTAATTTCGTAGGCGTTGGCCTTTTCGGCTTCGGGCACATCGTAGGTGAACCAGATGGCCTTGAGCGTGGGCACAGCGATAAAAACCAAGGCGAGCACCGATGCGCCAATCAGAGAAAGTTCGATCAGGGGATTGCCGTGACCCTCTGGCGGCACCTCGGCATGCTCGTCCGCCGTGTTGCGGGCTTTGAATTTGATGGTCGCGTAGGCCAGCACTGCGCCGACGATGAGAAAGAGCACCAGAGTGACCCAGCAGGTCACGTAAAATACTTGGAGCTGTGACTCGGCCACGGGTCCGGAGGTCACCATGGTGGTCTGGTGACCATCCATCTGCCAGAAGTTGAGTTTGCAACCCGTCAAAAGGGCCACGCCACCCAAAGCAAGGGCGGTCAGGCCCCGATGGGCGAGTTTTGATAGGAATGAGGGCAAACGCATGGGTGCTGTCGTGATAAAGGAATATGCCGGCAAACTGGTCGCCAACCCGCAAGAGAGTTCGCGAACAAGCCACCATTTCAAGCCATATTCGGAGGACTTTCGTTTTTCACCGGGTGGGCTGCAATGCTGCGGAATATTTATTAATTTTGGTGCCCTGGGCATTAGGAGGGACGTTGATTGGTTTTTTTGGCCATATTGACCTTTGCGATTTGGTGCATTCGACGCCACTATGGTGCTGTCATGAAACTCTACCCGATAATCGCCACAGCCTTGATTGCCTTCATTGCAAACGGCTGCGCCAAGAAAGAAACCGCCCAGGCAGCCGTAGCTGCTCCCGCACCCGCAGCTGAGTCCGGGGTCCGTGTCATCGAGCTGACCGGCAACGACCAGATGAAATACAATATGACCTCAATCGACCTCAAGGTAGGCGAGGAAGTGAAGATCACTTTAACCAATGTTGGGCAGATGCCAAAACAGGGCATGGCGCACAATTTGGTGGTTTTGAAGCCCGGAACGGATGTCGCGGCCTTTGCCATCGCGGCAGCACCTCTGGCGATGGGTAAAGACAATGTGCCCGAGGCCAAGAAATCAGAGGTGGTGGCTCACACCAAGATGCTGGGACCCAAGGAATCGGATTCCATCACGCTCAAGTTCAGTGAGCCCGGGGTGTATGAGTTTATCTGCACTTTCCCCGGTCATTTTCAATTGGGGATGAAGGGCACGATCACCGTGCAATAAAGTCGAATTTACTTACTTCTGCTTCAAGCCGGGCAACAATTGCCCGGCTTTTTCATGCCTTGGCCGCGGGCCACCATTGATAGAGGAAGAAATAGACCAGCACCCCGGTAATGGAAACGTAATACCAGATGGGGAAGGTCCACCGGGCCCAAGCGCGGTGGCGGTCATAGTCACCCTTGATGGCCAGTAGGAACGTCCGCGGCACCAAGTAGGCAGTCGCGATGGCCAGGATGATATGCGAGACGAGCATCGTATAATACACCGGGCGAATCAGCCCTTCGCCCCCGAAAGGAGTATGCACGCCATGAATCATGATTTTATGAGTGACGTAACCGACCAGAAAGAGGGCCGATACCATCACCGCACTCATCATGACCTTGCGATGGGCATCGCGATTGCCGCTCTTGATATAGATAAATCCCGCTGTCAGTAGGATCGTGGCAATGCCGTTGAGGGTGGCATTGAGGGCCGGAATATCGTGAACTTGCATGAGATTAGAAAAAAATCACCCGATCGGCGACCAGTGCAAACAAGGTGATCGGTAGGTAGATTATGGAGGCGTAGAATAATTTCCGGGCGGCTTGGTCACGACCCACAGGCCTGAGAAACAATGCAGCGCGCCAGAGAAACCAAAGTCCGGTCAAGCCGGCGACAATCAGGTAGTAGTTACTGGTGAGACCGAGAAAGGCAGGCACGACGCTGACGGCCAGAAGCAAGAGGGCATTGATGAAGGACCAACCGGCTACCCAGCCGCCATTTTCATCCCGCACCGAGAGCATGGGAAAATCGACCGCGGCATAGTCGTGGCGGTAAGTCCAGGCGATGGCCATGAAGTGGGGGATCTGCCAAAAAACCAGAATGCCGAAGAGGACCCAACCGAGAGCGGAAACTCCGGCCTCTGCGGCCGACCAACCGATCAAAGGAGGAAAGGCACCGGCCAACGCCCCGATTTCCGTGGACCACCGGGACGACCGTTTTGCCGGCGTATACCACCCCACATAGGATATCATCGTGATCAGAGTGAACAACGTGGCCATTCCATTGACCTTGATGAACATTAATCCCAAGGACGCGCCGCACATGAGGGCACCCAACACAAACGCGGATCCGGTTGGGATCTTACCGGAGGGGATCGGACGGTCTGCAGTGCGCCGCATCTTGGCGTCCGTGTCGGCTTCGAGCCATTGGTTGAGGGTGGCGACGCCCCCGGCTGCGAGGCAAGTGCCGATGATCAAAGAAATGAATTCAACCGGCAACCAGGGTGGTCTCGCCGCCACGTAACCGATCAGCGTAGTGAGCACGGACAGCATGCTGAGCCGTGGCTTTGTCAGCTCCAGATAATCGCCGAATCCGGCTGTCGTTGAGTTGGTCATGCGATGGGTTTGGGATTCGATCCTTCAATTACATCCCGGTGGGCCAGCCAGGTCAGGCCGAACGTGACCGCGAGCAACAAGGCACCGACGACCACATGACCGGTCGTGACGTGCGGTTCGCGCAACTGCCAGATGACATGCGCCCCCAACAGGATTTGCAGGGTCAACAAGCCGACCATGATTGAGGCTCCGGAGCGCATCAGCAGCGTGCTGGCCCGATCCGTCCACAATTTGACTGCATACCAGACCAAAGCGACCGACAGCACCAAGGCCATGCAGCGGTGCGCAAAATTGAGGATCACCCGAAAGTCCCACGCGCCTGGCAGGAGATGTCCATCGGCGGTGGAATAAGGAAAACTTGGAATGGCCAGACCCGCATGATTGTGGCGCATGGTCGCGGCAATGGTCAGTTGGAGTAGCAGCAGGACCACGCAAATCATTCCGGCCCGACGCACCGCGCAGTTCACCGGGATGGATTGAGCGATCCATCGGCGCGACAACGACGCGCCAATGGCGATCAACAAGCAGATGTAGATTTGTGCGAGAATGCCATGGGGAATGCGCAGCATTTGGCCGAGGGTCATCTCAAAACCCGGAACCGCCACCGCATCGAGCAACACCCGCGTGCCCCCAAGCAGGCCTTGAATCACCACGATGGCGAGTGCGGCCCAACCTAGTTGGCGCAACCAGCGCCGAGGTTCCCGCTTCCACAGCCATAGGGCCGTCGCCAGAGTAATGAGCCCCATCATCGTGCCGCTCAAGCGGTGCGAGTGTTCGGCAAACATGGCGATATTCTCCAACCAGCCATGGGGATTGACCGATCCGTTGGAGAGCGGCCAGTCGGTGAAGGCCATACCGGCCCCAATCGTGGTCGTGAAGGCACCCAAGGTGACCAAGACAAACACCCAAGCACCACCGATCGTGGCAAACCACGCCAGACCGGGTTGGTAGGTTGAAGGGGTTTGCGAGTGTGCAGAGTTGGCCATGAGCAATGAAACTTTGAGTTAGAAGCGACCGCGCTAACTTCCGCAAACCCTTTGACAATTATTTCGCCGGGCGAATCCGTATAGTTATGAAATCTAATGCCCTGAACCTTTTACTCTTGGTGGGGTTGCTGTTGGCGGGCTGCTCGCCGGAGAAACCGGCCGAGGCGGTGGCAGACGCCCAGCCCAAGCATTATACCCTGCGAGGCGAAATCCTTTCCGTGGACTTGGTGCAGCATGTTCTGGTGGTGAACCACGAGGAAATCCCCGACTACATGCCGGCGATGACCATGGAGTTTTCCGTTTCCGCGGGTGATGCAGCCAATGCCAAACCGGGGCAACGCATACGGGCGAAACTGATTCCCAGCGATACGGGTCATTTCCGATTGGAGAACATCTGGCCCGATGACCAAGTCGCTGAAGGCACCCTCAAGGCGAGTGCCGATGCCCTGCGCCAGGATACCTTGATCCGAGGTAGGGGGGCCTACCGCGAAGTGGGCGAGAATCTGCCTGATTTTGCACTGTATGACCAGAGTGGGGAGGTGGTCCAAAGTGCCCGTTTCCGCGGGAAGCAGATCATGCTCAATTTTATCTATACGCGCTGCCCCGTGGCCACGATGTGCCCGGCGGCCACCATAAATATGATGGAGACCCAGCAACTCGCCAAGGATGCGGGGGTGGATAATCTCGAACTGATTTCAATCACACTGGATCCTGAATACGACACTCCCGGTGTCCTCCGCGATTACGCCGAGGCCCGCGGAATCGATACCGGCAATTTCAGTTTCTTAACTGGTCCCGAACGCGCGATCAAGGACCTGCTGGCCCAGTTCGGGGTGATTGCCGAATTTGAAGGCAGCATCGTCAAACACACGTTGACCACCTTGCTCATCAACGAGCAGGGCCGCATCATCCATCGGGCGGACGGCACGATTTGGGAGCCCAAGAGTTTCGTGGCAAAAATGCACAAGTCATGACCGCGGCCGCCGGATCAACTTCATCGGGCAATGGATGGCGCGTCGTGCGTATCACGATTGTGGCGGTCGCACTCTACGGCGTGTTCCGGATATTGCCCACCGGGACGAATTTGAGCCACATGGATTTCAGGGTTGAGGGCAGTAATGTTATACAGATGTGCGATCCGGCGAATCCACAGTTTCTTCCGGTGGTCAATGTGCGCTCACCGGTTAGCCTGAGCCTGCAGACCACTGGTCATGTGGTCGCAGGGCAGCTAACGGAAGTCACTCTCACTCTCCAGACCCACGCGGGAAAACCGATTGCGCCGGCGGATCTACTCAATGTGCACACCGAGTTACTGCACCTGATGATCATCGATCCGCAGATGATGGATTATCATCACGTGCATCCCCAGCCTCAGCGCGAACCGGGCAAATGGACGTTTCACTTTACCCCGCGATACGGTGGCGAATATCGGTTTTTTGCTGATTTCACTCCGGCCGCCACCGGGCTGGGGTTGTATGCGAACACCGTGCTACACATCGCCGGACCGGATCCAACCGCTGAGACTATCAGTGACGCGCATCAACTTTCATGGGAGGCAACCGTCGCTGGTTACCAGTTTGCTCTCCGCCCTGACAGCACACCCATTCGTGCGGGCAAGGAAGCGTCGATGAAACTGGTGATTACCAATCCCGGAGGAGGGGAAGTGCCATTGCAACCGGTGATGGGGGCCTATGCTCATGTGGTGGCTTTTGACGAAGCGCGCACGGGATTTGCCCATCTGCATCCCCAAGAAATTGATTTGTCCGTAAAACCCGATCTAAGGAAACCTACCCTGACGTTCCGTGTTATGATTCCCAATCCCGGCCGTTACGTGGCATGGGCCCAGGTAAACATGGATGGAACGGAGCTGTTTGCGCCCTTTTGGTTTGAAGTGGTGGATTAATCCCGGCCCTTCTGCTGGGGCAAGGTTCTGGCATTTAAACCACTTCTTACACTGGCTTGCATTATCGGGTGGATTCACCCGGAGTGTGGCTTTATGCAAATCTTGACCAGCCGTAAAATTACGCGACGGACAATCTGGCTAAGACGTGTGGGTGTGGTGGGACTTGTGGTGCTATTGGCGGGTGCGTGGTTCGCCTACCAGCCCGTGAAGAACCGCTACAAAATTTGGAAACAGCAGCGCGCACTGGTGCAGGCCAAAGATTTTATTGAGCAACAGGATTACCCCAGCGCCAAACTCTCGCTCAATGTGGCCCTGACTGCTGTCCCGGGGGATACTCATGCTTTACGGGTAGCGGCCGAATTGCTTGAGCAGGCAGGTTCGCCCGAAGCCATGATCTTGCGTCGTCGGCTGGTGCAGCTTGAACCGGACTCACTCAATGATCGGGTTGCCTTGATCAACGGAGTGACCTGACCTCGCTATTTTGAGCCACCTTTGATGTTAGTCTGGGCCCCAGAAAGGACCCAGACCATGAAAGGTAAAAGACATACGACAGAAGATAAGATCCGCATCCTGCGGGCTGCCGATGGCG